>Ga0306924_10002628_pt1 | contig 16981 bp, 16 predicted proteins | sample sta12Can44000111_FD_203756 | JGI IMG/M metagenome (GOLD analysis project Ga0306924, IMG submission 203756) | Lab enrichment of tropical soil microbial communities from Luquillo Experimental Forest, Puerto Rico - statanox.12C.anox.44.000.111 (v2)... | ecosystem: Environmental > Terrestrial >... | reverse complement strand
TCACACGTGCTTGCGGACAGCGATCTGCCCCGCGCCGTATGCGGCAATCTGCCTTACTATATCACCACCCCGATTCTCGAGCAGTTGTTGCAAACTGCGGCTATCTGGCAATGCGCCGTGCTGATGGTACAGCACGAATATGCCCAGCGGTTGGTCGCTCGGGCTGGGACCGCCGCTTATGGAAGCCTAAGCGTGTATGCGTCATATTTCGTCGATATCGAGAAGCTCTTCGACGTCGGCGCAGCTGGCTTCTATCCAAACCCTCAAGTTCGTTCGTCCGTCGTGCGCCTCTCGCCCAAACCCAAACGCGCAGCGGCCGTCCGCGATGAGGCGCTTTTGCTGTGGCTAATACGCGCGGCGTTCCGTCATCGGCGGAAAACGCTCGTCAATAGCCTCTTGGAGGCGCTTCCTCACGAAACGCGCGACGCGCGTGAAGGGTTTGAGGACGTGCTGACAGAGCTTGGTCTTGACCCCCGTGTGCGGGGAGAACGCCTCACGCTGGCGGACTTCTGCCGCCTTGCCGATACTCTAAAAGAACAGCACCTACTGGAGACAACGTGGGCATCGCGACTGATCACAACACCGTGACCTCAAGGATCGTGCCGAACGGCCCTGCGTTCGGCGGCGTTCGCTGGAGCGGCTGGACGCTCAGCGCTGTGGCCATTATCTGCTTCCTCGCATTTTTTGTCACGCAGGTCGGATTGTTGTTCGCGGTGTTGTTCCACAGCCATCCAGAGCTTTTGGGCAACCCGCCGCTGCTCGTTCGCGATCTTGCCAACCCCTCGTTCTTCATCGATTTGCTCACAGCCAAGAACTTGTGGATCACCTCTTTCGGTTCTGAGGCGGTGCTCGCGCTGACCACGATCGGGATGGCGCAGTTCGCATTTCGGGCGACGCCGCAACAGCTGGGCCTCGGCGCACCGCCCAAGGGGCGCTGGGTGTTGTGGGGCATGGCTGCAGGAATCGCGCTCATCGTGGCCAGCTCCATCGTGGAGGCTATGATCAAGGCCGCCTTCGGCTCGCATCCGCAGCCACAAGCGCTGGTGCTCGCCAAGCATCATGGCGCACTCGCGTTCCTCTTCGATCTCATGTCGGTGTCCGTTGCAGCGCCGATCGCCGAAGAGATCTTTTTCCGCGGGTTCATCTTCGGCGGACTCGTCCAACGCGTGTCGCCAGTAGTCGCGATGGTCATCAGCGGTGCCCTCTTTGGCGCCGCACACTTAGATCTGTGGTCGTTCCTGCCGATCTGCGTCATCGGCGCCGGCCTGGCCTGGACGTACTACGCGACGCGGTCGCTTTGGGTCAATGTGGTCGCCCATGCAACAGTCAATACGATTTCGCTGGCGGTCGCGTACGCGTTTCCGCAATTCATCAAATAGTTTAGGGCCGCGCCGCGGCCAGGTTGCCCTGCGAAAGCGTTCCCGTGACGATCATCGTGACGTAAAAGAAGCCGGTCATGACGAGCGCGAGCGGCTCCACGCGTCGCCGCACGATGGTCACGATGACGACCATGGCCATGGCCACCAGAACCATGGCCGCCGCAAGGTAGCCGGCCGGGGGTAACGACCAGGGCGTCGCCAGCATCGCGATTGCGCTAGCGATCGACGTCTGAAACATCATCGCGCCGAGCACGTTATTGATGGCCAGCGTATCTTCACCACGACGCAGCCAGAGCACGACGCTCATGGCCTCAGGGAGCTCAGTCGCGATCGGGCTGAGCACGAGCGATATGATGAAGGGAGCGATCGCCAACCAGGTTGCGGCGGCGGACAGCGACGCAACGAGCCAGCGTGATGCTACGGCAGACACCGCTAAAGCGACCAGGAGCTGGACGCCAACCAACAGCATCGGCGGCTGTTGCAGGCGTGGCGCGATCCGCAAACGCGGTGGCATCGTTTCGGCTTCCGGCTCCATCACGCGTAAATGGTAGTAGAGATACGCGGCATACGCGAGCACGACACCCACTGCAGCCGCGACATGCACAGATCTGCTGCTCACAAAGGACGCCGCTAGCGCCAACGCAAACGTGGCTATGAAAAGCGTCGCGCCGAAAATCGTCGGCGCCACCTGTATGCGCAGCCCGGTGGGACCACCGCGCCTCGCACGCACGAGCGCGAGGATCCCCATAAGGCAAAGCACGACGGTGCCGAGCATCACCGGCGCGCCGATCACTGCGCCGATACCAATTGCTTGACTACGAGGATCACGTAAGACGACGAGCGCGATGAACGCGACGATGGTCTCGGGGAGCGATGAGCCCAACGCCGCAACGACTGCACCCGACGCGCTGCTCGTGAGTCCCGTTCGTGCATCGATCCACTCGACCGCGTTCGTGAACGAATCGGCAGCCACAGCGACCAGCACGAACGACGCAATGAGCTCGACCAGTGACAGCACCGTGCCAGCCTTGCTCGCTGCCGATATTCATCCCTCCGCAATCACCTTTGCGCGCTGGTGCCGAACCTGTCCGTGCACGTCGCGGTAGACGCCGCCAACCTCACGCGTGACCGGCGCGGCATCGGGCGTTATGTTCGAGCGATGCTGACGCGCTGGTTAGGGCAACGCGATGCCGTGCGCATTACATTGCTGGTGCCCGAATTATTGCTGGGTCGGACGCGCACGCGCTTGGCGCATATGCTCGCGCGCGATGACCTTGAGGTGCGGCGCCGCAGTGCCGTGCGCTCCCTCGTACCCGACATTGTTTGGTATCCATGGAACGGCATGACGTGGACAAGTCTTTTCGTCAATGTCGCGACTGTCCACGACGTCTGGCCGTTTGTCTCACCAGCACCTGATGCGGGCAGACGGCGCCGTGAGCAGACGGCGTATCTCACCATGGCAGCGCAGACGCGTGCGATCATCGCCAATTCTCGTTTCACACAAACGGAGATCACCCGGTATTTGCCAGTGCCCGAAAGCCGCGTCCATGTCGTCCACATGGGCGTTGATCTGCCGGTCGACGACCGTACGGGCATTCGGCTGCAAGGAGCCGAGCGATACGTCTTGGCGGTTGGTGAGGACGAACCGCGCAAAGACTTCGCGACCCTTCGGCGCGCGATGGCACTGCTGCCGGAGCGCCAGCGACGCACAACAGGCTTGGTCATTGCCGGCCGATCGCGTTCATCGCAAGACGGTGGCCGCGTCGCATTGTTCGAGGCACGGCGAGAGCTCACCATCGAGTTTGCACCGGTAGAAAGTGCGCCGGAGCTTGTCACGGGTGAGGTTAGTGATGCGGTGCTCGACCAGCTGTACGCCCACGCTTGTGTCTTCGCGTTCCCGTCGACCTATGAGGGATTCGGCTTGGTCGCCCTTGAGGCTATGGCACATGGCGCCCCGGTCGTTGCGTCCGATGCCGCGAGCATACCGGAGATCGCTGGCGATGCCGCTCTGTATTTTCCCGCAGGCGATGCCGATGCGTTGGCGCATGCACTGGTCCAGGCGATCACCGACAGCGGATCGGCTTCAGCTCTTGCGGCAGCCGGAAGAATACGAGCGCGTGAGTTCTCGTGGGACCGCACAGCGAAAAGCACGTTGGACGTCTTCTCCCGTGTCATCGCCGGAGCCCGCGCATGACAGGCCCTTTGCGCCTTGGCGTGGATGCTCACAACTTGCTGCACGACCGGCGCGGCATCTGGCGGTATGCACGCTCCGTTCTGCAACGCTGGATCGTCTCGCGGCCGGATCGCGTGCGGGTCGTGCTGCTCATGCAGCACCCGTGGCCGCGGATCCTCAAACGCGCGCTGGCACGGCTGCTCGGCGTTGAGTCGGTATCGGTGGCCCGCCGTCAGGATGCAGCCGGCGTCGGCCTGAACCTCGTCTGGTATCCGTGGAACGGTATGACCTGGATCTCCAGTGTTCCAAGCGTTGCCACAGTTCACGATGTCTGGCCGTTCGCCTCGCCCGCAGAGGACCGGCGCAAGCGAGACAGCCAACAGGCGCCGTTTCGTACGACAGCCGCGCACGCCCGGACCATCGTCACCGATTCTCAGTTCTCTAAGAATGAGATCCATAAGTACCTCTCGGTGCCGGCGCAGCGGCTGCATGTGGTGCCGCTCGGCGTCGATGCACCCCGCGTCGATGACAGCCCATTATTGCTGGACGGCGCCTCGCGCTACGTCCTCTTCGTCGGTGAGAACGAACCTCGCAAGGATCTTGCGACCTTGCAAGCCGCGCTTGCCCAACTGCCAGACGCCTTGCGCATGACGACAGGCTGCGTCATCGCCGGCGGTCCACGTCCAAGCGGTGACCCGACAGGGCGCATCTCATGGACGCGACAGGAAGGCAGGCATGCGACCGTGCTGCGGTTCGCGCGCGGACCGCAGGTGCCGTCACTTATAACGGGGCCGATCGAGGATGAGCTCCTGCAGCGACTCTACGCCGGCGCCGCTGTGCTCGCGTTCCCTTCGCAGTATGAAGGTTTCGGGCTACCGATACTCGAGGCTATGGCACGCGGCACGCCGGTGATCGCCGCCGACGCGGCGAGCATTCCCGAAGTTGCAGGCGATGCCGCGCTCTACTTTACGCCGGGCGATGCGGATAGTCTGGCTCGCGAGCTGACCTGCGTGCTTAGCGACAGAATGCTCGTCGCGCGCCTGAGCGCAGCGGGCGTGACTCGCGCCGCCCAATTCAGCTGGGACCGTTGTGCCGACGACACGCTCAGCATCTTCGAAACCGTCGCCGCTGAAGGCAAGTTGTGATGGGGCTCTGCGACCTCTGGTCGATCGGAATGGGAACTCTTTAAGCACTTTCGTTTGGACGCTTGAAAGGCAAGCCCCGAAAACTTCGCCTCGTCGTACGGTCGAGAAGCAAACCGGACCCAGAGGAGTGGCAGGCGCCTAGCTTTGGAAGAGTCTAATCATCTCGCGCGCTTGTTTCGGGGTGAGGAACAAAGCTGCGAGTCCGCCCGCGATGAGCCCGCCGATATGAGCTGCATTCGAGATGTTCTTCAGGAACAACCCATACAAGAGGACGAGCACGATCGGTACGATGGCACTACGCACCAACTCTCGTCGCAGCGGCGGAACTTTAAGCCCGAGCACGAGCATGGCGCCGAAGATGCCCATGATCGCCCCTGATGCACCAACTGTGATCGCACCAGTGCCAACCGTGGTGAAGAACGCGGCTAAGCCGCCGCCGATGAGCGCTGCGACGTAGATCGCCGCATAGGCACGCGTTCCATAGATGTACTCGACCACGTCGCCTGCTTGGAACAGGGCGATGGAATTGACGACGATGTGCGCAATGCCCGCGTGAACGAAGCCGTAGGTGGCCACACGCCACCATTGACCGGCAAGCACGTCCTCAGGTATCAGTGCGAGCGCCGTGCCAATCGCGCCAACGCTGCCCACCGCACGCGATGCCACTGCATCGACGATGAAGACGACCCAGCACAGCGCCAGCATGGACGTCGTGAAGACGGCGGCGCGCGGCCTCATCGCTCGAGCTCGCGACGGATGCCGGCGAAGAACAACGGGATCATAAGCTCGTGATGGCCCGTGAACATGTATCCCTTGCCGCCGTCCAAATGCGGTCTGGTCACGACGTTGGTTCGCGGGCGATAGTGGCGGATAAAGTCGAAGTCAGCGGTGACGAATCGCCCGCGATATCCGAGGTTTCGCGCCACGGAGAGCGCCTTCAAGAATGTCTCCGGCATGATGACCGACGACCCGAAGTTCAGATACACGCCGCCATCGGTCACGCCGGCGATCACATCGCTGAAACGCCTGAAATCCAGCAGCGTGGCTGCACCGAGGGCGGCGCCGTCGGCCTGCGGATGCATGTGCACGATGTCGGTGCCGATGGCCACATGTACGGTCACCGGAATGTCGAGCACGGCGCCCTGTGCGAGCACCGAGACGTCGAGATCGGCTCCGCTGCGCTTTAGGAGCGCCTGCCCAAGCGCACGTCCTAGGCCAAGCGTCGGCCCATCACGCGCAATCGTCTGCAAGATGAAGTCGGCCGTTTCACCGGCCATGCCGAACGAGCCATCACGCAATGCCTCGTCCACATCCTCCGACGTCTTGCCCACCAGCGCCAACTCGACATCGTGGATGCAGATAGAGCCGTTGCCAGCGACCGCATTGATGATGCCGCTCTTCATGAAGTCGATGAGCAAGGGCGCGAGCCCCGTCTTGATGACGTGCCCGCCGATGCCGGCCGCCACCACCTTGCCTGCGCGATGAGCCGCGACGACGTCGCGCACGAGCGACCGAAGCTCCCGTGCAGCCAAGATGTCGGGGAGCCCATCCCAAAAATCTGCGAAACTCTCGCCAGGACGTAGCGGTGCCGCGAGCGCATCCGCGCTCACTTTCGAAGGCCGGGCTTGGAGGTGCGTCAGGCGCAGCTTCGCCAAATCAAGGTGCGGGATGCGAGGCTTGCCGCTCACGTCGCGTCGTGTCTCCAAAACTCGTGCAAGGAGCGCTCGATAAGCGCCGCCATGCGTGTCCGGAACACGTCTGGCGCAAAGCGCCGAGCGTGTGCCTGCAATCGGGCCGTATCGAACGTCATAGCCCGCAGCGCGCGCAAAGTCAGCGCTAAGGCCTGCGCGTTCGGTTGCGAAAAGAAAAGCCCCGTCTCGCCTTCCACGACGGTTTCAAGCGACCCTCCGGCGGCGAATGCAGCTGTCGGACGGCCCGCCGCCGCCGCCTCGAGTGCGACGAGACCGAAATCCTCCGTGCCAGGCACGATCACTGCACGTGCGCGCGCGATGAGATGGCGGCGTTGCTCGTCATCAACGCGTCCTGCGAATTCCACTGACGGACCTGCAAAGGAACGTAAGCGCCGCTCCTCAGGACCGCTGCCGACGATGATCAAACGCTCGTCGAGCTGTGCGCATGCCTCGATCGCTAAAGCCACTCGCTTGTAGGGCAACAGCCGCGTCATCACGAGATAATAATCCCCGACGGGCGCTTCAGGCGCAAACGCGTCGATATCGGCCGGGCAGTGCACGACCTCGCTTGGGCGGTGATAGGTCGCCGCAATGCGTTCTGCGACGTTGCGTGAGTTCGCGACGAGGACATGCGGCCGCTGGGCCGCCTCGACATCCCAGCGGCGCAGCCAGGGTGTGATCGAGGCCAGCACCGGCCGGGCGAAGGGTGGCGTGAGCTCTTCTGCATATTCATCCGGATACCACAGAAAGCGTGTCGGCGTGTTGACATACGATACGTGGAGGGTGCGTGGACCGACAATCACGCCCTTGGCGAATGAAGTCGTGGAGGAGATCACAAGGTCGAAATCACGGAGATCGAGCGATTCGAAGGCGCGTGGATAGAGCGGCAAGAGCGCACGGAAGTGGCGTACACCGCCTGGGATCTTCTGCAGGAAGGTCGTGCGAACGTCGATGACCTCAAGACGTCCGTCAAAGGCAATGGGATCGTAGAGCGACGTGTAGATCGGTGCCTCTGGGTAGAGCTGGTGCAACTCGAGCAATACGCGCTCGGCACCGCCGAATTGCGTCAGGTAGTCGTGGACGAATGCCACGCGCACAATGGTTCGCCGCTACTGGCCCGCCGCCTGAGGCAGTACGATCGCTATGGTCTCGTTTTGTAAGTAGCGCCGCGCCACGCGCCGGATGTCCTCGGCGGTCACCGACGTGATTCGTTGCGGCACGTTATTCTCAAACGCCACACCTTCCGGCGACGCAGCCGCTCGGCCCAACAGCCATCCTAGATCGTCGAGCCGCGTCACCGAGAGGTAATAGTCACCCAACGCCTTCTTCTTGGCCTCGTCGATGAAAGAGGGCTGGAGCTCAGCACCGCGCAGACGAGCGATGCCAAGGGTCAGATCGCGCACAGACTGATCGAGATTTTCGTCTTCTCCGCCCAAGAACACTATCATGCTGCCCGGTGTCGCTTCATACTGGTAATACGCGCCGATAAAATCCGTCGGTGTCAGCTCGTCGGATTCATAGTTAAGCGCGTGCACATCGCCGCCGCTGCCGAGCATCGCCTCGATGACGAGCATCGCAGCGAAATCGGGCGAGTATTGCGTCGGTGCAGCATACGCGATTGCAACCCACGGCGCCGCGATATCGCGATGGGCGATCACCTGATGTTGGCGGCCCACGCCGGCCGGCGTGGGAACCGGCGCGGGCGATGCAGCCGGCAGGCCCTGGAATTCCTGACTGGCGCTATCCACCATCGCCTGGGTGACCGCGCCCTCCAGCGCCACGATGGTGCCGTTGCCACGTATCGAGGCGGTGACAAATGCGTTGACGTCACTGGCGCCCAGCGTTGAGAGCGTGAGGGAGCTGCCGTGGTCCGGCTGCGCGAAGCCTGTGCCGCGGTAGCGCACCTGTCGCACCATAGCGTAGGCGGCTTCCAGCGGGTTACGAGTGAGCGCGTCGGCACGTGCCAGCGCTGCGGCCCGCTGTGCTGCCAGCTGCGAGAGATCGGGATGTGTGAGCGCGACGCGCAACGCGTGCAGCAGGCGGCCGAACGCCTCCGGACTGCATTCCAGATAATAGCGCGTATCGGCCGGATCGAGTGTGTAGGAGATAGAGCCTCCATTTGCGGCAACCGTCTGCAGCAGCGTCATCTTACCGTCGACGGGTGTGTGCAGAACGAGCGCAGCCGTGAGCCCTGCCACGCCAGCCTTATTGGGCGGCTGTTGCGCGAGGCCGGCCGGAACGAAGAGCTGGATCCCCACAATCGGCAGGTACGAGGCCGGCTGGCTCGCTACGATCACACCGTTTCGCAACCGCACCTGCGTCGCTGTGCCAAAGACCATTTGAGCCGACGGCGTTTGCGTTGGCGCGGCAGCACTTGCCGCCCGTGCGCAGGCGAGCAGCGCTACCGCGACTGCGGCGAACAGGGAAAACGCTAAACGTGTGCGACTCCTTCCAATCACCTGACTGCTCATGGCCCTCCCGAGACGTGGATGGGACCGCGCGGCAAAATCACCACTGCCGGCTTCGCCTGGAGATAGCGGCTTGCTATGCCGTAGACATACTGTGACGTCAGCGACTGCACAGCCGTGAAGTACTGGCCCGACAAAGCCGCGTCCGTCGAACTCGGACTGTAGGGTAGAGCGCCTTGCGAGAAATACCAACCATAATTATCTGCGAGGCTTTGTGCGGTCTGCATGCTGCCGAGCAAATGGTTGACGTACGCGGTTCGTGCTCGCGCAAACTCCTCATCGCTCAAAGGCTTGCGCAGCACGTTGCGCATTGCATCGCGTATGACACCCACGGTAATCGTCGGATCGACTTTGTCACCCGACGCCGTGACATAAAAGACGCCTGGATTGCGTAAGGTAACGAATTGCCCGCTAAAATCCGTCCCTGAAGCCGCCGCATTGACGATCTTACTCAGCACGCCCTCGGACGGGTGTGTCAAGTAGTCGGAGAGGAAATCCATGGCGGTCGCCGCGCGCTCATCGGCGATCGGTGGCCCAGGCCACCCGAGCGCCACTCCCCCGACATCGATGGACGACCGCGTCAGTGACAGCGGCGCATCCGTGTACGATGCCACTGACGATTCGGGGATAGCCTCGGCAGGCGCTGCAGCCGGTGCCGCTGCTTGCGTGCGCACGGCAACGTCTGACACATCAACGTCACCGACAGCAACTACGATCTCCTCGGCCGGAACATAAGCGCGCGTCGCGAACGCGGTCACATCTGCAAGCGTGAGCCCCGTTAGCGTCTTCGGATCACCGTACGACGAGTCGTGCAGCGGTCCGCTCGCAAATATCCTCGCGAACAGGGAGTCTCGTAGCACCTCATCAGGCATGTCTAACGACGCGACCTGCTGTGCGGCGAGCCGTTGCCGTGCGGCATCGAACGCTTTTTGATCGAGCTGAGGATGCAGCGCCTCACGCATAAGTTTGTCGAGCAGCGACCCTGAGACGTACGAGGGTGCCAAAATCGCGATTTCCGTCGACTCGTGATAGACGGAGACCGCGACCTGCGCCCCAGCGGCTCGGGCGTCCGTGCGCAGTGACGAACCGCCAGACTTTTGCTCGACGATCGCAAGCGCGGTTAGCCGAGCCAACCCCGGCCGAGGTGGCCCGCCGTAGCCGCTTGACGGGCACTTGATCCAGACCTCGAGCGCTGCGGTTGGTGACGCAGTCGCCTTGCGCGTCACGAGAGTCAACCCATCGCTCAACTGCGTTGTCGCTTCTGGCGAGGCCGCTGCCGGCGCGGAACCGACCGCATCCTGCGCGCGAGCTGTCGATGCGCAGACGAACAACGAACAGGTCGCGGCGAGGGCGAGCAGCCCACGCCGCGCACCGACGCGGTTTGGCTTCATTGGATCACGCGGGCTCGGGCGGCGGGAAAGGCAGTACTGAAGGCGGCGAAACCCGGACCTTCTCTTCTTTCGGTGTGGTCGATGCCGCTGCCGCCCGCTCGGGGATATTCTCCTCGGGCGTGCTTGGTGTCTTAGCGGGTGCGGGGTTGTCAGACAGCAGACGTTCGACCTCGTCGGCTTCGATCGTCTCCTTTTCGAGCAACGCTTCTGCGAGGCGGTGCAGTTTGTCGATGTTGGTCTCGAGCAAGTGGTAGGCATTCGCGTAGCATGTATCGATGATGCCACGTACCTCTGTGTCGATCTGCGATGCGACCTCTTCAGAATAATTGCGCTCTTCGACGATATCGCGGCCCAAGAACACCTGCTCGTGCTTCTTCCCGAGCGCGATAGGCCCGATCTTCGGGCTCATGCCGAACTCCATCACCATCTTGCGGGCCAATGACGTCGCCTTTTGCAGGTCGTCATGGGCGCCCGTGGTGTTCTCCTGGAAGATAAGCTCCTCAGCGGCGCGTGCGCCGAGCAACACCATGATCCGATCGACGATCTCGGACTTGGTCATGAGATAGCGGTCTTCAGTCGGCAGCTGCATCGTGATGCCGAGCGCCATGCCGCGCGGGATGATGGTCACCTTATGCAGCGGATCGGCATTCGGCAAGAGCTTGGCGGTCAAGGCATGACCGCTCTCATGGTAGGCGACCAGCTCCTTCTCCCGCTGGCTCATGATCCTGCTCTTGCGTTCAGGTCCCGCGATCACGCGGTCGATCGCCTCTTCGCAGTCGCGCATATCGATCTGTGTCTTGTTCTGGCGCGCCGCGAGCAGCGCGGCTTCGTTGAGGAGATTCTCAAGATCCGCACCCGAGAAGCCGGGCGTGCGCCTGGCCAGCACTTCGAGGCGTACGTCGGGAGCCAATGGTTTGTTGCGCGCGTGCACCGCAAGGATCTGCGCTCTGCCGACGACGTCAGCTCGATCGACCACCACCTGCCGGTCGAAGCGGCCTGGGCGCAGCAACGCTGGGTCGAGAACGTCAGGACGATTGGTTGCGGCGATCAAGATGACGCCGGTATTGACATCGAAGCCGTCCATTTCGACCAGCAGCTGGTTGAGCGTCTGCTCGCGCTCGTCATGACCACCGCCGAGGCCCGCGCCACGTTGCCGGCCCACCGCATCGATTTCATCGATGAACACGATGCATGGCGCGCTCTTCTTTGCCTGCTCGAACAGGTCGCGCACGCGCGACGCGCCGACACCGACGAACATCTCGACGAAGTCAGACCCCGAAATGCTGAAAAACGGTACGCCAGCCTCACCCGCGATCGCGCGCGCGAGCAGCGTCTTCCCGCTGCCGGGCGGCCCGAGCAGCAGTAGGCCTTTGGGAATGCGGGCGCCCAGCTGCTGGAATTTCTTCGGATACTTCAAGAACTCGACGACCTCGCCCAGCTCCTGTTTGGCCTCATCGACACCGGCAACATCGGCGAACGTCACTTTCGGCCGGTTTTCTGTGAGCAGCTTCGCCCGGCTGCGCCCGAACGACAAGGCTTGGCTGCCTCCTGACTGCAGTTGGCGAGCGATGATCATGAGGATTGTGACGCCGAAGATGAGTGGAATGATCCAGTAGACGATCGTCATCGAGATCCCGGCGTTCGCGGACGTGTTGTCCGCGTAGACCTTGACCTTGTGCGCGATCAGGACCTTAACAAGGTCTGCATTGGCGCCGGGCGGGATCTGGATCGTTTTTGGCGGGGTGTCGCCGACGAGTTTGACGGTCGCTGAACTTGGCCCGACCTCAACCTCGCTGATCGACTCAGGACTCGAGTTTATCTGGGTGAGCAGTTCTGAATACGATTCCGCACGTTGCTGCGGCACCGTTCGCTGATAGTAGGTGTACGCCACCGTCAACACGATGGCGAGCATCACCACCCAGACGACGTACTTGATGAACTTGACGAACAAAACGGCTCCTCCGGGACACGCCCGTCATGCGGCCTTCGCCGCAGGCGGGGTCGCTGTCCCCTATCCTCTACGTCGGAACCCGGTCTTTGAGTTGTCGGATGTGTGGAAGATTGCGGAAATGTTCTTGAAAATCCAAACCGTACCCTACTAAGAACGCGTCCTCAGGCGCTCGCAGACCGATGTAGTCCGGCTTTACATCGACGACGCGATGGAACGGTTTATCGATGAGCGCGCAGGATTGGATGCTTGCAGCCTGCCGGCTGCGCAGGTTGTTCAGGAGGTAAGCAAGGGTGTGACCTTCGTCGACAATGTCCTCGACGAGCAGGAGGTGGCGACCAGCGGGGTTTTGTTCGAGGTCTTTCAGCAAACGGACATTCACGTCGCCGCTGCGGCCAGCGCCGTAGGAGCTCACCACCATGAAATCGATCATCAATGGATACTCTCCAAGTGCGCGCATAAGATCGGCCGCAAACGGCAATGCACCTTTGAGCACGCCGATCATGAGCAACGGAAGCCCGTTGTTGCGATCGCGGATCTCAGCACCCAGTCGCGCGACTGCTCGAGCGATGTCCTCTTCGCTGAAGACCACCTTGCCGAGCGACGGCACCACATGTGCGCGCATTGTATCTTCTCTATCATTAGGTATCGGTTGGAGACCAGGCCACTGCCAGCACCGGGCTTTGTTTCTTGGGCTTGAAGGGCTCCATCACCCGTACGCCCAGCACAGCGGCGATGCGACCTCCAGCACATAGGACCGCGGCTGCTGTTCGGTCGGATCTGGAAAGTCCCGCCTTGGCTAAAAAGCGCGCCAACGATACGGCTCTCGTGCGACCTGTGGGCACACATCTGTCGCCGCTGCGCGGCAAGCGCACGACGAGTGGTCCGTCTGCACGCAGGGCCGCTAGATCGAGGTGCTGCAGGTTTTTGGCGCGCCTGTGAGGAGCCGATCTTACGATGCGAAGAGAGGCACAGCCCGCTGGCGTGACGACATCCACCAGTTTTGCATCGAGGTTGACATTCACCGGCTCGAAGGCGCTTGCCGATCGCGCGTCCGAGCCGTGGACTACGAGGCTGCCTCCTGAGAGCACGACGCTCGCCGCGCCTGCGTAGTAACGCCCGCCGCGGCGTTGTTTGATCGCCTCGGCGATAGCGTTGCAATGCTCGTACGTGAAGTCGCGCAGACCGTTGCCGCTGCGGCCGACCGCATGTCGTACGACCCGCCGTAATAGCGGCAACGGCATGTGACGCAGCGTCGCCACGGACAAACGTGAAGCATCGCCGCGCCATGCGGTGCGCCACGCACTCAGGCTCAAACCATCCAATAACGTCTTGTCGTCTGCAAGGAGTGCAGCGGATCGTACGATCGCGCGAGACGCTCCAGGCACGCAGCGCTCGAGGCTGCCGACAAGTGTTCGAATCGCGTTGCGGGGGATGGTGAGGTCGTCGTTTGTCTCATCGTGCGCGATCGGCAGCTCTGTATTGCCCACGAATTCGGCACACTGCTCCTTGGTGGCCCAAAGCAGCGGGCGGGAGAGCACAATACCATCGGCGAGCAGGCGCAGCGGACGCATAGCGGCGACACCGTCGATGCCTGAACCGCGTGCAAGCGCAAGTAGCGACGTCTCGACGAGGTCATCTCGCTGGTGTCCAGTGATAACATGGGCGGCGCCCACCGCTCGTGCGGCTGCGGTCAACGCCCGGTAACGTGCTCTGCGCGCGCGCTCCTCAGGCGATCCTTTCGCGTCTTTGAGCGGCTGAACGCGCCGGACGAGGACACGCGCTCGCGCCGCGCGCGCCTGTGCTCGAACCGCAGCGATATCGCCCTCCACGCGCACTTGCGGCCGCATGCTGTGATTGACGTAACACGCGTAGATGACCGCGTTCGGGGCGACTGCGCGCAGCAGCAACAGCGCGGCACCGCTATCGGCGCCGCCTGACGCGGCGACCACAAATGTGCCGGCGACAGGCAATCGCAGGAGGCGAGCGGCCTGCTCAAAGCGGTCCCTCATGGCGTCGGCAGCAATGCGCCTAGGCTCTGCGCGCCGCGCGCTCGATTTCACGTCGGACTTCACGTTCGCGTATCGCCTCTCGCTTGTCATGAAGTTTCTTGCCACGACCCAACCCTAATTCGACTTTTGCGTGGTTCTTGCGGAAGTACAGCCGCAACGGCAGCAGCGTTAAACCTTTTTCTTGCAGTCTGCCTGCAAGGCGTTGCAGCTCGCGCGCATGCAGCAGTAACTTGCGATCGCGTCGCGGCTCGTGTTGCGAAAAGAACGTGCCCTGCTCGTACGGAGGAATATGCACGTTGACGAGCCATGCCTCGCCGCCCTTGAGCCGAACAAAGCCGTCAACGAGCGAGCAGCCGCCGGCGCGCAAGCTTTTTACTTCCGTGCCCGTGAGCACGAGCCCGGCTTCGAAAGTGTCCTGGATCGAAAATTCGTGAAAGGCTTTGCGATTAGACGCGATGGTCTTTTGCCCATCCTTGTGTGCGCGCTGCGTCACTCGGCGAGGAACTTCCCTGTGGCTTGGGCATACAGCGTGCCATCTTCGCCGGTCACGGTCGCGGACAGCACGAGCATGCGGCCGCGCCGCTGTTCGACACGCCCGTGCGCGACGAGTGCGGTGTCCATCGGCGCGGCTTTGCGGAACCGGATATCAAGGTGTCCGGTAACTGCGCGGACACCGGCCGCAATGGCTGCGTGCGCCATCGCCTCGTCGAGCAAGGTCGCAACGACGCCGCCATGCACCATCGATGGCCACCCTGAAAAGCGCGCTGCCGGACGCCAGACGGCGGATGCGGTGCCGTCCCCGTACTGAAACTGCAGCTGCATGCCTTCTGCATTTTCAGGGCCGCACGCAAAACACCGGCGGTCATCTTCCAAGGCGGGCGTAACTCGCTCGGCTCGTGCGTCGGCGCCGTCTGTCCGTGACATCCTAATAACCGATCGCGAGACGGTCGCCCAGCTGCACCGGCAGCCGCGCATCTTGCATGCGCTCGCGCACACGCATCACATCGTACGTCACGCGGCGGATTTCGACCAGCCGCGCCGCCTCATCGTACGTGGCGAACGACGCTTGCGGGTTTCGGTCGCGCGGCTGGCCGACGCTCCCAGGGTTGATGATGTAGCGATATCCGGGTACGATATCGATGCGGCCGCCAGCCGACAGCCGCTGATGATACGTGCGGCCCGTACCGTCCTGATAATAGACCTCCGCGACATGTGTGTGGCCGATAAACGTTAGGGGCGCTGTCACCCGCTCGAATCCCGCTTCAGCGTCTGCGACGTTCTGGATGTAGTCGAAGGGCGAACCCGGCGCACCGTGGATGATGGCGAAGCTGTCAAAGCGATATTCACGCGGTAGGGCCCGCAAGTACGAACGGTTCGATTCGCTGAGCTGATCGCGCGTCCACACGATCGCTTTGCGCGCCAGAGCGTTAAAAGTGTCGGCCTCGCTGGACATCACAGCGGCTTCATCATGATTGCCCGCAATGGCGATACAGTTGCGCTCGCGCAACAGGTCACAAGTCTCATTTGGGCTAGGCCCGTAACCGACGATGTCGCCGAGACAGACAAGCGTACCTATCTCCAGACCGTCGAGCTCTCGCACCACGCTGGCTAAGGCGTCGACATTGGAGTGGATGTCGGAAATGATGCCGTAGCGCATCAGGCTTTCGCGCTCACCTCTGCGCGGATGTCACCGGCGTCGAGCGTACGGGCGACTCTTGACGCAGGTGGTCGTCGACGCGGCGCACCCCTGCGACACCGCGCGTTGTTTCGAGGATCACCTCGTGCAACGCAGGCGTTGCATACGTGCCCTCAAGTGCGACGACGCCGGCGTGCACGCTGACTGTGACCTTCAGGGCATTGACGCCAGTCTGGGCAGCTAGCGCAGCCTTCACTTTGGCCTGCAAGGTCACATCATCGGCGATCTCGTTCGCCGTCGGCGCTTTCGGATTGACTGCGAGGCGGTCGTCGACCCGCTTGACACCGGACACGCTGCGTGCTGCCTCGTCGACTTTATCGCGTTCCTGCTTCGAGTGCACTTGCCCACCCAGCGTCACGACGCCCTGGGCCACATCGACGGTGACGAGCGAAACAGTCGCTGGATCGATAGCGACGAGTTTGGTGTGGATCTGCGCGGCGATAAACGCGTCGTTTACATCGGACTTAGCTCGCTCTTGCTGCGATGAGCTGCAATCCGCCATCACCACCGCGAGCGCGGCGCAGACGACAGTGACGACGAACGCGGCTCTTCTCATGGTGTCCTGGTGGCAGAAAATGGAAAAGCATCAACCATTGCGCCCGCAGCCAGTCCCCCCGAACCTTCAGGGACCACGATCACGGCATCCGCGTATGCCAAGATGTGCAATTGAGACGACGAGCCGAGCAGCGGTCGCGCGATAAGGCCGGAAGTTCCAAAAAGCAGCTGCACCGGGATGCGGTGCTCGAGTGAAGCGTCGGTGGTCAGTGGTTTCTCGAGCTGGGCGCGAAACGCTTTTGGCTTGTCGTCGATCCCGAACATACGCATGAGCACCGGTCGCGCGAGGGCCTCGAGCATGACCAGCGCTGACACCGGGTTGCCAGGGAGTCCGATGACCGGCTGGTCACCGATCATAGCAAGCAGCACCGGTCGACCGGGTTTGGCGCGCACGCCATGCACCACAACGCCAGGTTCGCCGGCTTCAGCGACGACCGTGGGCACGTGGTCACGTTGGCCGACGCTTGAGCCGCCCGAGATGAGCACGGCGTCACAGTCGTTGAGCGCCCGCCGGAGCTCGGTC
>Ga0306924_10002626_pt1 | contig 16988 bp, 16 predicted proteins | sample sta12Can44000111_FD_203756 | JGI IMG/M metagenome (GOLD analysis project Ga0306924, IMG submission 203756) | Lab enrichment of tropical soil microbial communities from Luquillo Experimental Forest, Puerto Rico - statanox.12C.anox.44.000.111 (v2)... | ecosystem: Environmental > Terrestrial >... | reverse complement strand
CCGAGCGCATGAACCGCTCGCGTGCCGGCGGTCGCCGGATAGATCCGCGTTACACCCGAGAGGGAGGCGTGAATGTGATCCTGGACCGTGGCCGTCATTTTTGCAGATCGGGCGGCAAGAATGAGCCATCGACGATCTTCTTGAGGTCGACGCCGTTTTGCAGCATTCCGACGCCTTTCATCGCACGCACGGTCTGCTCGAGCAGTGGCATCTCGATCCGGCCCTCGGTCCAGAACTTCGCCTCCACGAGCTCCTTCACCATGATGCCGACGTGCTTCGGCGGCAGCGGCGCATAGAGCTTGCTGAGTATCTGGATAGCCTCGTCGGTATGCTCGTAAATGAACTTGGTGCCTTCGCGACGCGCCGCCTGGATGGCGCGCAGCTTCTCCGGCCACTCCTTTATCGCCTGCCCCGTGGCCATGCCAAGCTGTGACGGAATGAGCGGCAGGTCTTTCGGACTGACGAGCACGCGATACTTGCTCTCGCCGCCGCGGGTCCGAAACAGGATGATAGGGATGGACGTGACGTCCACCACGCCGTTCTCCAACGCGGTGAGCGCGCCGCTGAGACTGCCAAGCGCCGTCATCTGCACGTCGCCCTGCTTGAGGCCCGCCTGCTCCATCACCAGCACTCCCATCATCTCGCCAAGCGATTTCGGATTGCTGATGCCGAACTTCTTGCCTTTGAGATCGGCCGCGGTCTTGAGCGGTGAATCGGGCATGACGATTATCACCAGGTCGGCCAGCGAGCGCGAGGTGATGCTGACGATCTTGACGTCCTGACCCTGCTCGGCCGCGGCGATGACCGGGGCAGCCGTGACGTCGCCGTAGCCGAGATCGCTTGCCATGGCATTGCGCACTGAGCTGCCGCCGCCTGCGCCGGAGATAATGCCGGTGATGTCGACACCGTGATTCTGGAAAAAGCCCTTCTCCAATGCGATGCCGTATGGCGCGCCGGAGGGGTCGTTCTTGTATTGGGTGACGAGGAGATCGGCGGCGTTGACCGGCGGGACTGACGCAAGACCGATCGCCACGATCAGGACGATGCTCCTAGGATTCATAATCATGTCCCCTCCTGAGATGACTTCCGGCGCCCCCGGCCGCGGCTGCCTGCCGCGATCACCCTAGCGTAGCTGGTGCAGCGCCTGGCGTATATTGGAACATTGACGCAGGAGCGTCAGCGCATCGTACTTTGTAGACACGCGTCTACCGAATCAAGCTAATGACTTTTAATCTGACGTCGAATACGGCAGCTTTCCGTTCACATGAGGTATGGCAGACTCACCACCTTTGGGCCGCTCGGCGCGAATCTATACGGCGAGGCCAACGATGCCCTGCTCTCACTCCGGCTGAATGCCGGCGTCCTTGACCATCTTGCCCCACTTGCCGAGCTGGATCTTGACAAAGTCCTCAAACTCCGTGGGCGTGCTTGAAAACGCCTCGAAGCCAACGTTGCCGAGTTTCGACTTGACGTCCGGATCGTCGATGATTTTGCGCAGCTCCCTATTGAGCTGCGTCACGATCGTCGGCGGCGTATGGGCCGGCGCGACGATCCCGGCCCACGAATCCATGTCGAAACCGGTTACGCCGGCCTCGTCCAGTGTCGGCAGTTCCGGAAACAGCGGGCTGCGCTGCAGGCGCGTCACCGCGAGTGCGCGCAAGGCCCCGGATCTGACATGCGGAAGGCCAGTCGTGAGATCGGTGAACATCATCGACACGCGGCCTGCGAGCACATCCTGGATGGCCGGCGGTGAGCTCTTGTAAGGGACATGCAGCATGTCGATTTCGGCCCAATGCATGAGCGTCTCGCCGGCGACGATGCCAGAGGTATTGGCGCTGGCGAACGACAGCCTGCCGGGATTGGCCTTGCCATATTCGATCAGCTCCTTGACCGTCTTGACAGGCAAGCTCGGATTGACCACCAGCATCAGTGTAAAGCTCCCCACACGCGTCACCGGCGTGAAGTCCTTCACCGGATCGTAGCTCACGTTCTTCATCAGGAATGGAACGGCCGAAAGCGGGGAGTTGGTCGCCATCAGCAGCGTATGGCCGTCTGGCGCCGAGCGCGCGACGTAAAGCGCGGCGAGCGCGCCGTTCGCGCCCGGGCGGTTCTCGACGATGACGGTCTCCTTGAGTGCGACACTGAGCGGCTGAGCGATCACGCGGCAAATCGTGTCGCTGGCGCTGCCGGGGCCGAATACGGCAACGAGGGTGATTGGCTTGCTGGGATAGTTATCGGCTAGGAGCGCCGAGCTGAACAATGCCGCCCCTGCGGCCACGAGAACGAGACACAGCTTTTTCATGCGTGGTTCCTCTCTGGTTATCGCGAGTTTTTATTCGCTGAGGCGTCGGTCTCGCGCAGGCGCGCCTTATCAATCTGTGCGGTCGAGCATAGCAGATCTCGGCAACCGTTGCGTTTCGGTTGAATGAGAGCCGTTTGTCGCAGCGCCCCGTTGCCCGCTGAAAGGACGAGCATCTTAGCCAACTTCACTGCGTCGGCACGATGCCGAGGTCCTTGGCCGCGCCGCCGATCCGCGTGCGCTGCTGCGTGATATCGGCAGCGAAGTCGGCAGGCCCGCCGAAATTGGGGATCTGCCCGGTGAGGTTCAACCGTTCCTCGACCGCCGGATCAATGGCCTCGCGAACATCCGCGGCGATGCTCTCGCGAATTCGCTCGGACATGGTCGGCGGACCGAAAAAGCCGACAAGGCCGTCGAGAGCAAGGTCGGGATAGCCGGCCTCGGTGACCGTGGGCACATCGGGCACGACAGCGGCCCGCCTGGTATTCGTCACCGCCAACAGCTTGACCTTGCCGGCCTGCAACTGTGGTCGCACGATCGCGAACGCCGTCACGTTGACCTGGATGCGTCCGATCGCCAGATCGTTGGCTGCTTCGACCAAATTGCGATAAGGAACTTTTGACATCAATAGGCCGGCGTTCTTGAGAAATGCGGCGAACAGAAATTCGTTGCTGCCGGTCGTGCCCGCCCAGTTGAGATTGCCGGGCTGTGCGCGCGCCATCGCCACCAGTTCCGTGACCGATTTCACCTCCAGGGAGGCGGGCACAGCCATGACAACGATCGTGTTCGAAATCCTAGCTATTGGCACGATGTCGGCGGGTTTGTAGGGCAGGTTCTTGTAGATAAACGGATGCGCAGTGAATGACCCGCTTGGTGCAGCCAGGAGCACGTGGTCATCGTTGGCGCCCACGAACGCGCTGATCGCGACGAGACCGTCTCCGCCGGGGCGATTTTCGACGACGACCGGCTGGCCCCAGCGCCGGCTCAATCGATCTCCGATCAGCCGCGCGCCGATATCGACACCGCTACCGGGTCCGAGCGTCACGATGACCTTGACCGCCCGTTGCGGCCAGGTCTGCGCGGTCGATGGCTTTGCCGCGAGGACAAGCACGGCGAGAAAGGCGACGCCAAATGCAAGACGCTGCATGCTCAGCAATGGTACCTCCGATGTCACGATCCAAGGGCGCAGGCGAGCACCCCCCGGAAAGCCGCGCTTGCCGAGAGGCATCGCGCATTACTTCCAACTCATGCACGATAGCACGGTTAGGCTCAAAACGTTGAGGGCGCCGATGCCGAAAGCTGGTGGCGGTGGCGCAGGGATCGTCGTTGCGTGGGCCTAAAGCACATCGGCCAGACTGCGGCCGTGGAGATCGATACTGAGTCCTTGCAGCAGGTCTCAGCCTGGCATCTATGTCCGTAAGATTTGAAGGGCACCGCCCGATCGCTCAGACGGCTTGAGCAACACCAGCTTTCGACCCACGCACGACGCAGCGAAAACCAATATCAACCGCCTCACCTTGCCGCGCCGCTGGCCGATAGCGCAGGCAGTAATTGGGCGCGCAGAGATGTGAACCGCCTTTCACCACCCGGCGAGCGATACGACCGCCGGGCTCGCTCGGCACGCAACAGGATTTTTTGAAGTTTTCGGCGCGAGGCGGCGCCGTGAAGGGACTCGCGGTCCACTCCCATACATTGCCGATCATGTCGTAGAGCCCGTAGCCATTTGCGGGGAAGGCATCGACTGGAGAGGTGCCTTCGTAGCCGTCCAGCTTGAGGTTCTCCCAGGGAAACCGGCCCTGCCAAGTGTTGGCCATGGCCCGCCCCTCCGGAGCAAACGCTTCCCCCCACGCGTAGGTCGCGCTGTGGAGACCGCCGCGGGCGGCGAATTCCCATTCGGATTCGATCGGCAACTCCTTTCCGGCCCAGGCCGCGTATGCGGATGCATCTTCGTAAGTGACGTGAACGACCGGGTGGTCATCCCGACCATGGATGGCGCTGTCAGGACCCTCGGGATGCCGCCAATCCGCCCCGGGTACGTATTCCCACCAAACACGATTGTCGCGCAGATCCACGGGGCCGCGTGGTTTTCGAAACACCGAGGAGCCAGGCACCAGGAGAGACGGGTCGGCGTCCGGGTACATGGCGGGATCGGGCGGACGCTCGCAAGTCGTCACGTAGCCTGTGGCGCCAACGAATTTCCGAAACTCGGCGTTGGTCACGGGATATGGGTCTATCCACAATCCTTGCACAGTTTCCTGGTGCGCCGGGCGCTCTTCGCGATAGAACTCGTTTGAACCCATGAGAAAGCTGCCGCCGGGGATCCAAATCATGGATCCTCGGTTCGATTTATCAGACGCAACGCTCGCCTTCATGTCGCAACTACGCAGAGGACGTCGATTTCTGCGAATCTTTCGATGGACGCGTCATCGACGTTTTGCGCACGCGCCTTGTGTATGGACACGAGCCTAGACTCACGCGTAGGGCTCCGGCACGAAATCGAGCGGCGATCCGCTCGGGATGAGGTCTTCTCTTTTTTTACTTTCCTCAAATTCCCAAACAACTCGGCGCGCATGCTGCATCACCCACCAACGCACGTACCGCTGGTTGACGGGCTCTCGTTCTTTCGGGTCCTCCATAAGATGCGTAATGCGGGCAAAGCCCAGCGGCAGTTCCGGGTCGTGAAAGTGCTGCTGCCGCTTGAAGTTGATCTTGAAGTCTTTCCATTTGACGGCGTGCAGTTCTTCGTTGAGCCAGACTATGCAAGCGTCTCGGTTTGAGTTTTGCTGCTTGCCAAGAAAGAACGGCCCTTGGTCGACGCCGTCGATGATCCGATCGCGCGGCGGCTCGCATCCAGCGAACCCCAGCAGAGTGGTGAACATATCTGTTACGTGAACCATCTCATTGCTCTCGGTTCCGGGCTTGATTCGGCCGGGCCAGCGGATCAGGAACGGCGTGCGAATGCCACCTTCCGCCGAACTAAAATACGAGCCGTCAAAAAAACCAGCCGTCCCCCGGCCAGCCAAGTGATCCTCGGCGCCGTTATCGCCGCAGTAAACAACGATGGTATTGTCGGCAATCCCAAGCTCGTCGAGCTTATCGAGCAACACGCCGAAGTCATGGTCGAGCATCAGTAGGCAATCGCCCCAATCGCCGTTGGCGCTTTTGCCCGCAAATTCGTCGCGCGCGAGCATGGGGAAGTGCAGTAATGAGTGATTGAAATAGAGGAAAAACGGCTTACCTGCGGATACGCTGCGCTCCATGAAATCCAGACCGCGCTTTTGGTATTCGAGGTCGCAGGTCTTTTTCATTTCCATCGAGAGCTGCTGAGAAAGGATCGGCTTTACGCCTTCGCCCTTGCGGCCCTCGTGCATATAGGAGTAGCCGTCGCGCTCGGGCACGTAGTGGGGGTCTTCGAGCCACATGCATTCATCGTAGGTGCGCAGCGGCCCGTACCATTCGTCAAAGCCGTGATCGGTCGGCCAGCGTCCATCTTCCGCCCCGATATGCCACTTGCCGAGGCACGACGTGGCGTATCCAGCCGCGGATAGAATTTCGGCGATGGTTTTCTCCCATCGCACGATGCCACCCGCGTTGCCGCCCAATGCAATCGTGTGGTTGCCGGAGCGGATCGGGTAGCGTCCTGTCATCAAGGCCGAACGGGTCGGCGTGCATTGCGGCTCGACGACATAATGCGTCAGCTTGACACCCTCCGTGGCGAACTTGTCCGTGCGCTTGGTGTCAGCGCCTCTCAGGATCCCGCCGCCGTAGCAACCTAACTCGCCCATGCCCAGGTTATCGACATGGAAGAAGAGGATGTTTGGTTTTTTAGAAGGCATTGATCGCTCCTCGTTGACGGCGGTTTTGATGCGGATCGGCGTCGTGGCGGAGGTGATTACCGCTGATCACTTACAGCCCGCACCTTGCTTGGTATCCTTTGAGCGGCATTTCGGCCCGGAACCTCGCATATAGTGTTGTTCGGGACGGTAATCGTCAAACATCGTTTTCAGGAATGAACCCTTGAACCATCGCAACAAGGCGCGACGTAGAGGCGGCAAGGCCTCTTTGATTTGGTCACACACACGGCTGACGGCGTAGGTCATGGCGGTCCTCCGGCTGTCCCGATTGATTAGGCCGGACTTTGGACCACGAAAAGCAATTCATTGCGCCGGCGCGCCGTCCGAGCGGGGCCGAGGTTGCGAGGCAAGAAATGTGGCAAGCGCGGAAATGTCCCGGTCGGACAGTTTTGCGGCGACCGCCGGCATGGTTTGACTCAAGTCGTTCTGCCGTTCACCCGACCGCCAATCGCCCAGCTGCTTAGCCAGATAGGCTGCGTGTTGAGCCTTCAGCAGTGGCGCGTCCGGCCGTTTGCTCTCCGCGTTATCGTGACAGGAACTGCAGCTCGCGATGCCGGAAACCGTGTCACCGTCCTGATAGAGGCTAGCGCCTCGACGCCATTCTTCCCCTTTCGTCTCCAGCGACCCATCGGGAGGAGGCGGCGGAAGGCTTGCAAAATAGGCCGCCGTCTTCGCAAGGTCGTCGTCGTCGATATAGGACGCGCTGGCTTGCATTTGGCCGCCATCGTTGCCGCGCCGGCCGTCACGAAAATCCTGAACCTGCTTCACGATATAGGCGGCCCGCTGCCCGGCGAGCTTGGGGAAGCGCGCCATTGCGCTGTTGCCGTCGAGGCTGTGGCAGGTCGCGCACAGGTACCATGGCTGCATGCCCTCGGTGACGATGATATCGGCGTACGCCAAAGAGACCGCCGACCCAGCGGCGATCACCGCCATGGAAGCCCGCCAAGCCACACGGTCCAAGATCAGCCTGGGCACCGAGCGACCCTCAATGGCTGTGAGCGCTGTGGCCTGCGTCGTCACGGCGCCGGACGACGGCAGAGACATCGACCTCTTCTCCGCCGCTCAGTCGCAGGACGATCTTGACGCGGCCGTCCGGGGCTTGCGGCCGCAGCGGACCGATCAGCATGAGGTGCAAACCGGTCGGCGCGAATTCGACACGTCCATTCGCGGGAACCCTCACTTCGTCAATCGCCTGCATCGTGCTCACGCTGTCCTTGATGACCGACCGGTGAAGCTCGATTCGCTCGTAGTCGGGACTCTCGACGCCCACGATGACCTGATCGGTCGCGCCACGATTGACGATCGTCATATAGCCCGCGTGCACCCTCAGCCCGGGCGGCGCCCACGGCACCCAGGCATTCTCGGCCTGCAAGGATTCTCCCGCCGATGCCAACACCACAGTGACAAGCGCGGCGCCGACGAGCGCATTGCCGATCACGGCGAGGCGGCGTACTTCGAGCCAAGCTCCCATCATTGCCCGCTCTCCGGAGCGCGCGCGTTCTCGCGCTGGTGGAACAGATCGGCCAGAAACTGGGCGGTCGGCGCGGGTTCGAACGGCGGGCTGATCTTGGCGACCAAGCGCCCCTGGGGGTCGATCACCGCCACCGCCGCGCTATGCGTCACCTGGTAATTGCCGCGCGCATCGGGTTTAGCGCGGAGCGCGACCGCATCGATGCCTTTCAATGCACGATCGATCTGATCGATCGCGCCGGTGACGCCGATGAAGTCGGGATGGAACTGGACGACATAGTCCTTCAGGTTCGGCCGATCGCGGTCGGGATCGACCGCCAGAAAAATGACCACCGGCAGACGATCCGGCCGGACGCGCAGTCCGAGCTCGGCAACGACCTGTTCCAAGTTGGCGAGTGTGAACGGACACACGTCCGGACAATTGGTGAAACCGGCAAGGACGAGCGACCAGTGACCCTTGAGCGAGTCCGCTGTGAACGGCTTGCCGTTGTGATCGTCCAGGGTGAAGGCCTGCACCAATGACGGACGATCGAGGATGACACCATTCACACGCGCCACGGCCATGGTCGTCCATGCAACAACGGCTGCAACTGTGGCGACCAGGCGAAGCTGCCGCCGCTTGAACATCAATGGTCCTGATCCTCGAAGGCCTTCAGGCTCTCGGTACGGATCGCCTGCAGGCAATGTCGCTTCAGCGCAACAAAGGCCGGGTCGGTCGAGACATCGGGGCTGCGCGGACGCGGCAGCGGCACCGGCATGTCCTCGATGATACGCCCGGGGGCCGCGCTCATGATCAACACGCGGTCGGCGAGGAAGATCGCCTCGTCCACGTCGTGGGTGACGAACAGGACCGTGGTCTTGAACTCGGCCCAGAGCCGCAGCAGGTTCTCCTGCATCACCACGCGCGTTTGCGCATCGAGGGAGCCGAAGGGCTCGTCCATCAGCAACACGGTAGGCTTGTTCGCGAGCGCCCGCGCGATGCCGACCCTCTGCTGCATTCCACCCGAAAGCTCGGTTGGATAGCGATGGGCGAAACGGGTAAGGCCGACCATATCGAGCAGTTCGTCGGCGATGGCGCGCGCCCGGGCACGCCCTTCCCCCTGGGCATAGGGTCCGAATGCGACGTTGTCCCGGACCGTCTTCCACGGGAACAACGAGTATTGCTGGAATACCATGCCACGATCGGGACCGGGGCGGACAACCTGATCTCCGTCAACCCGGACCCATCCGGTGGTCGGGCGAACATAGCCGGCGACTGTGTTGAGCAATGTGGACTTGCCGCAGCCCGAGGGACCGAGCAGGCACACGAAAGAGCCGGGGCTGATATCGACGGACGTGTTTTCGAGCGCGCGAATGGTCTTGCCGCCGCTGCGAAACCTTACCGATACGTCCCAAATCTCGACGCGCCCGCGATCGAGCGCGGGCCGGGCCGGAGCAAGGCTCGCCACATCGGCGGGTGATGATCTCGCGAGCGTCAGTATCACGACGGCGCCCGCGCAATCGGCGTCAGCATCATCGGGATGGTCGCGTCCCGGGATCTGCCTCCTGACAACTGGCGAAGGAGGAGGATCGCACTCGTGACGAGCGTCGACAGTCCCAACAGCAAGAGCCAACCCCCGAAGGGCTGCAACGCGAGTGCGGTCGTGACCCCGACGCCCATCACGGCGAGACCCACGACCCATGTGGGCGCCGCGCAACATACGACCCAGGTGATGGTGGTCGCCGCCGCGCCGCCAACGAGCGCCCCAGCGCCGGTCGCAACCGCTGAGCCGAGCCAGGCAAAGACCCCGCAGGTCTTCCAGGCTGCCCGCAGCAGCACGAGGTTGGTGGCGACGAGTGCCGCAATCGCGAGCACGATCACGGCCTTGCCCGGTATCAGCACGAAACTCCATTCGGCGATGCCGCGCCCGAACGAATAGTTTATCGAGCCGACTTCGACGAGCCATTCGTCGAACATGATCGCAATCATGTCGGCGACTGACGGCGTCATGCGTACGATCCTGGCGATGTTGGCGGGCCAGTCGTGCAAGACTAGATAATTGGGAAACGCCTGGAAGCGCATAATCAAGAGCGCGAGTTGCAGAAGCTGGAAGCCGGCGAAGAAGGCGACCGCCGCCAGGAGCCACAGCCGGGCGCTGGCGCGAACCTCGCGCTGCAGGACGACGAGGGCGCTCATCTGGCCTTCCTCTGCCAAGCCAGCGCCGGACGTGTGATCAGATGCACCAGGGCCGTGGTCGCAGCGCCCAACAGCCCGATGGTCAGCATACCGACAATGATGTCCGGGGGATTGATGATGGAATAGGCGTTCCAGGTGAAATAGCCGATGCCATATTGTCCGCTGATGATTTCGCCTGCCAGCAACGAGAACCAAGACACGCCCATGCCGATCGCGAGACCCGCGCAGATGCTCGGTAGCGCTCCCGGCAGGACGACGTGGCGGAAGATGCACATGCGCGAGGCACCGAGCGACTGCGCCGCGCGAACGAGCACTTCTGGCGTCTGCTCCACGCCGTGAAGGGTGTTCAGAATGATCGGGAACAACGCGCCGAGGAAGGTGATGTAGATGATCGAGCCTTCCTCGGTCGGCCAGAGCAGGATGGCCAGCGGAATCCATGCGACCCCCGGGATCGGACGCAGAATCTCGACATAGGGGAAGATGAGGTCGCGGATGAACCGCGAGCGTCCCATCAGCAGACCGAGTGCAATCCCGATGCCGGCCGCCAGCGAATAACTGATGGCGATGCGCCGCAGGCTAGCGCCGATGTGCAAGTAGAACGCAACGTGCTGCAGTTGGTTGATCAGCGCTTCGCCGACCTTGAGCGGACCAGGGATTTGCTCGAACCGAACGTATAAGGTGAGCCCCGTGGAGCTCGCGTAGTGCCAGCAAGCGAGTCCGGCCAACAGCGCCGACAGCCGCACTGCCCAACGGGCAACCGACAGTGTGAGGCCGGCCATCCATTCTGATCGCTCCCCGCCCGCATCGGGCCGCGACGAACGCGAGCTTTCAGCTTCGGCGGTCGTCGCCGGCGCGGTTATCGCGATGTCGGCGCTCTCATCGACGGCCGCCATTTTCACTGTCGCTTGCGGAGCAATGTGTGCGTGCGCGTTCACGACTGAGAGCGCCTTGCTTTCGGATTGTCATGACGCCGAGCTTGCGACGGCCTCCTCGAACGAGATGACCTTGCCGCCGACTTTTGCGGCGAATTCCTGGGCCTCACCCTTGCGCAGGAAGGTCGCGAAGTCGCCGTCGGGCTTGTAGACGAAGAACGCCGTCTTGCCGAAGAGCTTGAGCCCCGTTGCCTGGTCGTAGACATAGGTCGCGTTGAGCTTGGCGCCGGTAGCGCGGAATTCCGCGACCGCCTTGAGGAACTCCTTCAGCGTCGGATAGGAGAGAATGCCGTCGCGCGCATGCCAGATTTCGTTCGGCCGGCCGGCATTCGTCACGAGCGTGTCGACGACCTTGGCCTTTGCGGCTTCGTAATCTATTCCCATCTCGGCGTAGGCGCGCTTGAGATAGTCCTCCTTGATCCAGGCGTCGAAGTCCAAGGCGGGGGCAAGGTTGTCGTTTACAAGGACCTGATGATCGACCTTGAGCGTATCGACCCACTGCTTCTTGAGCGTCGGATCCTGCGTGAGATGGCCCCCCTTGGAGAAATAGAGGTAGAGCACCTCTTTCTCGACACCGGTCCACTTTTCCATCAGATCGGTCGCCCGCATGGGATCCTCATCGATCCATTTGCCGGCGTCGTAGACCGCCTTGACGAAGGCGACGACCACCTCCGGATATTTCTCGGCGAAGTCCTGTCGCACGACGGTGCCGTGCAGATAGGGAATCCCGAGCTCGCTGCCGTCATAGACCTTTCGGCCAGTGCCGCGGAATTCCATAATCTCCGACCATGGGCAGAAGTCCGAGTGGGCATCGACCTTGTTGGTCGCGATATTGCTGGCGCCTACGGGAGGCGTCTGATTTTTGAGATCGATGCTTGCGAGCGGCATCTTTTTGACCTGCAAAGCCTTGACCAGCATGCCCCAGGAGGCGCTGCCGACCGGCGTCGAGATCGATTTCCCCGTCAGGTCCTCGAGCTTGTAGTAATTGGAAGCGACCGGAACGACGATTGCGTTGCCGGCTCCTTTGAGATTGTAGCCGGTGCCCGTGAACAGGACCGTGCGCAGGCTCTTGGTCTCCTGAAACTTCGCGCCATTCACGATCAGCGGATAATCGCCCATGGTGCCGAAATGGAGTTTGCCGGCGAGCATCTGATTGGTGATCGGGCCGCCCGACGGATAGTCGGCCCAGGAGATGTTGTAGGTAGCGTCGGCGTACTTGCCGGTGTGCGGCAGGTGTTTTTCGAGCAGCTTGAGTTCCTTGACCACGATGCCGCCGGTGTAGGTATCGGTACACATAGTCTGGTGCCCGATTGCGATATCGATGGTCTCGGCCGCGGCGGGACTCACAGTCGGCAGCAACAACGCCATTGCCAGAAGAGGAATGCATTGGAGGTTCATTGAGGCCTGCGTGCGAATCGCGACGGCCGCTGCAAAGCTGGGTTGTCCCATGGCTTCTCTCTCTCTTTCTTTCTGGCACGATCTTCGGGTTTCGACGGTCTCCCCGGTTTCCGGGATTATTGGCCTGCGTTTGTTGCACTACAAACCATGACTGGCGGTCACGGTTATTAGTTGCCCAAAATCACCCGCTGCGCATATTTTCGGCAGTTGCGCTGAAGAACGCTTATTCGCTAGGCAGCGAGGGTTACCCGCCGCCCCGCATCTCCGCGAGGGCGTCGAGACGGCGCACAATGATTTGCGATTTCCGGCACACCACGACGCCCTGCTCCTGCAATCGCTTCAGGCTGATGGTCACCCATTGCCGAGTCGCACCGACCATGTGGGCAAGGTCGGCGTGCGTAAACGCGGCAGCGATGAGGGTTCCGTCGGGCACCTTGATTCCATAGGCATCAACCAGATGGAGCAGCAGATGCGCGAGCCGATCGGTAACCGACCGCGTGCCGAGCATCTGCACGAGGGCGGAATAGCACTTGCCCTTGAACGAAAGACCCTCGATCAAGCCGATTCCGAGCGCCGGAATCTGCATCACCAAGGTGCGCAGCGCCTTGCCCGGCAGCTGAACGACACTGCTGTTGTTGGTGGCAACGCCGGACCACAAATGAACGCTGGGCCCGAAGATGTCCGGACCACCGACGAAGTTTCCGGGATACCAATAGGCCAGCGTGATCTCGCGTCCCGATGGCGCGTTGTAAAACACGCGAATCCGGCCGCTCTCGATGAGGTAGATGCCCTCATGCGTTGTGCCCTGGCTGAAAAGCGTCTGCCCGCGATTGAGCACGCGTCGCCGGCCATGGCTCAGCACCAGTTCGCGCTCGCGCGATGACAACGCTTGGAACAGCGGCGGCGGGCCGGCCAGCAGCGCCCTGCTCTCGCTCAACAGCAGGGCTTGCCAGCCGCCGGCCTGGGATAAAGGTGGGCGCGGAGCCGCAACGAGTTCCCGTTCCGCGCCGGCGGCATGGAGTTGCATACGCTCCTCCAGTCTCTCCCCGTGAGCGTATCTAGCAAACGGTGTGCCAAACCAACCCGCGACGGCTGGCACAGGAGGCTCCGCCCTGTCCAAATTGCCTTTAGATTCTAATGCGTTGCCGACTCCGGCTACTCAACCCCAGCGATGCGGCGCGGCAATCCGCGATTAGGCCGCCTGGCAGCGGCCGGACGAATGCGATCCTGCAGCACCGATGCCTCGCGGTTGCCCCGGTATTCCAGCGCCGGCGGCGGCGGGACAGCGATTAGTTGCTGGATCGGGGAAATTCCTGGGCGCCATCGCCCGCCAGGGCGCTTTGGCGCAATTGCGCCTTGGCGACCTTGCCGGTCGGCGTCGTCGGAAATGCGGCAAGGCTTTTCACGGTCATCGCCGTGAGATCGTAGGGCACGAGCGGGGCGATGGCGGCCTTGAGTTTATCGAGGTCGACGGTGCCGTCGGCAAGCGTCACATAGGCAACCGGCCGTTGCCCAAGCTGTGCGTCCGGCAGCGCGATGACAGCCGCCTCCTTGACGCTGGGCTGCGCGCACAACGCCTCCTCGACATCGCGGGGAAACCAGGTTCGGCCGGCGACCGTGATCAGCTCTGCGAAGCGCCCGCGCACGGTCAAATACCCGTTGCAATCCATGACGCCGGCATCGCCCGAATGCAGCCAGCCACCGCGCAAGGTCTCCGCCGTCTTCTCGGGCTTGCCCCAATAACCCGTCATGAAGCCGCCGCGCAGGCACACTTCGCCGACCTCCCCGGGCGCGCATTCTTTGCTGTCGGCATCGAGGATGCGGACCTCCTTGTCGGGCAGCGGCCGGCCGACCGGCGCGAACATGTCCCCGGCAACGAGGCTCGGCTCGCCCAGCGCCATGAAACCGCCAAGCTCGCTCTGGCCGTAACTCTCGACCAGCGGCAGCCTGAGCTCGTCGCGCCAGGCGCGCTTGAGCGCGCTCGCCACCGGGCCGCCGCCGGAGAGGCCGAGCCGCAGGCGCCGAGGCGCGCCGCCGCGCTGGCGTGATTCGATCAGAACTTCGGTGAGCAATGTCGGATTGCCGACCAGCAGGCTCGCCCGCGTGCGCTCGAGGGCGTCCCAGCCTTGGACTTGCGTCCAGCGGGTCATGACGTTGACCATCGCGCCGCGATGGAGCGGCGGCAGCAGGTTGCCCACGAGCTGGTACGAACTCGATAAGGCGGTCGGGCCGAACGAGACATCGTCGTCCGTTATCCGCAGCCGCTCGGCGATACAATTTGCCGCCCGCATGGTCGGTTCGTGGGCGAGGCAGGCGCCTTTCGGGCGTCCAGTCGTGCCGGACGTATAGGAAAGGTGCGCGATGGCGTGATCATCGCCCGGATCGGGCGGCGGCGGCAGATTGGCTTGCAGCAGGGCGGGAAGGCTCTCGGCCCCGGGCTGCGGACCATCCATGCAAACCAGCGCCCGCACAGTGTGGACGTGCGCGGCCGCACGTTTGACCGCGTCGACCATGTCATGGGTGTAAATGACGATTGAGGGCTCGTGGTCCGCAAAATAATAGTCAAGCTCGTCAGCAAAGCGCACGTTGACGAGAGCGGCGATCGCACCGATGCGCCAGCAGGCGAACAGGGCGATCAGATAGTCCATGCCGTTGTGGGCAAAAATCGAAACCCGGTCGCCTTTGCGCACGCCGAGATGGTGCAAGGCACCAGCGAATCGCTCCATCGCCGATACCGCCTCGGCGAAGGTCAAGCTGGTATCGCGATCAACCCAGCCCAGCGCGATCTTGCCGGGCTGCCGGATTGCGCCGTCGAGCAGGAGCTGGTGCATCAACACGGGCGCGAACCTTCAAACTGACGGGCCGCAGATCATTTCGTTGTCCCACAGCTCCGAATAGTCCGGGGGGCGCGCGCTGCTGCGTCGGCCATTGTCGATCACGATGCGGTCGGTCTGGGGACGGGACACGATCTCGCTCAAGCTGCGGGCATTGAATACGATCACCCGCGCGGGGCAACCGACCGCAAGGCGCCCGTGTTCCTTGAGATTCGCGATGCGGGCGGGGGCCGGGCCGACCAGCGCCGGCGCATCCGTCAGCGGATGATCGAGATGCAGGATGCGGACCGCCTGGCGAAAGTTATCGACCATGTCGTGGTCACCGTAGGCATGAAAGCAGTCGCGGCAGTTGTCGCCAGCGACCGCGACCGCAATGCCGCGGCGGCGCATTTCGTGAACGAGGGTCACGCCGCGCCAGCGCGGCGTGCGGCCGCTGACGCGATCCTGGAGGTAGAGATTGACCGTCGGCAGCGTCACCACCGCGACCTCGGCCTCGGCCACGAGATCGAGCGTCCGGTCGGCCTGCTCCTCGGGCTGCACCGCAAGGCTGCAGCAATGGCCGGCGACCACGCGCCCCTGGTAGCCGTGGCGCAGGACGGCGCGGGCGACATGCGGCAGCGCCGCGGCGCGCGGGTCGTTGGTCTCGTCGACGTGAAAGTCGAGGTCGAGATCGTGACGCGCGGCGAGGCTGAAGATTCGTTCGAGCAGCGCGTCGAGATCGTCGAGCAGAGCACCGTGCGTGCCGTTCGCCGCGCGCGTCACCGCGCCGAGGACGCCGCCCGATTTCGCGACCAGCGCGGCGAGCTGATCGCCGCCTTCATCGCGGAACAGATCGATTGGAACGAGCGAGACCGCCTGCAGCGCGACTTTGCCGGCCCACTCGGCGCGCACCTCGCGGAACGCGCCCCAACTTCGCTCGGCTTGCGCCGGCACCGAGTCGAGGTGGGTGCGGATGGCAGATACGCCGTGGGCATACGCGCAGCGCAGGCCAAAGTTCATGCGCATGAGCAGGTCGTCGCGCGTCCAGCGCAGCCGATCGGACGCGGTCGCACGCAACGCGTCGGCGAATGAGCCGGAGACGTTGGGCGCTCGGACCACGGTATGCGCGCGATCGAGGTGGGTATGCACGTCCACCAGCATCGGCCACACCTGGCGGCCGCGCAGATCAATGCGTGGATGCTGGTCGGTCCCCGCCGTTCCGGCGGGCACCATGCGCGCAAGCCGCTCGCTCTCGATCAACAGATCAACCAGCACAACGCCGTCGTCGCGATCGGACTGCGCGCCGGGCCCCGCCTCCTCCAGGCCGAGCCTCGCCTCCCCAAGCATGCAGAGCGGTACGCGCGCATTGGCGATCCAATAGGCGGCGGCATCAGGCCAGACAATGTCGGAGAAGTGGGGCAGCATCGCAGACATGGTTTCACCGCCCGATCATCTCTTCCGCGATGGCGCCTAGGCAAGCGCTTATCTCCACCCGTTGCGCTGCCAATTAGGCAGCGCCGATCGGCTCCAGTTTGGGCATGGCCTTGCGCAACTCCTCGACCACCAGGTTGGGAAACGCCTCGAGTCCCCCGCGGGCGCGGACGATGAGCTTAAGCGCAATGGGATGTTGGATGAGTTCAGGCAATACCAGGTGGCGGATTTCGCCCGCGCGCACCTCGTCGTCGACGTCGACCGGGTTCAGGAAGGTTATTGCGTGGCCGTTGCGCGCGACCTTTTTCAGGAATTCGATCGAGTTCGTTTCGATCGTCGCATTAAGCGGAAGATTGGCGCGGGTGAAGGCCAGTTCCACCGCAGGACGGATCGTCATCGACGCGTCGGCAATCGCCAAGGGGAACTCGGCGCAATCCGCCAGCCGCAGCGGACGCCGCGTCGTCAGCGGGTGTTTCGGCGAGACCACCGCGCCCAGGCTAAGCTCGTGGCTTGCCACGACCCGCAAGCCCGGAGTGGGCGACGCGCCGTAGGACAGCCCCAAATCGGCTTCGCCGGTCAAAACTGCGTTGGAAATCTGGTCGAACGGGAGAACTT
>Ga0306924_10002625_pt1 | contig 16989 bp, 16 predicted proteins | sample sta12Can44000111_FD_203756 | JGI IMG/M metagenome (GOLD analysis project Ga0306924, IMG submission 203756) | Lab enrichment of tropical soil microbial communities from Luquillo Experimental Forest, Puerto Rico - statanox.12C.anox.44.000.111 (v2)... | ecosystem: Environmental > Terrestrial >... | reverse complement strand
CGGATCGGTCGCGAGCGTCTCGCCGTGCACGCCCTGCGGCGGCGCGGCCTTGTTCAGGTCCGCGGCGGCGTACACCTGCTCCTTCGCGCCGTGGCAGAAGGTGCAGTTTGACTGCCAGTTATCGTACCCCGAGGTCTTGTGGCAGGCGTTGCAGGACGGCCCGGCGTCGCCGTCGAGCGTCGCTCCGTGGCAAGCCCTGCACACGTCGAGCCCTGCGAGCGCGTCCGGTCCGTGGTTCGCCGGCAGGTTGTAGTCGGCCGGGTGGCCCAAGACGTCGACCTGGCCGTTCGCGTGCGTCCCGCCCGCCGAGACCGGGATGACGTTCCCGTTCGCGTCCACGCTCGTCGGATGGCAGGCGTGGCAGTCCGTGCTGGCGGGGTGGGCCGCGCCGCTCATCGTCGTCGTCGGCGGATACCCATGGCACCTGGCGCAGGTCACGTCCTTCGCGTCCGCGCTCGTCTGCGGTTCGCCGAGCGGGCGCGCCGTGTCGCAGCCGGAGAGCGTGGCGATCGCGAGGACCGCGGCGAGCAACGCGAGTCGATTCATGTGCATGAGATCCCCTCGATTGGACGGCGCCGCGCGAGCGGGCGAGCGCCCCCCTTCTCGGCCCCAGCATGCGCGCCACACAGTGGGTGCACGTTGACGCGGATCAGCAGATCGCGAAGAATCCCGCGGCGTACCTGGACCTACGGCGGCCCCCTTGCGCCGGCGCTCGCGCGCGTGGTCCGAAGGAACGCGAAGGAGCGGACCGTGACGCAAGCGGAGCGCCTCGCCCGCAGGGAAACGCTCAGGGCGGACATCGCGAAGCAGGAGCGTCAGCTCGCCGAGCTCCGCGCGGAGGAGGCGCGCCTCCTCATGGACTGCGAGCATGAGTACGCCGACGGGCGCCACGCGACGGCCGGGGGTCGCATCAAGATCTGCGCGATCTGCGGGAGACTGATGCCGCAGCGCGACGAGAAGCTGTGGGGGTAGTAAGTAGGGCCCATGGCCACCCTGAAGCCGTTCCGCGCGCTCCGCCCGCCCGCCGAGCTCGCCCAGCGCGTCGCGTCCCCGCCCTACGACGTCGTCTCGACCCGCGAGGCGCGCGCGCTCGCGAAGGGGAACCCGGACAGCTTCCTCCGCGTCTCGCGGCCGGAGATCGACCTCCCCGAGGGGACGGACGAGCACGCCGACGCCGTCTACGCCAAGGGAGCGGAGAACCTGGCGGAGCTCCGCCGGCGCGGCGTGCTGCGCGCCGACCCGGAGCCGCGCTTCTACGTCTACGCGCAGCGGATGGGGAGCCACCGGCAGACGGGGCTCGTCGCCTGCGCGTCCGTCGCCGAGTACGACGCCGACACGATCAAGAAGCACGAGAAGACCCGCGCCGACAAGGAGGACGACCGCGTCCGCCACATCGACACGCTCTCGGCGCACGACGAGCCGGTGTTCCTCACCTACCGCGCGGTCCGCGAGATCGACGCCGCGACCGAGGAGGCGAAGCGGCCCGCGCCGGAGGTGGACCTCGTCACCGCCGACGGCGTCGCCCACCAGCTGTGGGTCGTGCCGCCCGCGCTCGGCGCGCGGATCGAGGCGCTGTTCGGCGCCGTCCCCGCGCTCTACGTCGCCGACGGCCACCACCGCTCCGCCGCGGCGTCGCGCGTCCACGCGCGGCGGAAGGGGACGCCCGGCGAGCACGACGCGTTCCTCGCGGTGGTGTTCCCGCACGACCAGATGCAGATCCTCGCCTACAACCGGCTCGTGCGCGATCCGCGCGGCCGGCCCGCGGGCGCGATCCTGGAGGAGATCGGGAAGGTGATGGACGTGAAGCCGGCGACGAGCGCGAAGCCGGGCCACCCGCTCTCGTTCGGCATCTACGCCGGCGGGCGCTGGTACCACGCGCACGCGCGCCCCGGCTCGTTCGCCGAGGGCGATCCCGTCGCCGCGCTCGACTGCTCCATCGTCCAGGATCAGATCCTCGCCCCCATCTTCGGCATCCAGGACCCGCGGCGGGATCGGAACGTCGACTTCGTCGGCGGCATCCGCGGCGTCGAAGAGCTCGAGCGGCGCGTGCGCGAGGAGGGCTGGTCCATCGCGCTCCACCTCTACCCGACCCGCATCGAGCAGCTCATCGCCGTCTCGGACGCGGGGAAGCTGATGCCGCCGAAGAGCACGTGGTTCGAGCCGAAGCTGCGGTCAGGGCTGTTCGTGCATGCGTTCTAGCGGGCGGAACAAGCTCGCCTGTTGAGGAACGGCCATGCGGGCTGACCTCGTCCAGGCGGCAGTGAAGGGGATCGGCCGTTGGATGGCGAACCTCGTTGCGGTCGTCGCGGGGCTCATCGCTCTCTTCGCGATCAACGCTTGGAGGCAGACGGCCTGGCTTCCGTACAACACGGAGGGCCGGTACTTCGACGCGGAGACGAGCATCGTGTACACCGACGCCGAGCCGCTGTCCTGGGCGATGGTTGGATTTGCCGCGCTCGCACTCGGCGTTGGTGCGAGCGTCGTTGGCTGGAAGCTGCGGCGCCGGTGATGGTTGCGCTCGCCTGACGCGGAGGAGTTGCACGCGTGGCGGTTGCAGTAGTTTCAGTAGCGCGATGGCGGCACGTTTCGCCTTTTCTTCAACCGGTGCGGCTTGCGAGACGTCCGCTCGCAGGGCTGACCGAAGGCCCAGGCGAACGAGATACGTAGTCATGTCCCCGGCGCGGACGGTACCTCGCCGGACCGCCGCGTGAAGCGGTCCATGAACGCGTCGCCCAGCTCGAGTCGCGCTTCGTACTGATTGTGAATGCGGCACAGCAGCCGCGTGTTCTCGACCGTGGGCGGCCCGCCGCGCGCACGAGACTCCACGTGCGCGAACTCCACCTGGCTCGTGCACCCGCAGATCTCTCCTGACGCGAGCTGCCACTGGCACCGCCCGCCGTCTCGGATCCAGACCGCGCGCTTCACGTGGGCGGGGAAGCGATCGGTCGTGGATGGCCTCGGCGAGCTCCGAGGCTTCTCCACGAGGCCCTTCCGCTGCGCGTGTGCCTTCAGGAGGAGGTCGAGACCGGACTCGAGGAGCTCTTCGTCCGTGGCTCCGGGCTTCGAGTGAGAAAGCGCGTCGCGGGCGGCCTGGAGCTTCGCGAGGAAGCGCCGCGAGACCGTGACGTGAAGCCTGCTCAGCTCGGCCGTGAGCGGCGTGGCCTCATTGCGGCTCTTGTGGGGCTGGGTCTCGGAGTTGGCATCGAGGTGTTCGGCTGGCCGAACAGGAGCCGCGGGCGCCGGAACAGTCAGTTCGATGTTCGGCGCCAACGCGATGGACGCGAGAGACGGAGGCGAAGCCAGGCGGACCGCCGTCACGACTGATCGCGCCGGTACGGATTCCGCCGGCCGGAGCTCGGCCACGACCTCCATCGCCTCTCGCTTCGAGCGGTGGAAGAACCGAGGCAGCACCTCGGTGCAGTTCTCGGGCGAGATCACCTTGGCGAGCTCGACGACGCTCGTGATGCAAAGGCGTCCATCCTGCAGCGGCTCGACGATCTCCGGGAACCGCCCGACGAGCTCGGCAGCTACCTTCCGGAAGTGGGCTGCGCTCTTCGACAGTCCCAACTCACGGTGCAGGAACTCGAAAAGGCTCCGGTAACCGAGCTCGAGCCACAGGCGGCCTCGGTCGAAGCTGGCAACGGCGACGAGGAAGTCGGCCATCGCCGAGTGCTCGCGCCGGAGCAGGCTTGCGAGGTGAGCGGCGACTTTGCGTGCGTCGTTCATGGCGGCGAGCTTCGCATGCGAAATTCGACCCGTCGCCAAACGCTCATGAACGCACCGTGAAGCGCGATCGCGCCTCGGGAGTCCGCAACGGGCTCGAGCGTGCTCGGCGCCTCCGTGCGCGCCCGCTAGGCCGCGGGAGGGGCCTTCCCTCCACGAGTCGCGCCGCGAATCGCAATTCGGCGACAATCACGTCAAGCAGGCAATTGCTTCCATTTGGGGCGCGTCAATCCGCGCTCTCAGCAAGCGCCCCGCCCCCGCGCCGCCGCCCGCACCCACGGGGCCGCTCGCCCGCGAAGCCCCTCCGAATCGCCCGGGTCCCTTGCGACCACCCCTTCGATGCCCGAGCCCCGTTCGCGCGGACGCGCCCACGCCCCTTGCACACGCCCCGTCCGCTCGTGCCAACTCGTCCTCCATCGATGCCGCCGAGCCGTTCGCAGGGAGGAAGCCGCGAACGCCTCACCGAAACTCCACGATCCCCCCCAGATTCACCGACAGCGCATGCACCCGCACGGGCGCCGTCGACGGCGTCGACGCCGGCCCGAACACGTTCGCCTCGAGCCGCTCGACGTCGCCGAAGCCGTAGGCGTAGCGCACCGCCAGGCTCGCCCGCATGTCCCACGTCGCTTCCGGCCCGCGCGCCGCCCGCACCGGCGGGGGGCGCCAGTCCACCCCGCCCGACACGCCGTAGTAGTCCACCGCGAGCGAGCCGGAGCGGACGTCCTCGCGCGAGAGGTCGGTGAAGAACCCGACGCCCCAGGTCAGGTCCGGCGTCGCCGTGCGAAGCAGCCCAGCGCGCCCGTTGAAGACGCCGTGGCGGCTCCCCTGCGGCGCCTGCCAGTCCAGCTCGGCGCGCAGGCTCGAGTCGCCGATCGCGACGGCGCTCGCCGCGGCCAGGCGCCAGGGCTCCGCGATCCGGCTCACCGGGCTCGACGACTGCGCGAACTCGACGGAGGGCGTGGCGCCCGGGAGGACGGAGACGGACTCGACCACCGTCGTCAGGCCACCGACCGTCACGAGGGCGAGCGCGGGTGTCTTCACGGCGGCGGCGACCGACCAGGCGGGTGCGACGTCCCACTGGAGCCCCAGGCCGAGGCGCCCCGCGAACTGGCTCGGTGTGCCCCGGATCGACGCGCTGGCCGTCGCGCCGTTCTGGGTCGAGCTGGTGAGCGCCCCGGCGAAGAGGTCGAGGAACTCCGCGAACCGCTCGTACACCAGGAAGGCGGAGGCGCCGACGCGCAGCCCCTCACGCAGCGCGAACCCCAAGGCCGCGCCGAAGTAGGTCCGGTCGATGGTCTGCGAGATCGCGATCTGCTGCGAGTAGTCCACCTGGACGATCTGCCCGCCCGAGGTCACCGGTCCGACGCTGCGCACCGTCGACACGAGCGAGATCGCCTCGTGGGAGGGGATCCAGATGCCGAGCGCCAGGCCGAGGCGCGGGGAGAGCCGGACGCCGTAGGCCGCGACGGACGGCACGGAGCTCCAGTCCGAGGCCGTGAGCGTCTGGTCGATCTGCGTCCACGGGAGCGTGGTGCGAACGTAGCCGCGGAGCTGGAGCCTCGAGAGCTGGTACGCCGACCCCGAGGCCTGCAGCGTCGAGCCCGGCAGCGCAGCCAGGCCGGCGGGGTTGTAGTACGCGCCCGCGGCGTCGTGCGTGGTGGCGAGGACCGCGCCGCCGGTGAGCGTCGCCTCCGTTCCGAGCAGGATGCCGTCGGCGTTCTGCGCGAGCGCCGGCCCGGCGGCGAGCGTGGCTGCAACGAAGGCGGCGGCGGCAGGGCGGCGGATGCCCGAACCTAGGCGGACCGGAGGCCTCCGGTGCGATTCCCGGAGGGTCTAACAGCGGCGCCATCACGCCCCGCGCTGGATCAGCTCGATCTTGTACCCGTCCGGATCCTGCACGAACGCGATCACCGTCGACCCGTGCTTCATCGGCCCCGCCTCCCGCGTCACCACGCCGCCGCGCTTCTTGATCTCCGCGCACGCGGCGTACGCGTCGGGCACCTCGATCGCGACGTGTCCGAACCCCGTCCCGATCTCGTACCCCTTCGTGTCCCAGTTGTGCGTGAGCTCGATCGCCGCTTGCTCCGACTCCGGGCCGAAGCCGACGAAGGCGAGCGTGAACCGGCCGTCGGGATAGTCCTTGCGGCGAAGGAGCTTCATGCCGAGGACGTCCGTGTAGAACGCGAGCGACCGCTCGAGGTCGCCGACGCGGATCATCGTGTGGAGAATGCGCATCGATGCCCTCCGGCTCGTCTCCGCTCAGCCCGCTCCGACCGCGATGGCCTCGAGCAGCTCCTCCAGCCCGAACGGCTTCTCGAGGAACGCGTCGGCCTGGACGCCGTCGCGGGCCTTCCCGCTCGAATACCCGGTCGCGACCACGACGCGCAGCCCCGCGAGGCTGGGCTCGGCCCGGATCCGCTCGACCAGCTCTCGCCCGCCCATGCCGGGCATCATCAGATCCACCAGAACCACCGCCGGGCGTGGGCCCGCGCCGAGCGCGTCGAGCGCGCGCCTCCCGTCCGCGGCGACCGTCACCCGGAACCCCTCGAGCTCGAGGGCCTCCTGCAGGTTCTCGCGGAGCGCGAGGTTGTCCTCGACGACCAGGATTCGCGCGGGGTCGGGGGCCATCTGGCTGGCATAAGGCCGAGCCTCCCGCGGGGCAACCCCTCCGTGGCGAGGCAGGCGAAATACCGCCCGGCGGTCGAAGTAGGCGCTCCTGAAGGCGATCCTGCTCCTTCCGGCCCGGCTCCTGAGCGGCCTGCGCGCGCTGCGCAAGGCCTGGCGCGTGGCGGAGGCGTGAGGTAGAAGGTCCGCGCGCCGCGACCGCGGCGCGGCGATGCTCCCCTCGTAGCGAACAGGCCCGTTCTTTCCTCGAACGCCTCGCGGCGCGCCCTCGCGCGCCGCCCTCGCCACCGGAGCACCGCATGACCTCCGTCCGCCTCGAGCGGCTCTCGTTCGCGCACGCCGACGCCGTCCCGATCCTCGACGGCGCCGACCTCGTGCTGCCCACCGGCTGGACCGCGCTCGTCGGCGAGAACGGCGCGGGAAAGACCACGCTGCTCCGCCTCCTCGCAGGCGAGCTCGCGCCGACGGCGGGGCGCGTCCGCGTCGATCCGTCCGGCGCGCCCGTCGCGCTCTGCGCGCAGCGCGTCGACGTGCCCGGCGACGACGTCTCGGCGCTCGCGGAGCGCGAGGACGGCGAGGCGCGCCGGCTCCGGGCGACGCTCGCGCTCGAGCCGTGCGCCCTCGCGCGCTGGGAGACGCTGTCGCCCGGCGAGCGGAAGCGCTGGCAGATCGGCGCGGCGCTCGCGCGAGACCCCCAGGTCCTGCTGCTCGACGAACCGACGAACCACGTCGACCGCGAGGCGCGCGAGCGCCTCGTCGCCGCGCTTCGGCGCCACCGCGGCGTCGGCGTCCTCGTGTCGCACGACCGCGCGCTCCTCGAGGCGCTCGCCTCGAGAACGCTCCGGCTCCATCGCGGCGAGGCCCGGCTGTATGCGTCCGCGTACGGCGAGGCGCGGGGGCGCTGGGAGGCGGAGCGCGAGGCCACGTGGGCGCGGCGCACGGCGGCGCAGGAGGAGGCGCGCCGCGCGGCGAGACGCCTCGCCGACGCCCGGCGGTCGCGCGACGCCGCGGAGCGGTCGATGTCCGGTCGACGCCGGGATCCGAAGGACCGCGACGGGCGCACGCTCGTCGCGAAGACGCGCCGCGCGTGGGCCGAAGACCGGCTCGGCGCGAAGGTGGGCCAGCTCCGAGCCGCGGCGGATCGGGCCGCGGACTCCGTCCCCGACGCACCGCAGGCGGTCGAGCTGGGGCGATCGGTCTTCCTCGGCTTCGCCCGGGCGGAGCGGCCGACGCTGCTCGCCCTCGACGCCGCGGAGGTCCGCGCCGGCGCGGCGGTCGTGCTCCGGGACGTGCACGTCCGGCTCGGGCGCGAGGAGCGCGTACGGCTCGAGGGGCCGAACGGGGCGGGGAAGAGCACGCTCCTCGCAGCGCTGCTCGCCGCGGCGACCATCCCGCGGGAGCGCGTGCTGCACCTCCCGCAGGAGCTCCCTGCCCGCGCGGGCGCGGCGTTGCTCGCCGAGGTCCGGGCGCTCGCGCCCGAGGTCCGCGGCCGGGTCCTGTCGCTCGTGGCGGCGCTCGGCAGCGATCCCGCCCGGCTGCTCGCGTCCGCGGAGCCCTCGCCCGGCGAGGCCCGCAAGCTCCTGCTCGCGCTCGGCCTCGGGCGCCACGCCTGGGCGCTCGTCCTCGACGAGCCCACGAACCACCTCGACCTCCCGACCGTGGAGCGGCTCGAGGAGGCGCTCCTGGCCTACCCGGGCGCGATCCTGCTCGTGACGCACGACGACGCGTTCGCGGATCGCGTGGTCGGCGGCGCGGGCGGGGCCGTGTGGCGCATCGCGTCGGGGCGGGTCGAGCGCGGGTAGTGCGGCGATCGCCCGCGCGCGCAGCTATCCATCACGCGACGGTCCTTCCCGCGCGCCCCGGGCGTCCGCATGCTTCCGCGGGAGGAGGCTGGAGAGGAGGCGCGATGACCCCCACCGAGCGTGCGATCGCCATGCTCCCGCCGCACCTTCGCCGGTTCACCGTCGCGCAGGACCACGCCGCCTATACGCCTCAAGACCACGCCGTGTGGCGTCACGTCCTGCGCCGCCTCACGAAGTACCTCCGCGACCACGCGCACCCGCGGTACCTCGCCGGCCTCGAGGCGACGGGGATCGAGGTCGAGCGGATCCCCAGCCTCGACGAGATGAACGCGCGGCTCTCGCGCGTGGGCTGGTCGGCGGTCGCCGTGCGCGGCTTCATCCCGCCGGCCGTGTTCACGGAGCTCCAGAGCCGGCGCGTGCTCGCCATCGCCGCCGACATCCGGACGCACGAGCACATCGAGTACACGCCGGCCCCCGACATCGTGCACGAGAGCGCCGGACATGCGCCGTTCCTCGCCGACCCGACCTACGCCGAGTACCTGCAGCGCGCCGGCGAGGTGGGGTTCCGCGCCATCGCGTCCGCGGAGGACCAGGCGGTGTTCGAGGCCATCCGGAACCTCTCCATCGTGAAGGAGGATCCCGCCGCGGACGCGGAAGAGGTCGCGCTCGCCGAGGCGCGGCTCGCCGCGGCGGCAGCGAGCGTGCGGTACGCGTCCGAGGCGGCGCGCGCGAGCCGGCTGTACTGGTGGACCGCCGAGTACGGCCTCGTCGGGACGCTCGACGCACCGATGCTCTACGGCGCTGGCCTCCTCTCCTCCATCGGCGAGGCGGTCCACTGCCTCACGCCGGCCGTGCGCAAGCTCCCGCTCTCCGCCGCCTGCGCCGACGTCGCCTACGACATCACGCGCATGCAGCCGCAGCTCTTCGTGGCGCGCGACTTCGACCAGCTCTTCGAGGTCCTCGAGGAGTTCGCGGTGACCCTCTCCTGGCGTCGCGGCGGCGACCACGGCCTCGAGGAGGCGCGGCGCGCGCGCACCGTGAACCATCTCGCCCTCTCCGGCGGCCGCGAGCTCTCCGGGCGCGTGGTCGAGCGGATCCCTGCGCCCGAGCCGCTCGGCCCCGGGCTCGCGACCGCGGTCGCGCGGCTCGACGGGCCGGTGCTCGTGTCGCGCGGGGGCAGCGCCGAGGCGAAGCCGTGGCCGGGCGCGGTGCTCGTCGCCTTCGGCCGGGGCGCGCTCCCGGCGCGCGGGGCGTTCGACGTGACGCTCTCGTCGGGGCTCGCCCTCCAGGGCTTCGCGGTGGGCGGGGGCGAGGTGGTGAACCTGCGCGGCGCGCTGGCGGGCCGCCCGCTCGAGCTCCCGTCCTGGGCGCTCCTCTTCGTGTCCGAGGACCTCCGCTCCGTCGCGGGGGGCCCTGCGGACCCGGGCGCCTGGGACCGCTGGTTCGGCGAGCTCTCGTCCTTCGCGGAGGGTGAGGGCGAGGCGCGGGCGCGCGCCCACAAGGCGGCCGCGCTCGAGCCCGGGCTCGCGGCGCTCTACGCGGAGGTCCGACGCATGCGCGAGGCGGGCGCGCTCGACCGCGACCGGCTCCTCGCCATCCGCGCCGCCGCCGCGCGCCACGCCGGCGACTGGCTGCTCCGGACCGAGCTGGACGAGCTGCTCGGAGAGGGCGGGGAGGGCGCGCCCAGGCTAGAATCGCCCGCATGCTGAAGCACAACGCGTTCTTCGACGAGAAGGTGCAGAGCATCGGGTTCGAGCGGAACGGCCGCCGCCAGACCGCCGGCGTGATCGACGTCGGTGAGTTCCACTTCGGCACCGACGCGCCGGAGCGGATGACGGTCGTCTCCGGCGAGCTGTGGGCGAAGCTGCCCGGCGACGGCGCGTGGCGCGCCTTCCCGGCGGGGACGGTCTTCGAGGTCCCGGGGAAGAGCGGGTTCGACGTGAAGGCGACGTCGCCGGCCGCCTATCTCTGCGAGTTCCTGTGAGCCGGTGAACGGCGTCCGCGGACGTCGGATCCCCGTCACCTCGAGTGGAGCCGGACGAGCGCCTCGGCCGCGCGCGCGTGCGCGTCGGCGTCGAGGAACGCATGGCTCGCGTCGAGGATCGCCTGGGAGATGGCGGGCCAGGCCTCGTAGAACCAGCCGGTGGTCTCGCGACCGCCCTCGGCGTGGATCCGCTCGACGGTGCGGAAGAGGACCGAGCGCGTCAGCTCGCCGAGCGCCTCCTGGGCGGCGGGGGAGAGGCCGGCGCTCGCCGCGACGCTCGCGGCCGTGCGCACCGCCAGGATTCGCGCCTCGACGTACGACAGCGCGTGGACCTCGTTCGCCGCGAACCACGGGTCACCGCGGACGCGCGCGGCGACCTGGCGCGCGGCCGCGGGCGCGTCGAGGCGCCGGGCCGCGCCGCGCAGCACGGCCTGGGCGTGCGTGAGGACCGACGGCTCGTCCGCGTCCTCCTCGAGCGCGAGCAAGAAGAAGCGCCCCGAGGCGTCGACGCGGCTCTCGCGCACGCCGCCGATCGCGTCGAGTCGCGCCAGCACGGGCGCGAGGGCGGTGCCTCAGCCGAGGCCCGCGACCGGGCCTCAGCCGAACCCCGCGGCGGAGAAGACGAGGTCGCGCCGCATGTTCACGTAGGTCGCCTTCCGTCGCGCCGCACGCGGACGTCGCCGGGCTGCGGGCGCCGGCGGGCGAGGAAGGCCGCGAGCGGCACGTCGTTGGCGAGGATGTGAAATCGGAACCACTCGGGCACGCGTCGGAGGAGCCCGTCGCGGACGTTCGCCGTCGCGCCGTTCGCGACCAGCTCGTCGCGGAGCCGCAGGAGATCGGCCGCGAACAGCTCGTGCGCCGCGCGGTGCCGGGCGCGGTCGGGGTAGAGCGCCTCGTCCATGAGCCGCTCCTCCGCCGCGAGGTGGGCCACGACGGCCTCGACGACCTCGCGGACCGCGCGCTCCGAGGCCGCGCGCGTCCCCGCGAGCGCCAGGGCGGCGGCCTCGAGCCGGCGAAAGACCTCGGCGTGCTGTCGATCGAGCTCCTCGTCGTGGACGACGAGCTCGGGCGTCCACTCCGTGGACATGTCCCCTCCCGCGAGGCGGACGATCCCTCACCTCCCGCGATCGGGCAAGCCCCCCGCGAGCGAGACGCGACAATGGGCGACGTCCGGTTCGGCGCGGGCGCCCCGCGCGAGCGCGAGCTGGGTCCGGGGTGCGGCGCGGCCGGGCGTCGGCGTGGCGGCTCCGCGGGGTACGCCGCGGCCCGACCGAGGCGCGCGCCGTGGCGGCGAGCACCTTATGCGGGTCGTCTCACGCACTCGGGAGGTGAGCGCACCGTGAAGAGCCACACCAAGTACCTCTGGTTCGAGCTGCCCCGCCGCCGCGGGCTCGTGCGGATCACCGACGAGGTGGCGGCGTTCCGCGCGGAGAGCGGGATCCGCGAGGGGCTGCTCCTCGTCTCCGCGATGCACATCACCGCCGCGGTGTTCGTGAACGACGACGAGCCCGGGCTCCACGAGGACATCGAGGCCTGGGTCCAGCGGCTCGCGCCGGGCCCTTCTGCCGACGACCGCGCGCCCGGGCCGGACTACCACCACCACCGGAGCGGCGAGGACAACGGCGACGCGCACCTCAAGAACCTGCTCGTCGGCCACCAGGTCGTCGTGCCGATCACGAAGGGAGCGCTCGACCTCGGGCCCTGGCAGCAGATCTTCTACTACGAGTTCGACGGGCGGCGCCGGAAGCGGGTGGTGCTGAAGGCGATCGGAGAGTGAAGATCGGGGAGTGACCGCCCGATCCTCGGGCCGGATCCGTGGAGACGTGCACGCCGGGGGCGGGCTACTTCGCTCCGCCGGCCATGTCCTTCTCGTGGATCTTCTTGATCTCCGCCTCGCTGAACTTGGTCAGCTTCACCGTCTTCGCCCTGACACGCATGGTCTCCGGGAGCGTCGCGAGCGCGTCGTCCGGGCTCTTCGCGTCCGTCATGAGGTACATCGTGTGATCGCCCGACCGGCAGCCCCACTCGGCCTGGTGCAGCAGCTTCTTGCTCAGCGCGGCCTCTTCCAGCGTCTTGTGGCACTCCTCCGGCGTGTGCGTCACGATGACCAGGTACTTGCCCTTGCCCGTGCCTGCCTTCGCTTCGTCTGCCCGAGCCGTCGTGCCCGAGAGGACCAGTGCAGCCGCCATCGCCAGGAACATGAACCTCATCGCCATCTCCCCTTTCGTTCGGTGAAGCGAGCGCGACCGGGGAGATGCGGGCGGCGGGCGTGGGGTGCCAGTCCCAGCCGGCTTGCTTCCATCGGGCCGGGCACCCGGGCCGCCCCGCTCGAGGGGCGTCGGGACCCCCACTACGGGTTCGTCCCGCGCGGCACGCCGGCGGTGACCGGCCGGCCGGTGATCGCCTCCGCGTACCGGCAGCTCTCGCCGTCGCCGAGGCGGCAGGACGTCTCGAGGTAGGCGAGCCCGCGGACCGCGTCGCGGGGCCGGCCGTCGCCGGTGTAGTAGCGATACCCGAGCATCTTCGCGACCGCCGCGCCGCGGGCGCGGATCTCGTCGCGGAGCGGCGGCTCGGCGCTCGCGGCGAGCCGATCGAGGAGCGGGAGCGCTTCCTCGGGCGCGCCCTCCTGGACGCGGAGCAGCGCGCGAAGGTAGTCGAGCGCGTCGGAGCGGAGCCCGCGCGCGTCTGCCCGCGCGAGGAGCGCGCGCGCCGCGGCGGGGTCCTCGGCCCGGAGCGCGGCGGCGACGCGGTCGGCGGCCTCCTCCACCTCGAACCGCGTCGGCGCCGGGCGCGGCCAGACGGCGGCCGCGGCGAGCGCGACGAGCGCGGCGAGCCCCGCGGCGCGGACGGCGGCGCGGCGCGGCGCAGGCACCCCTGCGCTCCAGGCGACGCCCGCTCCCGCCGCGAGCCCGCCCGCGTGGGCGAGGTGATCCGTGTCGCCCGCGAACGGCCAGGACAGCGCGCCGACGAACGAGCCCGCGAGGCCGGCCAGCACCCACCAGGTCGCCGGGCTCCGCAGGAACGCGCGCCAGCCGCCGAGCGAGCGCAGGTGGAGCACGAGGAGCGCGCCCACGATCCCGAACAGCCCCCCGGAGGCACCGGTCGCGACGGCGTCCTGGCCCACGAGCGAGAGCGCCGAGCCGGCGATCGCGCTGATCGTGAAGAGGGCGAGGAACCGCGCCGGGCCGACGGTCGCCTCGAGCATGGGGCCGGCGACGAGGAGCCCCACGACGTTCAGGGCGAGGTGCGCCCAGTGCCCGTGCACGAACGCGGCGGACAGGAGCCGCCAGGCCTGGCCGGCCCAGACCCGGCTCCGCTCGAGCGCCCCGGCGGAGACCAGCTTGGCGGCCGTGACCGGCCCGCGCGAGACGACCCAGGCGAACACCGCGGCGTTCGCGCCGACGAGCGCCAGCGTGACGGGAGAGCGGGAGGCGAGGCGCGGCGCCGGGGCCGGGATCGTCGTGCGCGGCGGTGCCACGCTCGAAGCATAGCGACCGGGGCCCGCTTCGGAGTCGAGTCGCCCTGCGGTACGATGCCCCGACGCATGAAGGGTCGCTCTGCCCCGGCCTCGGGCGTCACGCGCGCCCCAGCCTACGTCCGGCTGCACCGCTCCGGCGAGCTCGCCCGCCGCGCCGCGGCCGCCGTCGACCGGCTCTCCGCGTGCAACCTGTGCCCGCGCCAGTGCCGGGCCGACCGGATCCACCGGACCGTCGGCGCGGTCTGCCGGACGGGCGCGCGGGCAATCGTCTCGTCCTTCTTCGCCCACCACGGCGAGGAGCGGTGTCTCTCCGGCACCGCCGGCTCGGGGACGATCTTCTTCGGGTTCTGCAACCTCCACTGCGCCTACTGCCAGAACTGGGATCTCTCCTGGAACGGCGACGGCGACGAGGTGTCCGGCGACGAGCTCGCGGGCATGATGCTCGCGCTCCAGGACCGGGGCTGCCACAACGTCAACCTCGTCTCGCCGAGCCACGTGGTGCCGCAGCTCCTCGAGGCGGTCGCGATCGCCGCGGGGCGCGGGCTCGCGCTGCCGCTCGTCTACAACACGGGCGGGTACGACGGCGAGGGCGGGCTCGCGCTCCTCGAGGGCGTCGTGGACGTGTACCTCGCCGACCTCAAGTACGGCGACTCGGAGACCGCTCGCCGCTTGTCTCGCGCGCCCGGCTACTTCGAGGTGGCGCGCGGCGCGATCCGCGAGATGCACCGGCAGGTGGGCGACCTCGTCGTCGACGACGACGGCATCGCGCGCCGGGGACTGCTCGTCCGACATCTCGTGCTGCCGAACGGGCTCGCCGGAACCGGTACGGCGATGCGGTTCCTCGCCGAGGAGGTCTCGCCGGCGACGTACGTGAACCTCATGGACCAGTACCGACCCTGCTACCGCGCGGCCGACCACGCCGAGCTCGCGCGGCGTCCGACGCAGGCGGAGCTCGACGAGGCGGTCCGGCTTGCACGGCAGGCGGGGATCACTCGGCTCGATCCGGAGGGGCTGGGCGGCGGGTAGAGACCCGGTCTCCTCGAGGCCGGAACCGGGATTCGCGGTGTCCCTCGAGCCCGTGGCGGTCGGCCTGCCGCTCGGTCGGGTGCCGAGGCGCGACGGACGCGGACGTCGCGGAATCCGAATCAGGGGGAACCGTCGCGAACCCGGCGCGAGCGAAGCGAGCGACGGGCGCGACGGTTCACGGGCCCCGCCGAGCCGGGGTGGGGCCCCAGGAGCTTTGCTCCTGGGGCGGCGCAGCCCCCGTTAAATGGACCGGAATCATCGGGAATCTCGCAGGAATTTCGCGGAACTCCCTATTGACCGCGCCGTGCAGCGGCTGATACAGCCCGTCGCCCGACGCACCGTCTCCCACCGCCTACGGAGGGTTGGTTCCCCGATGTACAAGATCGTTCGCCACGAGGCCTTCTCCGATACGACCTTCCTCTGGGAGGTCGAGGCGCCCGACGTCGCCGCCGCCGCCGAGCCCGGCCACTTCGTGATGCTCCGGCTCCGCGAGGGCGCGGAGCGCATCCCGCTCACCGTCGCCGACTTCGACCGCAAGCGCGGGACCATCACGATGGTGGTCCAGGCGCTCGGCAAGACGACGCGCGAGATGATGGCCGACTACCGCGCGGGCGACACGTTCGCGGACTTCGTCGGCCCGCTCGGGGTCCCGCAGCACGTCGCGAAGGCGGGCCACGTCGTCTTCGTCGGCGGCGGCCTCGGCGTCGCGCCGGTCTACCCGCAGCTGCGCGCGTTCAAGGAGGCCGGCAACCGGACGACGGGCATCATCGGCTTCCGCTCGAAGCCGCTCGTCTTCTGGGAGGACAAGTTCGCGAAGTACTGCGACGACCTCGTCGTCTGCACCGACGACGGCTCCTACGGCAAGCCCGGCTTCGTCACCGCCGCGCTGAAGGAGATCCTCGAGAAGGACAAGCCCGACCTCGTCGTCGCCATCGGCCCGCTCCCGATGATGAACGCGTGCGTCGAGACCACGCGGCCGTTCGGCGTGAAGACGATGGTGTCGCTGAACGCGATCATGGTCGACGGCACCGGCATGTGCGGCTCCTGCCGCGTGACGGTGGACGGCAAGGTCGCGTTCGCCTGCGTCGAGGGGCCGGACTTCGACGGCCACAAGGTCGACTTCAAGGAGCTGATGGCGCGGCAGAAGCGCTTCAAGGCCGAGGAGACGAAGGCCTCCGAGGACTACGCGCACGTCTGCAACCTCGAGAAGCAGCTCTTCGAGCAGAACAAGAAGAACTACAAGAAGATCAAGGATCTTCCCCCGCACCAGACGCACATGCCCGAGCGCGACGCGCTCGAGCGGTCGCGGAACTTCAAGGAGGTCAACCTCGGCTACTCGCTCGAGCAGGCCCTCGGCGAGGCCGAGCGCTGCATCCAGTGCGCGAAGCCCACCTGCGTCTCGGGCTGCCCGGTGTCGATCGACATCCCGCGCTTCATCAAGCACGTCGCCGTCCGCGACATCGACGGCGCGCTCGAGGTCATCAAGGAGGCGAACGCCTTCCCGTCGGTCTGCGGCCGCGTCTGCCCGCAGGAGTCGCAGTGCGAGGCGCAGTGCGTGATCAAGGCGAAGGTCGAGTCGGTCGGCATCGGCCGGCTCGAGCGCTTCGTCGGTGATAACGCGAAGGCGAAGCCGGTCGTCGCGCCGCGGTTCGAGAAGAAGCTCGGCAAGGTCGCCATCTGCGGGTCGGGTCCCGCCGGCCTCTCCGCCGCCGCGGACCTCGTGAAGTACGGCGCCGACGTGACGATCTACGAGGCGCTCCACGTCGTGGGCGGCGTGCTCCAGTACGGCATCCCGCCCTTCCGCCTGCCGCGCGACATCATCGACCGCGAGGTGAAGAACCTCGTCGATCAGGGCGTGAAGATCGAGACCAACAAGGTCATCGGGAAGACCTTCACCGTCCCGCAGCTGATGGAGAAGGGCTACGACGCCGTGTTCCTCGGCGTCGGCGCGGGCGCGCCGGCGTTCATGAACATCCCCGGCGAGTCGGCGAGCCAGGTCTACTCGGCGAACGAGTTCCTGACGCGCGTGAACCTCATGGGCGGCAACCAGTTCCCGCTCAAGGACACGCCCATCACGCTCGGCAAGAGCGTCGCCGTGATCGGCGCCGGCAACACCGCGATGGACTGCCTGCGCGTCGCGAAGCGGCTCGGGGCCCCGACGGTCCGCTGCGTCTACCGCCGCACCGAGGCGGAGGCGCCGGCCCGCATCGAGGAGATCCGTCACGCGAAGGAGGAGGGGATCGAGTTCTTCTTCCTCCACGCGCCGGTCGAGGTCTACCAGGACGCGGAAGGCAACGTGAAGGGCATGAAGGTCGAGGAGATGGTCCTCGGCGAGCCGGACGAGAAGGGCC
>Ga0306924_10002623_pt1 | contig 17021 bp, 18 predicted proteins | sample sta12Can44000111_FD_203756 | JGI IMG/M metagenome (GOLD analysis project Ga0306924, IMG submission 203756) | Lab enrichment of tropical soil microbial communities from Luquillo Experimental Forest, Puerto Rico - statanox.12C.anox.44.000.111 (v2)... | ecosystem: Environmental > Terrestrial >... | reverse complement strand
GACGGGCGCCATGTTCCGCGCCTTCGGCTCCGTCATGGTCGACGAGCAGGATCACATCAAGGTCGACTCCAACGAGACGCGGGTGGCGCTCGAATATTTCAAGAAGCTGATGCCGTTCAATCCGCCGGAAGTCTATGCCTGGGACGATGCCGGCAACAACCGCTGGCTCATCTCCGGCAAGGGCGCGGCCATCATGAACCCGCCGAGCGCGTGGTCGGTTGCCAAGCGCGACAACCCGAAGGTCGCCGAGCAGTGCTGGACCCATGACATGCCGCGCGGGCCGGCCGGCCGTTTCGTCGGCCAGCTGCCGTTCTTTTACGGGCTGTGGTCGTTCGCGCAGAACAAGCCCGCCGGCAAGGCCCTGCTGCAATTCCTCTCCGAGAAGGAGCAGTCACGCCAGCTGGTACAGGCTTCCAACGGGTACGACCTGCCGTCATTCAAGAGCTACTACGACTTCGACGTCTGGGCGAAGGTCGAGCCGCCGGTCGGAACGGTCTACAACTATCCGCCGCGCGGCGACGTGCAGCCCAGCATCACCGGCTATCCGGCGCGGCCGGATGTCGCCACGCAGATCTACAATCAATCGATCCACACCATCATGGTCGCCAAGGTCTGCCAGGGCAACGAGCCGATCGACCAGGTGGTGAAGTGGGCGAAGGGCGAGCTTGAAGGGATGCTGCGGGCCTGAAGCTTGCAAGCTTCCGCCACCGCATCCGCGTGAACGGAACCGCGGTCGGCAGCGGCGCGTTTCGCCGTTGTCGGCCGGCAGGAGAGCGGCGAACGTTCAGCGCCGCAGAACGGAAGCGCAATGGTCGACGTCGCGCGGCAATATCCCGGACAGCTGGCTGAGCCCGCCGCGCGGCGGCGCAGCAGCATGCAGCGCTTCCTGCGGCAGCGCAGCACGATTGCCATATTGATGTGCCTGCCGCTGATTGCAATCGTGGCCGGATTGATCATCTATCCGGCCTTTTATTCCATCTATCTCGCCATGCTCAACAAGGCGCAGACGCGCTTCATCGGGCTTGGCAACTTTACCTATCTGCTGCAGCGCGACACGTTCTGGATGGTGGTCCAGCAGTCGGCAATCTTTGCCCTCAGCGCGGTGTTCTTCAAGGCGCTGATCGGGCTGATCACCGCGCACCTCGTCAACAATCTCCCCAGCAAGGGGCAGCGAAAATGGCGCGGCATGCTGCTGGTGCCCTGGGTTATCCCGCTGGCGCTTTCGACGCTGGGATGGTGGTGGCTGTTCGACCCGACCCACAGCGCGTTCAACTGGCTCATCCAAAGCCTGGGCGGCAGCGAGATCGCATGGCTGAGCAACCCGTACTGGGCGCGCTTCTCGGTCATTCTGGTCAACGTCTGGTACGGGGCGCCGTTCTTCCTGATCATGTATCTGGCGGCGCTCAAGTCGGTCCCCGAGCAGCTCTACGAGGCGGCACAGATTGACGGCGCGAATGCATGGCAGCGCTTCGTGCACGTCACGCTGCCGATGATGCGCAACATCATCGCCATCACCGTGCTGTTCTCACTGATCGTGACCTTTGCCAATTTCGACATCGTGCAGATCATGACCGCGGGCGGCCCGCGCAACATGACTCATGTGTTCGCGACCTACGCATTCCTGCTCGGCATCCGCAGCGGCGATCTTCCGCTCGGCGCCTCGGTGTCATTGTTCATGTTTCCGATCCTGGCGATATCCGCGATGTTCATTCTGCGCGGGGTGCGCAAGCGCGGGAGGGAGATCGGGTGACGGCAACCGTTGCCATCTCCGGGCGGCCAGGTGCCGCGGTCGGGGCGAGTCTGAAGCGCAATCGCCGGTGGGCGCTGGTCACCTCCTATGTATTCCTTATCCTGTTCGCGATCTTCTTTCTCACTCCGCCGTACTACATGATCGTCACGTCGCTGAAGAGTGACGCGGAGGTGGCGCATCTCGCGAGCAATCCATGGATCATCGCCAACGGGATCACATTCGAGCAGTATCGGCTGTTGTTTACGGGAACCGATTTCCTGATCTATTTCAAGAACACCATCATCGTCACGTTGTGCGTGGTTGCCATCAGCATGGTGGTGAGCGTGCTGGCGGCCTTCTCGCTCTCGCGCATGCGCTTCTGGGGCTCGGGAATCCTCGCCACCGGCATTTTCCTGACCTATCTCATCCCCGACACCCTGCTGTTCATTCCGTTGTTCCAGATCGTGCGCGGGCTCGGCCTGCTCAACTCCTATTGGAGCATGGTGCTGGTATATCCCACGCTGACCGTGCCGTTCTGCACCTGGATCATGATCGGATATTTCCAGTCGATCCCCAAGGAGCTCGACGAGGCGGCGCTGATCGACGGCGCCGGACACATGCAGATGCTGCTGCGGATATTCATTCCGGTGGCGCTGCCCGGCATCATCGCCGCCACCATTTTCGCCTTTACCGTCTCCTGGGCAGCCTTCGTCTATCCGATCGCATTCCTGTTCAGCGCCGACCAGCAGGTTCTTACCGTCGGCACGGTCACCAGCCTGATCAAGGCCGACGTCTACAAGTGGGGGATGCTGATGGCGGGCGCGCTGGTCGCGGCGGCGCCGCCGCTCGTCGTCTACGCCTTCCTCATGGATTATTACATCGCCGGACTGACCGCGGGCGCGACAAAGGGATGACCGATGGCTGATGTGGCGCTGAAGAATGTGACCAAGCGCTTCGACGAGGTCGACGCAGTGCGCGGCATCAACCTGCAGATCCCGGACAAGGAATTCGTCGTGCTGGTGGGGCCCTCCGGCTGCGGAAAAAGCACGACACTGCGCATGATTGCCGGGCTCGAGGAGGTCACCGCGGGCGACATCGTGATCGGCGGAGACATCGTCAATGATGTGCCGCCCAAGGACCGCGACATCGCCATGGTGTTCCAGAACTACGCACTCTACCCGCACATGACGGTGTTCGAGAACATGTCCTTCGGGCTGAAGCTGCGGCGGGTGCCGAAGCCCGAGATCCGCACACGCGTCGAGCAGGCCGCGAAAATTCTCGACATCACCGATCTCCTCGCGCGGCGGCCGAAGCAGCTCTCCGGCGGACAACGTCAGCGGGTTGCCATGGGCCGCGCCATCGTGCGCAACCCGAAGGTGTTTCTGTTCGATGAGCCGCTGAGCAATCTCGATGCCAAGCTGCGCGTGCAGATGCGCACCGAGATCAAGCGGGTGCACCAGAAGGTGAAGACCACGACCGTGTACGTCACCCACGACCAGGTGGAGGCGATGACGCTTGCCGACCGCGTGGTGGTGATGAACGCCGGCCGCATCGAGCAGGTCGGCCCCCCGCACGAGCTCTATCACATGCCGAAGACCAGGTTCGTTGCCGGCTTCATCGGCTCGCCAGCCATGAACCTGATGCCAGCCCGCCTGGAGCAGAACGGCGAAGGGCTGATGCTGCGGCTCTCCGACGCGCTGGGATTCCCGGTGCCGCAGAGCCGCGTCGCGCGCTATCGACCGTCAGCGGGCAAGGAGCTCACCTTCGGGCTGCGGCCGGAGCATATCACGGAGCCACGCGGGGAAGGACGCGACCCGCGCTGCGAGTTCACGGTAACGCTCGACGTGGTCGAGCCGATGGGAATGGAGACGATGGTGTTCTTTACCGTGAACGGCGACGAGATCTGCGCTCGCGTCGAGCCGTCGGCCGCCGGCGGGCCGGGTCAGCCGATGCGGCTTTACGCCAACCTCAACCACATGCACCTGATCGATCCCGCCACTCACCTGGTGCTTTAGGTTAGCACCTCGGTAGGGTGGGTTAGGCGCGCGCATTTGGCTGACCGATATCAGGCGAGGCCCGACATGGGCGCGCGCCGTGACCCACCACCGGTCGGCGGATTACGCTGACGCTAATCCGCCCTACGCACTACACATCTGCATCTCTACTTCCATCCCAGCCGCGCCAGGATCGCGCGTCCCATCACCCAGTCCTTGTCCTCCTCGGAGAGGAAATCGAGCTCCTCGGTGAACTGGGTGATGCGCTGGCGGTAGGTGGACTTGGCGAATGCGTTGGTGAGGTCGGTGCCCCAGTAGCAGCGGCGCGGCCCGAACGCATCGAAGCAGCGCTTAAGGTGCTCGCTCATGTCGCGCCACGGATAGGGGTCGAATGAGTAGGTCGGCGCCGAGGAAAGCTTGACCGACACATTCGGGTATCTGGCAAGAGGCACCAGGTCATCGATAGCCTTCGGGATGGTCCTGCTCTGGGCAATTTCGGCGGTCAGGCTCATGTGATCGACGATCAACGGCAGCCCTGGATGGCGCTCGGCAATGGCGGCGAACTTCGGCATGTTGCCCGGCGCAAGGAACATCACCGGCAGGCCGGCCTTCTCGACTGCCGGCCAGAACCAGTCCGTGGCGCCGCTCTCCAACAGCGCGGCCTGGCCGCGATGAAACGTCAGTCGAATGCCCAGCATGCCGGGCTGCCCTCGCCAGTTCGGAAGCAGCGCGGCCGACCGCGGCTTCTCGATCGCGATGCGGCCCATGACGGCGAAGCGCTCGGGATAGCGCCGTGCCGCCTCGAGGCCATAGTCGTTGCGGTCGCCCGGCCAGGACGGTGGCACGATCACCGCGCGGTCGACCCCGGCCTCGTCCATCATCGAGACGAGCTTCTCGATGGTGAAGGGTTCGGGCAGTTGCGCCTTGCGGCCGGGGACCCAGGGCCAGTCCGGCGTTTCCGCCTTCCACAGATGAACCTGCGAATCCACAATCATCCGCGCCATGCGGGAGCCTCCCGTTGAGCATGCCCTGGACGCCACCCGACAGCGTCAGCTTGGACGGCCTGGCCGGCCCATGCGATTGTGCTCCCGTTCGGCATGGCGCCACAATGTCGAAGCACGGATGACCATCATGACGAGGGCAGGCGATGCGGGCGCAGCAACATTCAGAATCCTTCGACTATATCGTGGTGGGTGCCGGCTCCGCGGGCTGCGTGCTGGCGAACCGGCTCACCGCCAGCGGCCGCCATCGCGTCCTGCTCCTGGAAGCCGGCGGCCACGACCGCAACGTCTGGATTCACATTCCGCTGGGTTACGGCAAGCTGTTCTCCAATGCCAAGGTGAACTGGCTCTACGCCTCTGAGCCGGAGCCCGAGCTCAACCATCGCACGATCATCCAGCCGCGCGGAAAGGTGCTGGGCGGCTCGAGCTCCATCAACGGGCTCCTCTATGTCCGCGGACAGGCCGCCGACTACGATCACTGGCGGCAGCTTGGCAACGCCGGCTGGAGCTTCGACGATGTCCTTCCATATTTCCGCCGCGCCGAGGATCAGCAGCGCGGCGAGGATGCGCTGCACGGGGTCGGCGGACCACTTGCCGTCTCCGACGTATGCGAGCCGCATCCGCTCTGCGAGGCCTTCATCGCCGCGGCGCAGCAGGCGGGCTTCCCCCGTAATGACGATTTCAACGGACCCTCGCAGGAGGGCGCCGGCTACTTTCAGCTCACTGCGCGCAAAGGTCGCCGATGCTCGACCGCGGTCGGCTATCTGCGCCAGGCGCGCCGGCGGGCGAACCTCGCAATCGTGCCGAGAGCGCTGGCAAGCCGCATTCTGTTTGAGGGCAGGCGCGCGGTTGGGATCGAATACCTGCAGGACGGCAGCAAACGATCGGCCCTGGCGAACCACGAGATCGTCATCGCGGGCGGGGCGTTCAACTCGCCCCAGCTGCTTCAGCTCTCGGGCCTCGGTCCGGCGCAACTGTTATCCTCGCTGGGCATCCCGGTAATCGCCGATATTCCGGGGGTGGGGGCCGACCTGCAGGATCACCTGCAGGTCCGCATGCAATACCGCTGCACCGAGCCCATCACCATGAACGACGTGATCAACAGCTGGCGGCACCGTATCGGCGCGGGGCTGCGCTACTGCGTCTCGCGCAAGGGTCTGCTCGCCATCGGCGCGGGCTACGCCGGCGGCTTCTTTCGGGCGAACCCGGGCGCCGCCACCCCCGACGTGCAGGTGCACTTCATCATTTTCAGCGGAGACACGTCGGGGGCGCCGCTGCACCCCTTCCCCGGCTTCATCGCCTCGGTCTGCCAGCTGCGTCCCGAGAGCCGCGGTTTCGTCCGCATCAAGTCGCCCGACCCGGGCGCAGCACCGGCGATCCAGCCATGCTATCTGTCGAGTCCCCATGACCGCGATACGGTCGTCGCCGGCATGCGGCTCCTGCAGCGGCTCATGCGACAGCCGGCGATGTCCCGCTTTGTAGCCGAGGAGCGCGCGCCGGTTCCCGGATGCACGAGCGAGGCTGACCTGCTCGCGTTCGCGCGCGCGACCGGCACCACCGTGTTCCATCCCACCAGCACCTGCCGCATGGGCAGCGACCCGGACGCGGTCGTCGACGCGCGCTTGCGGGTGCGCGGCATCGATCGCCTGCGCATCGTGGACGGCTCCATCATGCCAGCGCTTGTCTCGGGCAACACCAATGCGGCGATCGTGATGATCGGCGAGAAAGGCGCGGACCTCATCCTCGAGGATGCAGGCGCGAGCGCACCCATCCCGGTTGCGGCGTGATCAAGAAAAGCGCCCGGCTCACCGTGTCAGGCGCCGCGCCATCCTCCACCGCCTTCCGTGGCAAGCTCCAGCGCATCATCCTCGTCCTCGAGGTCACGCGGATTGGCCTGCCGCCACATGGTTGCCGGAGCCAGCGCCGAAAGGGCACGCTCCTGGAGGCGCACCGGGTCAAGCTCGCCCTCGGTCGCAAGCCGCAGGATGCAGCGCGCAAGCTCGTTGGGCCTGACCCGATCGTTGCCGCTGAGCTTCAGCGTCAGCCAGGCTTCCTCGAATGCCGCGTCCAGGAGCGCCAGCGTCTTGGGGTCAAAGGATCCGCTGCCAAGTCCACGCATTTCCCTTCTCCAGCGCACGAATTGGCGAAATCAAACCGCGCAGCCCTGCTCCATGATATGGCCGACATTGTGGAGGGGGCGCCTGATCGGGCGCAAGCTCGCCATGCGGCGGTTGATGGTCACGGGTGCGCGGCGCGCAGGTTTGCACATCCGCGCATGCATGCTCAGATCGTGAGTGCATGCTCAGATCGTGAGCGTGCCGGCCTCAGCCGCCGCGTAACGATCGCCGACCTTCGCCCAATTCACCGTGCTCCACCAGGCCTTGAGGTACTCGGCGCGCCGGTTCTGATAGGTGAGATAGTAGGCGTGCTCCCACAGGTCATTGCCCAACAGGACGCGTCGGCCGTCCATCAACGGGGTATCCTGGTTGGGCCTGGCCTCGATGGCAAGCTTGCCGTCCCTGGTCACGGTGACGAAAACCCAGCCCGCGGCGAATACGCGCCTGCCTGCGGCTTCGAAGTCCTCCTGGAATTTCTGCAATCCCCCAAGGTCGCGATCGATCGCGGCTGCAAGCGTGCCCCCCGGCTTGCCTCCATGCGGACCCATGACCTGCCAGAACATGGTGTGATTCGCATGGCCACCACCCGAGTTCCGCAAGGTCGTGCGAATCGCCTCCGGCATCTCTGGGAGTCTGGCGAGAATGTCCTGCAGCGGCATGGCAGCAACGTTCGAATGGTCCTTCACCGCCACGTTGAGGTTGCTCACATAGGCCTGATGCAGGCGGTCATGATGAATCTGCATGGTGATGGCATCGATGGCCGGCACAAATGAAGTGGTGGGATAGGGCAGCGGCTCAAGCCTGAAGGGGCCAAGCGGAGGAGGCGGCGCGGGTGCTGCGCCGGCCACAAGCATCCTGCCTCCAGGAGCCCACGCGACCGCGGCAATGCCAACGGTTCCGATAACAAGCCTGCGACGGGTCACGGACACGGAACTTTCTCCAGCTGCTGGCCCGAGGCCATATTAGCGCGGGATCAGCACCCAGTAATCAAGCTCGAGCAGGACGGCCGGATGATCGTCAGCGCCGGACTTGCGCGGGAAATCCGCGCAGGGATGGTCCTTGGTTGCCACCGTGCGCAACCGCAGCGCACCGACATCCGCGCGCCCCGGCAGCTCTGCTTTCGCCAGTACCTCGGACCAGGAGAACACGGTCATGCCCGCGAATAACGGCGCCACGTGGCGGCCGCCATTGATCGCGGCAATGTGAAAGGCATTAGCGAGCCCGTTATAGGATAGGGCGCGCGCGAGCGACATCACGTGACCGCCATAGACCAAGCGGCGCCCGAAGCGACCCTTGCTCTCGGCGAACGCATTGAAATGAACGCGCGCGCTGTTCTGGTAGAGCCGTGTCGCGATCTGGTGCTCGGCCTCCTCCACGGTGACGCCGTCCACATGGTCGATCCGCTCCCCGACTTCGTAGTCCGCAAGGCGGGACGGGCTGCCTGCAAGAGTAAAGTCATAGCCGCCGACATCGATGGGTGGACATGCCTCGCCCAGCGCATCAGGCATCACCGCTTCCAACAGTTGCGGGACGTGATCTGCCGGCGCCGGTGCCTTCTCGTCGCGCTTGCGCACCATGACCCAGCGCACATATTCCAGCACCTTGCTGCCATCCTCCGTGCAACCGCTCGAGCGCACATAGACAACGCCGGTCTTGCGGCTCGAATTCTCCTTCAGCCCGATGACCTCGGAGACGGCGTGCAGGGTGTCGCCGGAAAAGACCGGGGCAAGGAAACGGCCCTGCGCGTAGCCGAGGTTGGCGACGGCGTTGAGCGAGATGTCGGGCACCGTCTTGCCGAAGACAATATGGAAGACGAGGAGGTCATCGATCGGAGAGCGGGGATAGCCGATGGAGCGCGCGAAGGCATCCGACGATTGCACGGCAAAGCGCGATCCGAACAGCCCCTGATAGAGCGCAGCATCGCCTTGCGTGATGGTCCGCGGCGTGGCGTGCGGGATCACCTGGCCAATGCGGAAATCCTCGAAGAAATTGCCAGTTCCGGTCTTCGACATGCTGGGCTTCGACCTCCGCCGCGCCCGATGGCCACGCTATCGTGAAATCGGCCGGTACGCGAATTTGCTATATGGTCCGGCGCCAAACTGGGAAATCAAGGCTTGAGGCGAGCGCTGTTGCATGTCGATCGATGCCGCCCGTGATCACACAATGCTGCCGGGGGCACCCGCGTCTGAAATCATCCATCCGCTTTGGGTGCGCATCACGCATTGGATCAACGTCCTCGCCGTGATGGTAATGATCGGCTCAGGGTGGGAGATTTACAATGCCTCGCCCCTATTTCGGTTCGTGTTCCCGAGATCCATTACCCTTGGCGGCTGGCTTGCCGGGGCGCTGCTCTGGCATTTCGCAGCAATGTGGGTGCTCGCCGTCAACGGATTGTTCTATCTGACGCTCGGGATCGCCACAGGACGCTTCCGGCGCAAGCTCTTTCCGATCAGCGCTGCCGACGTGCTTGCGGATGCCAGAAAGGCAGTCACTGGAAAGCTCTCCCATGATGATCTCTCCGTCTATAACGCCGTGCAAAGGCTGCTTTATGCAGGGGTCATCCTTGCCGGCATCGTCATCGTGCTCTCCGGGTTGTCCATCTGGAAGCCGGTGCAAATACACGAGCTCACCACTGCGTTCGGCGGCTATGATACTGCCCGTTATGTCCATTTCTTCGCGATGGCGGCCATCGTCGGGTTTCTGATCGTGCACGTGATCATGGCGCTGCTCGTTCCAAAGAGCCTCCGCGCGATGATCACTGGCCACTGAGCACGAGGTTTTGAAGAATGAGGAGCAACGCACGCAGCCGCAAAGGTCCGCCGGGAGTCGATGCGCGGCTTCTCATCAAGGATGCTACGAGGCTGCTGCCTGATCCCGCGCGGCGCGCATTCCTGCGCGGCGGCGCGAGCCTCGGAGCGCTCGCCGTTCTTTCCGGATGCGACATCATTGACGGATCGTCAGCTGAGCGCGCGCTCATGCAGATTTCCTATTTCAACGACCGCGTGCAGGCTTGGCTGTTTCGTGCCCGCAGGCTCGCGCCCACCTATTCCGAGGCCGAGATGACCCGGCCGTTCCCGTTCAACGGCTATTATCCCGAGGAAGATGCGCCGGAGGTGGACGGCGACGACTACAAGTTTCTCGTTGGCGGGCTGGTCGAGAACAAGAAATCCTGGACGCTCGAGGAGCTCTATGGGCTGCCGCAAGAAACCCAGATCACCCGTCTCGTGTGTGTCGAGGGCTGGAGCGCGATCGGGAAATGGACGGGAACCCCGCTCGCCGAATTTCTCCGTCGCATCGGCGCCGATCTGAACGCGAAATACGTGTGGTTCCGCTGCGCCGAGGGTTATTCCACCTCCATCGACATGCCAACCGCGCTGCACCCCCAGACGCAGATGACCTTCCGTTTCGACGAGCAAATCCTGCCGCGCAAGTACGGCTTCCCGATGAGGGTGCGCATCCCCACCAAGCTCGGCTTCAAGAATCCGAAATACGTGATGGAGATGGCTGTCACCAACAAATATCTCGGCGGCTACTGGGAGGACCAGGGCTACAACTGGTTCAGCGGGAACTGAGCCGCAGAATTCGCGTCGCAACGCCGGTTGCCATCGCTGGACGACCTCGCTAGCAATTCGCGACGTTTCCAGCGCAAGGCATCCTCCCATGCCCACCTACAAGCTTCTGCTGCTGCCCGGTGATGGCATCGGCCCCGAGGTGATGGCCGAAGTCAAAAAGCTGATCGCTTGGATGAACGCGCGCGGGAGCGCCCGCTTCGAGACTGACGAGGAGCTCGTCGGCGGCGCTTGCTACGACGCCCACCAGGTCGCCATCGAAGACGCCACCATGGCCAAGGCGCACGCCGCCGATGCCGTGATCTTCGGCGCGGTGGGCGGGCCGCAATGGGATAATGTTGGCTACGACGTGCGGCCGGAGGCCGGGCTCCTGCGGCTGCGCAAGGAGCTGGGGCTGTTTGCCAATATCCGGCCGGCGATCTGCTATCCCGCGCTTGCCGACGCTTCGAGCCTCAAGCGCGAGGTGGTGGACGGGCTCGACATCATCATCCTGCGCGAGCTCACCGGCGGGGTTTATTTCGGCGAGCCGAAGACCATCACCAATCTTGGCAACGGCCAGAAGCGCGCCATCGACACCCAGGTCTACGACACCTACGAGATCGAGCGCATCGCCCGGGTGGGCTTTGAGCTCGCACGCAAGCGCCGCAACAAGCTCACATCCATGGAGAAGCGCAACGTCATGAAGACGGGCGTGCTCTGGCATGAGGTCGTGAGCGCCGTACATACACGCGAGTTCAAGGATGTCACGCTCGAGCATCAGCTCGCGGATGCCGGCGGCATGCAGCTCGTGCGCTGGCCCAAGCAGTTCGACGTCATCGTCACGGACAACTTGTTCGGCGACATGCTTTCGGACGTGGCCGCCATGCTCACAGGCTCACTCGGGATGCTGCCGTCGGCCTCGCTGGGCGAGGTCGACGGCAAGACGCGCAAGCGCAAGGCGCTGTACGAGCCGGTGCACGGCTCGGCGCCCGATATCGCGGGGAAAGGGGTTGCGAATCCGATTGCCATGCTCGCATCCTTCAGCATGGCGCTACGCTATTCCTTCAACATGGACAAAGATGCCGCGGTGATCGAGCGCGCCATCGCCGGCGTGCTCGCCCAGGGCCTGCGCACCGCCGACATCAAGTCCGAGGCCGCCAGAATCGTGACCACCTCGCAAATGGGCGACGCGATCCTGGCCGAGATGGAAAAGCTCGCGCGGTAACCCCTGCCCGGCATCCGGCAGGAATTACCATCCGTAGGGATTGCGGGGGCTGGCCAGTTCGAATGGCCCCGGCAGGGGCGAGCGGTGCCACCCGACGCGGCCCCCTACATTGGTGACGACCTCAAGCGGAGTATGGGTGGGCGGGAAGGCATAGTCGGTGAACTTGCGCTCGCCGGGGTGCAACTCGGTGCCCGCATCCAGGAACGAACGGGGCGCCACCGTGATGCGCGAGCGCGCTCGCCTGACCAGCACGCGGGTGCCGTCGGGGGCGATGGTGTAGTAACGGGTCCTTACCTGCGCGGCAGCGGGCTCAAGCATGGCAAGCGTCAGCGCCAGCGCGCAGAGACCCGCCGATAAAAGCTTCATGCTCCGAACCCCCCGTTCCACCAACGGCGCGCGTGCGCACCCAGCGTTGCCATCTTGCGCGTCAACTGTGACGAAAATGCCGTTGCCTCCGTGGTTTATGGGGTAGGATAGTGGGTTTTCTCAAGGCGCGCCGCAGAAGCAAAGGCGCCGAAGGGAGGGGAAGCGTGTACACACGCCCATCTGGTCAAAACCGCTAGTGCCGGGGCTGGTTCTTGCGGGATGCCGAGGTGACCAAGATGATGAAGGCGTTTGGCGCGCCGATCGATCCTGGAGATGCAAAGATTTTCTCGGAGTATCTCGCCCGCAACTATGGGCACTGCGCCGAAGAAGGCGCGATTTGGCCTCGACTCGGCGTTGTCAGGGCCATATTTCTCCCCTAGAAGCGCGGGCGCTGCGGCTGCCCGGCGCTGCCTGGCACGGCGCTCGTTCGGAGAGTGGATCATGGGCTACAAGGTCGCGGTGGTCGGAGCCACCGGTAATGTGGGGCGCGAGATGCTGGGCGTTCTTGCCGAGCGCGCCCTCCCCGCCGATGAGGTGGTCGCAATCGCGTCCCGGCGCAGCCAGGGCACCGAGGTCTCGTTCGGCGAGCGCACGCTGAAGGTCAAGGCCATCGAGCATTACGACTTTTCCGATATCGACATCTGTCTGATGTCAGCGGGCTCGGCCGCCTCCAAAGAATGGTCGCCCAGGATCGCCGCCGCGGGTGCGGTCGTGATCGACAACTCTTCGTGCTGGCGCTACGACGCCGACGTGCCGCTGATCGTGCCGGAGGTCAATGCCGACGCGGTCGTCAACTTTCGCAAGAAGGGCATCATCGCCAACCCGAACTGCTCGACCGCACAGCTCGTGGTCGCGCTCAAGCCGCTGCACGACAAAGCCACCATCACACGCGTGGTCGTTGCCACCTATCAGTCGGTCTCCGGCGCGGGCAAGGAGGGGATGGACGAGCTGTTCGCGCAGACCAAGTCCGTCTACACGCTCGAGGAGCTCGCGGCCAAGAAGTTTACAAAGCGGATTGCGTTCAACGTCATCCCGCATATCGACGTCTTCATGGAGGACGGCTTCACCAAGGAAGAATGGAAGATGGTGGCCGAGACCAAGAAGATTCTCGATCCAAAGATCAAGGTGGTGGCGACTTGCGTGCGGGTGCCGGTTTTCGTAGGACACTCGGAAGCCGTCAATATCGAGTTCGCAGACCCGATCAGCGCAGATGAGGCACGCGACATTCTTCGCAACGCGCCAGGCTGTCTCGTCATCGACAAGCGCGAGCCGGGTGGCTACGCGACCCCTTACGAGGCCGCGGGCGAGGATGCGACCTATATCAGCCGCATTCGCGAGGACCCCACGGTTGAGAACGGGCTGGTGCTGTGGTGCGTCTCCGACAATCTGCGCAAGGGCGCAGCGCTCAACGCCATCCAGATTGCGGAATGCCTGATCAACCGCGGATTGATCCGGGCCAAACGCAAGGCGGCGTAGCTCTCTCGTCACGCCCAGATCGCGATCCGCAGGCCGTATTCGTCTCGCTCGGGCGGATGCGGGAATGATTGCGCCCGGCCGGCCGCAATGCGCAACGCGATCGCAGCACATGCCAGCGCATCGAGCAGATCGTCCTCTCCCGCGCCACTTGGCGGGTTGGCGTGCACGGCGCCGGCGGGAAGTCCGGCCGCCACGAGCAGCCGTCGTCGCAGCGCGATGCCAGGCTCATAGCATCGGCCCTTGACCTTTTTTGGCTCGCCGAGTGCGCAATCCGCATTGAGGCGCCAAAACGCAAGCTCGGGATGGACCTCGAACACGCGCGCGACCACCTCCGGATGAGCGCGCAGCGCAGCATCCACCTCGCGGATTTTCGGCGCGAGCATGAATAGCTGCTTCGAGACCTTGCGCGCCGGATCCGACGTTGCAAGGGCAATCGCGCACGCCTCGCGATAATCGGCGGCCCAGAGGGCCGCGCGCGCGGGCACGGAGAACACCGAGGATTGCCGCTCTCCCAAGAGCGGCCGCACCAGCCGCTCGGGGGCGCGTCCACCGGCACCGACGCGCGCTGGCAGTCCGATCGGGATGTCGATGGCGATCACCGCCGCGCCCTCCATGAGCGCGAGAACGTCGTCAAATCGCGGCGCGACGTGCACACGCGCCTCGGCGCCTGTCCCGCGGGCGAGCGCGATCAGCCAGCCGCCCGGATAGCCGTCAACGCCCGCCACCCACAAGTCGCCTGACGCTTTGCCCGTCATCTCATAAAGTGGCACGATCGGCGCCACGCCGGCAGCCATGCGTCCGGCCTACGCGAGCGAGAGCACCGCCATGACCATCCGCCCGCGCCGCAGCGTCCTCTACATGCCAGGATCGAACGCGCGCGCAATGGACAAGGCGCGCACGCTGCCGGTCGATGCGGTTATTCTCGACCTCGAGGACTCGGTTGCGCCTGATGCAAAGGGGGTTGCCCGGCAGCAGGTGCTCGATGCGGTCAGCGCCGGCGGCTTTGGTGGCCGCGAGATCATCATCCGCATCAACGGGCTCGATACTTCGTGGTGGATCGAGGATGTGGACGTCGTCGCCAAGGCGCGGCCCGATGCGGTCTTGGTGCCCAAGGTGTCGGGGGCGCAGCTGCTTGAAGATCTCGCCGACCGGCTGGTCGACATCAGCGCCGACCACCGTATCCGGGTGTGGGCAATGATGGAGACGCCACTTGCCATTCTGCATGCGGCTGAGATCGCCGCCGCGGCGGCGGACGTCGAGACCCGGCTTGCCGCCTTCGTGATGGGCACCAACGATCTTGCACGCGAGACGCGCGCGCGCATGAGCGCGGGGCGCGCAGCCATGCTGCCGTGGCTGATGACGTGCGTTGCAGCGGCGCGCGCCCACGGCCTCGACATCATTGATGGCGTCTTCAACGATCTCGGCGATCCCGAGGGTTTCGCGCGCGAATGCGCGCAGGGCCGCGACATGGGCTTCGACGGCAAGACACTCATTCATCCGAGCCAGGTCGCCGCTTGCAACGCAGCCTTCTCGCCGAGCCAGGACGAGGTCGCGCAGGCGCGCAACATCATCGCCGCCTTCGAGCGACCGGAGAACCGGGACAAGGGCGTGGTCGCGCTCGATGGCCGCATGGTCGAGCGCCTGCACGCCGACATGGCGCGGCGCACGCTCGCCATTCATGAGGCCATTGCGGCGCGCGCCTCCCAGGAGCAGCCGGCGGCATAGCATGTCCCGCAAAAGGGGAACCGCTTTTGCGAAAAAGGACATGCTCAACCAAAGAGAGCTTGAGCGGGGCGCAAGGGGTCCCGCTCAAGCGCCGAAACCCGCAGCCCGCATGGGGCGTTGTCCTGCCGCATCCCAGAAGCGGCAGGAGAATTGCCATGCCCGAAATCCGCGAGAACAGCGGCATTGTCACCCAGATCACCACGGTGAAAGTTCCCTCCGACAACCAGTCCGAGGTACTGAATCTTATGGCCGAGCGCGCCCGCTTCATGGCGACGCAGCCAGGCTTCATTTCGGTCAGCCTGCACCGCAGCGAGGATGGAACCCACGTGGTGAACTATGTCCAGTGGAAGAACCGAAGGGAGCTCGAGGCGGCGCATCATGCCCCGGAGTTCCGCAGGAAATGGCCGCGGTTCGGGGAGCTGATCCGGGAAGCGGAGCCATGCCTCTACGAGGTCACCCACGTCGAGGCAGCGTGACAGGGCGGCAAAAACTTTTTTGATCAGGCCCAGGGGCGCGCCGCCTTCGCGCTCGCCTCGAAGCGCGCGATCTTGTCCTTTTTGACCATGGTGAGCCCGATATCGTCGAGCCCCTTGAGCAGGCAGTGCTTGCGATGCGGATCGATGTCGAAGCGCACAACGCCCCCGTCGGGACCTCTGATCTCCTGTTTCTCGAGATCGATGGAGAGCGTGGCATTGGCGCCGCGCTCGGCATCGTCGAACAGCTTCTCGAGGTCGTCGCGCGACACCTTGATGGGCAGTACCCCGTTCTTGAAGCAGTTGTTGTAGAAGATGTCGCCGAACGAGGTCGAGATCACGCAGCGGATGCCGAAATCCATGAGCGCCCAAGGCGCGTGCTCGCGCGAGGAGCCGCAGCCGAAATTGTCGTCCGCCACCAGGATTTTGGCCTTCCGATAGGCCGGCTTGTTAAGCACGAAATCGGGATTCTCGCTGCCGTCATCGCGATAGCGTTTCTCCGCGAACAGGCCGCCGCCGAGCCCGGTGCGCTTGATGGTCTTGAGATACTGCTTGGGGATGATGGCGTCGGTGTCGACGTTGATCATCCGCAGCGGTGCCGCAACGCCGTCCAGGGTAGTGAATTTTTCCATATTTCCGCGCTCCCTTGCGTGCCAATCCATTTATCTCTGCTGCGGATTGGAGGAAAGCCTTTTGCCGCTCGTTGCGGGGGCGAGGCGGCAGCCCGTTCACGCGCGTCTGCGACGCGCCATGCCTCGCCCCTACACGTCGGGCGCTCCCTCTTCCGCAGCCGCCTCGATTGCCGCCATGTCGGCATCGGAGAGGCCGAAATGGTGGCCGATCTCGTGTACCAGAACATGGGTGATGATCGCGCCGAGCGTTTCGTCGTGGTCGGCCCAGTAGTCGAGGATTGGCCGCCGGTAGAGCCACACCATATTGGGCATCTGGATGGGCGCGCTGTCCGAGCGGAACGGCAGGCCGACCCCCTGAAACAGCCCGAGCAAATCGAACTCGCTCTCGGCGTGAAGCTCGTCCAGTACATCGTCCTCGGGGAAATCCTCGACCCGGATGACGAGATCCTCGCACAGCGCGCGGAATTTCCCGGGAAACCGGCGAAATGCGGTCTCCGCAATCACCTCCAGCGCCTCGAGCGAAGGCGCCTTGACGTCGCGCCAGGCGAGCGGATCGGAGAGCGCCTCCTCGGCCATGCCTGCGTTCTACGCAAGCGCCGACGCCGGGCCAAGGCGGCAGCCTGGACAACATATTGCCCGGACCTGCCGCAATATCGCCACCGACGTGCCGCATTTTGCACAAGCGCGCAGCGCGGGGCCTGGGGATGCATCATGCTGGGGAAGACGAAGCGGACG
>Ga0306924_10002621_pt1 | contig 17025 bp, 11 predicted proteins | sample sta12Can44000111_FD_203756 | JGI IMG/M metagenome (GOLD analysis project Ga0306924, IMG submission 203756) | Lab enrichment of tropical soil microbial communities from Luquillo Experimental Forest, Puerto Rico - statanox.12C.anox.44.000.111 (v2)... | ecosystem: Environmental > Terrestrial >... | reverse complement strand
ACCCCGCAGAGCCACACCACGCACTCCGCACCGGGTTCGTCCGCGGCGGGCCCGGTGTCGAGCCGGCAAACGCGCGCCAGCTCGCAGTCCTCCGCGAGACGCGGCTGCTCGTCCCGCTGCCAGTGCACGTCCTGGACCGCATGGCCGACCTCGTCGAGCCCATGCCGGTCTCCGCGGGCACCGTGATCGTCCGGCAGGGCGAGCCGGGGGACTGCGTCTACTTCATCGCCTCGGGCAGCTACCGCGTCGAGGCGGACGGCCGCCACGTGAACACACTGTCGGCCGGGGACACCCTCGGCGAGATCGCCGTCCTCGGCAGCGGCGTTCGCACGTCGACGGTGGTGGCGACGACGGATGGCGAACTGCTCCAGCTGTCCGGCGACTCGTTCCGGGCGGCGCTGGCGGGCGACCCCCTGGTGCGGGAGGACGCGGAGGAACTAGCGCGCAGCCGCCGCGAGACCGAGTGACCTAGCCGATGCCGGGTTGCGGTTAGCGTGTATGGGTCTCCCGGACCGGCTGCTGGGGCTCGTCGTTGTGCACGATGATGTTGGCGTGATCGGTCGGGCGGACCGTAGCGAAGTAGAACTGTTGGGAGGAGATGTGACGCTCGCGCCAGTGCTGTTCGACTTCGACCGGACAGGACACCCGGCGCTCTCGGATCACGGCACGATCCACGGCACTCGACGCGCTCGCCACGTTCAACACGAGCGGCAGGGGCTACTTCATCGAGCAGGCCACGCGGCCGCAGACGATCGGCTACGCCCTGCTGGATTCACCGGTCGCCCTGGCGGCCTGGATGCTCGACCACGACACCGACGCCTACTACAAGATCTCCCGCGCCTTCCTCGACAAGCAGCCCTCCGGCGGTCTGACGCGGGACCGGATCGTCGACAACATCACGCTGTACTGGCTGACCGGCACCGGGACATCGGCGGCCCGGTCGTACTGGGAGGTCGGACGAGCCGCAGCCCTGGCGGCAGCAGCCGGGCAGGCTCCTCCGCCGGTCTCGGTCCCGGTCGGATTCACCACCTTCCCCGGCGAGGTCATCGCGGCCCCGCGCAGCTGGGTCGAGAAGGTCTATCCCAACCTCAGCTACTTCAACGAAGCCGCCAAGGGCGGCCACTTCGCCGCCTGGGAAGAGCCCGAGCTGTTCGCGACCGAGATCCGGGCCGCGTTCAGATCGCTGCGCTAACCACAGCCCCCGACCCGGCGGGCTACCGCTGCTTCAGCTGCCTGAGCCATGAAATCTCCCTTCCTGCGTGGCGGTCACCGTGCGGTCAGGTGACCGCCGCGCGACGATCTTCTAGCGGTTGCCCACCAGCCTGCAGGTAGGGCTGCTTGTCCACCGCCGTCCGATCGGAGGCCTGCCCGGTATCTGAGCTGCCCGGGGTTGGCCGGCGGCTTTCATCCCGATGGCACGATGCGCGGCCCGGTCAACTGGCGTTTTGTGTTGCCGGGGAGGCGCCTTCGATAGCAGCGGGGAATTGCGCGGGCGTGTCCCCAGGTGTGATCGCCGATGGCCCGCGGCCAGCAGGTCGATGGCGAGACAGAGGCGAGCAGGGGAGGTAGCGATTGAAGACCGATGCGACCGATGGTGCCAGCCGGGTGACTCGCGCCGGGCGGTCCGCGGTTTCCGCCAGCCATCCGATCCTGGCGTCGAAGATTACAGCACCGGGTGTGCCGGAATGGGCCGTGCATCGTCCACGGATCACGAAGCTGATCGCCCTGGGGACGCGGTGGTGCCCGCTGACCGTTGTCACCGGACCTCCCGGCGCGGGCAAGACAATGGCCCTGGCGTTGTGGACGGCGACCGGACCCGGGATGGTGGCCTGGGTCTGCCTGGACCAGTACGACAACCGGCCGGAGATGTTCTGGTCTTATGTCGTGGCGGCATTGCGCGGGTCCGGCGTTGCCGTTCCGGGGGTGACCGCCGGGCCGGGCCGGGCGGGCGACCATGCCTTCCTGCTGCGACTCGCGGCGGCGCTCGCTGCGCAGGATCCCCCGGTGACCCTGGTCCTGGATGACCTGCACCTGGTGACCGAGCCGGAAGTCCTAGAAGGCCTCGACTTCGTGCTGCGCAACGTGGGGCCCGGGCTGCGGCTGGTGGTCACCTCGCGGATGGATCCGCCGCTGCCGCTGCACCGCTACCGGCTGGCCGGGCAGCTGGCCGAGATCCGGGCCGGCGAGCTGGCGTTCAGCAGCGCCGAAGCCGGCCTGCTGCTGGCCAAGCACGGCTGCGCACTGACAACAGGCTCGCTGGAGAGCCTGACGCGGCGGACCGAGGGCTGGGCGGCCGGCCTGCGCCTCGCTGCGATCTCCCTGAGCACCCATCCCGACCCGGACACGTTCGTCCAGGAGCTGGCCGGTCAGGACAGCACTCTGACCGGCTACCTCATGGGCGAGGTCCTCAGCACCCAGCCGCCGCCAGCCCGGGAGGTGCTGCTGTGCACATCTGTGCTGGACCACGTCAGCGCCGACGCCGCCGCGGCCCTGACCGGTGATGAGCTGGCCGCGGCAACCTTTACGGCCTTGACCGGAGACAACGCGTTCATCCAGCCGATCGGGTCCGGGTGGTACCGCTACCACACGCTGTTCGCGGAGGTGCTGCGCCTGAGGCTCGGGCTGGAGCATCCGGGCCGGGTGGCTGGGCTGCACCAGCGAGCGGCCCGATGGTACGAGCAGAACGGCCTGCTCACCGACGCGGTGCGTCACGCCGTCCAGGCCGGTGACTGGCCGTTGGCCGCCGGCCTGGTCATCGGTGAGCTGGCTATCGGCCAGATCATCGATCCACGGGTCGGCCAGGGCCTGGCCACCGAGTTCGCGGGCATGCCACCCGGCCAGGCGTGGACCAGGCCGGATCCGTACCTGATCTCGGCCGCGATGGCGCTGTCGGCAGGCACCTACGGAGCGTGTGCCGCCGCACTCGACACCGCCGACAGCCTCGTGGAGCGTCTTCCCGCCGGTCAGGAGCCCGAGTGCCGGCTGGTCGCCGCGATGATCCGGCTGACCGTCTCCCTGCGTACCGGGGACCTGGATGTGGCCGCGTCGGCCGCCGCCCGGGCCGAGGTGCTAGCCAGCCAGGTCGCGGGCGACAAGCTCGACCGGCATCCGGACATCCGGGCGCGGATGCTGTCCGGCCGCGGAGCCGTGGAGCTGTGGTCCGGCGGTCTGGATCAGGCGGTCCGTAGCCTCCAAGCCGGGGTGGCCGCCCTGGCCGCGTCCGGCGGGGAGGGCGTACTGGCGGACTGCCTCGGGCACCTCGCGCTGGCGGAGGCCTGGCGCGGCCGGCTGAGCCGCGCCGCGGAGCTGGCCGGCCAGGCGGTCCCCGAGCTCGGCCGGTACCGGCCGGCCGCCGTGGACCCCGCGGCGCTGATCGCCCTGGCCTGGGTGCACCTGGAGCGCTATGAGCTGCGCGCGGCGCGCGACCGCCTCAAGCAGGCCGACGCGGCCCTGGGCGCCCGCCCGGACCAGCCGGTCGCGGCGGCCGCCTACCTGGTCGCGGCAGGCTGTGCCCTGGCCGAGGGACACGCCGCCGCCGCCGCGCAGATCACCGCCCGGGCGCGGACCGGGTGCCGTGTCCCCGCCTGGCTCGACCACCAGCTGAGCCTGGTCCAATCGCGGGCCTACCTCGCCGCCGGTGACATCCCGGCGGCGCTGGCCACGGCCGAACGCGGCGGCGAGACTTCGGCGGAGACGGCGGTAACCCTGGCGCTTGCCTGGGCGGCAGCCGGAGACGGTGACACCGCGCGGCGAGTGCTCCAGCCCGTGCTCGCCGCCGACAGCGAGCCGCCCCGCCGGGTACGCGTGCAAGCGTGGCTGGCCGACGCCCGGCTCAGCTACTCCAGCGGCGCCCGCGCGCGCGGTCAGCGGTCACTGGCGTCCGCGCTGCGGCTGGCCGGACCTGAGCAGGTCAGGCTGCCGTTCGTGCGAGAACACAGCTGGATCGGGCCGGTGCTGCGGGACGACCCCGACCTGGCCGGCGCCTACCGCTGCCTGCTCCGAACGGGCCAGCGATACGCCCAGCCGCCGGCGCCGGGCGCCCCGGATCAGGCGGCAATCCCGGTGGTCGAGCCGCTGTCCGACCGCGAGCGGGAGGTGCTACGGCACGTCTCGGGCCTGCTGAGCACGGCCGAGATCGCCAGCGAAATGTACATCTCCGTCAACACCGTCAAGACGCATCTCAGGAACATCTACCGTAAGCTCGCGGCGGCTCATCGCGGCGAGGCGGTCCGCCGGGCCCGTCAGCTCGAGCTGATCTGATTCACGTCCCCGGTGCGCCTATGCCGGACGCCGTCAGGGACCGTCCAGCTCCTCCAGCGCGGCCGCGACGTCGTAGCCGAGCGCGATCGCCACGTCGGGAGCGGCGGCGGTGACCCGGCCGAGCCCAGCCACCGGGGCGATCGCCAGCAGCACGTCGGCGATCTCGTCCTCGGTCGCGCCCGCCGCCAGCGCCCGGGTGGTGCTCCAGTGCAGGCAGGCCGCCGACGAACCGGCGGCGACCGCCACCCCTATCCGCAGCAGCGCCGCGGTCTTGGAGTCCAGGGCCGACGTCCCGGCCAGGCTGAGCGCGATCCTGGTCTCGCCTTCGATGAATCCCTCGTCGATCATCGTCAGCTTGCGCAGGATCTCCTGGAATCTCAGCGTCTGGTCCATACCGCTCCGCTCGCCGCCCGGGGCACCATTCCAGCCGGCGCGGGCGCGGTTCTCATCCACCCGATGGGACGAAAAACCTCGTCAGGCCACCAGGAGCCCCAGCTCACGGGACCGGGTGACCGCCTGGCTGCGGGACGAGACGCCCAGCTTGCGGTAGATCGACATCGCCTCTGACTTGATGGTGGTACGGGACAGGAACATCTCCGTGGCGATCTCGGGGAACGACAGGTGCGTGGACAGCATCGGCAGCAGGCGCAGTTCGGCGGCGGTCAGCGTCGACGCCCCCGCGGCGCCCGAGCCGCGCACCTCCGCCAGCCGGGCCCGCAGCGCCGCGGCTTCGGTGACCAGGGTCCCCAAGCCGGGCCGCCGCGCGAGCAGCTCATCGACTTCCCGCATGAGCGTCCTGGCCCCCTCCACGTCGACGAGCGCCAGGTGAACGCTAGCGAGCTCGATCCTCGCCTGCACAGCGAAATGGGGCAGCGCGTAGGTCAGCAACGGCCGCAGCCGCTGGGCGCTGACTAGCTGCTGACGCGCCGCCGGGACGTCTCCCCGGTGCAGGGCCGCGCGGGCTTGCGCGGCGCAGACCAGGGGCGTGGCGTAACTTTCCTCGATGTCGGCCTGGCGCAACACGGCGTCCGCTCGTCCGGCCAGGACCTCGGCCCGGCCCCAGTCGCCGCGCGCCGTCGCCACCAGGGCTCGTTCGGCCAGGGCCAGCGGGACAAGCTCGGGCGCGCCTGTTGTCTCCCCGACCGTGACCGCATCCTCAAGGAACACGTCGCCACCATCGAGGTCACCGGACAAGACGCGAGCTAGCCCTTGAAGGAGTGCCGGGGCCGGGGCCACGATGTTCTGCGCCGCGAACCTGCGCGCGGCCTCGTCCGCGTCGGCGCGCAGTTGCTCGGCCCCGCGCCGGCACAGCAGGGCCCGCAGCACGGCCGCCCACGCCTCGGCGGCCGGGTCATCGGGCCAGGCCATCTCCCCGTGCTGCCAGTGGTCGACCACATCGGCCCACCGTTCGGCGTCGGCTGGCCGCGCCGTCAACACGGAAAGCAGCGAGGCCTGCACCGCGGCCATCGGATGGCCCTCGATCCCGTCCCGCTCTTCAAGCCAGCGGAACCACCGCTGTGCGGTGCCGACCCGGCCCTGCCAGTAGGTCCGCACCGCGAGCTTTTCCACCAGGCCGGCGGTCATGGCGACGTCCCCGGCCGCCATCGAGTACTCCAGCGCCTCCTCGGGCAAGCCGTTGCGCAGGCACCAGTCGGCGGCGCGGCGCCGCAGGACGGGGACGAGCTCGGGCTCCCGGCGGTGCAGTTGCGCCAGGAGCATGTCGCGGAACAGGTGGTGGTAGCGGTACCACTCTCCCCGCCGGTCCATCGGCACCAGCAGCAGGTTCGACCGGGCCAGGTCAGCCAGGACCGCAGCCGATCCTGGTTCATCGAGGACCGCATCGCACAGCGGCCCTGACATCCGCTTCAGCGCCGCCGTCCGGGCCAGGAACGCCCGCTGCCGCCGTGAGACCAACGCCAGGAACTCGGACTCCATGTACTCGCTCACCAGCCGGTCGTCGCCGCTGAAGGAGACCGCCGCGCTCGACAGCGGGTTGCCCTCCCTGAGGTAAATCGCGGCGAGATACAGCCCGGCCGCCCATCCCTCGGTCTGCCGGTGCAACGCCACCACGTCGTCCTCGCCGAGCACGACGCCCGCGTCGCGCAGCAGCGCTCCCGCCTCGCCGGGGGTGAGTGCCAGGTCGTCCGGGCCGATCTCCAGGATCCGGCCCTCGGCCCGCAGCCGGGCGATGCGCAGCGGCGGCTTCTCCCGCCCGGCCAGCACCAGCCGCGAGCCCTCCGGCACGTGGTCGGCCAGCACCGACAGCGCGTCCCGGCACTCCCGGTCGTACAACGCGTGCACGTCGTCCAGGACCAGCGCGATCGGCGAGGTCATCGACGAGAAAGCCGATCCGAGCCTGGGGACCACCGAGCCGGGCACCGAGCTCCCCGGCGAGGCGAGCGCGGCGAACACCCGCTGATCTATCGGCTCGACCTCATCGAGCGCTTGCGCCACGTAGGTGAGCAGGACCTTCGGGTCGTTGTCCGGCTCGTCCACCGACACCCACGCGAAAGCCTGGCCGTTGCGCGCGGCCCACTGCGACAGCAGCGTCGTCTTCCCGTATCCGGCCGGTGCGACCACCGAGACAATCGGCCGCGGATCGCCTCGCGTCAGCCGCTCGATCAGCCGCGAACGGCGCACCGTCCCGGGCCGTACCAGCGGACGGCGCAGCTTTGACACGATCAGGTCGAACGCCGGCCCGCCCGTACGAGGCGGCCGGCTGGCCTGCTGACGCATGCCGGTCTCGCCCATCGCCCCCCCGGCGGGTTGTTTAATCCGACGTACTCAGAAGAGCCTGCCCTTAAGGATGTTCCAGAGCCTCAGCCAGGTCAAGCGAGGCGTTTCATCCCATCGGGATGTAGAGGTCACCGCGGAGGTGGCGCACGGTGACCAAAAGAGAGATGGCCATGGTGCTCAACCTTGTCCTGATCGGCCTGGCGATAACGCTCGACCCGCTGCCGTTGACCGCGTTCATCGTCGTGCTGCCGTCCAAGCGCGGCGTGCGGAAAGGCGCGGCCTTCGTGTTCGGCTGGCTGCTGTCCCTGGCCGTCGTGGTCACCGTGACCGTGCTCGCCACCGGCAATAACCCGCCCAAGCCGAGCACGGCACCGTCCCTGGCGGCGCTAGCGGCGAAGATCGCCATCGGCGTCGTCCTCCTTATCATCGCGATCCGGCACATCCGGGCGAGAGGACGGCCGAAGCCGCCGAAGAAGCCGCCGAAGTGGCAGGAGCACGTGGACACCATGTCGCCGTGGTTTGCCCTGGGCCTGGCCCCGGCCCTGCAGCCCTGGGGCCTGATCGGCGCCGGTGCCGCCACCGTCGTGGAGGCCAAGCTGTCCAGCTGGGAGAGTTACCTCGCGCTGTTCCTGTTCTGCCTCCTGGCCTCGGCGTCCTACCTCTTCATGGAGATCTACACGGTGTTCAGGCCCGGCCAGAGCCAGGCGCTCCTGGCCCGGTTCCGGACCTGGATCGACTCCCACACCGACCAGGTGATCATCTTGGGGAGCTTGATCCTGGGTATCTGGCTCATCGCCAACAGCCTCTACCTGATCCTCACCTGAGGGAGGTGGATCATCCCATCTGGGGGACGTGAAGCGACCGAACCCGGATCGACAATGACATAGCCCAGTCAGCGCGACTGGAGTCCATCTGAGGAGGGGCGATGGGTGACTCGTTCGATGTGATCATGGCCGCCTATACAGCTGCCGATCCGGCCCAGCGCGACTTTGACGCGCTCGTGGCGCTCGTGCAGGGCAAGACGGTCAAGTCGGAGGGCGTGATCCTGGTCGAGCATGCCGCGGACGGCCGGGTGCGGGTGACCCAGACCGGCGACCACCTGGGCCGCAAGGGCCTGGGGTGGGGCGGGAGCGTTGGCCTGGTGGTTGGCCTGTTCTCACCGCCGCTGCTCGCCTCGATCGTCGTCGGCGGCGCGGCCGGCGCCCTGGTCGGCAAGTTCGCCCGGCACAAGGTGGACAGCGGAATAGGGGAGGGCATCGGGGACAAGCTCGCGCCGGGTACGGCGGTCGTGGTCGCCGTCGTCGATGACGGTGACCGGCTGGCCGCCGAACGGGCGCTGGGCCAGTCGCTGGCGAAGTCGGTCGCCCCGATGGGCAAAAAGAGCCTGGGCGAGCTGAAGGCCGCACTGGCGGAGGCGGCGGGCAAGTTCAGCCCCGACCGGACGGTGCTGCCGATCCCCGACCGCACGTTCGGCGGGACGATGGGGCGCACGATCGCGCAGTCGGTCCCGGACTGGTCGATGATTCCGGGGCCGAAGGCCCCCGATGGCGCGCCGAACGTGCTGATCGTGCTGATCGACGACGCCGGGTTCGGGAACCCCGACACGTTCGGCGGGCCGATCGCGACCCCTAACCTCACCCGGGTCCAGCAGATGGGGCTCACCTACAACCGGTTCCACGTGACGGCGGTGTGCTCGCCGACCCGGGCTGCGCTGCTGACCGGCCGCAACCACCACCGGGTGGGCTTCGGGTCCATCGCCGAGTACCCGGGCCCGTTCCCCGGCTACACCGCGGCGCGGCCCCGCAGTTGCACCGCGCTGCCGCGCGTCCTCAAGGAGAACGGCTACGTCACCGGCGGGTTCGGCAAGTGGCACCTGACGCCGGACAACGTGCAGGGCGCGGCGGGTCCGTTCGACCACTGGCCGCAATCCTGGGGCTTCGACCACTGGTGGGGGTTCCTGTCCGGCGCGGCGGGCCAGTACGACCCGATCATCACCCAGGACAACTCCACCCTGGGCGTGCAGGAGGGCCAGGACGGCCAGCCGTACTACTTCCCGGACGACCTCACCGACAAGGCGGTCGAGTGGCTGCACGGCGTCCGGGCCCAGGACGCGACCAAGCCGTGGTTTATGTACTACTCCACTGGCTGCGCGCACGCGCCACATCACGTGGCCAGGGCCTGGGCCGACAAGTACCAGGGCCGGTTCGACGGCGGCTGGGACACGCTGCGGGAGCAGACCTTCGAACGGCAGAAGCGGCTCGGGATCGTCCCGCCGGACACCGAGCTGACGCAACGGCCGGAGCTGTTCCCGGCCTGGGACTCGCTCAACGACGCCGAGAAGAAGCTGTACGCCCGGCAGATGGAGGTGTTCGCCGGGTACTCCGAGAACGCCGACTGGAACGTCGGCAGGCTGCTGGATGCCATCGAGGAGATGGGCGATCTGGACAACACGCTCATCTTCTACATCTGGGGTGACAACGGCTCCAGCATGGAAGGCACCATCACCGGCTCGTTCAACGAGATGACGTTCCTCAACGGCGTCATGCTCGACCCGGAGCAGCAGCTGCAGCTGATCGAGGCCTACGGCGGCATCGACGCCCTCGGCGGCGATCACACCGCCCCGCACTACGCCGCGGCCTGGGCGCACGCGGGCAACACCCCGTTCCAGTGGGGCAAGCAGATGGCCAGTCACCTCGGCGGGGACCGGGACCCGATGGTGGTCGCCTGGCCGGACCGCATCGAGGGTGGCGGGGGCCTGCGCAGCCAGTTCACGCACTGCATCGACGTCGGCCCGACCGTCCTGGAGGCGGTCGGCATCCCCGAACCGGAGACGGTCGACGGGATTGGCCAGGAGCCGATGGACGGCACGAGCTTCGTCTACACGTTCGCCGACGCGGAGGCGGGGGAGCGGCACACGGTGCAGTACTTCGAGATGTTCGGCAGCCGCGCCATGTATAAGGACGGCTGGTGGGCCTGCACGAAACTGGACAAGGCCCCCTGGGACTTCTCGCCGGAGACGATCAGGAGATTCGCCCCGGGAGTTTACGATCCCGAGCAGGACGTCTGGGAGCTGTACTACCTGCCCGACGACTTCTCCCAGGCCCGCGACCTGGCCGCGGAGCACCCGGATAAGCTCGCCGAGCTCAAGGAGTTGTGGTGGGCCGAGGCCGAGCGCAACCGGGCGCTGCCGCTGCTCGGCGGCATGTCCATCTTCTTCGGCATCCTGCCGCCGCTGCCCACCATCACCCGGTTCACCTTCGCCGGGGACGTCCAGAACATCCAGCGCGGCATGGTGCCCCGCGTCTACGGGCGGTCCTACGCCATCGAGGCCGAGCTCCACGTCCCCGAGACCGGCGCCGAGGGCGTCATCGTGGCCAACGCCGACTTCATCGGCGGGTTCGGCCTGTGGGTCGACCACCGGGGGATGCTGAACCACACCTACTCCTTCCTCGGCGTGGAGACCTACAAGCAGGTATCGACCGAGGCCATCCCCGCGGGTGACGTGACGGTGAAGATGCTGTTCGACGCGGATAAGCCCGAGCCCGGCACCGGCGGTACGGTGACCCTGTGGGCGAACGGGAAGCTGATCGGCGAGGGCAAGATGCCCCGCACGGTGCCGGTCGCGTTCTCCAGCTATGCCGGCATGGACATCGGACGCGACAACGGGCTCGTGGTCGACCGTGCCTACGAGGACCAGGCCCCGTACCCCTTCACCGGGACCGTGAAGAAGGTCGTGTTCGACCTCAAGCCCGCGGTCCACGAAGACGAACAGGCCCTGCACGAACACGCCCAGGTACAAGCCCTCGGCCACGGAGCCGCCGGTTAGGGTGTGGCCGACCGGGCACGGTTGAGGTCGGAAGGAGCAGGCTGTGGGCGTGAGCGAGACCATCCCGGCGGTCGACGGCATGGTGTGGGTACCGGGCGGGACCTTCGTGATGGGCTCAGACCGCCACTATCCCGAGGAGGCCCCGGCCCACCCGGTCACCGTCGGCGGGTTCTGGATCGATTCCTGCCCGGTGACCAACGCCGAATTCGGTCGGTTCGCGCGCAAGACCGGGCACGTCACCGTGGCCGAGACGGCACCGGACCCGGCTGACTACCCTGGCGCCCGGCCGGACCTGCTGGTCCCGTTCTCCGCGGTCTTCATCCCGCCACGGCACCGGGTCAGCCTGGCCGACCCGGACAACTGGTGGACGCCGGTGGCGGGCGCCGACTGGCGGCATCCCCAGGGTCCGGGCAGCTCGGTCCGCCGCAAGCCGGATCATCCGGTCGTCCACGTCGCCTGGGCGGACGCCGCCGCCTACGCGAGCTGGGCGGGCAAGGAGATCCCGACCGAGGCCGAGTGGGAACTGGCCGCCCGCGGCGGGCTGGACGGCGCGGAATTCGCCTGGGGCGACGAACTGACCCCGGGCGGGCAGTGGATGGCCAACACCTGGCAGGGCGAGTTCCCGGTCAGCGACACCGGCGAGGACGGCTACCGGGGCACCTCGCCGGTCGGCGCCTACCCGGCCAACGGCTACGGCCTGTCCGACATGATCGGCAACGTCTGGGAATGGACGGCGGACTGGTACCGCGGTCACGCCGCCGCGGCCCCCGCCTGCTGCACGCCGTCGCCGGACCGCGGCCGGGCGGCCAGCATCGACCGGGATGACCCGGCGCGCATCCCGCGCAAGGTCATGAAGGGCGGCTCGCACCTGTGCGCTCCGAACTACTGCCGCCGCTACCGGCCCGCCGCCCGGATGCCGCAGGCCGTCGACACCTCAACCAGCCACCTGGGCTTCCGCTGCGTCATCCGGCCCGCGAGAACAGCCAGGCCGTCATCCTTCCAGGAGCCCCAGTTCACGGGCTCGGGTGACCGCGGGACTGCGTGAGGCGGCCCCCCAGCTTGCGGTAGATCGAAATGGCCTGTGGCTTGATGGTGTTGCGGACAGGAAGAATTCCTCGCCGATCGGTCAGTCGGCTGGGCCTGTCGCCCGGTACCGCAGTCTGCCCGTCGCGCCGGTGCTGCCATCCCGCCTCGCAGGATGAGGCCGCGCTTCCCGTCAGAAGGGATCTTCGGGCGCTTGGTTCACGACGGGATCCAGACGCTGGGTTCTGCGACGTCGGTGGCGGCGTACGGCCGTGACGGCGACGAGCACCGCGGCGGCGAGCCCGATCAGCAGGATGGCGATGTCGTGGCCGGTGTGGTGGCCGGTGGCGAGCCTGCCTACCCCGTAGGCGCTGGCCGCCACCGACACCGACCATCCGAGGGAGTCCAGCAGGTTCCAGAGCGCGAACCGGTACGGCGGCATTCTGGCCGTGCCCGAGACGATGGCCGGGGTGACGAATACGGCCAGAAAGCCCCATCGGGTATAGAGCTTCTCCCCTCGTTCCTCCATCTTTTCCCGACCTGCCTGGTGCTTGCCGGGGCGTTCCAGCAACCTCCGGCCCCAGCGGCGGCCGATGGCATATCCGCACAACCCGCCCGCCTCGCCCGCGAGGACGGCTACCACGAGTACCGCCGCCAGGTCCAGCTTTTCCTGGCTGGCGGCTAGCGCGGCGGCCCCGAGGGCGGCGGTCCCGATGACTGGCGCGCCCGCCCACGAGGCCGCGACGGCGCCGAACAGCAGCAGGTACTGCCACCACGTGCTTGCCAGGCCTGCTACCACGGTGCGTCCTCAGGTGATGATCAGGTAGATGCTCTTCGCGATGAGCCAGAGACCAAGGAGCAGGCTCCCCACGATGATCACCCGGTTACGCTCCTCCCGTCGACCTCTGCCAGTCGGCCTCGTATTCGCAGCTTTTCTTGACTTTCCCTAGCCGCCGGATCAGCATGAGGTCGATGGCTCATCGTTTGAGCGCTATAGCGCTCAAACGAGCGAGTCGCGCAGGCACGGTAGCGCGGGATGCTATGCATGAGCACCGAATGCCCCTGAAGGCCGTCGGCGCTGCCAGCGGCCCCCGCGGGGGCGTCCTCATCGTCGCGGAGGTTCGTTCATGAAATCGGCGGCCACGTCTCCATGCTCTCCTGGCCTGGCTTCATGCTCGACGTGACCCGGGCCGCCGCCACCGGCCCCAAGGAACTACGGCAGCCTAGGGCGCGAGCGACGGAGACGGGCCGGGCGTTGGCATTCCGGGCGTCGGAGTCGAGGATTGATTGTGTGACGACTTTGCGCCTTGGCCGTGAAGAAGGCGTGCGGTTGTACGGACGAGACCGTGAGCTGGACGTTCTGAGCAGTCTGGTCGACCATGCTGGTGAGGGTGGCGGTGCTGTCGTCGTGCGCGGCGAGGCTGGCATCGGAAAATCTTCGCTGGTGGCGGACACCGCCAAGCGCGCGGCGGCCCGCGGGATGCGGACGCTGGCCATTGCCGGCGCGCAGTCTGAGGCACATCTGCCTTTCGCCGGGTTGCATCAGCCGCTGCTCGGGCAGCTCGACGTTCTGCCGTCTCCTCAGCGCGCCGCGCTGGAGGCGGCGTTTGGCTTGAGCGACACCGCTGCGCCGGACCTTTTCCTGATCGCCTTGGCGACGCTGAATCTCCTAGCGGGGGCCGCGCAGCCCGCTCCATTGCTGCTCATTGCCGACGACGCGCATTGGCTCGACCGCCCGACCTGCGATGTGCTGGCCTTCGTGGCCCGCCGAGTGCATTTCGAGCCGGTAGTGCTGGTGCTTGCCGTCAGGGACGGCATCGATAACCCCTTTGAGGCGGCCGGGCTCCCGGAGCTTGTGATCGGGCCGCTTGACGATGCGTCGGCAGGTGCGCTGCTGGACGCATTTGCCCCGGGCCTTTCGCCCGCAGTCCGGGACCCGCTGCTCCAGGCCGCGGCGGGTAATCTGCTCGCGCTGGTGGAACTGCCGGTGGCCCTCGGCCCGGACCGGCTGACCGGGCAAAGCCTGCACACCGATCGCATGCCGCTCACCGCGCGCCTCGAGCGCGCGTTCGCGGCGCGGGTCCGGGAACTTCCCCCGCAAACCAGGAAACTCCTGTTGGTCGCCGCCGCGAACGACTCCGGTAGCTTGGCCGAGGTGCTTCACGCGGGGACGCTGGCCGGGAGGGAGCCGGCGGCCCTGGGCGATCTTGGCCCCGCGGCGTCTGCGCGGCTGGTGGAAGTGGGTGATACGGCGATCACGTTCCGTCACCCGCTGGTTCGTTCGGGCATCTACCAGCAAGCGGATCCGGTCGAACGCCAGGCAGTGCACGCCGCGCTGTCTGAGGTCCTGGCCAGTGAGCCTGACCGGAGCGTGTGGCACCAGGCCGCCGCGGCCATCGCGCCCGACGAGAAGGTCGCCGCCCGCCTTGAGGAGGCGGCCAGCCGCGCGCATCGACGGGGTGCCGTCATGATGGCGGTGGCGGCTATGGAACGATCGGCAGCGCTCAGCGGCGAGCCGCCGGCGCGTGGCGAAAGGCTGATCCACGCCGCCCAGCTGGCCTTCGAGCTGGGACGCCGCGACATCGTGCTGCGCCTCCTAGGCCAGGCTGACCCGATTACGCAGGCGCCGCTGGCCCGGGCGCGGATGGCGTGGATCCGGGAGAGCTTTACTGACGGGATACCAGGCACCGGGCCGGCCTTCCTGGAACTGATCCGGGCCGCCGAACAGACCTGGCAAGCCGGCGACCACGACCTGGCCCTCAACCTGCTCGCCGGTGCCGCCTTGCGATGCTTCTGGGGGCGCCCCGGCGAATCGGCGAGGAAAGCCGTAATCGCAGCGGCCGGGCAGATGGACGTCGATGATCACGATCCGCGTCTGGTCGTCAGTCTGGCGTGGGCCTCGCCGTTTGCCGAGGGCGCGAAGGCGGTCGGGCGCCTGCCGCGGCTGGATGACAGCAGCGGAATCGACCCGGTCGCGGCCCGGCTGTACGGCATGGCTGCCGCGGCCGTCGGAGAGCACAAGCTCAGTGAGGGCTACAGCACCCGGTCGATCGCTGGCCTGCGCGAACAGGGACGTCTGGCCCTGCTGGCCCAGGTCTTGGTGGTGCGAACGTGGAACCGGATCCACCTGGGCCGGTTCGACGCTGCCCTGGCCGACGCCGAGGAGGCGGGCCGGCTTGCCCGCGAGACGACGCAACCGTTCTGGGAAAGCCAGGCACGCGCCGCCGAAGCGACCGTGGCAGCGGTGCACGGTGACGAAGAAAGGGCCGAAGCGCTGGCCCGGATAGCTGAGTCCGACGCGCTGCCCTTGCGGGCGAGTGCTGTTCTGGCTGAAGTGCAGCTTGCCCGCGGACTGGCGGCTCTCGGCGGCGGCCGTTTCAAGGAGGCCTACGAGCATTTGAGACGCCTTCTGGACCGCAGGGATCCGGTCTATCACTACGTCAAGTCCACCTGGTCGATCGCCGACCTGGCCGAGGCCGCGGTGCACAGCGGACGTCGGGACGACATCGCCGGCATCATGAACGAACTCGAGGAGCTGTCGGCGCGCATCCCGTCGCCGCAGCTGCAGGTGGCGATGCGGTGCGCTCGCCCGCTGATCGCCGCGGACCACGTGCATCACCCGTCACTGCTTTAACAGCCCCACTTATCGTGGACCAGAACCCGCTGAATATGGGGGGCAAGTGTCCACGATGACGTGATCTTGTTCAGAAGCAGGACGGTCAGCCGACCTCAGGTTAATAACCGACGCGTCCTAAGTGGTCTCGCCCGTAAGTTCGTCGGGGTCGGATCCAGGCCTTGGAGTCGTTGAGGTAGGTAGATCGCGAACTGCCAGCTAGGCAGGACGCAGGGCGGCGCGCCGCAGCCGCCCTGCGTCTGGCTGGCTAGCCGAGGACGTGGAATGTGGTGCGGTTGCCGAACGGCGGCGCGCTTTCGGGCGCTACCCGGTTCCAGTAGTCGACGAAGCCCTTGGTGACGGTGATCCCCTCGACGATGGGCAGGTTAGGCGGTGTGCCCGGCAGGTCGCAGCTGACGATCAGGACTCCTTCGTCGCCGTCGGAGTAGGTGATCCGCAGGACCGCCAGGCCGGCCCGCGCGTCCGCGGCCACGCCGGTGATGCCGTCGGTGAACGGCGGTGAGGGCAGGGTACCGGGTGCGACCTCGAAGCTGACGAACCCGGTCACCGTGTAGGTGCCGCTGCCGGCTCCGAACCCGGTGGTCGTCCAGGTTCCGCCGCCGGTGACGTCCTGCGGCCTGCCAGGGTTGGCGCGGAAGGTGCCGCTGCCGGTGAGCGTGATCATGTTGGCGCAGGAGGAGGCCGCGCAGGCGGACGCCTGGCCTCCCGGCAAGGTAGTGGTGACGGGGGGTGGGCCGGACAGGTGGATGATGTCCCACCGGTACTGGTGGTTGGACGAACCGGCGCTGGCCCCGGCTGGGACCAGCAGGGCGGCCGCGCAGGTGATCGCGGCGGCCAACCCGATCGGGATGAGTCTTGCAGCCTTCATTGCCTGCTCTTCTCTGGGACGGTCTGGTTCCGCCTTCGGCGATCGGGCCGCGGCGCCGCACAAAGCGATGCCTGCGAGGTTCAGAGCGAGTCCCTCGGACAAGCCCGCCGTCGGAGGCCCGGCATTGGTGCCTCCTTTCTCGCCGCGCAGGAGGGTCAGCCCCGGCCTCTGAGATCAGCGCAAGAAGCGCTGGAATCGGGGCCGCTGTCCAGTTGATCCTCCTGGCCTGCCGCTGGTGATATCAGGCCTCAGCTGACGTCGAAGTGACCGTCAGTGAGGATCTCGTGGGACGAGAGCCCGGAGACGGTAGCAGGACCGTCGCCCCCGGGCCGCCAACGGTGACTCTCATCGTGAAGTGCCCGGCGCCAGCCGCGCGGTGCGCGGCGAGCGGGCGGAAGCGGCAGACGCCGCCTGCAGTACCGCGGCCGCAGCCAGCAGCAATGCCGTACCGGCCACAGCCAGACTGATACGTCGTGCCGACAAGCGCGACCAGATCTTTTCATTGGCAGCCTCGTTCGGACTGAGCGTCCGCACGCGCTCCGTGCCCCTCCGAAAAGCCCCCCTTCGTCCCCGGCTTCGTGGCAAGAAGCCCGAAGCGATCCAACGTGGGACGATGAGGCAAAGCATGGTAGTAAGGTGCCGGCGAGATGTCAAGACACGGAGTTTGCGGTCCCGCCG
>Ga0306924_10002619_pt1 | contig 17027 bp, 15 predicted proteins | sample sta12Can44000111_FD_203756 | JGI IMG/M metagenome (GOLD analysis project Ga0306924, IMG submission 203756) | Lab enrichment of tropical soil microbial communities from Luquillo Experimental Forest, Puerto Rico - statanox.12C.anox.44.000.111 (v2)... | ecosystem: Environmental > Terrestrial >... | reverse complement strand
CTGTTGAAGGTCGCCCAGGTCACCCCTGACCTCGGGAATGCCGGCGGCCTTGGCATGCTTCTCGAGCAACTGGTGCTTCTGCATCAGGTTGAACTGGAGATAGCCCATCGAGAACTGCCGCGCGAAGCGTATCTCCGGCGCTTGCGCGGCTGCGGTTGCGCGCAGCGCGACGAGCACGAGGCAGGCAACGATCGCAGCGGCCGGCAAGCTCCTTGCGCGACCCCTGATCATGCCCATGGCAGGCGTTCCATCCGGATTTCGGGTCATGCCCGGCTCACGCGGCCAGCCTCGCATAGTCCTTGGTCGCCATCACCTGCACGCGCCGCATGTAGCGCGGCTCGTCGGGACGATAGTCGGCAACAGCATTGTGCACGGTCCCGATGTTGTCCCACATCAGCACGTCACCTGGCGACCACGCGTGGGCATGAAAAAACTTCTTTTGCTCCTGATGGGCAAACAGGAAGGCCAGCAGCTCGGCACTCTCGGCCTCGGCCATGCCGTCGATACGGACCGCATAGCCCGGATTGCAATAGAGGATCGTGCGGCCGGTGATCGGGTGCGTGCGGAAGATCGGTTGCGACACGGGCGGCTTTCTCGCGCGCTGCTCCGGCGTAAGCGGCGCGCGCGCTGAGCCGGGACGGCTGCGCATCATGTCCCAGAACTTGGCGAAGTCGTGCGTCGCCGTGCGCCCGGCCAGCCGGCGCTTGATGTCTCCCGGCAGCTCCTCATAGGCGAGCTGCATGTTTCGGAACTGGGTATCGCCGAGCGGCTGGCCGGCGCGCATAGGCACCTTGACGGCGTAGAGGATGTTCGCGAGCGCGATGTCGCGGCTGTAGGACATGTCGGTGTGCCATCCCTGGCCGGCATCGGCGAGACCGACCGGCCTGCCGTTCTCCGTCATGTTGGACAGCACCATGACCTCGGGAAACCCCGGCTCGTGAAATGAATTGGCAACGTTGATTTCAAGCTCGCCGAACATGCGCCCAAAGCGGACGAAAGCGTCGGACTCGAGTTCCTGGGCAGGGAAGCACAGCACGCCATGCTCGCCCAGCGCGCGCAGGATCTGCCTGAATTCGGTGTCGGACAGCGGTCGGCCGAGATCGATCCCCTCGACCCTCGCCCCCAATACCTCGCCGCCGGGTTTGATCTTCATGCGTCAGCTTTGCCCATTGTTCCCCGGATTTGACACCAACACCGGCCGTAGCGTCCAGTAGGCGGGCCATTCGCCGACTTTGCCGGCTCGATGCATCTTGCCCATCCAACCGGCTTGTGCCGGCCGCGGTCCCGCCCCAACATAAGCCATGCCATGCGCTGGTCGGAAACAGCGACCTCGACACGCCGAGCGCACCCCGCGCCAACAAAAGACAATATCAGGAGAGGAAAATCCATGTCCGAAGCCCAGCGAGCGAGCGGCAGCGGAGGACGCTGGTACATCCTGCTGTTGATCAGCCTGATGTATCTCATCACCTATCTCGATCGGGTGAACATATCGACAGTAGCACCCGTGATCAGCAAGGAGTTCGGCTTCGACAAGATTACCATGGGGGCAATCTTCAGCGCCTTCGTCTGGGCCTATGCCATGTTTCAGGTGCCGGGCGGATGGCTCGGAGACCGGTTTGGACCGCGCCGCGTGCTCACCGCGATCGTCGGCTATTGGTCGCTGATGACAGCGGCGACCGCGCTCGCCGGCAGCGCTGCCGTGTTCATTGTCATGCGTTTCCTGTTCGGCGTGGGCGAGGCAGGCGCGTTCCCTGTTGCGACGCGCGCGATGCAGCTCTGGTATCCGCGCCAGGAACGCGGCTTCGTGCAGGGCATCACCCACAGCGCCAGCCGCGCCGGGGCGGCAATCGCCCCGCCCATTGTCGTGCTCATAATGACGACGCTCGGCTGGCAATGGGTGTTCTATATCTGCGGCCTGGTCGGGTTGCTGTGGGCCGTCTGGTGGTATTTCTCGTATCGAGATCTGCCCGAGCAGCATCCACTGGTGAACAAGACGGAGCTGCAGCATATTCGCGGCGTGGATTCGCAAGGAGCCATCCAGCAAGCCAACATTGCGGCCAAGCCGAAGGTGCCGTGGAGCACGCTTGTGCGCTCGCCGAACATGTGGGCGATCATGTGCGCGTATTTCACTTATGTTTATTGTCTCTGGATCTTTCTCAGCTGGCTTCCTTCGTACCTCGTCGAGTTCCGGCATTTTACGCTCATAAAGGTCGGTATCTTCGCGTCGCTGCCGTTGTGGGCGGGCGTCGTCGGCGACACGGCCGGCGGACTTGCAACAGACTGGCTGCTCAGGAAAACGGGGAGCGCCAGGATCGCGCGGCGCACCGTGGCGATCACCGGCATGCTCGGCTGCTGTGTTTTCATCGTACCGGCGGCCATGACCCAGGACGCCTATATCGCCGTCTATTGCCTGACCGCAGCGATGTTCTTTCTCGAATGCACCATTGGACCTTCCTGGTCGGTGCCGATGGATGTCGGCGGCAAGTATTCAGGAACGGTTTCCGGCATGATGAACATGGCCGGCAATATCGGGGGAGCTTTGTCGCCCCTGGTGTTCGGATTCCTTGTTCAATTCGGAAACTGGCAAGCGCCGTTCATCATCGCAGCGGGCCTGCTCGTGGCGGGGGCCGCAGTCTGGGCGTTCTGGCTGGATCCCACTGTCCCGGTGCTCGAAAGGGCTGAAAGTCTACGCCCGAGCGGACCGGAGGCGCTCACCGCCTGAGCTTGACCGTGTATGACATTGCGCCGGCTCCGCAGCACGGGCAGCTCATGGCGATGAGAATGTTCTGCTTCTGCTCCTCGTCGAGATCGCTGCGGTCGAGCATGGCCCGCGTCTGCTGCTCGAACAGCTCGTGCAGCGACAGCATGCTCTCCGACGCGCGGTCGTCGGGCGGACCCTCGCGCCCGGCGGATGCGGAATGGGGCGCAGAGTGATTGGCGCGCGAAGCAGCACGCCTGCGGCGATCTGATTTCTTGCGCCCTTTCATACGGCGGACCAGAATGTTGGCTCGGTCGCCTCAGTCACGGTCATCGTAGTTCCTGCCGCGCCGGCTGCGGCGGTCCTCATCGTCGTCCCAGTCACGCCAGCTGCGGCGGTCATCATCGTCCCATCCGCGCCAGCTGCGGCGGTCATCATCGTCTCGTCCGCGCCAGCTGTGACGCTCGTCATCATGATCCCGACCGCGCCAGCCGCGACGGTCCTCGTCGTAATCCCGGCCACGCCAACTGCGACGGTCGCGATCGTCGTCTCGCCCACGCCAGCCGAAGCGATCGTCATCCTCCCGGTCCCGCCAGCGGCGACGGTCATCCTCTTCCCGGCTGCGCCAGCCGCGGCGGTCGCCCTCGTCCCGGTCGCGCCAGCCACGGTCGTCGCGATTGAGTTCGCGCTCAAGCGAGCGCCCCTGCATCTCGCCGCTTGGCACGGGAGCGAAAGTTGCAAATTGGCGCCTCTGATCCTCGTTGAGGCTGTTGTAGAGAGGAGCCTCTGCATCTGCGAGCCGCGACAGCGCGGCTCCCATGGCGGCGAGAGCCTCGGCGCGCTGGCGCATTTGCGGCACCGGGTCGAGAGGGCGAGCCTCTTCCTGCGACCGGCGAGATTGCGTGAGTGCCCGGAATGCCGACTCGAAAGCCGCCCAGTTCTTCTCCTGGTCAGGGGTCAGCCGCAGGCGCTCCTTGAGGGAGGCGAGGTTCGAGGACCGTGCATTCGTCGAATCCGTGCGGTCCGCTTGCGAGGCGCCTGCGCGAGGCCCGGGTTCGCCCTCCGACTCCGGCTGCTGAGCATAGATGATCGATGAGGTGGCGATGGTGACCGCGACGGCTCCGCCGAGCACTGCATTCCACATGATTGTCTCCCGCTGTGCTGTTCGGCGTCAGGCAATGGACGCCAAACACGACAACCTGTTATTGCGCAATTCCGTTCCTCGAATGACGACAGGGTATCGATAACGTAAACAAGGTGGTGCGCATCCCGGCGCTCAGGCCGACCTTCGGGTCCGGCTACGCTTTGGCGACCGTTTCGCTGTGCGCCGTGGGGCATGGCGACCGCGTATCGTTGAGCGTGACGATCGCCGCCACAACGCTTCGCTCGCAAGCCGCGCGCCGGCGACGAGCGCTTCGAGCTTGGCCCACATGATCGAGGGGTGAACGCGCGCGAAATAAGTCACCTGCGCAAACCCGCAATCGGTGCTTGCGATAACGTTCTCGCGGCCGACAAGTTGCGCCAGCCGCACGATCCGCTCCGCCACCAGCTCCGGATGCTCCACGATATTGGTGGCGTGACTGATCACGCCGGGAATCAGAGCGGTATCCTTCGGCAGCTTGAGATGCTCCCAAATCCGCCACTCGTGCTCATGGCGAGGGTTCGCGAGCTCGATGGAATACGCGCCGGCGCGGACCTTGAGCACGAGGTCGGCGATGTCCTTGAACGGCACATCCGACGTGTGCGGCCCGGGCCAGCTTCCCCAGCAGACGTGATAGCGGATCTTCTCGCGCGGCAGCCCTTTGATGGCATGGTTGGTGATCTCGATCTGCCTGCCAAGCCAGGTGCGGTATTCAGATAGTGTCCGCGGCGGCACCATCCGGTCGTAGCTCACTGCTGCGCGCGCATCGTCGAGCTGCACCAGGAAGCCGCCATCGATGATCATCTTGTACTCGGCATGCATGGCATCGCCGATGGCTTGCTGGAGATCATCGTCGCTGGGGTAATACTCGTTCTTGCGGTCCGGGATGACGCTCGCCGGCGCAGCGACCGGAAGAAACGCCTCTTCCACCGTGACGGCGGAAAGCGCCGAGCGGAAGTTGTCAATGTCGCGCTTGAGCTCCTCCTGCCCGGTATATGTGATTGGCTTCGCGGCAACCGAGTCCATGACCGTTTCAACTTTGTCGCGCGCGTCGAGCTCGGCGTAGAACTCGGGAAAGCGCGTGCGATCGACGCCGCGGGTGAAGGGATTGTGGCCCGCGCGAAACGGCCGGCGCTCGAATCCGCCGAGCCGAAACAGCGCATATTGCGCCCAGCTGATCGCCTTGCCGAATTCGCCGTCGCTGATGACATCGATGCCGATTTCGGCCTGCCGGCGCACCACCTCGGCGACCGCTTGCTTGAGGCAAATCGCGTAGGCAGCCTGATCGAACGACAAGCCTGCTTCCTTGGCGCCGAGGAACTCACGCAATTCTTGTGGACGGATCAGGCTGCCCACATGGGTAGTGAGAATCCGGTCAGTACTGTGCTTCATCTTGATCCTCCCCGGGCGCGATCATTTCGATCAAGCCTGCCATCATCTTGCCGGCCGCCAAAAACAATAGCGCGGACCGGCTGGGGTCCGCGCCACAAATTGCCGCAAGTTGCGGGGCCGCCAATTCTGGGTCGGTAAAGCCTCCGCGGAAATCAAAAGGTGGGGCGCCGGGGAGGGCGCGCCGCGCCGCCGGGGCCGGTCCCGGGCGTGGGGCGAGGTTTCATCGGCAACAACCCCTCGCGTTGCAGGCGTTTGCGCGCGAGCTTGCGCGCCCGGCGGATGGCCTCGGCTTTTTCACGCGCCTTCTTTTCGGAGGGTTTTTCATAGTGCCCGCGCAGCTTCATCTCGCGGAAGATGCCCTCGCGCTGCATCTTCTTCTTGAGCGCCTTGAGGGCTTGGTCGACATTGTTGTCACGGACGAGAACCTGCACGCGTCATTCCTTCTTCTGCGATCCGTATGGTTTCGGATGTCTGAAATGCGGCGAAGGCCCGCCGATCTGCCGCCAAAGCGCGATCGCGCGGGCCCTCGATTTGGCGTCGCTGTAGCAGAATCAGCCCTCGGAGTCCATGCGTTGCGATAATTTTTGGCCGCACTGGAATGGCGCCTCGCGGGGGTAGGGAAGTTCGTATTTCCGCCGCCTTCGACGTGGATGTAATCCGGTGGGCCGGCTGGAGTGTCGGGCGGCGGAGCCGTCGACATCCCGCTGCAGGGTGCATTTTGGGGGCATTGCCATGCCGATGGTTATCGCGGACGGCGCGCGGGGCTGCCGCACGCTCGAGCCCGAACCCGCGCTGTTGATCGGGTGCCAGCGCCGCACGTCGCGCGGCGGCCGGGGCTTGCCGAAACTGCGGGCGAACCGATCATGAAGGGACGCCATCTCACCGCCCTGGGTCTCGTGGCCGCCGCCGGCTTATGGATTGCATCGGGACACTTCTTTCCGCACGACGCGGGGCAAACCCATGGCGTTCTGCACGCCGTCGCGGCCGGGTCAAGCAAGCTGTTCCGGGTTGCGGTGACGAGGGCGAGCCTCGTTTCCCACAGCCGAAAGCTTGTCCTCTCCGGTCGCACCGAGGCCGATAAGCATGTCGTCATCACCGCGCGGACTTCCGGGATCCTGACCGATCTCAGGGTCAAGCGTGGAACGGTGGTCCACCGGGATGACGTTGTGGCCATTCTCTCCGATGAAGCGCGCGAGGCGCAGGTAGCGCAGGCACAAGCCGCGGTCACCCAGAAGCGGACCGAGCTTGAGGCCAAGCGCGCGCTGATCATCACGGGCACGCTGCCGCGGCTGCAGCTGGTTGATCTCGAGGCTCAGCTCAAGGCTGCGGAGGCCGCTCTTGCCGGCGCCGAGGCCGAGCGCGACCGAGGCGTTGTGCGCGCACCCTGGTCGGGCGTGGTGCAGGATGTGGCAGTCGAAGTCGGCCAGGCCGCCTTCTCCTTCGCCGGCCGCGAGCTCATGAACGTGGTTGCGCTCGATCCAATGCTTGCCGTCGCGGAAGTTGCCGAGCGCAAGCTTGCCGGCATCAGGGTGGGCGAGCGAGCCGATGTCCGGCTGGTGACCGGCGAGCGCGCAAGCGGGCGGATTCGTTTTGTAGCCAAGAGCGCCAGCCAGGCGACGCGCACCTATCGCGTCGAGATCGAGTTGCCGAATGCCGATGGCGCGATCCCGGACGGGATCACCGCCGAGGTGATCGTGCCGCAGTCGCCGGTCCCGGCGACGCGATTGCCGCGTTCCGCGCTGACATTCTCCTCAAGCGGCGAGCTCGGCGTGCGCGTCGTCGACACCGACGACACCGTCGATTTCGCGCCGATCGCAGTGGTCGAGGACGAGCAGTCGGCAATGTGGGTCACCGGCGTCCCCGACGGGGGCAGGGTGATCGTGCAGGGTCAGGATTTCGTGAGCAAGGGCCAGAAGGTCGAGGCGGTCGGGGCGCATGAGCTGACCGCCGTCGCGCAGTAGCCATAGACGCGGCCGCTTCTTAAGGACCAGCAAAGCGAGCCAAAGAGCGATGTCCCGCTTCATCGACTACGCTATCGATCATGCTCGGCTCACCATCGCGACGCTCGTCTTTCTCCTGTGCGCCGGGCTTGTGGCCTATGTCACGGTCGCAAAGGAGGCGGAGCCCGACATCAAGATCCCGGTGATCTATGTCCAGCTCTCCCAGCGTGGCATCAGTCCCGAGGACTCCGAACGGCTGCTCCTGCGTCCGGTCGAGACCCAGCTCAAATCGGTCGGCAATGTGAAGGAGATGCGTTCCACCGCCTTCGAAGGCGGCGGTTTCGTGCTGCTCGAGTTCGAGGCCGGCTTCGATTCCAAAGCTGCGCTTGCCGACGTCCGCGCCAAGGTGGATCAGGCCAAGCACGACCTGCCGCGCGACGTGGACGAGCCGCAGGTCTCCGAGGTCAATCTGTCGCTCTATCCGGTGCTGGTGGTGGGGCTCTCCGGCGATGTGCCCGAGCGAACGCTGCTGCGCATGGCGCGGGCCGCCAAGAATGCCATCGAGCAGGCGCCGGGGGTGCTGTCGGCCGAGCTGCGCGGGGCGCGCGACGAGGCGGTGGAGATCATCCTCGATCCTGCGCTTATCAACAGCTACGGCCTGTCGATCGATCAGCTCGGCGCGATGACGGCGTCGGTCAATACGCTCATCGCCGCCGGCGCGCTCGAAGGCGAGACCGGCCGCTTCGCCGTCAAGGTGCCGTCGCTGTTTGAACGGCCGCAGGACCTCCTGAAGATGCCGGTGGCCTCGTCGGCAAAGGCGTCGGTCACGCTGGGTGACATTGCCGAGGTCAAGCCGACGTTCAAGGATGCGACCTCGGTTACCCGCGTGAACGGGCGCCCGGCCATGACCGTCGAGGTCTCGAAGCGCACCGGGGCCAACCTCATCGAAACCGTCGACGCCGTTAAGGCGGTCATCGCGCAGCTGCAGAAAACCTGGCCCGGGTCCGTCCATGTGACCTTCACCCAGGACAAGTCCAAGATCATCCGGCAGATGCTTGGCGATCTTCAGAACTCGGTCGCTACCGGCGTGCTTCTGGTCGCGGTCGTGATGTTGTTTGCGCTGGGCTTTCGCGCCTCGCTGTTCATCGGGATTGCGATTCCCGCTTCTTTCCTTGCCGGCGTGCTCGGGCTGCAGCTCGCCGGGTTGACCATCAACATCGTGGTGCTGTTCTCGCTTATTCTCGCCGTCGGCATGCTGGTGGACGACGCCATCATCGTCTCCGAGTTTGCCGAGCGGCGCCTGGCGGAAGGCATGCTGCCGAGAGCCGCCTATGCGCTGGCGGCAAAGCGCATGGCGGGCCCGGTCATTGCCGCGACGGCGACGCGGGTCGCTGCATTCTCGCCGCTCCTGTTCTGGCCCGGCATGGTCGGCGAGTTCATGAAATATCTCCCGATCACGCTCATCGCCACGCTTGCAGCTTCGCTCGCAGTTGCGCTTTTCTTCACCCCGACGCTGGGCGCGCTGCTGGGCAGGACGGCTTCCGCGATGCATGGCGGAAACGCCAGGCGCCATGCGAGCGAACCGGGCGGCGACGGGCCGTATATGCGCACCGTGGGCCTCGCCTTGCGGCATCCCGGCACGACGCTCGCGCTGGCTGCAGGCCTGCTCGTCATTGTGCAGCTTGCCTACGGCCGCTTTGGGCGCGGCGTCGAGTTCTTCCCGAGCGTGGAGCCCGATTACGGTCAGGTGATCGTGCACGCGCGCGGAAACCTGTCGCTCGAGGAGAAGAATCGTGTGGTCGGGGAAGTCGAGCACCGTGTGCTCCAGTTCGAGGGTCTGAAAACCGTCTATGCCCGCATCGGCGAGCAGCCGCGCGGGATAGGCGAGCTTACCGAGGACACGATCGGCGTGATCCAGTTCGAGTTTGCGGATTGGCGTGCTCGCGCTCCCGCGCACGAGATCATGGATGCCATTCGTGCCAGGACGGCCGACATCCCCGGCGTGCTCGTTGAAGTGACGGCGCCGCGTGCCGGACCGGCGACCGGCAAGCCCATTCAGGTTCAGATTGGCGCGCTGGATCCGGCCTTGCTGCCGGCCGCGGCCGACAAGGTCTCGGCGATCGTCAGGGCGCACGGCGACGTGCGCGATTTCGACGATGGGCGGCCGCTCCCCGGAATCGACTGGAAGATCGAGATCGATACGGCCGAAGCTGCCAAGTACGGCGCCGGTGTCGCCAGCGTCGGCAACGCCATTCAGCTCGTGACCAACGGGCTCAAGGCAACGGAATACCGGCCGGTCGACAGCGACAAGTCGGTCGATATTCTGGTGCGCTTCCCGCCGGCGCGGCGCAGTCTCGATCAGATCGACGACCTGCGGGTACAGACCCCGGCAGGCCAGGTGCCTATCGGCAATTTCGTGCAGCGGCGCCCCGCGCCCCGCGTCGGATACATCAATCGCGTCAATGGAAACCGCGTGATGACGGTCTCGGCCAATGTCGCCGAGGGCGTGCAGTCCGCGAGGGTGCAGCAGGAGCTCACCGGCAAGCTCGCCAGGGCCGATCTCGGCTCCGGTGTCACCTTCAAGCTCAAGGGCGAGGACGAGGAGCGCGCCAAGGCATCGGCATTCCTGCTTAAGGCATTCGGCACCGCGATCTTTCTGATATTTGCCATCCTGCTCGCGCAGTTCAACAAGCTCACGTCGGTCGCGCTGGTGCTTACCGCGGTGGTGCTCTCCACGTTCGGCGTGCTGCTCGGCCTATTGATCATGGGGCAGGCATTCGGCGTGGTGATGACCGGCATCGGGGTAATCGCGAACGCGGGCGTGATCGTGAATAACAATATCGTGCTCATCGACACGTATGATCGGTTGCGGCGGGAAGGCAGGGCGGCCCGTGATGCCATCCTCGAAACCTGCCGCGAGCGCGCCCGTCCGGTCGTTCTGACCGCCACCACCGCGATTCTCGGCGTTCTGCCGATTGCCTTCGGCATGAATATCGAGTTCCTGTCACGCGAGATCACGGTCGGTGCGCCCGCAACGCAATGGTGGATCAACCTGTCGACGGCGATCGTGTTCGGGCTCGGCTTTGCGACCGTGCTTACGTTGATCATCACTCCGGCGGCGCTCATGGCCATCGAGAATCTGCGCGTAAGCCGCTTGCGCTGGTGGGAGGCGCTACGGCGTCGGCGCCTGCGTCCGGCCCGGGCATGATCGGCTCGCCAAGCCTGGCCGCGCTCAGGCTATTGCGCTCAGGCTATGATGTCGGGGGTGAGCTGGTCCTCGATATACGAGATACGGTCCCGCAGCTGGAGCTTGCGTTTCTTGAGGCGCTGAACCTGGAGCTGGTCGGAACCGGGAGTGTGCTGCAAAGCCGAGATCGCGGCATCAAGGTCGCGATGCTCCTGCTGGAGGCGCGCCAGCTGCTGCTGCAACTCACGCTCTTCTTCTTTATTCATTGCTACCAGCGATTGACGCCCCATAGCCAGTAACGGCCATTATTATCCGGTTTTGCCGCTTCAGGTTCAAGTCGTGCCTGAATTTCTTTACCGTTAAGGCGCGGATTTGCACGTGGTAAGCAAATGCGGGGATTGCTGCTTTGCAGCATAAAATCATGCTTCGAGATACGGGCTTTCGGGTGTAGTATGCTCGATGTCAGGCACTAACTGACTGAGGAGAACTTCAGAACATGTCCATAGAAGCCCATCTTGCCGAATTGGAAAGGCGTCATCGGGCCCTCGAAGCGGAAATCAATGAAGCACGGGCCCACCCATCGATCGATAATCTTCAGATCGTGGCATTGAAACGTCGCAAGTTGCTGGTGAAGGACGAGATCGCGCGTTTGCAACAGGAGACTTCAGTCCACTAAGGGCCAAAGAGCTAACAGTTCCGAAACACCGCCGCTCCGCGCAAGCGGAGCGGGCGGTGGTGTGTGGCCCGCACCTGAGACTACATAGACACACGAACGTTTCAGGCGGCGCATTCGCGCCGCTTTGCTTTTGCGCCCGCGCGCAGATGCGGGCGAGCTTCTGTCTTTGAGCTGACACTCTCGTTCCCCTCGAAATATCCGTCGACGGCGGGCGGCGATGCCTGCACGAAGCCGACGCAGAATTCATGTGTCAGGAAGAGAAATCGTCCGTCGCGAAGAAGTCAGAAGAGGTCAATGGGCGGGCGCCTTCCCGCATGGCGTCGGCAACGATAATATCCGTCGATGCGTCGATGACCGGGCAGCACGATCGCCGCGCCTTGAGAGCAAAGGGAGAGCCACATGGCACGTGACAGGAGTACACCAAAGCAAGCGCGTCCCAAGGTAAGCCGACGTGGATTCCTGGCCGCTGCCGCGGTCACCGGTGCTGCGACGGCCGTAGCATCGCCGCAGGCGACGGCGACCTCCGCATCCAGTGCCTCCGTGCGGCCGCGGGTGCCGTCCGCGCTGCCACCCACCATGCGTGTTGCAGCGGCAGAAACCGCAGCGCCGAACGAACTGCCGCGCATCGGGGGTGTGGCCGGCTCCGACTTCATGGTCGATGTCATCAAGACGCTCGACATCAAATATATGCCGTCGAACCCGGCGTCGAGCTTCCGCGGACTGCACGAGTCGCTCATCGACTACGGCGGCAACAAGATGCCGGAATTTCTCACCTGCACGCACGAGGAATCGGCAGCGGGCATGGCGCACGGCTATTTCAAGGCCGCCGGCAAGCCGCTGATGACGCTCTGCCACGGCACGGTCGGCCTGCAGCACGCTACTATGGCAATCTACAACGCCTGGTGCGATCGCGTTCCGATGATTGTAGTCGGCGGCAACGATCTTGACGCCGCCCACCGGCCGCCCGGGGTACCGACGTTCCATTCCGCGCAGGACATCAACGCCATCGTGCGGGACTACACCAAATGGGACGACACGCCGGTCTCGCTGCAGCATTTCGCGCAATCCTTCGTGCGCGCCTACAAGATTGCGACGACGCCGCCCTACGGTCCGGTCGCAATCTCGCTCGACGCCGGCCTGCAGCAGGAACCCGTCACCCAGAATGGTGAGAAGCTCTATATCCCACGCTACGTCCCGACGTCGCCGCCGCAGGGCGACACCGGCGCCGTGAAAGAAGCCGCACGCCTCCTGGCCAATGCGCAAAATCCGGTCATTGTTGTCGACCGGGCCGCGCGCACCGAGAACGGCATGCGGCTCGTCGTGCAGCTCGCCGAGGCGCTCCAGGCCGCGGTCGTTGACCAGGGCGGGCGCATGAATTTCCCGACCACCCACTATCTCAGACGCGCCCCGACCGCCGTCAACAATGCCGACGTCATCATCGGCATGGAGCTCTCCGACTACTGGGGCACGGTGAATTCCTATACCGACAACGGGGAGCACGGCATCGGAGTCAATACATCCAAAATAAAACCCGGCACAAAGCTGATCAGCATCAGTTCGGTCGATCTCAACACCAAGTCGAACTACCAGGACCTCCAGCGTTTTCAGACCATCGATGTGCAGATGGCGGCGGATGCCGAAGCAACGCTGCCGGCGCTGATTGAAGCGGTCAAGGCGGCGATATCCAGCGACCGCAAGGCGGCAATCGAGAAGCGCGGCGAGGCCGCCAGGAAGGCATCCGCCGAGGCCAAGGAACGCGCGCGGCAGGCGGCGGCGCTGGCGTGGGACGCAAGCCCGGTGAGCACGGCCCGGCTGGTGATGGAGACCTTTGCGCAGATCAAGGACCTCGACTGGTCGCTGGTGGCGTCCTCCGGAAACGTCAGCAACTGGCCGCGCCGGCTGTGGCCGATGGAGAAGCATTACCACTGGCTCGGTGCGTCGGGTGGCTATGGGGTGGGTTACGGCGCTCCGGCGTCGGTCGGCGCTGCGCTCGGCAATCGCGACCTCGGCCGCTTTTCCGTCAGCATCCAGTCGGACGGCGACCTCATGTATGCGCCCGGCGTGCTCTGGACCGCGGCGCGGCACAATATCCCGCTGCTCGCCGTCATGCACAACAACCGCGGCTACCATCAGGAAGTCATGCACGTGCAGCGCCTCTCCAATTTCCGCAACCGGGTGGCGAGCCTGGGCAAGGATATGGGCCCAATCGGCACCAGCATCCAGAATCCCGACATCGAGTATCACAAGCTCGCAGAATCCATGGGCTGGTGGGCGAAAGGCCCGATCAAGGATCCGGCTGATCTTGGCCCCGCGCTCAAGCTCGCGGTCGCGGCCGTGAAGTCGGGCCAGCCGGCGCTGCTCAACGTCTGGACGCAACCGCGCTAAAGCATGTCCCGCAAACGTGGGAACCGGTTTTGCGAAAAGGGACATGCTCAAAGGAAGCGATGGAGACAGGCTCGATGCGTTGTGCAATTCTGGCGGGGCTGGCGATGCTCCTTACCGCGCCCGCGTTTGATCGCAGCGCGGCCCTTGCCGCCTCGGCCGAAAAGGGCAAGGCGGCTTTTATTGCGCACGGCTGCTGGCAGTGTCACGGGTTCCAGGGCCAGGGCGGCGTCACCGGGCCCAAGCTTGCGCCCGATCCAATCGCGACCGAGGCGTTCACGGCATTCGTGCGCGGAAGCAATCGCGCCATGCCGCCCTATACGGAGGCCGTTCTTTCCAACGAGGAGCTCGCCGATATCCACGCCTACCTGGAATCCATCCCGAAACCGGCGGACTACAAGAGCATTCCGCTGCTCAATCAGTAGGCTCACACCACCTCTACATTGTGCCGCGTCTGCGGCGCGCTATGCCTCGCCGCTACAAGTCAAGAACCAGGCGTTCGCTCTTGCAGCCGGCGCAGCAGATCATGACCTTGGCATTCGAGGCCTGCTCCTCCTCGGTCAGAATGGCGTCGCGATGCTCGGGTACGCCCGAGATCACGCGCTGCTCGCACGCTCCACAGATGCCGAGCTCGCAGGAATAGTCGACGTCGATCCCGGCATCGAGCAGCACCTGCAGGATGCTCTTTCCCTGCGGGATGACGAACTCCCGCCCCGAGCGCGCAAGCTCGACCACGAAGCCGCCGGTCTTGGCCGGCTCCTGCTTGGGCGTGAAATATTCAACGTGCACGTGATCGGCCGGCCAGTCGGCGGTTGCGGCCTCGAACGCCTTGAGCATGGGAGTGGGACCGCAGCAATAGAGGTGCGCATCCTTCGGCGTCGCCGAAACAATGGCAGCAACATCGAGGAACCTGCCCGCGTTCTCCTCATCGAAGTGGAAGCGCGGGGAGCTCATTGCTTCGAGCGCCGTGAGGAACGCCATGTCGGCGCGCGAGCGGCAGGCGTAATGGAGCTTCCATGGGCGCCCGAGCTTTTCCAGGCGCTGCACCATGCACCAGATCGGCGTGATGCCGATACCGCCGGCAAACAGCACGACCTCGCTGGCGTCCTCGACCAGAGGGAAGTTGTTGCGCGGCGCGCTGATCCGAAGCGACTTGCCCACGCGCAGCTCATCATGCACGTAGCGCGAGCCGCCCCGGCTTGCCGGATCGCGCTTGACGCCGATGACGTAACATGTCGGATCGGGCTCGGCCTCGAGCAGGGAATACTGCCGGACGATTCCGTTCGGCAGATGCACATCGATGTGGGCGCCGGGCTGGTAGCCGGGCAGCGGCTTGCCGGAAACGGGCGTGAACTCATAGAGGTTGGTGTCGCGTGCGGCATAGCGGATCGCGGTCAGCCGCACCTCGATCAGGGCGTCCGCCGCCTCGATTGCCGTCGGCGAAGCGGCGGGCGCGATTGCCGCGCTCGTGCTCACAAGCTGGTCTCCCTGCACCCCACCCATATTAACGGGATATATGCCTGATATATGGGGTGTTTTATCCATATCGACGAATCCGATACCAACAGAACTACCAACGCCATTTTCAAACCAATTGCTACGCTTTAGTCCGGGCAGGTAATAGCAGTCCCGGCCCGTCCGGCGCAGTGCGCCCCCGAACAGGACGACATGGTATCGTCGAATGGGTAAGCGAGAAATCCTCGACACTTTGGGGGTCTTGAAGGAAAATTTCCCGTTCGTGGCCTCCGGCGAGCATGCCGTTGTCACCTTGGAGTTCGAGGAAAACAGCGCGAACAAAGGACGTCTCCTCGTCTGCATCGACGGGACCCCGATTGCCGAACATCGTAAAGGCAAATGGCAATCACTCGGGCCGATTGTCTTCGCCAATCATGCACCTGCGAACATCGAGGTGATCGGCATCGATGATGTCGATGGCGAATCGGGCATCGAGTTGCGGATCGACGGCAAGCCAATGCCCATGTCGTCGCGACCATGAGCGGCGATTGGCTGGCCGATGACGTGCTGGTGCGGTCGCTCTGCGGACAAATGGTCTGCACGCGCTGCGGTTATATCGGCGCGGATGTTCGGCCCGATTGGTCGCCGCACGTCAATAAGCGGCACGTCTGACTCTCTCGAATGTCCGCAATGGTCCCGATAGCGGACTGAAAATCGGTATGGGACCTTACCGCCGCTTTGTGCCATGACCGGACGTGAGCAGGTGCAGCAAAAATTGCCCCTATTACCTCGTCGGCGGAGCATCTATTTGGGCTTTGCAAGCACGCGCCGAACGGTCGTGAGTAAACTGTCAAATTCGATCGGTTTGGCATCGAACTCATCGCATCCCGTGGCCATGGCCTTCTCACGCTCGCTAGCCTCCGCATACGCGGACATGCCGATGATCGGGATGTTTCGGGTTCTTGGGTCTTTCTTGAGGGTCCGTACGGCTTCCCAGCGGTCCGTGACCGGCATTTCGAGGTCCATCAGAATTACGTCCGGGTGCTCGGTTACGGCCAACTTGCAGCCCTGCTCGCTGTCGTCAGCCGCGAGAACCTTGAAATCGCCGCATCGTTCAAGGCGCGTCTTCAGCATGTAGAGGTTATCGTCATCGTGTTCGACGTAGAGCACTTTTGCGGTCAACGTTGCCGATTTCCGTCCTTTTTGACGGCCCCTCTGGTTACCTTTTGTCGCACGCATTTCTCCGATCACTCCCTGGGGAGGCGCACCGTGAACACCGAGCCCTTGCCGGGCTTGCTCTCCACCGTGATGTCGCCGCCCATCATCTGACAAAATCGTTTGCTGATCGCGAGCCCGAGGCCGGTGCCGCCGTATTTCCGGGTCGTCGATGCATCGGCCTGCGTAAATTCCTGGAACAGCTTGCCCACCTGCTCCGTCAGCGACGGCGATCGTAATCCAATGGCGGCCGTTTTCCTGACCTTGCCGCGCATCAACGGAAATGGTGCCGCGCTGCGTAAATTTGTTGGCGTTGCTCATGAGATTTAGGAGGGCCTGCCGCAGCCGCATTTGGTCGGCATGGAGTTTGCCGATCGCACCATCGCAATTGACCGTAACCCGGTTCTCGTTCTTCGTCGCCAGCGGCTCGATCGTCTTGACCACGCCGTCGATAAGCGGCGGCAGTGCGAAATCTTCGAGCTGCAGCTCCATCCGTCCGGCCTCGATCTTGGACAAATCGAGAATGTCGTTGATCAAGGCGAGAAGATGCCGGCCGGCGCCGAGGACACGGTCGAGCGGCTCAAGGTCCTGTCCTGCCGCCTCCGCATCCTCGCGCAGCATTTCGCTCACGCCGATGATGGCGTTGAGCGGCGTACGTAGCTCGTGGCTCATATTGGCCAGGAACTGTGACTTGTGCTGGCTCGCCTCTGCAAGCTGGCGACTCTTCTCCTGAATTTCATTGAACAACCGCACGCTCTCGATAGCGATCGCCGCTTGGTCCGCGAAGGTCACCACTAATTCAATTTGTCTGTCAGTGAACGGTCGCACGGAGCTTCGTCCCAATGCGATAACCCCAATTGTCACTCCTTCGCGAACCAGTGGAACAGAAAGAACGGTGCGAAGGCCCCCAATCTTTCCTCGCTCCGCATAAGTGTATTCGG
>Ga0306924_10002616_pt1 | contig 17028 bp, 13 predicted proteins | sample sta12Can44000111_FD_203756 | JGI IMG/M metagenome (GOLD analysis project Ga0306924, IMG submission 203756) | Lab enrichment of tropical soil microbial communities from Luquillo Experimental Forest, Puerto Rico - statanox.12C.anox.44.000.111 (v2)... | ecosystem: Environmental > Terrestrial >... | reverse complement strand
CATAGGCGGCGGGCAAACCGCGGGTCGCGACGGGATGGAAATGCTCTCCATCATAGGTTTCGAGATAACCAAAAGCCGCGGCGCACAGACGCATGGCTTTTTCCAGCATCGCATCGAACACCGGGGCAAGATCGCTGGGCGAGGAGTTGATGACGCCCAGCACCTCGGTGATCGCAACCTTTTGAGCCTCACTCTCGTCACGTTCGGCCCGTGCCTCAGCAAGCTGGCGCTGAAGGTCGGCGTTAGCCCCTTGAAAATCGGCCGTCTGGCTGTTGGGCGTCGGGCTCATGTGCGACCTCGTGCGGCCGTGGTCCCCGTTCAATCATACGCGGATCGTCGATCACGCCACAGGCTCCTGAAGCGGGTGCCGTTGCCGGAGACCAGCCGCGAGCAGATTGCTCGCGGTCACGAGACCCGAGAGAGTCCGCTTCGTGGAGAACCGCCTGGTTTCCGGTGGTCTGCGGGAACGGCTGCAAACGGCGCAACGTCGCCGTTGGCGGCTGCGTCAGCAAAGGTCGGCTCGCCACCGTCGCGGACATTCAAGAGTGACACCACCCTTTCTGAAATTTGGGTGCGGGTCGTCCGCACTCTTGCCCCTCGGCGAGAGCGGGGCAAGCTCGGTCAAGGGAGAGCAAGGGAGAGTCCAAGCAGCGCGCAGCGCTGCTTGGATGCGCTTGATCGAGACGGGGCGGAGCCCCGGCACCAACAGCGCGGGAACACGGATGACGGTCGGCGCGCACGTCGTAACTTTGGCCGGATCGTGCTTCTGTCCGGGTCAGCTGGCAGATAGGCTGGCCCATGTTGGGGTCCGAGGGACCGGTCGTCCAAGCTCACAGCACGTGGTATTCCAAACGGCATGTCGTTCGGTCCACGGGATCGTCGCGGACTTGACCGTTCCCGTCGTCCGGGCCGCAGTCGCGCGCCAGGGTGTCTACGCCCCCGCGCTGAATCGGCTACGCCGCCTTGGCGGCGCCTGCCGGACCTCCGAAATCGAACTCGGCGCGGGTGACCCAGATGCGATGCATGATCACCGCAAGCTTACGCGCCACGGCGACGGTGGCGCGCTTCATACCCCGGCGTTTGGCGACGGCGACACCCCAAGCCCGCAGGCGAGACCACTTGCCGGTACGAGTCATCAGCGCCGATGCGGCCTCGTAGAGAAGGTGCCGCAGCGTTCGATCGCCGCACTTGCTGATTTGCCCCGATCTGTCTATCTCGCCCGACTGATACACGCGCGGTGTGAGGCCGGGATGCGCGCCGAGCGCTTTCGAGGTACCGAAGCGGTCTGGGTCGTCGATCGTCGCGATGTATGCGAGGGTGGTCACCGGTCCGACGCCAGGAATGGTCATCAGGCGGCGACCGACATCGGAGCGCCGGGCCGACGCGGCCAGGGTCCGGTCCTCCGTCTTCCGCTCAGCGCGCATTGCTTCTCGCACCCGTAACAGCGGTTCGATGGCCGAAGACAATTCCTGAAGCGCGCCATTCCGAGCAACTCGAGCACGCGGGCAGCGAAGCGATTGCGGTCAATGGCCCCGATCTTGAGACCGTAGACCCTCAGCAACCCTCGGATAGTGCCCTCGATTTGCAGCTGTGAAGCTACGAGCTGCATCCGGGTCGTGAGTGTCGTTCGCATCAACTGCGCTGCCGCGATTTGACATGAACCGGGCCGTAGTGGCCGAGGCGCATCATCTCGGCGATGCCGCGGGCGTCGTTCTTGTCGGTCTTCACCGGCCGCGAGGACAGAAAGCGCTGTGCCTGGCGCGTCTCGATGCACACGACCGGTATGCCTTCCTCGCGAAGCCCTCGATGGAGCCACTCCGACAGTGGGCAGGCCTCGATCCCGACAAGCTCGATGATGCCGGACCACTCCGCCAGTCGTTTGATCAGCGGGCCGGGCTCACTCGGAATCTTGCCTTGCCAATGGACCACTCCGTCGTGGTCAACAACGCACACCGCGGTTTTGGCGAGCGATGCGTCGAGCCCGATGAAACACGCATGGAGGTCATCCTGGTCAGCTCGGTTGAATCTAGACCGACCCTAGGCGCGTCGAGCCCGGCTCCGATTACCCCAGCTCGCTCTTGGTGATCGGCGCTCTCCGGCGATGGTCACCACCACCGGATGAGCGCCATAACCCGGAATGCCCGGCAAATTTTTCGGGCGCGGTCCCGCGCGGGTGGCCGGGCTGGCCCTTCTTGAATCGGCTGTGCACCGCGGCTTGCCGCGGCCGACTTCGTAATCGCGCTGGTTCTGGGACATGCGGTTCCCCCTTCCTTTTCATCCCGCGCGGCGCGGGCGAGACCGCCGCCCTATTGCCACAGCGAAGTACCGCATTATCTAACAGGATCATGCGAAACTAAATAAATTGGTATTACGGCAATGATCGGAGCGTGCCAAACGGCGATCCGAGAGGGTTTTCGGGCTTCCCTGCCAGTTCCCTGCCAGGCCCTCGATTCTTGCCGAATGTGGTGCCCAAGTCTATGATCTGAGGCGATTTTTCGGCGCGGGGGGAGCTCCAAAAAATTTTTACCCTGAGTTTTCCCGCGCGGCAGGGAAACCGGAGAGGCGGCGCTACCCTGCCTTGCCGGCTTCCGCCCCCTTGGGGCCGTCGCGGCCAGGGACCAGGGGTGCAAAGGCCGTCTATTGGGGGGTTGCAGTTGTCGCTGCCTCTGCTCCCGCGCATAAACGGTTCGGGGAGCAACCGGTGTGGACCGAGCCGAAATGGGCGACAAGAGCGCTACCTGACGGGTCCGATCGCCGGCATGATCAGCACGGCGGAATTGTCGAGTAGGGTTTCGAGACGTTGCAGCAGCGGCTGCGCCGCCTTCAACGAACGCTCGATCGAGCGGGAGCTCGATCCGCCTTCCTCGCCGTCACGCTCCTTTCCGAATAGCCGGTCAAAGATGATCTCAAACGCTTCCTTCTCGCGCGGGAAAACGGTGAGCTTGACCGCTGCGTCGGGTGCCAGCTTGGCCGCTTCCTTGGCGAGGCGGAGTGCGACCGCGCTGCCGCCGAGTTCGTCGACGAGCCCGCGTGCCTTGGCGTCTTCACCCGACCAGACCCGGCCCTTGGCCACCTCTTCGACCTCTTCTTGCGTCATGTGCCGGCCGGACGCGACGTGATCCTTGAAACCTTTGTAGGTGTCGTCGAGGAACGCCTCGAGACGGCTATGTGCGCGCGCCGAGAAATCGGAAGTGCTGCTGAACATCGCCGCGTTGGCGCCGATTTGCGCGGAATCCATCGACATGCCAAGCTTCTGGAACAGATCGGACACCACTAGCTTGCCGGCGAGAACGCCGATCGAGCCGGTCAGGGTGGCCGGTTCGGCGACGATCTTGTCGGCTGGCGCGGCTACGTAATAGCCGCCCGAGCCCGCAACGTCGCCCATCGACACGACAACGGGCTTGCCGCGGTCACGCGCGAAGACGACCTCGCGCCAGATCGATTCCGAGGCAACGACCGAGCCACCCGGGCTGTCGATGCGGAAGAGGATCGCGCGCACCGAAGGATCGCGCACCGCCGCGCGAAAGGCCCGGGTGATCTCGTTCGCCGCCATGACATTCGATTCGGTCAGCGGATTGGCCGAGCTCGCGGCGCGCTGAATCAGGCCGGAACCGTAAATCAGCGCGATCGTCGAGCCTTCGCGATGCGGCCGCCCGGCGCGGTCGAGGTAGGTCGTCAAGCCGGTGAGCTCGGCGCCGGAGCCGGCGCGCGAGCGGGCTTGGCCGATGACCTCGTCGCGATAACCCAGGCGATCGACGAGCTTCGCCTGACGCGCCTCATCGGCAAGCAGGGGACCGCGATCGATCGCTTCGCGTACCTCGGCCTCCGGCAATTTGCGGCCCTCGGCGATCCCATGGATGATTTGCCCGGCGATCGAAGTAAGCATCGTGTCGACCTCCTCGCGATGCGGCGGGGTCATTTTGGTTTCGGTCAGGCTATTGATCGCGGTCTTGAATTCTTCACGATGGTCGAATTCGGGGGCGATCCCAAGAAGGTCGAGGGTGCCCTTGAAGAAGGGGACCTCGGCATAAAGACCCGTCAGGCCGACATTCCCCATAGGCTGCAGCCAGATCTCATCGAACGCCGTGGCGAGATAATAGGGCCGCGTCCCGGGGCCGAATTCACCAAAGCTGTCGGCAAAGGCCAGAGCAAACTTGCCTTTGGCCCGAAATGCGCCGATCGCGTCACGCAATTCCTGAATTTTGGCGAGACCGAGCTCGTCGTCGCCGACGCGCGCGAGAAGCACTTTGACGCGCGGGTCTCCCGAGGCGGCCTCGATCCCGTCGAGGACATCACGCAAGGTAGGCTCGGCGCCGACAAGAAGCCGCAACAAGTGGTCCTGCCGAGGCCCTTCCGCGAGACCCTGCGTCAGGTCGACGGTCAGAATAATGTTGTCGGCAAGCGGGGTCACAGTCGGCTTCAGTCCGCCGATCAACAGCACCGCGCCGAGGACGAGCAATACGGTCAGAAAACCGATAACGGCAAAAAAGCCGACCACGACACGGCGCATGCCGTCAGATGTCTCCGTTCAGCGCGCGATGGCGCAACAGATGGTCGGCGAGCACGCACGCCACCATCGCCTCGCCGACCGGCACGGCGCGGATACCGACGCAAGGGTCGTGCCGGCCATGGGTCGAAATCTCGACCTCGTTGCCGTCGACATCGACGCTGCGCAGCGGATTGAGGATCGAGCTCGTCGGCTTGACCGCGAACCGAGCGACGATGTCCTGACCGGTCGAAATCCCGCCGAGAATGCCGCCGGCGTTGTTTGACAAGAAAACTACCCTGCCATCATCGATTCGCATCTCGTCGGCGTTATCTTCGCCTTTGAGCGCGGCCGCCCCAAAGCCGCTGCCGATCTCGACGCCCTTGACCGCGTTGATCGTCATCAACGCGCGGGCGAGATCACCGTCGAGCTTGTCATAAACGGGCTCGCCGAGCCCCGCCGGAACGCCACTGGCGACAATTTCGATGACGGCGCCGGCCGAGGAGCCAGCCTTGCGGGCGGCGTCCAGATAGTCGGCCCAACGCAGTGCCATCGCGGCATCCGGGCACCAGAACGGGTTGTCTTCGATCGCCCGCCAATCCCAGGCGCCGCGGTCGATCGGATGCGGTCCGATCTGGACGAGAGCGCCGCGGATCGTCACATGAGGGCCGAGGATCTTGCGCGCGATCGCCCCTGCCGCGACGCGCGAAGCGGTCTCGCGGGCCGAGGCGCGGCCGCCGCCCCGATAGTCCCGTACCCCATATTTCTTCCAATAGGTGTAGTCGGCGTGACCCGGGCGAAAGCGGTCAGCGATGTTGCTATAGTCCCGCGGCCGCTGGTCGGTGTTCTCGATCATCATTTGGATAGGAGTGCCGGTCGTCACCCCGTCGAACACGCCGCTGAGGATCCGTACCAGATCCTCTTCCTGGCGTTGTGTCGTGTAGCGCGATTGGCCGGGCCTACGCTTGTCGAGCCACTGCTGGATGTCGGGCTCGGCGACCGGCAGGCGCGGCGGCACGCCGTCGACGACCACCCCGATCGCCGGCCCGTGGCTCTCGCCCCAGGTCGTGAACCGGAACAAAGTACCGAACGAGTTGCCCGCCATAGTGTCAACAGTTCTTGTCGTGCCGGCGGAGGCCGGGACCCATGTCGGCGATGGATACCGGCTTCGGCCGGTATGATGTAAGGTTCGGCGAGGTTTGCATCACTATGTCGCTCACACCACCGAGATGTCAGGCGCGTCGACCGCCTTCATGCCAACGACGTGATAGCCGCAATCGACATGGTGGATCTCGCCGCTGACCCCGACTGAAAGATCGCTCAGCAAATAGAGGCCAGCGCCCCCGACATCTTCGATCGTGACGTTGCGCTTCAACGGTGAATTGAGCTGGTTCCACTTCAGGATATAGCGGAAATCACCAATTCCCGAAGCCGCCAAGGTCTTGATCGGGCCGGCGGAGATCGCGTTGACGCGAATGTTGTCACCGCCGAGATCGACCGCGAGATAACGCACGCTCGCTTCGAGCGCCGCCTTCGCGACACCCATAACATTGTAGTGCGGCATCACCCGCTCGGCACCGGAATAGGTCAACGTCAACAAGCTGCCGCCGCTCGTCATCAATGGTGCGGCACGCCGGCAGACATCGGTGAACGAATAACACGAAATCTCCAGGGTGCGCAGAAAGTTGGCGCGCGTTGTCTGAAGGTACTTTCCTTTCAGCTCTTCCTTGTCAGAGAAGGCGATCGCGTGGACGACAAAATCGAGCCGCCCCCAGCGCCGATCCAACGCCGCGAAAACGGTATCGAGGCTCTCCTCGGACACAACATCGGCGTCCAGCACGAAATCGCTGTCGAGGCTTTCAGCGAGCGGCCGCACCCGCTTGCCCAGCGCCTCGCCTTGATAGGTGAAGGCGAGCGCGGCGCCATGGGCGTGCAATGTCTTGGCGATGCCCCAGCCGAGCGAGCGCTCGTTGGCGACACCCATGATCAGGCCTTGCTTACCCGCCATCAGCGGCATCGTGTTCCCCATTCCTGCACCGAGTTCATCCTACACGAAGCCGCGAGCCCCGGCCAATCAAGCTCGCCAGGAGCGGGACGGCGCTCGCGCATCCTTGTTTAGCAACGGAGAGCTACTTAAGGTTCGCTGATGATCACCGCCGAGGCAGAGAGCCGAGCAACCGGGCGGGTCAGCAGGCTCCGGCACATGGCGGCGACCGCGGCCGCGTTTGCACTTTATTCGTTGCGCCGGTTCAACGCGGACGGCTGCTTCGCGGCCTCCGGGGCCCTCAGCTATACGACGCTCGTTTCGCTGGTGCCGCTGGCTGTCATTGCCCTCGGCTCGCTGTCGAGCTTCCCGATCTTGGCTCCGGTACGCGAGCGCCTCCTGGGCCTGGCGATGGAAAATTTCGTACCGTCGATCGGCTCGCAGGCGGCGTGGTGGTTCCAGACCTTCGCCGCCTCGGCGACGCAGACCACCGCGATCGGCACCGCCGGCATCGTGGCGACCGGCATCTTGCTGCTGGTGACGGTGGAGGATCAGCTCAATCTGATTTGGCGCGTCACCGCACCGCGTCCCTGGGTGCAACGCCTGCTCGCCTATTGGACATTGATTACCCTCGGCCCGCTATTGATCGGCGTCAGCCTGTCGCTCTCGACCTATTTCGACATCGCGGCGCGCCAGGCCGGCTTTGGCGAGCAAGCGCTGGCCTGGTTCGCCAGCAGCTGGCTGCACGGGCTGGCGCGTGCCGTGCCGGCGTTGCTCGAATTTATCGCCCTTACCCTGCTTTACGGCCTGATCCCGAATTGCGCGGTGCGCTGGCGGGACGGCGCGCTCGGCGCGATGATCGCGACCTTGACGATCGAGATCCTGAAGGTCGGGTTCTCCGCCTATATAGGCGCCACCTCCTTCTACAACGCGGTTTACGGCGCTCTCGCCGTCATCCCGATCTTTCTGTTGTGGATGTACATTTCGTGGATGGCCGTGCTGCTCGGCGCCGTCGTCGCGGCGGCCTTGCCGAACTGGCGCATCGACCAGCGAATCGGCAAGGTTCCCGGCGGCGGGGTATGGCTCGGTCTGAGCCTGGCTCTGATCGGGGCGTTGGCGCGCGCACAGCGGCGCGGCAAGACGAGATCGACGCCGGCGCTCGCCGCCGAGCTCGGTGTCGCGACGACGGTGATCGACGAGCACATCAAGCCCCTCGCGGCGGCAGGATTTGCCGCGCACACCGAGTCGGGACGCTGGGTCCTCGCCTGGAGCCCGGAGACTGCTACCTTACACGACCTCTACGAAGCCTTGCACCTGCCTCTCGCCGGTCGCTGGACGGACCAGGTCTCGAGCCCATGGCAAAGGCAGGTGGCGCCGGCCATGGACCGGATCGTCAAGGCCGAAACTGCAGCGATGCAAGTCACGATCGCTTCGCTGATCGGCGACACCAGCGACACCGGAGAAGCTTTTTTCGGAGATGCCCCGTGCCACGCGTTCTGACCGTCCGGTTCATGCATGAGACCAACACCTTCAGCCGTGTGCCGACCGACATGGCGATGATCCGTCGCCGCGATTTCCACCTCGAGAACGAGATCCCTGCAGCATTTCGCGGCACCCGTTCGGCTTTTGGCGCGACCTTCGAAGCGGCCGAGAAATTCGGCTGGACCCTCGTCCATCCGATCTCCGCCAACCCCAACCCGTCCGGCACCGTCAGCGACGACGCGTTCGAGACGATCACCGGGATGATCCTCAACGCGATCGACACCAAGGGTCCGATCGACGGTGCGCTCTTACATCTCCACGGCGCGATGGTCAGCGACAGCTACGAGGACGCCGAGGGCGAGTTTCTCGCGCGGCTGCGCGGTCGGCTCGGCCCCGATGTCCCGGTAGTCGTCACCCTCGACCTGCACGCCAACGTAACCCAGCGCATGGCTGACAACGCGAGCGCATTGATCGCCTATCGCACCTACCCGCATATCGACCAGTACGAGCGGGCCTGGCAGGGTGCGGAATTATTGGAGCGGGCGATGAAGGGCGAGATCCGGCCCAAGACGGTGATCGCCCGCCGACCGATGCTTTACGGGCTCGACCATGGCCGCACCCAGCGGGGCCCGATGGCCGAGCTTATCGCCCGCGGCGAATCGTTAGAGAATAGCGGCAAGGCGCTGGTGGTCAGCATCTGCGCCGGTTTCAGCCATGCCAATATCCACGATGTCGGCCCCTCGGTGACCGTCACCGTCAACGGCGGCACGCCGCAGGGCCAGGCGATTGCCGAGGAATTCATGGATTACGCCTGGCAGACGCGCGACTTCACGACGGTCAAATTGCTGTCGGTCGCCGAGGCGGTGGCGCTCGCTCGCCGCGGGGTGCCCGGCGATAAGCCGCTCGTCGTCGCCGACTACACCGACAACCCCGGCGGTGGCGGCTACGGCGACGCGACGGCGTTCCTGAAGGGCCTGGTCGAGGCCGGGATCGATAGTGTCGCGTTCCATGCGATCTGCGATCCCGAGACGGTGCAGGAGGGCATGCGCGCCGGGGTCGGCGCCAAGACCACGCTCGCGCTCGGTGGCAAGACCGACCCGGCGATGGGCGGCGGCCCGCTCGCCTTGCACGGCGAGGTCGTGTGCCTGACCACCGGCCGGTTCATTGCCTATGGGCCGATGGGCGGCGGGGTCGAGCGCAATTACGGCCCCTCGATGGTGTTCCGCGTCGGCGGCATCGACATCGTCGTCATCACCAACAACGGCCAGGCGACCGATCTCACCCAATTCACTTCACTCGGCGTCGATCCGACGCGCTATCGCACGGTCGCAGTCAAGTCGATGCAGCATTTCCGCGCCGCCTTCGAGCCGATCGCCCGCCAGGTCATCCTCGTCGACACCGGCGCGTTGTGCTCGGAGATCTACACTCCCGAGCTCTTCACCCGGGTCCGCCGCCCGGTCTGGCCGCTCGACCCGATCCCCGACCCAAGCGCGCCGTCGCCGTAGGGACGCGGGTCACCCCGCGCCCCCGGGACAGAACCCGGCGTGCGGGACTACCGCACCGGGCTGCCGGCTTGGGTGATGGCGATCAAAGCGCGCGTCGGGCCAGGGGTGGAGGATCGTGGGTCGGGGCGCTTCGCGACGCCCCTCGCGGGACCAGGCGCACGGCTCGGGGCCGATGCGGGTCGCTAGCCCTTCATCGCAGTGGACTTTCACCACCCACTCCTTGCCGGCTTCACCGGCGCACCCCACCCTAACGCTCCCCCGCTCGCGGGCTGTCAGCTAAATGGACCTTTCGGGGTTCATCGACGACGGCCGGTCCGGTCGTTCGCCCGGGGATGCGGGGGAGGGTTAGGGTGGGGGGCGCGCTTCCCGCTCGATTGCTTCGGCCGCGGTGAGCCATTCGGTCTCGGCGCGCTCGATCAGTCGGACGAGCTCGGCGCGGCGCTTGAGCGCCTCGGCGGGCGAGAGCCCGTTGCCCTGGGCCAGGGAGCGGTCGAGCGCGTCGCGCTCTTTGGTGAGCCGCGCCACGGTCTTCTCGGCCAAGCGCGCCTGCTGGCGCAGCGGGTCGAGCTCGCGCCGCCGCTCGGCGGCAAGGCGCCGCGCCTCGCGGCGGCTATTGGGCCCGTTCGAGCGCACGCCTTCGCCTGATCCGCCGCGCTCGATCACGAGCCGCCGGTAGTCTTCGAGATCCCCCGCGAAGGGCCGCACGGTTCCGTTGGCGACCAGCCACAGCCGGTCGGCGATCAGCTCGATCAGGTGCTCGTCATGGCTCACCAGCACCACCGCGCCGGGGAACTCGTTGATCGCCTGCACCAGCACCTCGCGGCTCTCGATATCGAGGTGGTTGGTCGGCTCGTCGAGGAGCAACAGAGCGGGTGCCGCATGGGTGACGAGCGCCAGGTTCAACCGCGCCCGCTCCCCGCCCGAGAGGTCGGCGACCGGCACGAAGGCCTTCTCCTGGCCGAAGCCGAAGCTGCCGAGCCGCGTACGCACCGCCTCCGGCAACGCATCGCGCATCAGCTCGGCGAGATGGTCGTAGGCCGAGGCGTGGGGGCGCATCTCCTCGATCTGATGCTGGGCGAAAAAGCCGCAGGCGAGCTTGGGCGACCGCGTGATCTCGCCGCCGAATGGGCCAAGGCGGCCGGCCAGCAGCCGCGCCAGGGTCGTCTTGCCATTGCCGTTAGCGCCGATCAACGCCACCCGGTCGTCGGGGTCGAGCCGCAGATCGAGCTTCGACAACACCGGCTTGCCAGGAACATAGCCGGTGCTGACCCGGTCGAGTGCGATCAACGGCGGACGCAGTTGCGGCGGGTCCGGGAAGCGGATCCTCGGCGGCGGCTCCGCAACCGAGAGGGTGATCGGCTCGAGTCTGGCCAATGCCTTGAGCCGGCTCTGCGCCTGGCGCGCCTTTGAGGCTTTGTAACGAAACCGGTCGACAAAGGCCTGCATTCTCTGCCGCTCGGCCGCCCGGCGTCGCGCCACTACCTCGAGCCGCCGCGCCGCCTCGGTGCGCGCCCGCATGTAGGCGTCGAAGCCACCGGAATAGAGGGTGAGCTTTCCGCGGTCGAGATGCAGGGTTAGTGTCGTCGCGGCGTTCAGGAAATGGCGGTCGTGGCTGACCAGGATCAAGGTTCGTCGATAGTTGCGCAAAAAACCTTCGAGCCAGAGTGCCGCTTCGAGGTCAAGATGATTGGTCGGCTCGTCGAGCAGCAACAGATCGGGCTCGGCAAAGAGGATCGCGGCGAGTGCCACGCGCATCCGCCAGCCGCCCGACAGGTCGCCGACCGGCTCGTGCTGCGCCCGCTCGTCGAGCCCGAGCCCGGCGAGGATGCGCGCGGCCCGACTCGGCGCCGAATGCGCGTTAATCTCGACGAGCCGCGTCTCGATCTCGGCTATGCGCAATGGCGCCGGCCCCGCTTCCTGCTCGGCGAGCAGACGCGTCCTTTCGCGGTCGGCGGCGAGCACCGTCTCGAGCGGGGTTGGCGCACCACTCGGAGCCTCCTGGGCGAGAAAGCCGATGCGATGGCCGCGCGGCAATTCGATCGTCCCGTCATCCGGCTGCAATGCGCCGCGGATCAAGTCGAGGAGGGTCGATTTCCCCGCACCATTGCGGCCGACGAGCCCGACCTTGGCCCCTTCGAAGATCTGGGCATTCGCCTGGTCGAGCAGCCGGCGTCCGGTGCGCCCGCCGACACGATATGTCACCTCGGAAAGGGTCAGCATGACGGCCTTTTAGCACGGGCCTGCGGCGCCCGGCGATGAGCCGAACAGGCATCGTACGGATCGGGATCTCCGGTTGGACATATGCGCCGTGGCGCGGAAACTTCTATCCCACCGGTCTGCTGCAATCCGACGAGCTGTCATATGCCAGCCGGCAGGTCGACACGATCGAGATCAACGGCACGTTCTATGGGCTGCAACGCCCCGATGCCTTTGCCCGTTGGTACGACGAGACCCCGAAGGATTTTGTCTTTGCGGTCAAGGGCCCGCGCTTCATCACCCACATCCGGCGATTGCGCGAGATCGAGACCCCGCTCGCCAATTTCTTCGCCTCCGGTGTCTTGCGGCTCGGGGAGAAGCTCGGCCCGGTGCTGTGGCAATTCCCGGCGAGCTTCCGCTTCTCCCCCGAACGGCTCGATCATTTCTTCGCGCTGTTGCCGCGCGACACCGACGCCGCCGCGACCCTTGCCGAAGGCCGTAGCGACTGGCTCGCCGATCGCTCCTGGACCAAGACCACGCAACACCGCGAATTGCGCCATGCGATCGAGATCCGGTCATCAGAGCTTTCTCGACCCGGCCTTCGTCGAATTGCTGCGCCGGCACTCGGTGGCCCTCGTCTTCGCCGACTCGGTCGCGTGGCCCTATGCCGAGGACGTCACCGCCGAGTTTGTTTATCTGCGCCTGCACGGCTCCGAGGAGCTCTATGCGAGCGGCTATTCGGACGAAGCCCTCGACCATTTTGCATCGCGGATCAAGCTGTGGGCCGAGGGGCTCGAACCAAACGACGCGCACCGGGCCGCTCCCGATGCTGAGCCGGTCACTCAAACGCCTCGCGACGTCTATGCCTATTTCGACAACGACGCCAAGGTCCGGGCACCGGCTGACGCGCGTTCGCTGCGCATAAGGGTGCCACGAATTCCCCATTAGGCCGGGAAAATCCGGGAAAAAAATTCGAATCCGAGTGCAAAATCGTGCGAGCTCATGGTCAAAAAATATTCATAATCAATTACTTATGAACCACTTTCCAGTTGCGCGGAACCGGGAATTTATAGCTGCGAAACCGGGAACCAAAACGCCTAACCGGGAAATAACCGGGTATTGTTAACCCATTCGCATTTCGGCCTGTCGGGCGCTTCCCCGCTGGCGCATAGGATGCGCTTCAATTGTGATGCCGGGATGGCGAAGTTGCATTTTGGCGCCGGCTGGGCAAGCCTCACTGAGCGGTCCACACCTCGGGAGAATCTGCCATGACCAGCCGCCCGCCTGCCGAGATCGGCATGCCGTTCGATGAGGTCGACACCCCGGCTCTGGTGATCGATCTCGACGCCTTCGAGCGCAATCTGCGCCGGCTGGCGGAGCGCATCGCCGGGAGCCCGGTCAAGGCACGCCCGCACGCCAAGACTCATAAATGCCCGGTCATCGCGCTAAAGCAGGTCGAGCTGGGCGCGGTCGGGGTGTGCGTGCAAAAGGTCAGCGAGGCCGAGGCGATGGTCTATGGCGGGGTCCGGGACGTGCTGGTCACCAACGAGGTCGTCGGCCGGCAGAAACTGCGGCGGCTTGCGTCATTGGCGCAGACCGCCCGGCTCGGGGTGTGCGCCGACGACGAGAGCCAAGTGCGCGCCCTTGAGGCGGCGGCTAGTGACGCCGGGATCACGTTGCCGGTCTATGTCGAGGTCAACATGGGCGGCAACCGCTGCGGAGTCGAGCCGGGCGAGCCGGCATTGCAGCTCGCAACCTTGATCGCCGATGCGCCGCACCTCGCCTTTGCCGGATTGCAGGCCTATCACGGCTCGGCCCAGCACTTGCGCGGCTGGGACGAGCGGCGCCAGGCGATCGCCCAGGCGGTCGACAGAGCCGGCCGCACCCGCGACCTGTTGGCGCGCCACGGCATCGAATGCCCGACCATCACCGGGGCGGGCACCGGCAGCTTCGAGTTCGAGGCGGCGAGCGGGGTTTATACCGAGCTGCAATGCGGCTCCTACATCTTCATGGACGCCGATTACGGGAGGAACCGCGACCGCGATGGCGGGCCCTTCGCGACCTTCGAGCCGAGCCTCTTCGTGTGGGCGACGGTGATGAGCCGCCCGGCTGAGGACCGCGCGATCGTCGATGCCGGCTTGAAGGCGCTGGCCTTTGATTCAGGGCCGCCCATCGTCTGCGACGAGCCCGCCGCGACCTATGAACGCGCCTCGGACGAGCACGGCCGCCTCGCCGTCTCGGCCGCCACCAACCGGCTCGGGCTCGGCGACAAGATCCGCCTGATCCCCGGCCATTGCGACCCGACCGTCAACCTCTACGACTGGTATGTCTGTGTCCGAGGCAACCGCGTCGAGCAGCTCTGGCCCATCACCGCCCGGGGCGCAGTGTATTAACACTCGCCGCACAGCGGCACGGGAAATAGACACGGCGGTGGCTAGCGCTATAGACTTTTCTTAGTCGACCAACGAACGTTGGTTGATTTCGGCGTAGCATTTAGCTAAAATATTATTAACAGAAATCCGCTGGCTCGTTCGGTGCGAACAACCGCGAGCCCCCCGGCGGTCAGGGAAAATGGCAATATCCGCGCGGATATTCATTAGCTATGCTCGTGTCGACGATGAACCACCTCCCGAAAATCGGGAAGCCTCTGGTTTCGTCGCATACCTGCGGCGACAGTTGCGCTTCGAATTTGGTCAAATCGGTGGCCTGCAACCGGAACTATGGCGCGATCGGGAGCGGGTACCCGACGGCGATTTCTTTGAACCATTATTATCCGAAGGTGTGGCGGGCGCTAGCCTTCCGTTGGTGGTGCTTTCGCGGAACTGGGTCGCTAGCTCCAATTGTCGAGACGAATTGGAAGAATTCATTCGCAGGTTTGCCGACGAGAAGGAACCTACGTGGAAAAGGCGCATCGTTCTGGCTTGCAAGACCGATGTCCCAAGAGCAGACCTTCCAGTTTCGCTGCGTGGTCAAGTCGGATACGGATTTTACGAAATTGATAGAGAAGACAAGAGAGAGATCCCGTTTTTTTCCCATGGAGAGCCTGGGCCTGGAAGCTACGAGAAGAGTGCATACTCGAAAAGGGTTACCGAGCTAGCGCGACATCTCTGGGACAAAGCCCAGGAATTTTCACAGCGGCCAACTGTACCCCCACCGCCAGAACCACGACGACCGGTCGCCAATTCGGGTCGCACAGTATTCGTCGCACAACCGGCCGGGGATATGAAAGGTCCGTATTTAGTATTGCTCGAAGAACTCACTGGCCGAGGCCACAGAGTGGTGCCCGATCCGGAGAAGGAGATCCTGATCCAAGGTTCCGACGCAGTCGCATATGTAGAAGCCGCCCTCTCCGAGTCTGAATTGTCCATCCATCTCTTGGGGGAGCGAACCGGATTTACTCCGGACGGTGCGACTCCGATCGTGTCGCTTCAGTTGGAACGTGCCGGCGCATACACGGGGGAATTGATTAAGGGTAACGCGCCAGTTTCAGCTGCTTTCCATCGCCTGATCTGGGCGCCCGCCGTATTGCCGGATGCGGGAGAAGATGCAGGCATGCGCGATCCGCAGGACGTCTTAGCTCGCCTGCAAAATAGCCCACGTGACCAAGCGCTCCGACCAGGAGACAAGTTGGTAGGCGACACTCAAATTAAATTTGTCCAGTTTGTGGTAGAGCATCTTGCCGCGATCCCGCGGCTTCCTCCACAAGTACCGTCCTCTGCGAGCGGGGCGACCGTGTACCTCACCCACGATGAAAGCGATGTCGAAGGTGCTGTCACGCTAGCTGAAGGACTGCGGCTCGCGGGTTTCATTCCGGCCCTGCCGGCTCTTGAAGGCGGGAACTCGGCACGAAGAGCGCTCCACCGGCGAAACCTTCGTGACTGCGACATAGTTGTTCTGTGCTGGGCAGAGGCCGCAGACCTCTGGATCAAGGCGAATGCGCGCGAATTGCGGGATTGGCAGGCACTTGGCCGCCGTCGCCCATTTAATTGCCGAACCGTAGTCGCTCTACCACCACCTCGTGGTGCAAAGAATTATTTCCTGCGTATCCCGCCGCTTAACGACATCGACCTCGTAATCGATGCAACCGCTGTCCCGCCTACGCCTGAAGAACTTCAGCCATTACTAACACCACTTCTCGGAAATTGACGTGAGTACGCGTGTTACGACGGGGCTTGGACCGTCGCGTCCCTTCCCGGGGCTTCGGCCCTATGAGTTTGCGGACCACGATTACTTTTTTGGACGTGATGATCAAATACTCGCTCTCTACCGGCTGCTGGACCGCAGCCCGTTCACTGCGGTCGTCGGCAGCTCTGGAAGTGGCAAGTCGTCACTCGTCGCTGCTGGTTTATTGCCAGAGATTACGCAGGAAAGACGAGGCGATGACAAGCAGCGGTGGACTTGCATCCAGTTACGCCCGGGCGACGCGCCGTTGTCACGGCTGGCATCGGCCCTCGCGGGACCGCCACCGATAAATGGTGAAGACGCGGAGGTTTTGCATGCCACGCGCCGGGACCGCGTTGAACTCGCTTTGCGACAGTCAAGCTTCGGTTTGGTCGCAGCTTTACGCGAGATCACGAGCATCACAACCCCGTCCGTCTTGATTATTGTCGATCAGTTTGAGGAGATCTTCCGCTTTGCAGATGTCGCGGGCGCTGGAAGTCGAGATTTTCGACTGCTGGCCGCCCGACAGGATGAGGCATCGGCGTTTGTTCAGCTATTGCTCGAAGCGAGTCGCGATAGCGCGTTGGCTGTCCACATTATGTTGACTATGAGATCTGACTATATCGGCGAGTGCGATCGATTTCCCGGTCTTCCGGAGGTGGTTGCCTCTAGCCAATTTCTCGTTCCCGTATTGACCCGCGACCAGCGGGAGCAGGCTATTCGTGGCCCGATCCAAAAGGCAGGCGCGGCGATAGATGATGATCTTGTGCAGCGATTACTCAATGACAGTAGCAACGAGCCAGACCAGCTGCCAGTCCTTCAGCACGCCCTGATGCGCCTATGGGAGTCAGCTGGCAGGCGACAAGCGACAGGCGCTCAATTTCCTGACGTCCGGCGGCTGACAGAAGCGGATTATGAGGCAATCGGGGGCTTCACGCGGGCATTGTCCGTCCACGCCGACGAGGTATTAGCCGAGCTGCCCGGCCTTGACCTTCCGGTTGAACAGGCGTTCCGCGCGCTGGCAGAACTCGATAAAGATGGGCGCGCAGTCCGGCGCGCACTACCATTCGCTCGGTTGCTGGCCGAGACGTAAGCATCCGGCCGAGGCCGCGGACCGCCGGCTCATAATCTGCAAGAGCGCCAGCAGTCTGCAATAACAGTGGTGGAATAGGTTACGCGGCGGCGACGTGCTCGGCCGTCGGCGCGTGCCAGTT
>Ga0306924_10002612_pt1 | contig 17040 bp, 15 predicted proteins | sample sta12Can44000111_FD_203756 | JGI IMG/M metagenome (GOLD analysis project Ga0306924, IMG submission 203756) | Lab enrichment of tropical soil microbial communities from Luquillo Experimental Forest, Puerto Rico - statanox.12C.anox.44.000.111 (v2)... | ecosystem: Environmental > Terrestrial >... | reverse complement strand
CGCCGATCGCGGAGGCGCGCGTCGCGATCCACGGCGCCGCGATCAACATCACCCGCCGCGAGAAGCCGGAGGACTTCATCGAGACCGGCGTCTCCGCCATCGACGGGATGAACACGCTCGTGCGCGGGCAGAAGCTGCCGATCTTCTCGTGCGCCGGGCTCCCGGCCGGCCGGCTCGCTGCCCAGATCGTGTGCCAGGCGCGCGTCCGCGGCGGCGCGCGGTTCGCGGTCGTGTTCGCGGCGATGGGCACGCCCTTCCGCGAGTACGACGGCTACCTCGGGGCGTTCCGCGCCGCGGGCGTGCTGGACCGCACCGTGGTGTTCCTGAACCGCGCCGACGACCCGCCGATCGAGCGGCTCATGACGCCGCGCTGCGCGCTCACCTGCGCCGAGCACCTCGCCTTCGCGCACGGCATGCACGTCCTCGTGGTCCTCACCGACATGACGAGCTACTGCGAGGCGCTCCGCGAGGTGGCGCTCGCGCGCGACGAGGTGCCGGGCCGACGCGGGTATCCGGGCTACATGTACACGGACCTCGCGACCCTGTACGAGCGCGCGGGGCGCATCGCCGGGCGCCCCGGGTCCGTGACGCAGCTCCCGGTGCTCACCATGCCGGACGACGACCTCACGCACCCCATCCCCGACCTCTCGGGCTACATCACCGAGGGGCAGATCGTCCTCTCGCGCGATCTGGACCGCCGCGGAGTGTACCCGCCCATCGACGTCCTGCCGTCGCTCTCGCGCCTGATGGGGCTCGGCGCCGGCGCGGGGCGGACGCGCGCCGATCATCGGCCGGTGGCGGACCAGCTCTACGCGTTCTACGCGCGCGGCCGCGACGTGCGGCGCATGGCGGCCATCGTCGGCGCGGCGAACCTCGGCGAGGACGAGCGGCGGCTCCTCGAGTTCGCGGACCGGTTCGAGCGCGAGCTCGTCGGGCAGGGGGACGCGTTCCGGTCGATCGACGAGACGCTCGAGGCCGGCTGGAAGCTGCTCGGGCTCTTCCCGGGGGACGCGCTCACGCGCGTCCCCGCCGCGCTCGTCGCCGCGCGGGCCGGAGGGGCGAGGAAGTGATCCGCGCGCCGACCACGCGGATGGGCCTCCTCGAGGTCCGGGCGCGCCGCGGGGTCGCGGCGAAGGGGGCCCGCCTCCTCCGCGCCAAGCGCGAGGTGCTCGCCGGCGAGCTCTGGAAGCTCATGCGCGACGTGCTCGCCGGGCGGAGCCGACTCGACGAGGTCCTGCGCGAGGCGGTGAAGGCGCTCGGGATCGCCCGGGCCGTGATCGGCGAGGAGACGCTCGCGTCGCTCGCCGACGGCGCCGGTCGGGAGATTCCGCTCGAGGTGAAGCTCCGGAGGGTGTGGGGCGTGCCGACGCCGACCGTCTCCGCCCCCGCGCTCGTCCGCGCCGCCGACGCTCGGGGCGCGTCGGCCGCGAGCTACGGCGTCGCCGGCGCCGAGGCCGCGCGGCGCCACGAGGAGGCGCTCGAGGTCCTCCTCCGCATCGCCTCGCGCGAGCTGCACCTCGCCCGCCTCGGCGAGGAGATCCAGGCGACCTCGCGCCGCATCAACGCCCTCGAGCAGCTGCTCCTCCCCGCGCTCTCCGCCGAGGCGGCGCGGGTCGAGGCGGCGCTCGGCGAGCGCGATCGGGAGGACGCGGTCCGGCGCAAGCGCTTCCGCGCCCGGCGACGGACGCCATGACGACGATCACGACGGCCGGCGCCAGAGCGGGACGAGCTCGTGTGGCAGCTCGTTCCCGATGACCTCCGCGTCCTCCTCGGACAGCTGTCCCCGCAGGGCGGCCAGCACCGCGCGCACGGTGGGCTCCACCTCGTCGGACGGCCGCTCGAGGTCCTCGGAGACGACGCGGTAGAACTCCTCCGCCGTCTGGAGCCGGCGCGGCGGGTGGGCCGCGTGTCGCTCGCACGCGAAGAGCCGGCCCCGGAAAGGCTCGGGGAGCCGCTCGCGGAGCGGGTCGAAGTCGTCGCCCTCGATGCGCTGGGCGAGCGCGCAGATCACCGCCTCGACCGCGCGGGCCGCCTCGGCGCGGCGCGGAAGCCCCTCGCGCGCGAGGGCGTTGACGAGGGCCTCGAAGTTCGCGTCGGCGAGCGGGTCGTGCTCCGGAGTCGCCATGCCCGCAAGTTGCCACGGCCGGGCGTGCTCGGCCATCACCCTCCGGGCGGGCGGACGGACGTTCGGCACCAACCCCCAAAAGGATCATTCGGGTGGGGGTTCCGTCCTCGCGCGAGGGTGATAGGAGGGGCGGTCGAAAATGGGGCCGTCGGAGCACGATACGTCCGGGCGGGACCGCGGCGGCCTCGCACGCCCGCCGCCCTGGCCGGTGATCCTCGCGATCCTGCTCGCCGCCGTGGTGGCGGTGACGGCGGCGTCGTTCCTCGCCCTGAGGCGCGCGACGCTCGCCCAGGAAAGGCTCATCGACGTGGAGGCGGCGGCGCTCGCCGCTGCGCGCGCGGCGGAGGCGGCGAGCCAGGCCCGCTCGCGGCTCGCGCACGAGGCGTTCCTGGCGCCCACGCCGGAGTCGCTCGGGGCAGCGGAGGGAGCGTACGCGGCGGTGGCCGAGCGCCTGCTCCACCTCCGCCCGCTCGCGCACTCGGAGGAGGAGCGCGCGCTCCTCTTCCGCATCGCGCACGGACAGAGACAAGCCCTGAGCATCTGGCGCGAGCTCGTCGACGCGAGGATCCGCGGCGACCGGCTCGACCGGCTCGCCGCGCTCTACGCGGAGCGGAACCAGCCGATCCGGGACGAGCTCGACCTCGAGTACGCGCAGCTCGCGGACATGCACGAGCGTGAGCTGGCGCGCGGCCGCGAGGAGGCGGCGGGCGTCGGGCGGGCGGCCCGCCTCGGGCTCCTCGGCGCGGCGCTCGTCGCGCTCGCGGCCGGCGTGGCGATGCTCCTGCTCCTGCGTCGCTCGCTCCGCGCGCTGGTCGAGAGTGAGCTCCGCTACCGCGACACGTTCGAGCACGCCGCCGTCGGCATCGCGAACGTCGCCCTCGACGGGCGCTGGCTGAGCGTGAACCCGCGCTTCGAGGAGATCCTCGGCTACCAGGAGGCCGAGCTCCGCGGCCGGACCTTCGCCGACGTCACCCACCCGGACGACGTCGGTGAGGCCTTCGAGCTCGGGCAGCGGCTGATCCGCGGAGACGCGGCGGTCGCCGGCGTGGAGAAGCGCTACGTGCGGAAGGACGGGCGGACGACGTGGGTGAACCTGACGGTGTCGCTCGTCCGCAACGGGGACGGCACGCCGCGCCACTTCATCTCGGCGGCGGAGCCGATCGACGCGCGCCGGGCCGTCGAGGAGGAGCTCCGCGACGCGGTGCGCGCGAGGGACGAGTTCCTGCACATCGCCTCTCACGAGCTCCGCACGCCGCTCACGAGCCTGGGCCTGCAGCTCGACGGGCTGCGCTCGTCGCTGTCCCGCAGCGGCCCGCTGGACCCCGAGCGGCTCGAGGCGAAGGCCGACGCCGCCCGGCGGCAGGTCCGGCGGCTCGGCGCCCTCGTCGCGGAGCTCCTCGACGTGTCGCGCCTCGCCGACGGCGAGGTGCCGGTCGAGGCGGAGGAGGGGGACCTGGTCGCGACGGCGCGCGCCGTCACCGAGCGGTTCGCCCCGGACGCCGCGCGCGTGCGGAGCGCGCTCCGTCTCGTCGCGCCCGACTCCGTCCGGGCCCGCTTCGATCCCGTGCGGGTCGAGCAGGCGCTCACGCACGTCGTCGCCAACGCGCTCAAGTACGGCGCCGGGAAGCCGGTGGACGTCGTCGTGCAGCGCGACGGCGGGACGGCCCGCGTGCTCGTGCGCGACCGCGGCATCGGGATCGATCCGGACGCCCGCGAGCGGATCTTCGGGCGCTTCGAGCGCGCGGTCTCGTCGCGCCACTACGGCGGGCTCGGGCTCGGGCTGTTCCTCGCGAGGCGCATCGTCGAGGCGCACGGCGGGCGGATCGCGGTGGTCAGCGCGCCCGGCGAGGGCGCGACGTTCGCCGTCGAGCTGCCCGTCGCCGGGCCGCCCGAGCGCGTCGCGGCCGGCGCTTGATGGCGTCGACCACGCTCACGCCAGGTCGAACACCACCACCTCGCCAGGCTCGACGCCCTCGAGCTCCAGCCGCCGCTCGCCCGTGATCGCGGCGCCGTCGCCCGCGGCGAGCGCGTGCCCGTTCAGGTGGACGCCCCCGCTCGCCACCTGCACCCAGGCGTGACGTCCATCCGAGAGGTCCAGGGTCGCGCGCTCGCCCGCGCCCAGGATCCCCGCGTACACGCGGACGTCCTGGTGGATCGTGACGCTCCCCTGCGCGCCGTCGCGGGACGCGACCAGCCTCAGCGTGCCGCGCCGCTCTTCCTCCGGGAACCGCCGCTGCTCGTACCCGGGCCGCGTCCCGTAGCGCTCCGGCAGGATCCAGATCTGCAGGAAGTGGACGGGCTCCGCGTCGGACGCGTTGAACTCGCTGTGGAGGACGCCCGTCCCCGCCGACATGCGCTGCACCTCGCCCGGACCGATGGTGGAGCCGGTGCCCATGGAGTCGCGGTGCGCGAGCCGTCCTTCGAGCACGTAGGTGAGGATCTCCATGTCGCGGTGGCCGTGCGTGCCGAATCCCTCGCCTGGCCTCACACGGTCCTCGTTGATGACGCGCAGCGCCCGGAAGCCCATGTGCTGCGGGTCGTGGTAGTCCGCGAACGAGAACGTGTGCCGCGTGTCGAGCCACCCGTGGTCGAAGTGGCCGCGCGCGTCGGCGGGCCGGATCGTGATCATGCCCTGCGAATGCCGCGGCGGGACCACGGGCGCAACGCCATCCGTGTGGCCTCTGGCCGCGGCGCTACGGCGCGGGGCGCTGCCCGGAGAGGCGCTCCATCACGCATCGGACCACGCGATCGCAGCGGGGCGCGTAGAACGGGAACGCCGCGCCGAGCCCCTCTCCCGCGAGCGCCGTCACCCGCGCCTGCAGCATCGCGCGCGCCCGGTGGAGCCGCGTCTTGACCGCGTCCTCGGCGATGCCGAGCGCGTCGGCCGCCTCGCCGGTCGACATGCCCTCGACGTCCCGGAGCACGACCACCGTCCGGTAGATCTCGGGGAGCCCGTCGATCGCCTGCTCGAGCAGGGCGCCGAGCTCGCGGCGGGCCGCGTCCCCTTCGGGCGTGGGTGGCGGGTCCGGCGGCATGGCGGGCTCCTCTCGGACGGCGTCCAGCGCGACGAGCGGTCGGCGGCGGCGGAGGCGCCCGAGCGCCTCGTTGAGGGCGATGCGCGTCAGCCACGTCGAGAACCGCGCGCCCCCTGCGAAGTCCCGCAGGTGAAGGAACGCCGACACGTAGGCCTGCTGCATCGCGTCCTCGGCCTCGTCCTCGTCGCGCAGGAGCGAGCGGACGGCGCGGTACACGCGCGTGTTGTGACGGCGCATCAGGAGCTCGAAGAGATCGGTCTCGCCGTCGGCGACGCGGCGGACGATCTCCTCGTCGGGGAGGGCGCGGTCGAGCGCTGGCGCCGGGAGCGGTCGGTCCATGGTCGTAGGATGCCCCACGAGCGCCCGAGGTGACGGGTCGGCGGCGAAGCGGCGGGCGGGACCCTCCCTTCCGGGACCGCTGCCGCCCCTGTCACATCGACGTGGGACGCGGTCCATGGGGAGAACCGCTCGCCCCCCGCCATGGCCGACCTGCCCCCCGTCGCGCAGCGACTTCTCGTCATCGTGGCGCCGACGCGCGAGGCGGGGGATCGCGTCGCGAGTGCCCTCGCGAGGCGGATGCGCGCCCGGGCGGTCGTCGTGGGCGGCGACCGCTGCACCTGCCCGATGAGCCTGCGCGCCGAGTCGGTCCACTCGCTCGCGTGCCCGTGCAGCGTGGGCATCGCCTGATCGCGCTCGCACTCTCCTGCGGCGCATGGGCCGGCGCGGGGAGGCGGCCGCCGCTCACCAGCGCGTGCTCGCCCTCACCGCGAACCAGGCGGAGCGGCCGTTCCTGAGAGTGCGCGTCGCGGAGCTCGGACGAGGGGGCGACGCGTGAGCCGTGGGCGTGCGTGCGTGAGCCTCGCTTCGTTGGTCCATCCCGCCGACGGTGCTAAGGTCCCGCCCGTGAACCTCCCACCGCAGCGAGCCTCGGCCGCGGCGCCGAGCGAAGGCGCGGCGGTCCTCACGGGCGGCTCCAGCGCGAGCGCCCGCCTGCTCCGCGCCGTCGGCGCCTGCGTCCTCGCGGTCGCGCTCGTCGCCGTCTACGCCCGCGCGTGCGCCATCGGGAACGGGGACTTCGCCGCCTTCTGGGACGTCGGCCGGGCCGCGCTCGCGCGCGGCGACATCTATGCGCCGGGACCGACGATGGGGATGTACGTCTTCTACCCGCCGCACTTCTCGCTGGTGATGCTGCCGTTCGGACTGCTGCCGAGGATCGCGGCCGGGTGGGCCTGGTTCGCGCTGAAGCTCGGCGCGATGGTCCTCCTGGTCCGCTGGATCGCCGCCGTGCTCGAGGACGCCGCCCCCGGAATGAGCGGCTGGAGGCGCGCCGCGGCCGTGGCGCTTCCGCTCGTCATCCTGGTGAACCCGTTCAACGGCGACTTCAAGCTCGGCCAGGTGAACGTGTTCGTCCTGTGCGCCACGGTCTACGCGATGGTGGCGCTCGAGCGCGGCCGGCCCTGGCGCGCCGCCGTCGCGTTCTCGCTCGCGCTCGTCAAGGCGACGCCCTGGGTGTTCGTCCCCTGGCTCCTGATGCGGCGGCAGTGGGGCTTCCTCGCCCGGCTCGCGTGCGTCGGCGCCGGCTGGCTCGCCGCGCTCGCCGCCTGGTACGGCCCCGGCCGCGTCGTGCTGCTCGTCGAGGAGTGGCTCCGGGTGTCACGTAGCGTCAAGATGGCCATCGACTCGATGGCGTACTTCGAGAACCAGTCGCTCGTCGGGGTCGCGGCGCGGCTCGCCGTCGCCTTCCCCGCGCTCCAGCGGCGCGTCCTCGGCGTCCCGCTGCACGAGCTGCTGTGGATGGCCGCGGGGGCGGCGCTCTTCGCGGTGCTGTTCGCGATCGTCCGGCGCGACCGCTTCCGGCCGGCGCTCCCGGCGACCGAGTTCGCGTACGTGTGCCTGGTGATGATGCTCTTCGGTCCGGACACGCGCTGGGCGCACCAGGTGCAGGTGGTCGTCCCGCTCGTGATCGTCACGGCGATCGCGCTCCGGACCGGGGCCATCCCCTGGCTCGCGGGCGCGAGCGATGCGCCGCCTCGGGGGACGCACCTTCCGCTCCGGCGGATCGCGCAGGTGGTCCTCGCCGCCGGCGTCGTCCTCCTCGTCGTGCTGGCGCGCGACGTCGTCGGCAAGCCGCTCGACAACGCCCTCCGCGACGCGCGGCTCCACTTCGCGTACCTCGTCCTCCTCGCGGCCACGCTCGCGGCGGTGCTGCGTCGCCCGGAGTGGCTCGCCCTCTCCGTCGAGCGCCTCGGCGCGGGCGCCAGGCGGTAGCCCGGGTCAGGCCGCGGGCGCCGAGGGGGATCCGGGAGCGCCGAGCATCCAGCGGACCTGCACGTGAGGGGTCGCGACCGCGACCGTGCCGTACAGCGGTCAGAGCCCCTTGAAGCGATCCACGAGCAGCGCGGCCTGGGGGCCTTCCACTCCCGTGAAGGTGAACTGGAGCTCCACCGAATTGAGCGTCCGGACGTCGGGGCGCGCCTGGTGGGCGCGATCCAGCACGCCGTGGACGTCCACGCCGACGGTGCGGAGCGGGACCTGCTCCCTGCGCGCGATCGCTTGGATCAGCTCCACGCCGCACGCGGCGACGGCCGAGAGGAAGGCCTCGACCGGCGTCACCTCCTCGCCTGGGCAGCCATTCTGGATCGGGCCGTCGATGACGAAGTGGTGGTCCCGCGCGCCGCACAGCACGCGTCCGAAGACGTCCGTCGAGCGGGCGGAGACGTCGTACTCGCTGACCTGCGATGGATCGGCCATCGCGCTTGCGTAACGGCGCGGCTCCCGCGGCGGCGGGCGAGGAGGGGCTCTTCGAAGGAGCGGGCCGCGCGGAGCCCGCTTGTCCCCTGGACGCGCGACGCGCCGAGCCACCCGCGCCGCGCCGTCCGACCATGCGCGCACGCACCGTGTGCCGCGACCGCGGTAGTCGCGCGACCCGCGACGTGCTGACAAGATGAAAGAGCACGCCGACGCTCGGCGTGATGTGTCCGCGTCGGGCCGGGGGGCCACCGATGAGCACGAGCCGTCACACGACGACGCGAACGTTCTGGGCCACCGTGCTCGCGAAGGCGAGCACGGCCGAGCTGACGCAGATCGTCGAGACGCTGGCGGCCCGGCGTCCGGCCGACGGGAGCGAGGCGGACAGCGACCTCCTCGTGCTGGCGCGCTGTGCGCTTCAGCACCGACGCTCGACCGGGGACGCAGCCGTGGTCGTCGCGACCGGCGGCCCCCCGCCGGGGAGCGCGGATCGCTAGCGGCGACGTCGCGCCCCAAACAGCGAATCGCCGCGAGTGAACCCGCGACCCGACACGGATCCGGCGGTCGTTCGGACGGGTCGCGAGCAAGGTCCCCCCCCCGAGACGTTGACAATGCGGGTCAGGACCGGTTCCTTGGCTGATGCCTACGTTCTTTGGCGAGCGCGGTGGGAAGGGGGATCCCATGCCGTCCAAGACCTCTGTGCGTGCGGCCTACGCTTTCCTGTTCATCGCCGCGGTGCTCGGGCCGGGGCCGACCCAGGCCCAGCAGCCGAGCACCACGACCGCGCAGGCCCCGCCGCCGACCGCGGAGACCCCGCCGCCGACCGCGCCGCCGACGCCCCTGCCGCCCGAAGGCGATCCGCCGCCGCATGGCCGCGTCCTGAACGGTCACACCTTCATGCCGGCGCTCGACGTCCCCGGGGCGCTCCTGACCACGAGCTTCACGAGCGCTCTCCTCGTCGGCCTTGGCCAGACCTCGGCCTCCGTCCAGATCAGTGACAAGACGCTGTCCGGCAACTTCGAGTACGCGGCTATCGGCGCCGTCATCGGCTACGAGTACGCGTTTCTGGACTACTTCTCCGCGCGGCTGGCGCTGACGGAGCTCCTCTTCACCGGGATCAACGGCCGCTCGGCCATCGCGGTCGGCACCGGGCTCCAGGGCGGTATCGGCGGAGGGCTCACCTTCAGCCTCCCGGTCGCCGACTCGCTGCGCCTCGGGGTCCTCTTCGATGCGAGCGTGGTGCCGAACTTCGGGCTCACGATCGGGAACGGGGTCAGGTCCATCATCGAAGCCTGCCGATCTCCGCAGGGTTGCGACCTGCGCTCGGGGGACTTCTTTCAGCAGAAGAGCGTGACCCAGGTGCAGCCCGCGCTCGCCGCGAGCTGGGCCCCGTTCTCCGCCCTCGGCGTCACCGCCAACGCCAGCTACATCTGGGCGAACCAGCACCTCAACGGGAGTAACTCCAGCGGGAATGCTTTCCAGCTCGGCACCGCGCTGGACTTCGACTTCAAGGCGATCTCGGAGGTGCCGGTCGGCCTCATGTTCCAGTTCAGCTGGATCGCTCCCTTCAACGGCGAAGCCCTCCAGCACGTGTCCGACATCGGCGGCGGCATCTTCTACACCGGTCGGAAGAACCTCGCGCTCGGCGCGCAGGTGATCGATCGCCGCTACGCTGTCGTCCCCGGCGTCGTCAACGTGACCTGGAAGACGTTCCTCGTCGACATCGGGATGCGTTACTACTGGTGACGTGATCACCGACCAGGGCAGCGTCCGGGCGCAGCGACGCTCGCCCTGGTTCCGGCCGCCTCCTCGCCTCCTGCTGACGCGTCCCTCGCTCGAGCCATTCGCACCTCTCGGGGCGGAGCCCCGAGGGCGGGTGCGAACAACCAGGCTCGACCTCACCGTGGCTCAATCACGGGAGGCTGCGATGGCGGGTCGACAGGAGACGGTGGAGCACGGCCGGCTGGCCGAGGCGCGCGACGAAGGCGTTCCCTGGAGGAGGTGGGGCCCGTACCTGTCCGAGCGGCAGTGGGGCACGGTGCGCGAGGACTACAGCGCGGGCGGCGACGCGTGGAACTACTTCACGCACGATCAGGCGCGCTCCCGCGCCTACCGCTGGGGCGAGGACGGCCTGGCCGGCTTCTCCGACGATCACCAGCGCCTCTGCTTCGCGCTCGCGCTCTGGAACGGCCGCGATCCCATCCTGAAGGAGCGGGCGTTCGGGCTCGCCAACTCCGAGGGGAATCACGGCGAGGACGTGAAGGAGTACTACTTCTACGTCGACGCCACGCCGACCCACTCGTACCTGAAGTGGCTCTACAAGTACCCGCAGTCGGCGTATCCCTACCTCGACCTCAAGGAGACCAACCAGCGCCGCTCGCGCCAGGAGCTGGAGTACGAGCTTCTGGACACGGGCGTCTTCGAAGGCGACCGCTACTTCGACGTCGTCGTCGAGTACGCCAAGCAGGCGCCGGAGGACATCCTCGTCCGCATCACGGTGATGAACCACGGGCGCGAGGCCGCGTCGCTCCACCTCCTCCCCACGCTCTGGTTCCGGAACACGTGGTCGTGGGACGAGGGCGCCCGCGAGCGGCGCCCGCGGCTCCAGCAGGGCCCGGCGCGCCGGGGCGCCGCGGTGGTGGCCGCCGCGCACGAAGAGCTTGGCCCACGCTGGCTCTACTGCCAGGGGAACCCCGAGGTGCTCTTCACGGAGAACGAGACCAACGCCGAGCGGGTGTTCGGGAGGCCCAGCGCGAGCCCGTTCGTGAAGGACGCGTTCCACGCCTACGTGGTGAACGGCAAGCGGGACGCGGTGAACCCCGCCCGCACCGGGACCAAGGCCGCCGCGCTGTACCAGCTCGACGTGCCGGCGGGAGGGAGCGCGGTCGTGCGGCTCCGGCTCTCCCCCGACGCGCCGGAGGCGTTCGCCGACGCCTTCGCCGGCTTCGACCGCACGGTCGAGACGCGGCGGGCCGAGGCCGACGCGTTCTATCGCGCCATCACCCCGAGCTCACTGAGCGCGGATCAGGCGAGCGTCATGCGCCAGGCGCTGGGGGGCCTGCTCTGGTCGAAGCAGTTCTACTACTTCGACGCCGACCGGTGGCTCGAGGAGCACGGCAGTTCACCGTGGGGCGATCCGTCCCATCCGGTGCGGAACCGCGAGTGGTTCCACATGGTGAACGAGGACGTCATCTCCATGCCGGACAAGTGGGAGTACCCCTGGTACGCGGCCTGGGACCTCGCCTTCCACTGCATCGCGCTCGCCTCGGTCGATCCCGACTTCGCCAAGGATCAGCTCGACCTGATGCTGCGGCGGATGTACCTGCACCCGAGCGGCCAGATCCCCGCCTATGAGTGGAACTTCAGCGACGTGAACCCGCCGGTGCACGCCTGGGCCACCATCTTCCTCCATCGAACGGAGCAGGCGCTCGGCGGCGAGGGCGACGTCGAGTTCCTGAAGCGCTCCTTCACGAAGCTCCTCGCGAACTTCACCTGGTGGGTGAACCGCAAGGATCGGTTTGGCAAGAACGTGTTCGAGGGCGGCTTCCTCGGCCTCGACAACATCGGCGTGTTCGATCGATCGGCGCCGCTGCCGACCGGCGGGTACCTCGAGCAGGCCGACGGCACCTCCTGGATGGCGCTCTTCAGCCAGAACATGTTCGAGCTCGCCGTCGAGCTCGCGCAGGACGACAGGTCCTACGACGACCTCGCCGCGAAGTTCGCCGAGCACTTCCTCTGGATCGCGGCCGCCATGAACAAGACGGGTCCGGACGGCATGTGGGACGAGGAGGACGGCTTCTACTACGACGTCCTGCGGTTCCCCGACGGACGCGCCACCCGGCTCAAGGTGCGCTCGATGGTCGGGCTCCTCCCGCTGTGCGCCGCCACCGTCATCGAGCCCTGGCAGCGCGAGCGCATCCCGCGCACCATGCGCGCGCTGACGGACCGCGCGAAGCGCATGCCCGAGCTGCTCCGGAGCATCCACCCCACCGGCCCTGGGCACCTCGGCTACGGAGAGCGGGGCATCGCCGCGCTCGTGAACCGCGAGCGGCTCGAGCGAATCCTCTCGCGCATGCTCGACGAGAACGAGTTCCTGAGCCCCTACGGCATCCGCTCGCTCTCGCGCTTCCACGCGTCACACCCCTACAGCTTCTGGGCCGGAGGGCGGGAGTTCCGGGTCGACTACCTGCCGGCGGACTCGGACACGGGCATGTTCGGGGGCAACTCCAACTGGCGCGGGCCGATCTGGTTCCCCGTCAACGCGCTGCTGATCCGCGCGCTCCTGCAGTTCTACAGCTACTACGGCGACAACCTCCGGGTCGAATGCCCGACCGGCTCGGGCCGGCGCATGAACCTCTTCGAGGTGGCGCGGGAGATCTCCCACCGCCTGCAGGGGGTGTTCCTCCGGAACGAGCAGGGCCGGCGGCCGGTGTACGGCGGGACGGAGAAGCTCCAGACCGATCCGAACTGGCGCGATCTCATCCAGTTCTACGAGTACTTCCACGGCGACAACGGCGCGGGCGTGGGCGCGAGCCACCAGACCGGCTGGACCGCGCTCGTCGCGCCGCTCATGCAGATCTTCGGGCGCATCGACGCGAAGGCGGCGCTCGAAGGCGGAAGGGCCGCCTTCTTCCGACGGGCGCGCACGGAGGAGCGCGAGATCCCGAGGGAGGCCCCTCGCGGCGAGGAGCCGCATCCGCCGCACTAGATCGCTTCCGGTAGGAGGGGCGCGCCCGGGAAGCCGCGAGGGCTATCGCGGCGTCGGATCGCTCCGCGCCTGCGCGCGAATCGCGTCGCCGTCCGCGATCCGCGCGCGGACGAGGCGGACGTGCTCCTTGAGCGTGTAGAGCATCTGGGACCAGACGAGCGGCAGCCGCAGGTGGTCGGCCTCCTGCTCGAGGCGGTCGAGCCGCTCGACGAGGTCGTGGGTGTCGGCGGTCGCGCGGCCCTCCAGCTCCGTCTCGACCATCTTCAGCTCGCCGTAGAGCCGCAGGATCCGGCGACGCCGGATGCCCTGGTAGATCTGCGGCACCATCCGGGCGAGCGGCAGCACCAGCCCGAACAGCGGGACCAGCACGAGCAGCGCTCGCTCCGCGGGCACCGCGGCCCAGTAGGGAAGGTACCGCTGCAGCCACGGCTTCCCGGAACGGTAGTACCGCCGAGCGTCGTCGGAGAGCGGGAGGTCGGTGCTCTCCGCTGCGGGGTACTGGCCGGGCCTGCGGAACAGGCCGGGCGCACCGTGCACGTCGGAGGCTGCCTCGAGGAGCAGGTACTGGACGGCCGGGTGCAGGTCTCTGCGCACGACGAGGCTCGTCTTGAGCGACAGGAGCAACACGTCCTCGGGCGGGCGGTTCCGGACGAGATCCCCGACGCCCGCAGGAAGGACGACCTTTTCGAGCGACGGCTCGAGCGCCGACCACGCGTCCGCGCGCCGGAAGCTCACGAGCTGCACGTCGGGCGCTGCGACGAGCCGCCGGATCACCGGTGAGTCCCACGACGAGACGATCGCGACCGCGTCGACGTCGCCGCGCGCCACCGCGTCGGCGCCCCGCGCCGGATCGAGCGCGACGAGCTGGAGGGTCTCGGGCGGCAGCCCGGCGAGCTTCAGCAGCTTCAGCACGACGGCGCGCGTCCCGCTCCCGTCCGCGCCCGCCGCTAGCCGCATGCCCGGCCGCAGCTCGGCGCGCGGGCCTCGGACGAACAACCAGACCTGCTGGGCAAATACCGTCCCGAGCGACGCGAGCTGGGGCGACGCCTGCTCGCTCGTCGTCCCCGCCTGGAGGAGCGCCGCGCTCACGCCGGACGCGCGATCGCGCAACAGCGCCAGGTTCTCGACGTCTCCCGCGGTCGGGCGGAGCCGGACGTCGAGGCCGTAGCGGCCGAGGAGGGCGCGGTACCGCTCGCCGACGATCCGGTACACCCCGCCCTCCGGTCCGGTCGCCATCACGATCGTACGGGGAGGAAGCCAGGTGGTCCGGGCCACGACGAGGACCGCGGCCGCGAGAACGACGGCGCCGCAGGCGATCGCGACGCCGCGAACCGCCCGGCGGCGGGGCGGACGCGCGCTCACGCCCTCGTGGCGTGCTGCGCCCGGGTCGGTCGCGGCGGGTCGTCCCGCGGCGCTCGACCTGCTCGGCGTCGTCGCCATCGCGCCTCCTCGCCCTCGGGACTCCCGGGCTCACGGAACGCTCGGGAGCCCTGGCCCCCGCGGTAAGCGCGGCCGGATCGCGGCGCGCCGGGCGCTGGTGTGCGGCCGCGTGCTCCGTCCCGCTCGTCCATGTCGGGCTCCACTCCCCGCGGCGGCTTCGAGAGGACGCGCTCTCCAGCAGAGCAGGGCAGGGCCCGTTCCCCCGGGCACCGCCCCCACCGTGCTCAGGCACGCGCACGATCAGTCAGCCATGACGAGGTTCCAGGGGCGCGATTCGTCGCGCGCGGTGGGCGGGCGGTTGAACGGCCCGGGAAGTCGGGGGGGAGATGCGCTGCGCTCGGGCCTTCGCCGCGTCGCTGCTGCTGTGGAGCGCGAACGTCGCCGCGGAGCCGCTGGCGCTCCCGACGCCGACTCCGATGCCAGGCGGCGCGGGCGACGTCACCGAGGCCACCGTCGCCGTGGCGGACGCCCCTTCCAGCGAGTCGTCGACCCAGGCCGCGCCGGCGAGGCATCAGATCTACGTGTGGGCGACGACGGGCCCCACCTTCGCCTACGACAAGGCGTTCTGGAGCGCGAGCGTCGGTGCGGGCTATCACATCCAGGCCGGGCTCGCGCCGAACGTGGAGCTGGCCCACACCTTCTTCAACTCGCCGACCATGTGGATCCTCAGGCCCGGCATCACCTGGTTCGTGCCCGTTCCCTTCCACCCCTACGTCGGCGGGTACTTCATGCACTGGTTCGTGAACGGGGGTGCGGACCGAAGCGGCATCGGATTCCGGGCCGGCTTCCCGCTCGGTCCGATCGTCTCCCTCGCCATCACCTACGACCACGCGATCAGCTGCAGTCTCCACTGCGACGCCTGGACGCCGGAGATCTCCGCCGGGGTGGCGTTCTAGCCGGCCCAGGCGCTCCCCGTCGGGCGATGACGCATCGTCGCCTCCAGCGCCGCCGCGGCGGAGGCGACCGAGCCACCCCCTTCGGTCGTGTTCGACGGTGGAGACGGCTACTTGTTCCGCTCGGCCCAGCCCGCCGTGAAGGCCTCCATGGACACCATGCCGGACTTGTCCTTCTCCATCTTGTCCCAGAGGTCGCTGAAGAACTTCATGTACTGCTTCTTCGTCACCTTCCCCTTGTGCTCGGTGTCCATCATGTGCATCACGTCCATGGGGCTCATGTTCATGAGCTCGCCGACGCTGCGCGGGAGGTCCGTGTTCGCCGGCGCCGCGGCCATCGCCGGTAGGGCGCCCAGGCCGAGCGTGGCCGCCGTGCCGAAGGCCGCGAGCTTCAGGGACAGCTGCTTGAACGTCATGGTATCCCCCTTCACGATGAGTCCGTATTCGCCGGTCGCGTCGACGGCCGGCCCATGTGCTTCCTGGGCGAGCTGATCCTGTGCGCAAGATGCCCATGGGCCACCGCCGCTGCGGCGGCCTCCCCTCCTGGGCCAGCGACGGTCGGTGTCGGGACGAGGGGACGAGATCTCCCACGCCACGCGTCGGAGCACTCGGAGGGAGGGGTGGTGGTGGCGCGGGAACGAGACACGAGAGGCGGGCCCTCGGCTGGAAGGCCCGCCTCTCAGAACGCCTCGAACTCGGCTACTTCAGCAAGCTCCCCAGGCATGACTCGAACATGCGACCCGGTGATTAACAGTCACCTGCTCTGCCAACTGAGCTACTGGGGAATGCAGAGGGCCGGGAATTTAGAGAAGGGGCCGCGTCGCGTCAAGAGGGTAGGCGGGCTCGGCGGACGGCGGTCGGCGAGGCGGGGGTGTCCGGGCGCCGGGCGCGCGAACGGCGCGCGGGCGGCCACTATACTCCCGCCGTGATCCTTCCAGGGTTCGAGCACCGTCCGGGCGTTCACTGCGGCTCGACCGCGCTCGCAGACGCGCTGCGCGCGCGCGGGGTCGCGCTCTCGGAGGCGATGGTCTTCGGCCTCGGCGCGGGGCTCGGGTTCTACTACCTCGCGTCGCCCGCGCTCTCGCCGACCCGGATGTTCCAGGGGCGCTCGGCGCAGCTCGAGCGCACGGCGTGCGAGGTGCTCGGCGCACCCGTGCACGAGCGGACGGCGCCCGACGCCCAGGCCGCCTGGGACGGAGTGCGCGCGGCGCTCGCGCGGGGCGCCGCCCCGATCCTGTCGACCGACCTCGCGGAGCTGCCGTACTGGTCCACGCGGACGCCGTTCGGCGGCCACCGCGTGGTCCTCGCCGGCGAGGTCCCGGAGCGCCGCGCGGCGCTCGTGGCCGACACCGACCGGCCCGGGCTCGAGGAGGTGGCGCTCGACGTGCTCGACCGCGCGCGGGCGTCGATCGCGCCGCCGTTCGGCCGCCCCGGCCGCCCCTGGCTCGAGGTGGACGCGCCGCCCGTGACGCGGCCGCTCGGCGAGGCGATCCGCGACGCGCTGAAGCGGCAGGCGCGCGACATGCTCCTCCCCCAGGACGGGTTCGCCGGCGTCTCCGCGATCGAGCGGTTCGCGGAGGAGCTGCCGGGGTGGCCGGCGCAGGCGCGCGACGAGGCGGACCGCGCCTGGTGCTTCCGCTACGCGTACCAGGTCGTCGAGAAGCGCGGGACCGGCGGCGGCCTCTTCCGCACGCTCTACGCGTCCTTCCTCGAGGAGGCCGAGGCCGCGCTCCCCGTCCTCGCGCACCTCGGCCTCGCCGCGCGCGCCCGCGAGCTCGCCGCGCGCTGGACCTCGCTCGCGCTCGCGCTGCGCGAGGTGGGCGACGCGCCCGGCGCCGCCGTGTCAGCCGACGTCGCCGCCCAGGCGCGGGCGCTCGCCACGGCGGAGCGCGCCTTCCATGAGGACGTGGCCGCCCGCGTCCCTTGACGATGATGAGGCCGTCGCTCGAGAGCCAAGCCCGGGTGCGGTTCGCGGCGCTGATCGCGCGCGATCCGATCCCGCTCGACGCGGCGGCGCTCGCCATCGCCGCTGAGGAGTACCCGGAGCTCGACGAGCGGGCCTACCTCGCGCGCCTCGACGCGCTAGGGGAC
>Ga0306924_10002608_pt1 | contig 17047 bp, 18 predicted proteins | sample sta12Can44000111_FD_203756 | JGI IMG/M metagenome (GOLD analysis project Ga0306924, IMG submission 203756) | Lab enrichment of tropical soil microbial communities from Luquillo Experimental Forest, Puerto Rico - statanox.12C.anox.44.000.111 (v2)... | ecosystem: Environmental > Terrestrial >... | reverse complement strand
CTCGGTGGAGAAGGCGCCGATGAGCGCGTCGAGCGCTGGCACCAGCGCGCCGAGGACGTGGTGAGCGGGTCCCAGCTGTTGAGGGAGGTTAGCCGCCGATCACGCGATCGACTCGTTCGACGGTGATCACGTCACCGTCGATGACATACATGACCCGGTACTGGCCCACGCGCAGCCGGTGGTACCTACCACGGTGGAACGCCTCGGACGGGTACGGGTCATCGGCCAAGGCGGTGACGGCTGCGCCGAGGGCGCGCATGGCTTCCTGGTCCCGCATATAACGGCGCGCTAATGCGGCCGCGGCCGGGGACCACCGGATCTTCACTGGTCGCTGCCGAGCAGCTCGGCCATGACGTCCTCGTGCGACCGCGCGCCGGGACACCCGGCAGCCAACCACTCGTCGTGTGCGGCGAGGGTGGCCTCGATCTCCGCCTCTTCCAGGGCCTCCGGAGACGCGTACCGCTCCACGGCACGGAGCCGCCGTAGCTCCGCGAGCGGGACGATGGCGGCGGCCTCGCCGCCGAGGTGGATGATCTCGTACGGCTCGGCCGGTTCCGAGTGGTCAGCCGCCTGCGCACTCATACGGTCAACCGTACAGGACATCGATCCGGCAGGACTGGCGACGCGCTAGGGCACGGTTCCCCACTACGGGGGCGCTCGCGCGGTACGGCGCTCGACAGGTGAGGCGGTGAGCTGAGCTGGGCGGTGATGTAGGTCGTTCGGCGGTCCACGACACCAGCGGGGTAGGTTGGCACCGACACCGCCGGAGGAACGCGTGAAGATTTCGTGGGTCACCCTCGACCGGTTCTGCCAGGAGGAGGCCGACCGCAGCGAGGATATCCAGCACGAACTCGTGCGCAACGGCAGGCCGTTGCGCTCCTCCGCCGACCCGCTGAGCGACGACGAGCTGCTCGCCAAGCTGCGGGACCTCGGGCTGGGCGTCGACCGTGACGGGGTGGAGCGGCTATGCGCGGGCGCGCTGTCCGCCGAAGAGGTGGCCAGGCCGATCGTGGACAAGCTGGAACTCAGCGACGACATGGTGGTCGACTGGGTCTGGATCTGCTTGCTCGCCCTCTGGGCGAGATGGTGGCCGGACCGGGTGTGCCTGGAACTCCTGGACGACAAGATGCAGGCCGGTTACGCCCAAGACGCGGAGAACGATACGCACGCGGCCGCCGTGACCTGGCTGGATGTGTGGTCTGACGTGCTGCGGCTGTGCGATGCCACCGGCATCAGCGCCATCGAGGAGTTCGACGACCGCTTCCCCATGACGCAGTCGCTGTTCAACTGGAGCCAGGATCTCGAGATGGCGCTGGGCAACGCCGGACGAGACGACCGCGAGATACTCCAGGCCCTGATCGACTTCTGCGAGGAGTCACTCCGGCGGTTTCCGCGCGAAGATCAGCTGATGACCGAGAACCGCCGCCGGGCGCTGGGCGGAGCCTACTTCGACGCCGGCCTGACCGAGAAGGCCGAGGAGCTGTTCCGGTCGTGGCTGGACGCCGATCCGGGCTGGGGGTGGGGCTGGATCGGCTGGGCGGACTGCTACCTGCCGTGGGGCGGCAGGTCGGCGGACTTCACCCGGGCCGAGAGACTACTGCGCCGCGGCTACCGCGTCCCCGGTGTCCGGGACCGGGCCGACATCGCGGAGCGGTTGCAAGAGGTGTGCGAGGACAGCGGCCGGCCCGGCGAGGCCAGGCAGTTCGGCGAGCAGGCCAGGCGATTGCGGCACGAGCCGGTCCGCCCAGCCGCCATACCGGCGCCGTCGCCGCCGCCCGGGGATTTCGCGCGAACGGCCAAGGTGGGACGCAATGCCCCGTGTCCCTGCGGCAGCGGGAAGAAGTTCAAGAAGTGCTGTGGTTCCCCGACGATTATCCGCTGAAGGCGTTAGCGCATACCGTTGTAACGGTCGTTGTAACACTCGTCCTTCCCGGGAGGAAGCGTGTCCGGGTTCCGCAGGATCTTGCGGGCGCCCGCGGGCAGGATCACCAACCAGACCCTCCTCGTCGCGCTGGTGCTGGTCTTCGGGACCGGCGTGGCGACGGTCGCGATCGGCTCCGCCAGCGGGCGGTGGGCGGCCATCGCCCACGGCGTCGCCGGGCTGGCGATCCTGCTGCTCGTCCCGTGGAAGAGCCGGGTCATCCGGGGCGGTCTGCGCCGCGGCCGTCCCACCCGGTGGGCGTCGCTGCTGCTGGCGGCGCTGGTCGTCATCACGTTCGGGGCCGGTCTCGGCTACGCCACCGGGCTGGTGCGCTCGATCGCCGGCCGGCCGGGGTTGTGGGTCCATATCGCCGTCGCCCTCGTCCTGGTGCCGCTGGTCCTCTGGCACATCGTCGCCCGGCGGATCCGCCCGCGCCGGTCCGACCTGTCACGCCGGACCTTCCTGCGGGCCGGCCTGCTGGGGGCGGGGGCGGCCGGGCTGTACTTCGCGGCCGGCGAGGCGGTCCGGCTGGGCGGGCTCCCCGGTGCGGCCCGGCGCTTCACCGGCTCGTACGAGACCGGGTCCTTCGATCCGGAGGCGATGCCCAGCACGATCTGGCTGGAGGACCCGGTCCCGACGGTCGATCCGGATCGGTGGCGGCTGACCGTCGTGGACGGGGCCGGCCGGTATCAGCTGGGGCTGGACGAGCTGTCGGCGTTCGGTGCCCGGATGCGGGCGACGCTGGACTGCACCTCCGGCTGGTACGCCCGGCAGGACTGGACCGGCGTGCCGGTCAGTGCGCTGCTGCGCAGCTCCGGGCAGGCCCGGAGCCTGCTCGTGCACTCCGTCACCGGCTACTGGATCCGGCTGCCGGTGAGCGACGTCGGCCGGCTGCTGCTGGCCACCCGCGTCGGCGGGGCGCCCCTGTCCATCGGCCACGGGTACCCGCTGCGCCTGGTCGCACCCGGCCGACGGGGGTACTGGTGGGTGAAGTGGGTCGACCGCATCGAACTCCAGGCGACGCCCTGGTGGTGGCAGCCGCCGTTCCCGGTGACCTGACCTGCCTCAGCCGGGCGTACGCGGGCGGAGCCGGAAGCCCCAGTTCAGCATCTTCTCGGCATCCTGCGCGCCGGCTGCCGGGCCGGTGGCGGGGCTGCCCAGGACGACCCCGATCAGCGCCCGGCCGTTCCTGACCGCCTCGAACAGCAGGCAGTGCCGGGCCGCGTCGGTGTAGCCGGACTTGATCCCGACGGCGCCCTGATACGAGCCGATCAGCGCGTCGGTGTTGTCCCACCAGTACTGGTGGTGCCCGTGTCCCTTCGGCAGGTGGTAGAACCGCAGGTCCACGATCGAGCGGAAGACCGGGTAGCGCATCGCCGCGAGGCCGAGCGTGAGCAGGTCGGACGGCGTGGAGTAGGTCGCGGTCCCGGTGGGATAGGGCAGCCCGTCCGGCGAGGTGAAACGGGTGTGCCCCATGCCCATCCGGACCGCGGTCGCGTTCATCCGTGCGACGAAGGCATCCAGGCCGGGACCGTAGGCGTCCGCGAGGGTGTACGCCGCGTCCGCCCCCGATGGCAGCAGCAGCGCCGCCAGCAGCTGCTGCGCCGTGAGCAGGTCTCCCGGGCGCAGCGCGGCGGTTTCGCCTCCGTACTTCCAGGCGTAGTCGAATGCCGCCTTCGGCACCCGGATCTCCCGCCCGAGGTTGCCGCCTTCCAGCACCAGCAGGGCGGTCATCACCTTGGTGACACTCGCCATGGGCCGTTCGGTACTGAGATCACGGCTCCACAGCACCTGGCCGCTGGCCACGTCGGCGAGCACCGCACCCTCGGCCTTCACCCCGGTCGGCGCGCCGGTCACCTGGATCACCGGACTGGGGGACGGACTGGACGGGGCCGGCGTGGCCGGAGGGCGCGTCCCGGCCGTCGCGGTCGTCGCGGTGGTCGCGGCCTGTCGGGCCGCGGGCGGTTATTGCCCCCCCCGGCCGGGGGGCCCGCCGCCCGCCACGCCGCCGGCGATGACGGCAACCGCGGTCAGCGAGACGATCCGCATCCTCAGCCGCATGCCCTTACCCTCGCACGCGCGGGATGTGGTGTGATCCTGGCATGACCACATTCGGGGGAGTGACCGAGGAGACCACGGCCTTCGCCAACGCGCTGATCTTCGACGGCGAGTCGGCCGAGCTGCGGGAAGGCTGCATCCGGGTCGCGGCGGGCACGATCGTCGAGGTCGGCGGGAGGCCGGAGCCGGGCGACCAGGTCATCGACTGCCGCGGCCGAACGGTCGTTCCCGGCCTGATCGACGCGCACTTCCACGCCTACGGCGCCAGCCTCAGCCCGCTGGAGATCGAGACCAGCCCGCTGAGTTACCTGGCCCTGGCCGGGGCGCGGCGGCTGGCCGGCGCGCTGGGCCGCGGGTTCACCACGGTCCGGGATCCGGGCGGCGGCGACGCGGGCCTGGCCCGGGCGGTCCGGGAGGGCCTGACGGCGGCTCCGAGGTACCTGTTCTGCGGGCCCGCGCTGAGCCAGACCGGAGGCCATGGCGATCCCCGGCCACCGGAGCTGGACTGCTGTCTTGGCGGTGGTCGCATGGCGGAGGTGGTCGACGGCGTCGACGCGGTGCGCCGCGCGGCCCGCGAGCGGCTGCGCAGCGGCGCGCACGCCGTCAAGATCATGGCCTCGGGCGGTGTCATCTCGCCGTCGGATCCGCTCCGCGTGCCGCAGTACTCGCCGGAGGAGATCCGCGCCGTCACCGACGAAACGACCCGCCGGGGCAGTTACGTGGCCGCCCATGCCTACTCGGCCGAGGCGATCCGCGCGGCGGTGGCCAACGGGGTCCGCTCCATCGAGCACGGGAACCTGCTGGACGAGCCGACCGCCGCCTTGATGGCCGAACGGGACGCGTTCCTGGTGCCGACGCTGGCCACCTACGACGCGATGGAGCGGCGGGGCGCCGAGCTCGGCCTGGCCAAGGTGGCCCAGGCCAAGAACCGTGAGGTCCTCGACGCCGGCCGGACGGCGATCATGCTGGCACGGGAGGCGGGAGTCCGGATCGGGTTCGGCACCGACCTGATGGGCGCGCTGGACGACGAGCAACTCCACGGGCTGCGGCTACAGGCCGAGGTCGAGGGCCCGCTGGCTTTGCTCAGGGGCGCCACCTCGGTCAACGCGGAGTTGCTCGGGCGTGCCGACCTGGGCAGGATCCGTTCGGGCGCGGTCGCCGACCTGCTCGTCCTGGACGGCGATCCGCTGCGGGACCCGTCTGTGCTGTGGGGCGGCCCGGAACGCCGGGCCGTGTTCCAACGTGGCACCAGGGTGGCGGACCGGGCGGCCAGGCTGACGCTGTAACGCCAGGGCGCGTTGCTAGCCGGGCGTGAGGTTGATGGGACGCACGGTGATGGAGCCGCCGCCTGGTCCGAATATCTGCGTGAAGCTCACTGCCGCCCGCAAGACCTCAGGGGGCAAGTGACCGCTGAAGACGATCACTCCGCGCTGCGGGATGCCGGGCGCCAGCGTGTTTGACCAGTGGCTGCGGAACGGGTCGGCTTGAAGCGTGGTGCCGTCGCTGCCGGTGAACACGCAGTAGCCGTACAACGGCAGCGACACCGTGCCAGCATCGCGACCGCCACCCCGACGGCCGGTACCACCAGCCAGGACCCCACACCGGTCCAGGTGGTCAGGAATGACGCTGCGACATTGCCGGCCAGCGGGATGATGGCACACACGGCGGCGATGGCCAGCGTCTTGCCGACCGCCACCCTGTGCGCGCCGCGCTGTGCCGACGCGCCGCTCTCGTCCAGTACGCAGCTCTCCAGTACATGACCGCCGGACATGGCGGCCTTTCCCTGATAGAGCACGGCCCGGGCGGCCCTGATACAGCGCCCGCAGGGCGATCGTGGTGGTGGGGTGAACATCGTCCACCGCCCGTACGGACCGTTGTGGATGCCACATCCACGTCGCATGAACACAATGCCGTTCAGCTTGTCGTGGCAACGCCCACGCCGAAGATGCGAAACGGACCTCAGTCACTCCGGCACCGCCCGTACCAAGCCATACGGCGTGGATGCCACATCCACGTCGCACCAGCGACATGGCTGGGACATCCACGCCTTATGTTGCCGATCGGCCGGGCGGTCGGCGCGCATCACCAGTCACGGCAGCCTAACCGGAGCACAGCAGCACCGGAGAGTCGACGACGGGGCCACGGGCCTGCCCGCCCGCGGCCGGCTCGGGCCGGGCGCGGGCCGGCCCGCCCGCGGCCGACTCGGCCCGGGCGGCACCGGGTCAGGACCCGCGGGGCGTCAGAGCGCGGCGGCGTAGGCGTCGGCCAGGCGTTCCATGACGCTGGGGCGGTCGCGTTCCGGCGCCGGTTCGCCGAGATGGATGGTCCGCAGCTCGGCCATGAACTCACGCCACAGCTCCGGGCCGCCGGCGGCGAGCAGTTCGGCTCGCACCCGCAGCCGTTTCGTGGTCGGGCGGTGGTGCAGGCCCCACTCGCCCAGCTGGGCGAAGACGGGCACCAGCTGAATCGACGCCTCGGTCAGGCTGTAGGCGGCCCGCCGGCCCGGCCCCGCGTCCTCACGGGTCAACAGGCCGGCGCTGACCAGCCGCTTCAGCCGGTCGGCCAGGATGTTGGAGGCGATCCCCTCCTCGGAGCCGGCCAGCAGCTCCCTGAAGTAGCGGCGATTGCCGAACATCACGTCCCGCAGCACGAGCAGGCTCCAGCTGTCGCCGAACGCCTCGACCGCGGCATTGATCGGACAACCCGACCGCGCTGGCTCCGCCAACTCGCACCTCACCCTCAAACTGGTTGCAATCTACCACCAGATGGCCTAGCGTGAGGATTTGCCGATTGCAATTTGCAAGCGGATCGCAGGAGGCGACCAATGAGCGACACCGAGCCGCAGACCGCAGACGGGAAGGTGCTCTGGCACTTCGCGATGTCCCTGGACGGGTTCGTGGCCGGGCCGAACCACGAGATGGACTGGATGACCGGGGTCTCAGTCCGTCCGGGCCTGCACGACGAGTACATCAAGACGACGGGCGCCATCCTGGGCGGCCGGAACGGCTGGGACCAGGCCGTAGACGGCAGCCGCCCGTACGGCGGCGCCTGGCAGGGGCCGATCTTCGTGCTCACTCACCACCCCGGGGACGCGGCGCCGGCCGACGGGGTCACGTTCCTGGACTGCGGCCCGGCCGAGGCGGTGCGGATCGGGCTGGCGGCGGCCGGCGGCAAGAACCTCGAGGTGTTCTCGCCCACCATCGGCCGCCAGCTTCTCGAGCTGGGACTGATCGACGAGATCGACCTGCACATCCTGCCGGTCCTGCTCGGCGAGGGCATCCGGCTGTACGACAACCCCGGCGGCGAACCGGTCCGCCTCCACTGGGTCGGCGACGGCGACCCCAGGTCGGCCGTGAACGTCCGGTACCGGCCCGCCAGCGGGTTATGGACGGCCGCCGGATCGTCGAGGTCAACGGCGTTGACCTGTGCGTGGACACGACCGGCGACGCGGCTGACCCCGCGGTCCTGCTCATCGGCGGCATGGGGGCCTCGATGGACTGGTGGGAGGAGGAATTCTGCCAGCGGCTGGCAAGCGGTCAAGGCCAGGGCGGGCGCTTGGTCATCCGGTACGACCACCGTGACACCGGTCGGTCGGTCAGCTACCCGGCCGGCGCGCCCGGGTACACCGGTGCGGACCTGGCGGCCGATGTGACCGGGGTGCTGGACGCGTTCGGGCGGCGGAGCGCTCACCTGGCCGGCATCTCGATGGGCGGCGCCCTCGCGCAGCAGGTCGCGCTGGCTCATCCGGATCGCGTCGACTCGCTGGTGCTGATGTCGACGAGCCCGGCGGTCCCGGCCCGATCGGAGCTTCCGCCGATGTCGGAGGAGCTGCGGGACTGGTTCGCCGCGGAGGTCCCGTTGCCGGATTGGACCGAACGGACGGCGGTGATCGATTACCTCGTCGGCTACGAGCGGCGGCTCGAGGGCGCCGAATACTTCGACGAAGCGCACGTACGCGCGCTCGTGGAGCGGATCGTCGACCGCACCCACGATATGGCCGCCAGCGTGATGAACCACGCACTGGCCGAGGAGGGTGAGCTGGCGGGCGGGCGGCTTGACGAGATCGCCGCGCCGACCCTGGTGATTCACGGTACGGCAGATCCCTTGTTTCCCTACGGTCATGCCGAGGCGCTGGCCCGCGAGATTCCCCGGGCCGAGCTGATGCCGCTGGAGGGCGTCGGCCATCAGGTGCCGCCGCGGCCGTATTGGACGGCCGTCATTAATGGGTGGCCGGGGGGACGGGGATGTGCCACAGTCGCGTGACATGGAGGCGGACGACGACGCCCTGCGCGCGTACTACGAGCGGGGCACGGAGCGGGAGCGCGGCCGGGCTCGGCGGTGTTTCCGCGGAGACGCCTTGTGCACGATTTCACAAGCCGCTTCCGCGGAAACGCCGGATGTCGTCGACGCCCGGGTGTGGCTGGAGGGCTAGGAGATCAGGCCGAGCTGGCGGGCGCGGGTGACGGCTTCGGTGCGGTTGGTCGCGCCTAGCTTGCCGAGCACGTGGGTGACGTGTTTCTTGACGGTGTCCAGGGTGACCACGAGGTCGTCGGCGATCCGGCGGTTGGGGGCGCCGGCGGCGAGCAGGTGCAGGACCTGTAGTTCGCGGGCGGTCAGCGGCTCGGCCAGGCCCGGGATCCCGGGTGGCTCGGTGGCGGGGGCGCTTGCGCGCAGGACGGCGGCCAGGTAGCCGAGGGGAATCCGGCGGGCGGCGGGCTGTCCGTCCCGGTGGGCCGCGGCCACCTGGCTGAGCAGGGCGGCCATGGACGGGCCTTCGTCGGCGAACACCCGGACGTAGCCCTGCGGGGCGGCCAGGGCGAGCGTTCCGGCCAGTTCCCGAGCGGCGGCGGCCCGGTCGCCGGTGGCGGCGAGCGCCAGCGCCCGCAGCGCGGCGATCTCGATGATGCTGCCGGTGCGGCCTTGGCGGTCAGCCAGGGCGGACAGCGGGCCGAGCAGGCGGAGCGCCTGGCGCGGCTGGTCCTGGGCGAGCAGCAGGCGGGCGAGTACCAGCTGATCCCGCTCCCCGGTGTAGGCCGGCTCGCTGTCAGGGGACAGCCGCTGCTGCTGCGCCCAGCGGGCCGCCGCGGTGATATCGCCGTGGGCGAGGGCGAGCCGGGCCCGCTGGGCGGGAACCGGGTTGAGCAGGCCGGCGGTGGCCGGGCTGGGGCCAGACCGTTCGGCTTCATCCATGGTCCGCCGTGCCCCGGCGCGGTCTCCTTCCGCCTGCCGGATCCAGGCCAGGGTGGCCAGGCCGGTGGCCAGCGCCTGGGTGTCGCTGAGCTGACGGCACAGCGGCAGCCCGGTCCGGAGTTCCCGGCGGGCGGCGGCCAGGTCGCCGCGCTGGCATGCCACCTCGGCGATGCCCACGTGCCCGATCCCGGCGACCGGGGACGTGCCGCCGTCGGGCAACGCCGCGATCCGGAGCAGCTCCTGGTAGGCATCCATCGCGGTGTCCAGGTTTCCCTGGGCGCGCCGGATCTGGCCAAGATAATTGCAGCCCTGGGCGGCCAGCGCGGGCTGGCCCGCGGCCTGCCATTCGGCGACGGCGGCGGTGAAGTGCTGCCCGGCGGCGCCGAGCCGGCCGCGCAGCCAGTCCGCCAGGGCCTCGTTCAGCCGGCAGAGGGAGGCCAGCATCCACTCGCCGTCGCGCAGCCGGGCCCGGGCCTGGGCCGCGAACCCGGCCATCGCCTCGGCGTCCCCGTGCAGGAAGGCGAGCCAGGCACGGGCGATCGCGGCCGCGGCGGGCACGTTGGTGATAAAGCTCGCGCCCGCGCCCACTGACGGCCGGAAGGAGTCATCCGCCCCGGCCGGTTCGGCTGGTAGCACTGCGACCGCCTGCTCGGCCGCGTCCATGTCACCGGCGGTGAGGGCCAGGAAGGCCCGGGCCAGGCCGATCCGCGGCCGGGACGGGGTGAGGTCAACGGGCAGCGCCGACAGCCACCGCCGCACGGTGGCGTTCTCGCCGGTGAAGTACACCGCGTCGAAGTGCCGCTCGACCAGGTCCGCGGCCTGATTCAGCTCACCGGCGGCCAGCGCATGCCGTATCGCATCGTCGGCCAGCCCGCGTTCCGCGTGCCAGGCGGCGGCCGCGCGGTGCAGCGCCGGGACACGTTCCGGTCGCTCGGCCGCCAGCCGTGCCTGGAGCAGGTCGGCGAACAGGTGGTGGTAGCGCCACCAGCCGCGCACCTCGTCCAGCGGCAGCAGGAACAGCCCGGCCCGCTCGATCCGCTCCAGCATGGCCTGCCCGCCTGCCCGGCCGGTGACCGCGTCGCACAGGTCCCCGGACAGCCGGCCGAGCACCGAGGTTTCCAGCAGGAACGTCCGGACCTGCGGGTCCTGGCTGTCCAGCACCTCCTCGGCCAGGTAGTCCAGGACATAACGGTGGCTGCCGCTGAAGGCCGCCACGAACGCATCGGCGTCGTCGTGGGCCTGCAGGGACAGCCCGGCCAGGTGCAGCCCGGCGGCCCAGCCCTCGGTCTTGGCGGTCAGCGCTTCGATCGCCGCGCCGGTCAGGTCGCGCGCGGCCGGGGTTGCGCGGAGCAAATCGGCCGCTTCGGCCTCGGTGAACCGCAGGTCAGCGGCCCGCAGCTCGGTGAGCTCGCCGCGGGCGCGCAGCCGGCCCAGCCGCAGCGGCGGGTCGGAGCGGGTGGCCAGTACCAGCCGCAGCGGCGGCGGCAGATGATCGAGCAGGAACTGCACGGCGGCGTGCACCTGCGGGGCACCGATCAGGTGGTAGTCGTCGAGCACCAGGAGCGCCTGCTGGGCGGGACGTTCGGCCAGTTCGTTGAGCAGCGCGGTCACCAGGCCCTCGAACGACTGCGGGGGCGGCGGCCCCAGCAGCGGCCCGACCCGGCCGCCGATCCCCGGCCGGGCGCGCTCCAGCGCGGCGGCCACGTGCCGCCAGAACCGGGCGGGGTCGTTGTCGCCCTCATCCAGGCTGAGCCAGGCCACCGGCCGCGGGCCACCGCTGGCCCAGGCGGCCAGCAGCGCCGTCTTGCCGAATCCGGCCGGGGCGCACACCAGGATCGTCCGGCCCGCCAGCCCCTCATCCAGACGCGCGGTCAGCCGGGGCCGGACCGCGAAACCCGGCGGCAGGCGGGGAACGTGCAGCTTGGTCGCCAGCAGCGCATCCCGCCCCGGCGCGGCGCCGGGCTCACTCATCGAGGCTCCTTCCGCGGCGGCACCAGAGATTCCACCTGCTGCTCCACCTTCGGGTGACGGCCGCAAGGCCCGCTGCTCCTAGCGTGCCCTATGAAGGAGGACACCATGAAGATCACAATCATCGCGGCCACCGGCGGGGTCGGCCGCCAGCTAGTCGGCCAGGCCCTGGCCTCGGGTCACGACGTGACGGCCGTGGCCCGCAACCCGGCCAAGCTCCCGCCGGACGTGCTAGCCGCCGGGACGGCGCGGGTCATCGCGGCCGACCTCGCCCGCCCCGACCCGCAGGTGCTGGAGTCCGCGGTCGCCGGCGCCGATGCGGTGCTATCGGCGCTGGGCCCGCACAACAACTCGGACGCCGGGATCGCCGCCCCCGGCACCAAGGCGATCACCGACGGAATGCGAGCAGCCGGGGTGCGGCGGATCGTGGCGATCAGCGCCGCGCCCGTCGGCACGACTCCGTCGCCAGATCGGCCCCATCCGCCCCGCCATGATACGGGCGAGGGGTTCTTCATGCGGCACGTCGGCACCCGGATCGCCAAGATCCTGTTCGGCAAGGTCTACGACGACCTGGCGCGGATGGAAGACGTCCTGCGCGACTCCGGCCTGGACTGGACCATCCTCCGGCCGCCGCAGCTCACCGGCAAGCCGCTCACCGGCCGCTACCGCACCGCCCGCGGGCGGAACGTGCGCGGTGGCCGGTCCATCCCCCGCGCCGACGTCGCCGACTACATGCTCGCCCTGCTGGCCCAGCCAGACACCATCGGCCAGGTTATCGGGATCGCGACGTAGCCCGCGTGACATGGGCCGTGGTTTCACGGGGTGCGGTGAGTTCGGCCCCTCGTCGTCGTCTTATCGGAGAGACACCTGTGGCCGTTTATGAGAGCAGGAGTGATCATCGTGACCGGGAACAGGCCGGAGGCGCTGGCGCGCCTGGACGTCTTTGTCGGCGACTGGGTCGTGGAGGCCCGCTTCCCGGCCGGCCGGCAGGCCCCCCCCACCCCGGCCGGGGAAGGCCCGCAGGTGCGCAGCCGGTTCGAATGGGCCCTGGATGGACAGTTCCTGCTGCAGCGCACCGAGGTTCCGATCCCCGAGGCGCCCGACAGCCTGACGATCGTCAGCGTCGACCCGGGGACCGGCGCGTACACCCAGCATTACTTCGACTCCCGCGGTGTGGTGCGCCTGTACGCGATGAGCCTGGTCGATGGGGTGTGGACGCTCACGCGGGAGTCGCCCGACTTCTCGCCCTTGGATTTCCGGCAGCGCTTCACCGGCACGTTCAGCGAGGACGGGAACACCATCGGCGGCGCCTGGGAGAGCGCCCACGGCGACGCCGACTGGGAGCACGACTTCGCCCTGACCTACCGCAGGGCCGGCTGACCTGAACGTCGCCGACCCCGCGGCGCAGGCCGGAGGTGGACTATCGGGTAATCGCTTCGCGGACGGCGGGGACTATCTCGGTGGCCCAGCGGGCCAGGGCCTCGTCGGCGGGGGTGTCGTCGGGGCTGCGATAGATGAAACCGGCCGCGCGGTGCTCGAGCACGGCGGTGGTGAGTTCGTCGATCCACTGCCGGACCGAGCCGCCGATCCAGCGGCCGTCCTCGCCCCGGGTGGCGGCGAGCGGTTCGGGGGTGATGCGGCCGCCGAAGTTGTAGACGCTGACGACCTCGTCCGGGTCCCGGCCCGCCGCGACCGCGGCGGCGTCGACACGGGGGCGGGACTCGCGGTAGAGCTGGCTCAGCCAGTCCGAGCCGCCCGGCGGGATCCAGCCGTCGGCCAGCTGTCCGGTGACGGCCAGAGACTTCGGTCCGACCGAGCCGGTGAAGATCCGGGGAGCCGGCGCCGCGGCCGGGTCCAGGCCGGACACGTGGTAGAACTCGCCGTCGAAGGTGACCGGATCTCCCCCGCCGGACAGCGCGCGCACCAGCGTGATCGCCTCGGCCATGGCGCGCACCGCGGACCCGCCGTCGAGCCGGGGTATGCCGAGTTTCACGATCATGTCCCAGATCGCGCCGGCCCCGATGCCCAGGATGATCCGGCCGCCGGACAGCGCGGACAGCGAGGTGAGCGTGCGGGCCAGCACGGGTGCGGGGCGGCTGGGCAGGTTGGTGACGGCCACCATGCCGGTGATGCGTTCGGTCTGGGCGAGCAGGAACGCGGTCAGCGCGTACGCGTCCAGCTTGTCGCCGAAGTACGGGTGGTCGGCCACCGTGAACAGGTCCAGGCCGTCCCGGTCGGCCTGGGCGGCCAGCCGGACGCGCCCGGCCGCGCCGGCGGCATCCGCGCCGTTCCACTGGCCAAGAGAGGCACCGAACAGGACATCGTGATCGGGCACCAGCAATCCTTCCGCCGCAGTTCGCTAGACACTGTGCCGTTCACTGGACATCATGCCGCTGTCAGCCCGGCGGCATAAGGCGTGGATGTTCCAGCCATGTCGCTGACACGACGTGGATGTGGCATCCACGTCGTAAAGGCCTGGATGGACGTGGTACAGGCCGTGCGGGTGGTGCCGGAGTGACAAAAGTCCCCGTTCCCGATGACCTGGGGGCTGCGGGGCTGCGGGGCTGCAGCAAAAGCCTATGGCGCGGTGCCGCCATTCATGCGAACGTCAGAATTAGTTGGTTTCTGACCGTTCGCTCGGGAGGGCCTGATGGAGCGCGCGCGGGAATTGTCCAGAGTTGTGGCCGTGACCGTGGCGGGGGCGCTGGCCGGGGCGTTGCTGATCCCGGTGCTGGCCCGGCCGGCCGACGCCGGCGCGCTGGTGGGGCGGGCCGCGGCGCCGGCGGCCATCTGCCGCTCCTCGTCGCATCCCGCGCTGGCCGCCAGGATCAGCGGCGACATCCAGGCGGCGCGGCGCGGCCGGGTCTCCTCGGTCGCGGTGGCGGTCAACGCCCCGGCCGTAGGCCTCACGTGCTCGCTCAACGGTGCCCGGCACTTCGACTCGGCCAGCGTGGTGAAGGTGACCATCCTCGGCGCGATCCTGCGCAAGGCGCTGGACCAGCACCGGCTCCTGACCTATACCGAGGCGGTCCGGCTCCGCGCGATGATCACCAGGTCGGACAACGCCGCCGCGTCCGCGCTGTGGGCCGAACTCGGGCACCGCTACCTCCAGCACTTCCTCAACCTGGCCCGGATGACGCACACCATCCTCGGCCCGGGTGGCGTGTGGGGCCTGACCCAGATCACCGCGCCGGACGAGATCCTCCTGCTGCGACTGCTGCTGAATCCCAACGCGGTGCTGTCCCCGAACTCCCGCGGCCACGCGCTGAGGCTCATGGCCCAGGTCATCCCCTCCCAGCGCTGGGGCGTACCGGCCGGCGCGCCGACGAGCCTGACCGCGCACGTCAAGAACGGCTGGCTGCCCCGGGCCACGCACGGCTGGCGCATTCACAGCATCGGCTGCTTCACCGGCCGCGGCGGCGGCTACAGCATCGTCGTGCTGACCCAGGACAACCCGAGCATGACCTATGGCATCACCACCGTCGAGGCCATCGCCCGGGTGATCAACCGCGACCTGAACCCGGGTGCGAGGGCACGCGTTCCGGCCTCCCGGCCGTTCCCGTCGTGGGGCACGCCCGACGAGAGCATCGCGGCCCAGCTGGACGACTAGCGGGTCCGCTAAGGATCGGTGCGGCCGCGGCGGGCCTGGGCGGGATGGGCCCGGCGGCGGGCGGGACGGGAGGGCCGTGGGCCCTGGGTCCGGTGCCGGGCTAGGTGGGGCGGAGTGTGCGACGGCTTTTCCTTGTAGACGAAGGCCCGGCGGAGGTGCGGGTACGGCTCGCACGGGTCGGAGAAGTTGCGGCTCATGATGGCCAGTTCGGCGGCACGGTAGGCGGCCAGCGGACGGTGCTGCTCGGCCGCCGCGAGCTGGTGTGTCTTGGCGGTCAGCAGCACCGGGTAAGCGGGACTGCGGACCAGATAGTCGGCCAGGGCCGCCACCTGCGCGCGGAAGCCGGCCGTGTCGCCGTCGATCACGTGGTCGACGAGGCCGGACCGGAGCGCGGAGCCGGGAGTGACGGGCAGGCAGGCCTGGGTCAGCCGGTCCGCCTCGCTGGCGCCCACGCGGCGGGGCAGGGTGTAGGTCCAGTATTCCGAGCCGTGCAGGCCCATCAGGCGGTAGTGCGGGTTGAGGACCGCGCCGGACCGGCACCATACCTGGTCGGCGGCCAGCGCCAGCATCAGGCCGCCGGCCGCGGCGTTCCCGGCCAGCGCGGCCACGGTGAGCTGGCCGGTGTTGGTCAGGATCGCCTGCACCAGGTCGTCGATGGCGTTGATGTTCCGCCAGGACTCCTCGGCGGGATCGGCGGCGGCCTGGATCACGTTCAGGTGGATGCCGTTGCCGAAGAAGTCGCGGGGCGCGCCGAACACGATCACCTTGACCGGGCGGGCCTGGGCGTGCCGGTAGGCGGCCAGCAGGCTCTGGCACTGGCCGGTGCTCATGGCCCCGCCGGGGAAGCTGAACTCCAGGTAGCCGACCGCGCCGGATTCGCGGTAGCTGATCTGCCGGTAGGTGCGCCGGCCCGGCGGCAGCGTCAGCGGGGCGGGGACCTCGGGTACGCCGTCCAGCGGTGCGCCCGGTGATTCACGCAGCGCGAGGGTGGCCGGGAGCTTGAAGGTCTTCGGGCCGCCGGGCGCGGGGCGGCGGCGCAGCTGCGGGATCCAGACCGCGCCGTCCGCGGTGGCCCGGCAGATCGCGCCGTCCCGGTGGGCCAGGACCGTCCCGGGCTGGCCGCGCAGCTCGTCTTCGGGGTGCCCGCCGAACAGGTAGTACTCGGTGCCGCCGATCATGTCGAGCACGCCGGGGCTGGAGTCGGCCGCGCGCAGTTTGGCCAGCACCGACTCGGTGGGCTCGGCCGGCCAGTCGATTGCGCGGTCGGGCTGGCGGCAGGGCGGACGCAACTGCCCGATGACATCCGTTCGGCTGTAGTCCAGTGGCTCGGGCCGGTACCGGCCGGTGGTGAATCTGGCCACGGCCAGCAGCACCGCCTCGACCGCGGCGTCCGCGACCTCGGTCCGGTAGGTCGAGCTCTTCGAGTCGCCGGGCATAGCGAACTCCACGCTGGCCCAGATGTCGCCGGCGTCCATCTCCGCGTTCGCCTGCAGCACGGTGACGCCCCACCGCTCGGCGCCGCCCATGATCGCCCAGTCCAGCGAGGACGGGCCGCGGTCGCCCATCGGGCCCGGGTGGACGATGAAGCACGGCCAGGCCGACCAGATGTCCTCGGGAATCGCCCTGGTCAGCATCGGGGCGATGATCAGGTCCGGGTCATAACGGTGCACCCCGTCCCGCATCACCTCGTCCCCCAGGGCCAGCTCGACCGACACCTCGTGCCCGCGGTCGGCGAGTTCGGCGTGCACCCGCTGCGTCATGCTGTTGTAGGCGCTGGCAATGAGCAAGATCCGCATCGACGTCCCCCCGTGATGACCTTTCCCGGACAGAGGGGGGCCGGGGCGGTCCTGATACACGGTCGTGGCGCGTTCGGCGAACCACACGCTCCTTGCCGCGGCGCCGAGAACCGGTTGGCGGGGTGGACGCGTAGATGCGTTGAGGCTGGCGACAGGCGCCGGTCCGCAGATTGGATGGAGATTCCCATGTTGTTTCCCCGTAAGGCTGTGCTCGCCCTGATGACCGGTGTCGCCGCCGTGGCGATGCCGCTGGCCGTGGCGGGCAGCGCGAGCGCCTCTACCACCGCCAGCGGATGCACCGTCACGCCGCTGAAGCCGGTGTACGACCACATGAACAGCAGCGGCCAGAAGGTGATCAAGTACGAGACCAAGGTGTACTGCGACGCCGGGCGGTCCATCGAGATCCAGGACCAGACCCTCGAGCAGGACTGGACCAGCGCTGATGACTACTACGGCACGACCATCTACAACATCAGGTTCGACAGCGCCGCCACGGCGTACAAG
>Ga0306924_10002601_pt1 | contig 17058 bp, 14 predicted proteins | sample sta12Can44000111_FD_203756 | JGI IMG/M metagenome (GOLD analysis project Ga0306924, IMG submission 203756) | Lab enrichment of tropical soil microbial communities from Luquillo Experimental Forest, Puerto Rico - statanox.12C.anox.44.000.111 (v2)... | ecosystem: Environmental > Terrestrial >... | reverse complement strand
CATACCAGCATCCTGGCACGCGACACGCCGGAAACTCGGGTTACTTCGGAACGTTCGCGGAACGACGTGGATGCCACATCCACGTCGTAAAGAGCAGCAAGTAGCGGGAATCACAGGTCACGACAGGCTAACAGGAGCACAGCAACACCAGGGGCACCAGGGCCGAGGCCCGACCCATGCCCCAGCCGTGATCAACTTCAAGCCCACGGGTGGCTGGCGCTGACTGTGGTTAAGGAGTGACCAGTGTGCTGGTCTGCGCTGGCCGCTAACGGCGGCTGGTCATCAGCCGCGATGTCGTGGGCACTTGTTAGGCTGCGCGCATGCTTGATCACATCGGTCTGCAGGTCCAGGACGTGGAAAAGTCGCTCGACTTCTACCTCCGTACCTTCGCCCCGATCGGGATGCACGAGGTGGTGCGCTTCCCGGTCCGCGAGAGCATCGTGGTCGGCCTGGCCGGTCCGGACGGCCCGCCGGACTTCTGGCTGGTCCCGCCCGGCGGTCCCGAGACCAGGGAGGTGCACGTGGCCTTCCGCGCTCCCGACCGCGCGGCGGTGGACGCCGTGCACGAGGCGGCTGTGGCGGCCGGGGTGGAGGTGCTGCACGCCCCGCGCGAGTGGCCGGAGTACCACCCGGGCTACTACGGGGTGTTCCTGCGCGACCCGGACGGCCACAACGTCGAGGCCGTCCACCACGGCTAGCCGGTGCGCCTGGTCCTGACCCGGGACGCGGTCCGCCTGGCCCGGACCCGCAGCGTGGCCCGGTTCGGCCGTCGCCTCGGCCCGGTCGCCGACTCGGGATGCCGTTCGTCCTGGTGCCGCTCCTGCTGGTGCCGCTCGCTCCGGCGCCGGTCCCGCAGTGCCTGGAGCGACGGGGCAATCAGCGGCTTGAGCTGGGTCGGCTCCGGCAGCTGCGAGGGCTCGAGCTCGGAACGCAGCCGGTCCACGTGGGCCAGGATCTCGCCACGCAGCTGCCATCCCTCCGGCCGTCCGGCCGGGTTGGTGGAGAGCAGGTCGGCGAGCTGGTCCTGCTGCCGCTGGGCCTCCTCGAGGTGGTCTTCCAGTGCCTCGGTGATCGGCTCGGCCGCGAACGAGGAGAACGCCGGAGCGACCGGATCGGTCTCGAGCAGCTGGCCGTAGGCCCGCACCGCGGCGGACAGCTCGGTCAGCACGGCGGCCAGCCGGGCTCGCGTCTCGGCCTCCTTGACCGGGCTCTGCTCGCTGTCGATCCGCGCGCTGTCGGCCACCGAACGAGTCAGCACCCGGATGTCCGTCGCGGCCCGCTCCAGCGTGCTGACGCCGTCCCGCAGGCCGGCCGCCGGATCGCCGACCCTGAGCTTCCTGGGGTTCAGGCGGACGCTTTCCTCGGCCTGGGCCAGCGCGTCGTCCACCCGCTCGATCTCGCCGCGCAGCGCCCGGGTCCGGTCCAGCCACTCCGCCGCGCGCTTCGGGTCCGGTGCTTCGGCCAGGCCCTCGGCCATCTGGCTGAGCAGGTCGGCCATCTGCCGGCTCAGCTCGCCGACCGCCTCCTTGGCCGGCTGCACCCGTACCGGGGCGAACACCAGGCCGGCCGCCAGCCCCGCGGCCGCGCCGACCAGCGTCTCGATGATCCGGGTGCCGGCCGCCGCCTGCGAGCCGACCGAGAAGATCAGCATGGCGCTGATCGGCACCTCGAGGATCTCCTCGCGCAGCCGCAGCACGATGCCGAGCGCCAGCGTGGCCGCGACGAGCAGGCCGAGTACCCACCAGCTGAACGGGACGTAGGCGGCGACCGCCACCGCGGCGAGCACGCCGACGGTGACCGCCGCGACCCGCCGGATGGCGCTGCCGATGGTATTGAACAAGGTGGCCTGCACCACCAGCAGCGCGGTCAGCGGGGCCAGCACGGAGCGCGGCGACCCGCCCGGCAGCTGCAGCGCGAGCAGGTACGCGAACACCGCCGTGACGGTGAGCCGGGCGATGTACACCGCCGTTGGCTGGGCCCGGCGGCGGACCACGGTGAGCTGCTCGGCCTGGCGCCTGGCTACCGCCTTGGCCGCTACGCCGACGCTCTCGACAGGTATGGGACGAACGTGGAAACCCTTCATGAGCTGCATACCAGGGTCTAGTGGGCGGCGGGATCCATGATAGCTCTACCCAAGAGCAAAATATCTCACCATGGACCAACGCGTGCCAGGCTGAGCTATTCCCCGCTACCCGCGGTCCAGCAGCGCCGCCACCGCGGCCTGGTACAACTCGATCAGGCCGGACGCTACCTCGGGGGAGCCGAAGTGCGAGCTCCAGGTCAGTTCGGCTAGCGAGTCGCTGATCACGAAGGCCGACGCCAGCTGCAGCCCGCGGACCTCGGCCACGGCGAACAGCGCGGCCGCCTCCATCTCCACGCAGAGCACGCCCTCGGCCTGGTAGTGCCGGACCTCGTCGAGCGTCTCCCGGTAGGGGGTGTCGATCGTCCAGGAGGTGCCGGTCCGGAACCAGTGGCCCGCCTGCCGCATGGCCGCGGCCAGGGTGGCGGTCATCTGGGCCGGGGCCACGGCCAGCCGCCCAGGCGGCAGGTAGTGGTGTGAGACCCCTTCGTCCCTGACCGCGGCCTCGCACAGGACCAGGTCGCCGGGCTTCAGGTCGCGCTGCAGGCTGCCCGCGGTGCCGACCGACACCACGGCCGAGGTGCCCAGGGCGGCCAGTTCCTCCAGCGCCGCGGTCGCCGCGGGCGCCCCGATCCCGAACCGGCCGAGCAGCCCCACCCGGCCGCCGGTGCTCGGCAGCGGCACCGGCAGCGCCCGCCGCGACGGCTCGACGCCTTCGGTCCGCAGCACATGGTCATACAGCGAGCGCTGGTAGCAGAGCACCACGCCGTCTGGTGCGGGCGTGTCGTCACGCGCCCCGACCCGCCGCAGGTAGGCCAGGAAGTCGGCCGCGGTGAACAGCGCCTCCCCGGCGTGCTTGCCCGCGAAGTTCGGATAGCTCGACTCCGGCACGAACGCAGATTTTACGCTCATGACCGGCCCCGGCCCGGGACCAGCAGCACCGCCACCGGCACGACTACCAGCCCGGCCAGCGCCCAGCTCAGCCCGAACCCCTGCGCCACCAGCCCCACCGCCAGCGGCCCCAGCCCGCCCGCCAGCCCGGCGGCGCTGCTCAGCGTCACCGCCACCGAACTCCGTCCGGGCAGGCTGCCGTACAGCCGGGCCTGGAGCACCGGGTACCACGGCGCCGTCACCGCGCTCAGCGCCGCCAGCACGGCCAGCTTCGGGACCAGGCCGGGGACGAGCAGGAAGCCCGGATAGAGCAGCGCGGCGGCGGCCGCGCTGGCGCGCAGCACGGCCAGGTCCCCGACGCGTTCCAGGATCACGATCAGCGCGGCGTCCCCGGCCAGCGCGGCACCGAGCCTGACCGCGATGGCCAGCGCCGCGACCGCGGGCGTCAGGTTTGCGACGTCCACCAGGTATAGCGCCAGGAAGCCGGTGAACACGTCCACCAGCAGGTCGGCCACCTCGATCAGCAGCAGCCAGCGCAGCGTCCCCCACTTCCGTAGCGCCCGGCCCACTTCCCGCGCCCGCGCCGTCCACGGCGGCTGCTCCTCTTCCTCCGCCTCCGCCGCGGGCTGGTGGGCGTCCGCCGCCGGTCGGCCCCGCAGCAGCGTGCCGATCCAGGCCAGCGCGCCGATCCCGGCCAGCACCAGGAATCCGACCCGCCAGCCCCCACCTACCTGCCCGCCCCCCTCCACGGCCAGCACCGCGGTGAGGAGCAGCGGCCCGGCCATCGCGCCGGCCGCTCCGGCCAGGTCCCAGCGCGCCATGATCTGAGCCTGCCGGTCCGGCCAGGCGTCCACGATCTCGGCCTGGGTCAGCGACACGAACGCGCCCGACGCCGGGTAGAAAGCGACGAAGGCGGCCATCAGCACGGCGAACGAGCCGGCCGAGGCCACCGCGAGCAGGGTGAGCAGGAAGACGATGCCGCCGCCGAGGATGACCAGCCGACGTCGCCGGCCCTGGCCGGCCAGCACGCCCATGGGCAGCTCGAGGAGGCCGCCGACCAGCAGCGGGACCGAAGCCAGCAACCCGACCTGCTGGTAGCTCAGCCCCAGGTCGTGCCGGATGAGCGGGAGCGCCGCTCCCTTGGCCCCGTCAACCAGCTCGTCGGCGAACTCGATCGCGAGCGCGACGGCGAGAACGGAAAGCGCAGGCCTTCAGCGTCAAGTGAAACCCATGAGCGCCATGCTAAGCGCCCGCCGCCCTCGCGTCATCTGCGATTCTCGACCCGCCAGACCAGCCGCAGGCCAGACCAGTCCTCATCGAGGGCGGCCACCTTCACGTCAACCAGCCCGATCGGCAGCGCGCTATCGCGGATGAGGTTCTCCGTGATGTCACTGCGGTGCCCGGCCGCCCGCCGCGGCCAGGCGACCCAGAGCGCCCCGGCGGGATATATCCGGCGGCCAAGCTCGCCGATCTGCGCGGCTATCTCGCCCGCCGCGGTGAAGAAGGCCACGATGACGTCGGCCTGCCCGTCCGGGCCCGGCCGGGCCAGTCCGTCCGGCGGGTCGGTCAGCGCCCACCCGTTCGGCGGCTGGTACAGGCTGACCCGCTGCCCGGGCTTGAGGCCCAGCTTGGCCGCCTGCGGCCGCCCCGAGTACCCCGGTGCCGTCACCGGCAACCCGCCTTCATCGAAGGGTTTGCCATCCTAAGTACATCTATTCCCGGTACCGGTCCGATGAACGCCATCAGGATTGCGGCGTGGAGCCCGGCCCTCACGCCGGGGAGGAAACGCCGCCGTGCCTCCCCTCGAATGTCAGTGCGACATGATATCTTCAAACTGTCCGTAAGAGTCAAGCGGGCACCTGCATCATCTCGTATAGAACTGCGGCAGGGCATGCCGTGGCTGCGCGGGGAGGCTTCCGGGTTGCCGGGCCAATGAACCGCGAACCAACAGCGCGACCGCAGGTCGCGGCTGAAATCCGCGCTTTCAAGGCGACGGAGGATGTCAAGAACAGGAGTATGGCATACCCCGCTGAACGCCAAGGTGTTCAGCGGGTTCGCCGTCAACGATGCTGCACCTGCCGGGGCACCTGGCCGTGTTGCAGGAGGGCTAAGCCGCCGTAGCGGCCCGGGTGTAACAGAACCCGAGCCCGCGGCGCAGGCTGCCGTCCGTCGCCCGCGGCGTCTGCGAGTCACATTCGCCCCAGCGGCCTCTCGCCGCCCAGGCGCACCCGCGCCCAACCACGACGATGTGACATCGATGTGGTCAGGTGCACCACGATGTGACATCGTCGTGGTTCTGCGGAGGCGCCTGCCCTAGTCGAAGGGCCATACCCGTTCAGGACGCCCCAAGACAGGTACGGAAGCGCGGGTAGCGCCAAGCCCAACCCCTCAAGCGGCCCCCGACCCCGCGTCGGCCCCCCGTGAATTCGGTTGCGCCCCTGGGCATATCCAGTACTATACCGAGTATGCTACTCGATAGAGTCACCGGATGAGCGTCCGGCACGCGCTGCTCGCGCTGCTCAGCGAGGGGCCCAAGTACGGGCTGCAGCTGCGCGAGGAGTTCGAGGCGCGGACCGGGGAGGTCTGGCCGCTGAACGTGGGGCAGGTGTACACCACGCTGCAGCGGCTGGAGCGGGACGGGCTGGTCGAGTCGGACGGCGACGGCCAGGACGGCCCGCAGAAGGGGTTCCGGATCACCGCGGCGGGCGCCGGGGAACTGGCCGAGTGGCTGCGCACGCCCCCGGACATGGCCTCGCCACCGCGTGACGAGCTGGTGATGAAGATCCTGGTGGCGCTGCGGGTACCGGGAACCAACGTGCAGGACGTGATCCAGGTGCACCGCAGGTACCTGGTCGAGCTGATGCAGCAGTGGACGCGCATCAAGGAGAACGAGGCTCAAAGGGGCGAGGACGACATGAGCCTGGCCCTGGTGGTGGACGCGGAGCTGTTCCGGCTTGATTCGGCCATCCGCTGGCTCGATGCCGCGGACGGGCGCATCAAGCGGGCCGCCTCCGACGAGCCCGCAACAACAACGGGGAAGCACAGCGCCGCGAACGCCATGCCCGGCGTGCGGCGCAGAGTAGGAGCACGGAGATGAGTGTGCTGGAAATGCGGCGCGTGTCTCGCGTCTACGGCCAGGGGGCCGCCGAGGTACACGCGCTGCAGGAAATCAGCCTGAGGGTCGACGCCGGGACCATGGTCGCGGTGATGGGCCCGAGCGGATCGGGGAAGTCCACGCTGCTGACCATCGCCGGCAGCCTGGAGGAGCCGAGCAGCGGCGAGGTCATGGTCTGCGGCGAAGAGCTGAGCAAGCTGTCGCGCAACGCCCGGGCGCGGCTGCGCCGCCGCTCGATCGGGTACGTGTTCCAGGATTTCAACCTGCTGCCCGGGCTGACGGCGGCGGAGAACGTCGCGCTGCCGCTGGAGCTGGACGGCGTGCCCGCCAGGAAGGCCGGTAAGGCCGCGACGGCGAGCCTGGACGAGCTCGGTCTCGGCGACCGGGCCAAACACTTCCCCGACCAGCTATCCGGCGGCGAGCGGCAGCGGGTGGCCATCGCCCGCGCCATCGTCGGCGAGCACCAGCTGCTGCTGGCCGACGAGCCATCGGGCGCGCTGGACTCGGTCAACGGCGAGGCGGTCATGCGGCTGATCCACGTCGCGTGCAAGCGGGGCCTGGCCGCGGTGGTGGTCACCCACGACGCCCAGCTGGCCTCGTGGGCCGACCGGGTGGTGTTCCTGCGGGACGGCCGGGTGACCGACCAGACCGCGCCGCCCGCCGGGCCGGAGTCGCTGCTCGTGCGGGGACACGGCCAATGACCGCCGTAACGGAACGCGAAGAAGCACGGCCCGCGACGGGAACCGAGGACGGAGGCGTTCCCGCCCGGCGCGCCGTCATCCGCTGGGCGCTGCGGCTGTTCCGCCGCGAGTGGCGGCAGCAGCTGCTGGTGCTCGGCATGCTCGCCGTCGCGGTGGCCGCGACGGTCTGGGGCGTCGGGGTCGCCACCAACACGCCCCCGCCGGCCACCGCGACCTACGGCACCGCGAACGCCGTGATCAGCCTGCCGGGCGGTAGCCCGCACCTGGCGGCGGAGGTCGCGGCCATCACGCAGAAGTACGGCCCGGCCGACGTGATCGAGAACCAGGCGCTGAGCACGGCCACCACGCAGTCCGTCGAGCTACGCGCCCAGGATCCGCACGGACGCTTCGGCGGCCCCCTGCTCGCCCTGGACGAAGGCCGCTATCCGGCCGGACCCGGCCAGGTGGCGCTGACCCGTCAGCTTGCGTCGCTGTACAACCTGAGGGTCGGCGGCAACTGGCACGAGGGCGGCAAGACCTGGACCGTCACCGGCATCGTGGAGAACCCGACCGACCTCAACGACGAGTTCGCGCTGGTCGCTCCGGGGCAGGTGACCGCGCCGACCCAGGTGAGCATCCTGCTCAACGCGCCCGCCCAGGCCGCACGCGACCAAACCGCACAACACCCAGGCCAGCAGGTCCCGGTATTCAAGGGCCTGCCCGCCAGCGCGAGCGTCGCCCTGGCCTCGCAGTCCGCCAGCTCGGGCCTCATCACCCCCGCCACCATCGTGCTCGTGATCGCCGTGCTCGGGCTGGTCTTCATCGGCCTGGTCTCGGTGGCCGGGTTCACCGTGCTGGCGCAGCGGCGGCTGCGCGCGTTCGGCATGATCAGCGCGCTCGGCGCGACCGAACGCAACGTCCGGCTCGTCATGACGGCCAACGGTGCCGCGGTCGGCGTCGCCGCGGCCATCGCCGGCGCCGTCATAGGCGCGGCGGCCTGGTTCGCGTACGTCCCCAGCCTGGAGACGGCCACCGCGCACCGCATCGACCCGCTGAACCTGCCCTGGTGGGCGCTGGCCACCGGGGTGGTGCTGGCCGTCGCGACGTCCGTCCTCGCGGCCCGGCGCCCCGCTCGCACCGCGGCCCGGGTTCCGGTCGTGGCCGCGCTGTCCGGCCGGCCGCCCGAGCCGAAGGCGGTGCACCGCTCCGCCCCGCCCGGCCTCCTGCTGATCGCGGGCGGCGCGCTGTGCCTGCTGTTCTCCGGCGGCTGGAGCGCGAACAGCGGGTCGGCCGCGTTGCTCCTGCTGGCCGGCCTGGTGGGCATGGTCACCGGGATGTTCCTGCTCGCGCCGCTGTGCGTCGTAGTGCTGACCGCCGCGGCTGGTTCCCGGGTGCCGGTCGCGGTGCGGATCGCGCTACGCGACCTGGTGCGCTACCGGGCCCGCTCGGGGGCGGCGCTGGCCGCGGTCAGCTTCGCGGTGTTCCTCGCCATGCTGATCAGCATCATCGCCAGCGTGAGGTTCTCCAACGTGCTCGACTACACCGGGCAGAACCTGACGCCGAACCAGCTCATCGTCTACACCCAGCAGCAGGGGCCGAACTCCGTCGGCGCGCAAAGCCTGACCCAGAACCAGATCACCGCGCTGCAGCAGAAGGTCGACGATTTCGCGGCCACGCTGCGGCCCAGGTACGTGCTGACCCTGGACACGGTCAACGCCACGCTGCAGCAGAAGGGCAGGCAGAACAACAACTTCAGCGGCACGCTCTACGTCGCCACCCCGCAGCTGCTGGCCACCTACGGGATCACGAAACCGGACCCGGACGCCGACATCCTGTCCATGCGCCCCGGCCTGGCCGCTGAGCCCCGGATGCAGCTCCTCTACGGCGACCTCGACCCTCAGAGGAATCCGAACGCCAACCCCAGCACCGCGGACAACCCGGTCATAAAGACCGAGGCCAGCCTGCCGTCCGGCACCTCGGCGCCGAACACGGTCATCACCAGCCGCGCCATCCGGCGCTACCACCTGCACACCGTCCCCGACGGCTGGCTGATCGAGACGAGCAAGCCGCTGACTACGGCGCAGATCAGCGCGGCCCGGCAGATCGCGGCCAACGCCGGGGTAAGCATCGAGACCAAATCCGGCGAGCTCGCGCTCGGCCAGATCAGCGACGGCGCCACGGCGCTCGGCCTGGTCATCGCGCTCGGCGTGCTGGTCATGTCGGTCGGCCTGGTCCGCGGCGAGACCATTGGCGAACTGCGCACCCTCACCGCGGCCGGCGCCAGCAGCCGGGTCCGCCGCACCATCACCGGCGCCACGGCCGGCGCGATCGGCCTGCTCGGTGCGATCCTCGGCGCCGCGGTCGCCACGATCGCCGGGGTGAGCTGGGCGCGCAGCAGCCTGAGCACCACGTTCGGCGACGTCCCGGTGGTGAACCTGCTGCTCATCCTGGTCGGCCTGCCGCTGGTCGCCGCCGTCGGCGGCTGGCTGCTGGCCGGCCGGCCACCGCCCGCCATCAGCAGGCAGCCGCTGGAATAACTGGCGCAGGCCGGGACCTGATTCCGGGCCCTTGGGCTCGCGCTCCAGGATCTCGGCCGCGCCGCGGATCACGCACCGGAGCGGGTCCTCGACCAGGACCGCTCCGATGCCCGCCGCGGTCTCGATCCGGCTGGCCAGGCCGGGCAGCAGCGCGCCGCCGCCGGCCAGCCGGACCTTGCCGCGGACCACGTCCTCGGCCAGCCCGGCCGGGATCTCCGACAGCATCTCGTGCACCGCGGCCGCGATGGCCGAGACGATCGGCTCGAGCGCGTTCGCCACCAGGAATCCCGGCACGTACTCCGTCCGCGGCGCCCGCTGCGCGACGTCCAGGCCGACCGCCTCGGCGAAGCCCTCGGCCCCGCCGGTAACCCCGAGCGTCGTCTTCAGGTGCCGGGCCGCGCGCTGGCTGATGACCAGGCCGAGCTCGTTCCGCATCGCCTGCACGATCGCCTCGTCCATGGCGTTGCCGGCCTTGCGCAGCGACTGGGACCTGACCACCCGCCAGCCGGCCACGGCCGCGACCTCGGTGGTGCCGCCGCCGATGTCGACCACGAAGCCGCCCGCCCCGCCGGTCAGGTCGAACCCGGCCCCGGCCGCGGCGGCCACCGGCTCGTCGATCAGCCGCACGTTGTACCTGGGCCGCCGGACGCTCAACGCGGCGACGATCGACCGCCGCTCGACCGGCGTGGCCCCGCTCGGCACGCACACCAGCGCGTCGCGCCGCATCAGCGAGAACCGGCGGGTCCGGCGCAGGAACGCGTGCAGCATGGCCGCGGTCGCGTCCAGGTCCGCGATGACCCCGTCCCGCAGCGGGTGGATCACCTGGATGTCCTGCGGCTCCTTGTCGGCCAGCGCATCGGCCGCCTCGCCGACCGCTGCGACCTTGCCCACGCCCGTGTCGATGGCGATCGCGGTCGGCTCTTCGAGCACGATGCCGCGCCCGGCCACCCAGACGAGCGTGTTCACGGTGCCGAGATCGATCGCCACGCTACCCCGGAAGCGCATCTTGCTCCCTTCTGTGCCTTGCCAAGGCCAACGTGACGCCCCTCAATCCCGATACGACACTGTACTTTTCCCCAAACTCGCCCATGAATCGCCCCGCCGCGCGACGTTCGCTAAGCGTACAGCCGGTATTCTGCGCGGGCGACCCGGTGGATCCTGAGGTTGGATCGTGGTGTTCTCGTCCGATTATGGGTGTTATGGTCATCAGGGCCGGTGGAGGGAGACGTTTAATGCGTGTGCCTAGGCTCGTGGCGGTCGCGGCCGGCTGGTTTGGGCTCACCGTCGCCCTGGCCGCCGCCGCCCCCGGGCCTGGGATTGAAGGTTCGGTTGCCGCGCACCCCGCGGCTACGGGTCCTGCCGGGTCTTCGGTCTCTGCCCTGGCCGGCGTGACCGTCCGGCCGGGTGTGCAGCATGTCGGCCGCGTGCAGGCCGGTCCGCCGACCACTGCATCCTGTGAGAAACTCTACAAGGTCGCGTGCTACCAGCCGGCCCAAATCCAGCAGGCTTATGGCCTGCCCGCGCTGTATGCCAGCGGCGTATCCGGCCGGGGGACCACGATCGTCATCGTCGACTCGTTCGGCTCGCCGACGATCAGGAACGACCTGAAGGTATTCGACCAGACCTTCGGCCTCCCGGCGCCGCCGACATTCACGATCAGCCAGCCCGCGGGCAGGGTGCCCGCCTACAACCCGAACAATCCCGACATGGTGGGCTGGGCCGGCGAGACCACGCTGGACGTGGAGTACGCCCACACGATCGCCCCGGGCGCCAGCATCCTGCTGGTCGAGACGCCGGTCTCCGAGACCGAGGGGGTGCACGGCTTCCCGCAGATCATCAAGGCTGAGGAGTACGTGGCCAGGAACCACCTCGGCGACGTGATCAGCCAGAGCTTCAGCGCCACCGAGCAGACCTTCCCGGGCCGGGCCGCGGTCCAGGCGCTGCGCGGCGCCTACCAGCTCGCCGCCAGGAACCACGTCACCGTGCTGGCCGCCTCGGGTGACTCGGGCGCCGCCGACGTCAAGCTCGACGAGCGCACGTACTACCCGTTCCCGGTGACCTCCTGGCCGGACAGCGACCCGCTGGTGACCGCGGTCGGCGGCACCCAGCTGCACTTCGCCGCGAACGGCAAGCCCGCCGCGCCGACGGTGTGGAACGACACCTACAACCGGGCCGCGAACGAGTTCGCCACCGGCAACGCGGGCCCGAACCCGCTGGCCGGCGGCGGCGGACGCTCGGTCCTGTTCGGCCGGCCGGGGTACCAGAACGGGGTGAAGGGCGCCGTCGGCAGCCACCGCGGCGTGCCCGACATCTCGATGAGCGCGGCGTGCGACGGGTCGGTGGACACCTACGGCACGTACGGCGGCGCGCCGCCCGGCTGGTCCCCGTCGTGCGGCACCAGCGAGGCCACGCCGCTGTTCGCCGGCATCGTCGCGCTGGCCGCCCAGGTGGCGGGGCACCCCCTGGGGCCGGTCAACCCGGCCCTGTACCGGCTGGCCGCCGCGCACGCCCGCGGCGTCGTGGACGTCACCAAGGGCGACAACACGGTGTCCTTCACCCAGGGCGGGAAGCGGCACCGGGTGCCCGGCTTCACCGCCGTACCCGGCTACGACCTGGCCTCCGGGGTCGGCACGGTGAACGCCGCGTACTTCGTCCGCGAACTCGCCGCCGCGGCCGGCCGGTAAAAAGGTCATTTTCGTCCCGAACGGTCCTCGGTGCGAGCCTTGGGAACGGCGTAATCATCTGATGTTTCCGCGGTGCCGGGCTACGCCCGGTGCGCGGTGAAACCCGATCTGCCTGGTGAGACTCGGCCGGCCACCCGCCCCGCGGGATTCGGCGCGAAGCGCCATTGCCGGGCGCTCATCGCGAGATACATTGTCTGCGGGTGGCGGCACCATCAACGCCGCGAACTTCGTGCCTACGCCCGTGTGACCTCGCATTTCCCGGTAGAACCACCCGTACCAACTCCCCGCCCGCGGAGATTACGCCCTACCCGGGCGGGAAGTTGGAGCGCACGCCGGCGAGGTGACGGCAAGAAGGAGAGGAACCGATGGAGGACGTGTTTGATGTCCTGGCCGAGGACCATGAGGAGATAAGACAGGCCCTGGCCGAGCTTGAGAAGGGTCCGACCGCAGCCACGGGCGCCTCCGAGGATCAGCTCATGCTGCGCAAGATCATGACCGAAGAGCTGATCATCGAGGAGGCCAAGCACGAGGAGATCGAGCTCACCTGCATCTGGCCCGCCGTGCGCGGGCACGTCCCCGGCGGGGACCAGCTCGCCGACCGGGCCGTCTGCGCCGAGCTCGAGATCGTGGCCCTGCTGGCCGAACTGGACAAGCTGGACGTCAGGCAGCCGGATTTCGAGAAACTGCTCAGCGCGTTCACCCAGGCGGCCAGGGAGCATTTCGACTTCGAGGAGCGGCAGGTGTGGCCGCGGCTGCGCGCTGCCTTCACGTCCGGGGCGCTGACCGCCAAGGCCGCGGGCGAGCTGGCCGCCCGTATCCTGGCGGCCAGGCAGGCCGTGCCCGTCCCGCCCTTCCCTCAGGCGTCGCCCTCGTCCAGCTAAGAAAATTCTCTGTTGATAGCGGAATCTGCAGCCTGCTTTCAGCTATTCATCAGGTTCGTGGTGCTCACTGGAAAGGGCCATCCCCTGACGCCCAGACCTAAGGCGTGATGCAGATGCAGGATTACAGCGGCTACGGCGCTTACGGCGGGCCGCCGTCGGGAGACTACGGGCACACCGCGCCGTTGCCTCCGACGCCTCCCCCGCCGCCGCCGCCCAGGCGGCGCGTCGGGCTGCTGAGTTACCTGGCCGTCGCGCTGGTCGCGGGCGCCCTGGGGGCGGGCTCGGTGGTCGCCCTCTACAGCCCGGCGGCCAGCACGGCCTCGCCGTCGGCGCAGCCGAGCAATGGAGGGCCCGCCCCGCTGCCCAGCACCGCGGTGCCCATGCCCAGCAACGGCGGGTCCGGGACCACCGGCGGAAGCCTGAGCAAGGTGGAGCAGGGCGTCGTCATCATCAACACCACGCTGCAGTACAGCAGCGAGCGGGCCGCGGGCACCGGCATGGTGATCAACGCGGGCAACGGCCTAGTGCTGACCAACAACCACGTCATCGAGAACGCCACCAGGATCACCGCGACGGTGCCGGGCACCGGCCACCGCTTCCTGGCCAAGGTGGTCGGCTACGACGTGACCGGCGACATCGCGCTGATCCAGCTGCAGGACCCGTCCGGCCTGCACCAGGTCCCGCTCGGCGATTCCGGCAAGGTCAGGGTCGGCGACGTGGTGACGGCCCTGGGCAACGCCCAAGGGCAGAACGAGATCGTCCCCGCGGGCGGGCACATCACCGGGGTCAACCGGACCATCACGGCCAGCGATCAGGGCGGCGCGGTCAGGTCCGAGACGCTGCACGGGATGCTCCAGACGGACGCGGGCATCGTCTCCGGCGACTCGGGCGGCCCGCTGGTCAACGCGGCCGGCCAGGTCATCGGCATGGACACCGCGGGCAACGACGTGCGCTTCCCAGACCAGCAGGCGGCGGCCGGCTTCGCCATCCCCATCAACACCGCCCTCTCCGTGGCCAGGGAGATCGCCGCGGGTCACGCCAGCTCCACCATCTCGATCGGCTACCCGCCGTTCATCGGGATCTACGTCGCGCAGGGCACCAGCAGCGATCCGCAGCAGCAGGCCCAGGATCAGCAGCAGCAGAACAACGGCTTCGGCGGGAACGGCTTCGGCGGGAACGGGAACGGGTCCGGCAGCCAGAGCTGCTTCAACAACGGCACCGGCCTGCCCGTCCCGGCCACGATCGCCCCGGTAAGCTCGGGCACCCTGGTCGTCGGCACGATCTGCGGCAGCCCGGCGGCGATCGCCGGGGTGACGGCCGGGTCGGCCATCACCAGCGTGAACGGCCAGGCGGTCGGCGCGCCGCAGAGCCTGCACGCCCAGATCGCGAAGTACCGGCCCGGCGACACGGTGTCCCTCACCTGGGTCACCCCGTCCGGCCAGCACAAGACCGCGAACGTGACCCTCACCGCGGGCCCGCCCCTGTAGTCCGAGGTAGGGTCCGGCAACAGACCCGGCGCCCGAGGCGGTACCCGCTGGCCGCCTCGGGTGCCGTGTTCTGCCCGCTCGTTCGTACCAGGCCCGAGGGCCGGCTGTCGCAGCCCTCGTGAGCTAACGGAGCCCAGGGGGTTCAAAAGGCGGCCTGAGATAGTCACACTGGATCACGTGTACGACTTCGACGTGCTGGTTATCGGCTCGGGGCCTGGCGGCCAGAAGGCAGCCATCGCCGCGGCCAAGCTCGAGCGCCGGGTGGCGATCGTCGAGCGCAAGGACATGATCGGCGGCGTGTGCCTGAACACGGGCACGATCCCGTCGAAGACCCTGCGCGAGGCGATCATGTACCTGACCGGCCTCAGCCAGCGGGAGATGTACGGGCAGAGCTATCACGTCAAGGACGAGATCACCATCGCCGACCTGGCCGCCCGCACCAACCACGTGGTCGGCCGCGAGATGGACGTGGTGCGCAGCCAGCTGTCCCGCAACCGGGTCACGATGATGACCGGCACGGGCAGCTTCGTCGACCCGCACACGGTGGAGGTGGAAGGCGGCCACGGCGAGGTCCGCCGGGCCACCGCGGACAAGGTCGTGGTGGCCACCGGCACCCGCCCGGCCCGGCCCGGCAGCGTCGAGTTCGACGAGCGCACGGTCATCGACTCGGACGGGATCGTGCACCTGGAGCGGGTGCCCCGCTCGATGGTGGTCGCCGGCGCCGGGGTGATCGGGATCGAGTACGCGTCCATGTTCGCGGCGCTCGGCACCAAGGTCACCGTGGTGGAGCAGCGCGAGCGGATGCTCGAGTTCTGCGACGTCGAGGTGGTCGAGGCGCTCAAGTACCACCTGCGCGACCTCGCGGTCACCTTCCGGTTCGGGGAGACGGTGTCCTCGGTCGAGGCGCGCCCGGATGGCGCCATCGCGACGCTGCTGAGCGGGAAGAAGATCCCCGCCGACACCGTTATGTACTCGGCCGGGCGGCAGGGCGCCAGCGATAAGCTCAACCTGGACGCGGCCGGCCTGACCGCCGACAAGCGCGGCCGGATCGCGGTGGACGAGTGCTACCGGACCGCGGTGGAGCACATCTACGCGGTCGGCGACGTGATCGGCTTCCCCGCCCTGGCCGCGACGTCCATGGAGCAGGGCCGGGTCGCGGCGCACCACGCCTGCGGGGAGCCGCTGCACGAGGTCGCCGAGCTGTATCCGATCGGCATCTACAGCATCCCCGAGATCAGCTTCGTGGGGCGGACCGAGGAGCAGCTTACGAAGGACAACGTGCCCTTCGAGGTGGGCGTCTCCCGGTACCGGGAACTGGCCCGCGGACAGATCATCGGCGATTCCTACGGCGTGCTGAAGCTGCTGGTCTCGCTGGACACCCACACCCTGCTCGGCGTGCACGTGTTCGGCACCGGTGCGACCGAGCTGATCCACATCGGCCAGGCCGTGATGGGCTGCGGCGGCACGGTCGACTATCTCGTCGACGCCGTCTTCAACTACCCGACCCTGGCCGAGGCGTACAAGGTCGCCGCGCTGGACGCGATGAACAAGATGCGCCAGATCGCCCGGTTCTCCTGACGCGTCCGCGAACCGGTGGCCCGCGTCAGCCGGCCAGGAACTCCGCCATGACGGGTGCGGTGGCCTGCGGGTCGATGTCATGGGTCTGGCCGGGGAGGACGGCGAGCCGCCCGCCGGGCAGGGCGGCCGCGGCGGCCCGGGCCGCGTCGCGCAGGAACGGCGGGCTGTTCTCGCCGCCGAGCACCAGGGCCGGAATGGCGATCGTGGCGAGCAGGCCCGCGGGCAGCGACAGGTCGCCGACGATGGCGGCGTCGTAGGCCAGGGTGTGGGCGATTGCCTCCAGGCCGGGGCGGAACGGGGCGTGGCGCAGCTGCGCGACCACGGCCTCGGGGATGCCGACCGCCTGGGTCTGGTAGAGCTCGACCGCGTCGCCGCGGCGGCCGGCCGCGACCAGTCCGGCGAGCTTGGCCGGGAGGTCGGGGGGCAGCCCCGGATGGCTGTCGTCGGTGCGGAACGGCGGCTCGTACAGCACCAGCTTGGCGATCGGCAGGCCGGCCGCGGCGGCCTTGAGCGCGAGGGTGGCGCCGGAGGAGTAGCCGAACACGGCGGCTGACCCGCCCGCCGCCGTGATCAGCGCGGCGAGGTCCTCGATCTCCCGGTCGACCGCGTACGGCGCGGTGTCGCCGCTGTCGCCCCGGCCCCGCCGGTCGTAGTTCAGCACCGTGAACCGCGGCGCGAGCGCCCTGGCCAGCGGATCGGTGGTCGATCGGGTGTTGAAGGCTCCCGCCGCCGTGATGACCGGCGGCCCGTCCCCAAACCGGTCGAACGCGATCGTCGTTCCGTCGGCCGAGGCCACAGTGTCCATGGGTGATCTCTTTCCTATCCGGCGGACGGCGATCCGGCCGCTTTCCTGCCCGGCGGACGGGTCGCCGGCCGCTCTGGCTAGCGTGGCCGCGACCCGGTCCGGTAGAATTTGTCTATCTAAGAGTTTGATACTCAAACAGTTTGGGTGTCAAGGCATTTAGGGTTATGAAGGGGCGCGCCAGTGACCGACTCAGTTCAGCGGGAACTCGCCCGCGGGCTCGCCGGGCATCCCACGGCCGATCCTGTTACCGAGGCCGTGGCCAGGCGGATCGTCGTGATCGCCTGGCAGTACGAGCGCGCCATGCACCACGTCACGGCCCA
>Ga0306924_10002596_pt1 | contig 17081 bp, 18 predicted proteins | sample sta12Can44000111_FD_203756 | JGI IMG/M metagenome (GOLD analysis project Ga0306924, IMG submission 203756) | Lab enrichment of tropical soil microbial communities from Luquillo Experimental Forest, Puerto Rico - statanox.12C.anox.44.000.111 (v2)... | ecosystem: Environmental > Terrestrial >... | reverse complement strand
CCAGCCCTGTCGTATCGATCCGCACCCCCGCACCCATCGTGCTCGAGACGCTGACCTTCTTCAGATACACACCCTTTAGTCCCTGCGGCCGCGCCTTGTTCAGCGCCTCGATCAAGGCCATGAAATTGCTCTTGAGCTGATCCGGTGTGAACGACGCGCGTCCGATCGTGCATTGGACGATGCCGGCCTTGTCGGTGCGATACTGCACCTGCCCCGCCTTCGCGTTCTTCACCGCGCCCGCGACGTCGGGCGACACCGTCCCGACCTTGGGATTCGGCATGAGTCCGCGCGGACCCAGGATCTGCCCGAGCCCCCCGACGACCTTCATCGCATCCGGCGTGGCGATCACCACGTCGAAATCCATGAAGCCTTCCTTGATCTTCGCGGCGAGATCGTCGAAGCCGACGATGTCCGCGCCGGCGTCCATCGCGAGCTTCTGCTTGTCACCCTGAGTGAACACGGCGACGCGGACCTTCTTGCCGGTGCCGGCGGGCAGCACCACCGAGCCGCGCACGGTCTGGTCCGATTTCTTCGGATCGATCCCGAGATTGACCGCGATGTCCACCGATTCGTCGAACTTCGCGACTGCGGTTTCCTTGACGAGCTTAATCGCGTCGTCGACCGGATAGGCCTTCGTACGGTCGACCTTGCCGCGGGCGATCTTCATGCGCTTCGAGAGGCGATGAGGTTTTTGTTCGGTGGCCATGATCACTTCACTCCGTCCACGGTGATGCCCATGCTGCGCGCGCTGCCGGCGACAGTGCGCACCGCGGCATCGAGATCGGCGGCGGTGAGATCGGGCATCTTCAGCTTGGCGATCTCCTCGGCCTGCGCGCGCGTGATCTTGCCGACCTTGTCGGTGTGCGGCTTGCCGCTGCCCTTCTCGATCTTGGCCGCCTTCAGGATCAGCACGCTCGCCGGCGGCGTCTTCATCACGAAGCTGAAGCTCTTGTCCGCGTAGGCAGTAATCACGACCGGGATCGGCAGCCCGGCTTCCATCTTCTGCGTTTGAGCGTTGAACGCCTTGCAGAACTCCATGATGTTGAGCCCGCGCTGTCCGAGCGCCGGCCCGATCGGCGGGCTCGGGTTCGCCTTGCCGGCCGGCACCTGCAACTTGATGTAGCCAACTATCTTCTTTGCCATCTATCGCTCCTGTTCGGGTTCAAGCGGACCGACTTCGTCCTCCCCGTTACCTAGGCCTTTTCAACCTGCGAAAAATCGAGCTCCACCGGCGTCGAGCGGCCGAAAATCGTGACCGACACGCGCAGCTTGCTCTTCTCGTAATTCACGTCCTCCACATTGCCGTGGAAATCGGTGAAAGGACCATCCTTCACGCGCACTGCCTCGCCCATCTCGAAGAGCACCTTCGGACGCGGCTTCTCCACGCCTTCCTGCACCTGCTGCAGGATCGCGTCGACTTCCTTCTGCGAGATCGGCGTCGGCTTGTTCGCCGTGCCGCCGACGAAGCCGGTCACCTTGGGCGTGCTCTTCACCAGATGCCAGGTGTCGTCGGTCATCTCCATCTCGACCAGCACGTAGCCCGGGAAGAACTTGCGCTCCGAAATCGCCTTGGCCCCGTTCTTCATCTCCACGACTTCCTCGACCGGCACGAGAATCTGGCCGAACTGCTCGGCCATGCCCGAGCGCTTGATGCGCTCCGTCAGCGCGCGCTGGACGCTCTTCTCGAAGCCCGAGTAAGCGTGGACGACGTACCACTTCTTGCTCATCGCTGTGTGCTCTATTCCTGGTTCCAATGCCACGCTCCGCTCGTTACTCGCGGCCCGTTATGAGCTTGATCACCATCGCGATCGCCGAGTCGACGCCGAACAGAAACAGCGCCATCACGACCACGAAGGCGAATACGATCAACGTGGTCTGCACCGTCTCCTTGCGCGTCGGCCACGAAACCTTGGCGCCTTCAGCCCAAGCCTCCTGGCCGAATGCGAACAACTCGCGGCCCGTCTGCGTGAACCACGCGACCGCACCGGCCGCGACCAGCCCGCCCAGCACCATCAGCACGCGCAGCACCTGTGGCAGGTCGCTGTAGTGGTAGTAGCCCCAGACGCCGGCGATCACCAATCCGATCGCCAGCGCCATCTTGATCTTGTCAGCTATCGTTTCCATTCAAGCGACTGCTCTCGTTCCTCTGACTTTGACGTCTCCCGCCTCAGGCCTGCCATCGAATGGCAGGCCAGGAGGGAATCGAACCCCCAACCTGCGGTTTTGGAGACCGCCGCTCTGCCAATTGAGCTACTGGCCTGTTGTCTCTCTTTAACTTGTTACTCGATGACTTTCGCCACGACTCCGGCGCCGACCGTGTGTCCGCCTTCGCGAATGGCGAAGCGCAAGCCTTCCTCCATCGCAATGGGCGCAATCAACTGCACCGTCATCTGTATGTTGTCCCCAGGCATCACCATCTCGGTACCCTGCGGCAACTCGATACTGCCCGTCACGTCCGTGGTCCGGAAATAGAACTGCGGCCGATACCCAGGAAAGAACGGCGTGTGCCGCCCGCCCTCTTCCTTGCTAAGCACGTACACCTCGCAGGTGAACTTGGTGTGCGGGGTGATCGACCCCGGCTTCGCCAGCACCTGCCCGCGCTCCACCTCTTCGCGCTTGGTGCCGCGGAGCAACACCCCAATGTTGTCGCCCGCCTGCCCCTGGTCCAGGAGCTTGCGGAACATCTCCACCCCCGTGCACACCGTCTTCAAGGTCGGGCGCAGGCCCACGATCTCCAGCTCCTCGCCCACCTTCACCACTCCGCGCTCCACTCTCCCCGTCACCACCGTGCCCCGACCACTGATGCTGAACACGTCCTCCACCGGCATCAGAAACGGCCCATCGATCAGCCGCTTCGGGGTCGGAATGTAGCTATCGAGCGCCTCGGCCAGCTTCATGATCGAGCCCTCGCCCAAGTCCCCCGTGTCCCCCTCCATGGCGAGCTTGGCGCTGCCAATCACAATGGGAATCTTGTCCCCAGGAAACTCGTACTTCGAAAGAAGCTCCCGGACCTCGACTTCAACGAGCTCCAAGAGCTCCTTGTCATCGACCATGTCCGCCTTGTTCAGATACACCACGATGTAGGGCACTCCCACCTGGCGGGCCAAGAGAATGTGCTCACGCGTCTGCGGCATCGGACCGTCGGCCGCACTGACCACCAGAATGGCCCCGTCCATCTGCGCCGCCCCGGTGATCATGTTCTTGATGTAGTCGGCGTGCCCCGGGCAGTCCACGTGCGCGTAGTGCCGGTTCTGCGTCTGGTACTCCACGTGCGCGGTGTTGATCGTGATCCCGCGTGCCTTCTCCTCCGGCGCGTTGTCGATCTGGTCGTAGGTCCTGACATCGCCGCCATACTTCTTGGCCAAAATCATCGTCATCGCCGCCGTCAGCGTCGTCTTCCCGTGATCGACGTGCCCAATGGTCCCCACGTTCACGTGCGGCTTGGTACGCTCAAATTTGCTCTTGGCCATCTCTCATGCTCCTTGCGATCCTCGTGCTCGCGTGCGGTTCCGTGGTGCCCATGGTGCGGATTGAACGCACGACCTCTCCCTTACCAAGGGAGTGCTCTACCACTGAGCTACATGGGCTGCTGTCCCTCGGTGCAAATTCCTCATCTTTGGAGCGGGTGAAGGGAATCGAACCCTCGTCATAAGCTTGGAAGGCTTCTGCTCTACCATTGAGCTACACCCGCGGGCCTTCCTGACCTGGTGGAGGGGGAAGGATTCGAACCTTCGAAGGCAGAGCCGGCAGATTTACAGTCTGCTCCCTTTGACCGCTCGGGAACCCCTCCAACGAAACCGGGCATTTTAGCAATTTCCGTTCCCGAGTGTCAAATCACGGTAAATCCGGGTGTTTTCCCATTGAATACTGCATCGCAGAGGACCCGAAGAGCGCCCGCTAGAATCCTCCCGTGAGCTATGACTACATCATCGTCGGAGCGGGTTCCGCCGGCTGCGTCCTCGCCAATCGGCTCTCCGCGGGCGGCCGTTACGAGGTGCTGCTGCTCGAGGCCGGACCGGCGGACAGCTACCCGTGGATTCACGTACCCATCGGCTACGCCAAGACGATGTTCAATCCGCGTGTTAACTGGTGTTTCGAGACTGAGCCTGAGGCCGGAATGAACGGACGCCGCATCTATTGGCCGCGCGGCAAGACGCTCGGCGGCTCCAGCTCGATCAACGGGCTGATCTGTATACGCGGCCAGCGCGAGGACTACGATCGCTGGGCAACCGCGGGAAATCCGGGCTGGAGCTACGAGGACGTTCTGCCTTATTTCAAGCGCCTCGAGCACGCGATCGACGGCGATGTCGCCTGGCACGGGCGCGATGGTCCGCTGTGGTGCTCGCCGATTCGCCGCAAGCACGAACTGATCGAGGCGGTGATCACGGCGGGCAACGAGCTGGGTATTCCGCGCAACGACGATTTCAACGGCGTTTCACAGGAAGGCGTCGGCTACTACCACCTGAACACGCGGCACGGCTGGCGTTGCAGCGCTGCCGTGGGATATCTGCGTCCGGCGCGCAAACGATCAAATCTGCGCGTGGAAACCAACGCCCGCGCGCTGACGATCGAGTTTGACGGACATCGCGCGACGAGTGTGCGCTATCGTCAGCATGGGATAGAACATTCGGCGACAGCGCGGCGTGAGGTGCTTCTTTGCGCGGGCTCGTTGCAGTCCCCGCAAATCCTGCAGCTCTCCGGGGTCGGAACTCGGGCGCTCCTCGAAAAGTTCGGCATCGGCGTCGTGCATGAATTGCCCGGGGTGGGCGAGAATCTGCAGGATCATCTTCAGGCGCGCGTGATCTTCGAATGCACGAAGCCGATTACGACCAACGACGATCTCAAGAGCTGGTGGCGCACACTCGCCATCGGACTCGACTACGTCTTCACGCGAGGCGGACCGATGGCGATCGGCATCAATCAGGGCGGCATTTTCGCCCGTGTCGACGGCACCGCATCGACACCGGAGCTGCAATTCCACGTCGCGACGCTGTCCTCCGACATGGCGGGCTCGCCGGTGCACCGCTTTCCCGGCTTCACCTTTTCGGTGTGCCAACTGCGTCCGGAATCGCGCGGCTCCGTGCGCATCAAGTCGCCCGATGCGCTCGCGGCTCCGGCGATGCAACCCAACTATCTCTCGACGCAGCACGACCGCCGCATGATCGTGGCCGGCATCCGCCTCGCCCGCCGCTTCGCCGCGACGCGTGCGCTTTCGCCTTATGTAAAGTCGGAATATCGCCCCGGGCCGAGCGCACAGAGCGACGACGAACTGCTCGAGTTCGCGAAGAACACCGGCGGCACGATCTTCCACCCGAGCGGCACCTGTAAGATGGGCGATATTGCGAGTGATCCGCGGGCTGTCGTCGACGCGCGGTTGCGAGTGCATGGCCTCGAAGGACTGCGGGTGGTCGACTGCAGCATCATGCCCACGCTCGTGTCCGGGAACACCAATGTGCCGGCGGTGATGATCGCGGAGAAGGCGGCGGACATGATCCTCGCGGACGCTGGCTGAGCGGCGCACGGAGGGCGCGATCGCACAGCGCTTGACACCTTGCGCATCGCTCCGTACCGTCCAGCAGACCCTCGGAGTAGCTTCCTTGCCTTCGTTCAAACGCTGGGTCGCCGGCTTGGCGATCGGCCTCGCGCTTGCGCTTACGGGCGCGCTCGCCTTCGCGCAAGGGACCTATCCCAATCGGCCGATCAAGCTTGTCGTTCCCTATCCGCCGGGCGCCTTGACCGATCTGCTCGCGCGCGCGATCGGCGAGCGGCTCGGCACAGCGCTGGGGCAACCAGTCGTGGTCGACAACAGGCCCGGCGCCGGCACGCTGGTCGGCGCCGAGTTCGTCGCGAAGCAGCCACCCGACGGCTACACGCTGCTCATGGCCACGAGCACGACGCTCGGCATCAGTCCGGCGCTCTATCAACCGTCACCGGTCAACCCGTTGAAGGACTTTGCACCCGTTTCGCCGGTCGGCACGGTCAATTTCTTCCTCATCGCGAACCTCGGATTTCCGGCGAAGAACGTAAAAGAGATGATCGATGCGATCAAAGCGAGTCCCGGCAAATACAACTACGGCTCGGTCGGCAGTGGCAGCCCGCATCACCTGTTCATGGAAGCGCTCAAGACCGAATACGGACTGTCGATCCAGCACGTCCCATACAAGGGGACGCCGGCTGCGCTCAGTGATTTGCTGACCGGCAACATCCAGGTGATGTTCGCCGACGCGACCATCGCTGTGCCGAACATCAAGGCCGGCAAGGTTACTGCACTGGGTACCTCGGCTGCGAAGCAGACCCCGCTCTTGCCTTCGGTGCCGCCCATCGCGGCGACGGCTCCAGGCTTCGACTGGCAGGCGTGGCAGGGCATCGTCGCTCCAGCTGGCACGCCGCGCGATATCCTCGCGCGACTTTCCTTCGAGCTGCAGAAGATTCAAGCCACGACGGAATTCCAGGACCAGCTCGTCAAGTTCGGTATGGAGCCCTTTCCGCCGCAATCGCCCGAACAGTTTGCGGCGATGATCGCGAGCGAGCAGCCGCGCTGGGCGAAAGCGATCCGCGATTCCGGCGCCAAGGTCGACTGACGAGAGGAGAGCCGGCGTGGCGAGCATCGTCATCGACGTCCACACGCATTGTCTTACCGAGGGCTGGTTCGAGCTTCTCAAACGCCACGGTGGCCCGCGCTACACGGTGCAGCAGGTCACCGGCAGATTGCACGCCATTCATTTGGATGGCGCGCCGTTCATGACGCCGGTGCCCGCGATGTTCGATTATGCGCTGCGTATCGCGACCATGGACAAGCACGGAGTCGACATCGGAGTGGTCTCGCTCACCTGCCCCAACTGCTACTGGGGCTCGCCGGAGGTAAGCTTGGAGGCCGCGAGGATGATGAACGACGACATGGCCGCGGCGCGCAACGCGTATCCCGACCGCATCCGCTGGTTCGCCTCGCTCCCCTGGCAGCACGAAACGCTGGCCCTTGCCGAGCTGGAGCGCGCAACGAAGGCGGGCGCATCAGGCGTGATGGTGCTCGCCAACGTCGGCGGCGCGCCGCTCACCGATCCCGCCTTCGCCGCGATCTGGGAAGCGATCGACGCGAAGGCGCTGCCGGTGCTGGTCCATCCGACCGCACCGCCCGGGGTCGCCGAGATGGACATGGCGCGCTTCCAGCTCACGGCGTCGATCGGCTTCACCTTCGACACCTCGCTCGCGATCGCGCGCATGATCTACGACGGCTTCTTCGAGCGCTACCGCCGCGTGAAGGTCATCGCGGCGCACGGCGGTGGCGCTTTGCCCTATTTGATCTCCCGCATGGACCAGTGCCACGCGAACATTCCTGCCTGCCGTGAGAAGATCGCGCGGCGCCCTTCCGAATATCTGCCGATGATCTGGGCCGACGCGGTCGTCTTCGCGCCCGAGGTTCTGGATCTTTGCGTGAAGACCTTCGGCGCCGACAATCTGATGTACGGCTCGGACTATCCGCACACGATCGGCGACCTTCCCGGCTGCCTCGCGCGCGTCGACGCCCTGCCAGACGCGACGAGCGACAAGGTTCGCGGCCGAACAGCGTCGCGCGTATTCGGTTTCTAGGAGATCGCATCATGCCCTGCTGTCACGTCGACTTCGCGCTTACCGAGAAGAGCGATCCTGCTTTCACGATCGGCATGCCGACCTTCACTTTCGGCGCGGGCTGTCTCTCCGAAACCGGCGAGCAGGCGCGCGCGCTCGATCTCGCTCGTGTCGCGCTTTTCACCGATCGCCATCTGCGCGACTCGCCTCATGTGGCGGCTGCGCGGTCCTCGCTCGCGGCGGCCGGTGTCGATGCGGTGATCTACGACGAAGTATCGATCGAGCCGACGACCGCGTCGTTCCAGGCCGCGGCGAAATTCGCGGTTGAAGGACGCTTCGACGGCTACGTCTCAATCGGCGGTGGCTCGGTCATGGACACCTGCAAAGCGGCGAATCTGTACGCGACGCATCCTGCCGAGTTCATGAGCTACGTGAATGCGCCGATCGGCGGCGGACAGAAAGTACCAGGACCGGTGAAGCCGCACATCGCGTGTCCGACGACTTCAGGCACCGGCTCGGAAACGACCGGCATCGCAATCTTCAATCTGACCGACATCAACGCCAAGACCGGCATCATCTCGCGCCGGCTCATTCCGACGGTCGCATTGATCGATCCGAACGTCGCGCTCAGCTTGCCGCGCAACGTCGTCGCTGCGAGCGGCTTCGACTGCATGAGCCATGCGCTCGAGTCGATCACCGCGCGGCCGTGGCCGCGACGGCTCAACCCCGTGCGCGGCGTGAGCAGGCCGGTGTCGCAAGGGGCGAATCCGTTCTCGGATGCGCTCGCCGCGGAGGCGTTAAGGGGCGTTGGCCGCTATCTGGTGCGCGCGGTGAATGACAACTCTGACGTCGAGGCGCGCACCGAGATGATGTATGCGGCGATGCTGGCCGGCATTGCGTTCAACGCCGCCGGCTGCCATCTGCCGCATGGGCTTTCCTACGCGGTGTCGGGGCTCGTGCGCGACTTTCACTTGCCCGGCTATCCTGACGGCAAGACGCTCGTTCCCCACGGCATGGCGGTCGTCCTGAACAACCCTTCGGTGTGGCGCTACACGGCGGCTTGCTGCCCCGAGCGGCACGTGCACGGCGCGACCTGCCTCGACGGCGATACGCGCGACGTCAAACCGGGCGATGCGACGGAAGCGGGCGAAGCGCTCGCCGGCCGCGTCATCGAGCTGATGCGCGCCGTTGGTATTCCAAACGGGCTTTCCGATCTCGGCTTCCGGGCGGGCGATGTCGATGCGCTCGCGGCCGGCGCGGAGCCGCAGTGGCGAGTCATCCGCAACGCGCCGAAGGACGTGTCGCGCGATGACCTGAAGACACTGTTCGGCGCGGCCATGAAGTACTGGTAGCCGAATGGAGAACGCGAATGGATTATCGCTCGATCAACTTCCAGCAGAAACTCGGACTGTTCAGTGAGCAATGGCAGCCGAAGGTCGTCGCCGAAATGAACGACTATCAGTTCAAGGTCGTCAAGCTGCAAGGCGACTTCATCTGGCACGACCACAAGGACACCGACGAGACGTTCATTGTGCTCGACGGAACCTTGCGCATCGACTTCCGCGACGGTTGCGTCCATATCGCGGCCGGAGAGATGTTCGTCGTTCCGAAGGGCGTCGAGCACAAGCCCTACGCAGAGCAGGAGGTCAAGCTGCTGCTGATCGAGCCGCGAGGCGTTCTGAACACGGGCCACGAGGGCGGAGACCGCACGGCGGTCAACGACGTGTGGATTTAGCGGGGACCCGCTCGCGGGACTGTAAAAATTACACGTCTTTGCTCGCGTCTTTCGCTCGCCCAAACGTGAAATACTCCGCGAATCCCGCTTTGTCGGCGCGGCATCGATCTTGCATTGTCCAGTGCTCGCGGGCCAGGCAATGGACAAAACTTCCACGCCTTTCCAGATCTATGTCGTCGAGGATTCGCCGATCCTGCGGCGCCTGATCGAGTCTTCGATCGAGGCGTCGGGCGCGGAGCTCGTCGGTTACAGCGGCAGCGCGCAAAGTGCCGTTTCCGACCTCGCCATGCTGCAGCCTGATTTGATCCTGATCGACATAAGCCTCGAGTTCGGAAACGGGTTCGACGTGCTGCGAGCCTTGCAGGAGCGCAAGCTTCTCCCGGAATCGATCAAGGTGGTGCTCACCAACCACGCGAACGACGAGTACAGGAATCGCAGCTTCCGGCTGGGCGCCAATCATTTCTTCGACAAGTCGGAGACATCGCAAGTGTTGGCGCTCATCAATGCGCTCGCAAAGTCACGGCTACCCAACGGGACTTCGGTCCGATCCGCGCCGGTCAGCCTGCGTCAGCGCCGCGGTGAAATAGTAGACACCTCCCGGCGCTGAATCGCGCTCCAAAGGACTGTTGCTGCGTCGCGCCAGCGCGACGGATTTTCACGCAACTGTCACGCCGCTGTAGTCGTCGGGTAACAAGTCGCCCGTAGTGTTGCGCGGCATGAAGCTGCGCCGCGATGCGCACTTTCCCGCCCTCTTGCGCGAGGGTGCTCCACCGGCCTAGCGCCGGCGGAATCGGCGCCGGTCGCGATGGAAGACGATCACGACAGCAAGCTCCGCTTCCGCACCATCTGGATCTCGGATCTCCATCTCGGCAGCTCGTCCTGCCAAGCTTCTGCGCTTCTCGATTTCCTTCGCCAGACCGACTCGGAGCGGCTGTACCTGGTCGGCGACATCATCGACGGCTGGCAGCTGCGCCGCCGATGGTTCTGGCCGCAATTGCACAACGACATCGTGCAAAAGGTCTTGCGCAAGGCGCGCAAGGGCACGACCGTCGTCTACATCCCGGGCAATCACGATGCCTTCGGCCGCCATTTTCTCGAGCACTCCTTCGGCGGCATCGAGCTGTGCGACGAAGCGATGCACATCACGGCGGACGGCCGCCGTCTGCTCGTCGTCCACGGGGATCTGTTCGACGCCGTAATCCAGCACGCGCAGTGGATCGCCTTCGTCGGCGACCGGCTCTACCTCTTCACGCTGGAGCTCAACCGCTGGTTCAACGCGCTGCGCGCGCGGCTTGGCTTTCCGTATTGGTCGCTGTCGCAGTTCATCAAGCACAAGGTAAAGAACGCGGTGAGCTACATCACCGATTTCGAGATCGCGGTGGCGCAGGAAGCCAGGCGCCGCGGCGTGGACGGCGTGGTCTGCGGGCACATTCACAAGGCGGAGATCCGCTCGATCGGCGGAATTCTCTACTGCAACGACGGGGACTGGGTCGAGAGTCTCACCGCGCTGGTCGAAGACAGCGATGGAAAGCTGTCGATTTTGCACTGGAAGGAAATCGAAGCGCTGACCGCCGCCGCGGTCGAACCGATTATAGGAAAGGAGGTCGCGATTGCGCATACTGCTGGCGACTGACGCATGGGCACCGCAGGTCAACGGCGTCGTGATGACGCTACGCAACACCATTCGCGGCGTGGAAGCCGCGGGGCACGTGGTCGAAGTCATCGGCCCCGATCGCTTTCACAGCATTCCCTGTCCGACCTATCCCGAAATTCGTCTCGCGCTGCTGCCTTTTCCTCTGTTCTCGCGGCTGGCCGAGAAATTCGCGCCGGACGCCGTGCACATCGCGACCGAGGGGCCGGTGGGCACCGCGGCGCGCAAGTTCTGTCTGCGTGAGAAGCTCGCCTTCACGACGGCCTACCACACGCGCTTCCCCGAGTACGTCCACGCGCGCATCCGGCTGCCGCTGCAGTTGACCTACGATTGGCTGCGCCGCTTCCACGCGCCGGCCAAGGCGGTGATGGTGGCGACGCGCGCGCTGCACGCCGATCTGGAGCGTCGCGGATTCGGCAACCTCGTCACCTGGACACGCGGCGTGGACACCGAGCTCTTCCGTCCCGGTGCACCGCTTGCGAACGACTGGAAGCGCCCGGTCTTCATGTATGTCGGACGCGTTGCCGTGGAAAAAAACATCGAGGCCTTTCTCGCGCTGGACCTGCCCGGTACCAAGGTCGTGGTCGGCGATGGCCCTCAGCGCGCGGCGTTGCAGCGTCGATTCCCAAACGCAGTATTCACCGGAGCGAAGCTCGGCGAAGAGCTGGCGGCACACTTCCGCAGCGCGGATGTCTTCGTGTTTCCCAGCCGCACCGATACCTTCGGGCTGGTGCTGCTCGAAGCCATGGCGAGCGGAACGCCCGCCGCCGCGTATCCGGTCACCGGGCCGATCGACGTGATCGCCCCGGGGCGCTCCGGCGTGCTTCACGAGGATCTGCGCGCGGCGGCCCTGAGCGCGCTTGAATTGCGCCGCGACGCGGTGCGGCAGCATGCGCTGGCGTTTTCGTGGGAGCGCGCCACGCAACAATTTCTCGGCAACCTGCATCCGAATCATGCGCGCGCCTGATTCGCTGGAGAGCCCGCACAAGGGGCAGAGCGGCATTCGCCGCCTGATCAACGCGCTCTTCTACTCGATCTCGGGGCTGACGCTCGCGTTCCGCCACGAGAGCGCGTTCCGGCAGGAGATCGCGCTCGCTGCCGTGCTCATCCCGCTCGCTTGCATTCTCCCGGTCGGCTCGATCGAGCGGGTGCTGCTGATCGCTTCCGTGCTTCTGGTGCTGATCGTGGAGCTCCTCAACTCGAGCGTGGAGGCAGCGATCGATCGCATCGGCTTCGACACACATCGCTTGTCCAAGCGCGCGAAGGACCTCGGGAGCGCCGCGGTTCTCGTTGCGCTGACGGCGCTCTTCATCACCTGGGTGCTCCTCGCGGGGCCGACGATACTGCATTTCTTCGGAGCATAGCGATGGACGAAGTCGCTCACAGAGATTCCGATCGCGGCGACAACCCATGGATCGGCAGTCTGCTGTCGCCGGCGCAGTCACTGCGCTCCGCAGCGGCGGAGGAGCGGCGCGCGCCACAACCCCACGATCCCTCTTTCAGTCTCAGCCGCTCCGTGCTCGGCGAGATTCTGGATTACGCCAAACCGCTCGGGCACCGCGAGGATCCGGCCACCCTCAATCTCGGCTTCGGATTCGTTTATTACGGGCTCGTTCGCGCGCTGCGCCCGCGCCATGTGCTGGTGATCGGCTCCGGCTTCGGTTTCAGCGTGGTCTGCCTCGCGCTCGGTCTGAAAGACAACGACCGCGGGCGACTCACGTTCGTGGATCCTTCGTACTCTGTGTTCAAGGATGGCCCGTTCCGGACCGTGGGAGGCACGGCGCAGTGGAGCGATCCGCGGCAGGTGCGGGCGCACTTTCGGCGTTTCGGCGTCGAGCGTATCGTGACCCACTACAAGCTCACGAGCTCAGAGTTCTTTGCGGGCTACGATGCGCGTGGACTGCCCGCGATCGATGTCGCATTCATCGACGGCAGCCATGCCTACGCCGACGTGCGCGATGACTTCGTCAACGTGCTGCGCCGCGCGGCACGCAACAGCTACATGCTGCTCCATGACACCAACATCTACGTGCGCGAGCTCGTTCGCCATGCCGGCGTGAAGCGCTGGACGAAAATCGTCGCCAGGCACAAGGAAGATTTCGAGGTGATCGATTTCCCGTTCGCCTCCGGCGTGGCGATCGTGCGCGTCCTGCGTGGCGGAGCGTGGGAGCGATTGAGCTGACTCTCCTTGCCGGGCTTGCGGTTGTCGGCCTGTTCGCCGCTTATCTCTACTGGCGCTACGTCTGGTTCTTTCGCAATCCGCGGCGCTCGCCTCCTGCCGAAGCCGGCATCGTGAGTCCCGCCGACGGGACCGTCGTCTACGTGCGCAGCGTCGAGCCCGGAGAGCAGGTTGTCGCCATCAAGCAGGGCCTGCGCGCGACCATCGACGATCTCCTGCGCGAAGACGTCGGCGGGGCAAAGCTCGTGATCGGCATTTTCATGAGTCCGTTCGACGTCCACTTCAACCGCGCGCCGCTCGACGCCGAAGTGCGATTCATCCGCCGTCACCCTTCGATCGGCGGAAACGCGCACATGGGTGCTATGCACTGGCGAACGCTGGTAAAACGCGAGCCCTACTACGCCGACAGCGTCCACATCGTGCAGAACGAGCGTACGGTCACCCTATTCGAAGGCGAGTATCGCGGTGGCAAGCTTCCTGCTTATGTGGTCCAGATTGGTGCGCGCACCGTCAACGGCATCGAAAGTTTTTGTAAACCTGGAGATCGCATTGCGCGCGGCGCGACCTTTGGTATGATTCGACTCGGTTCCCAAGTCGATCTGATTGTGCCCCAGCGTTCATCCTTCGAGATCCGGGTTCGCCCCGGTGATCGCGTTCGCGCGGGTGAAACGATTCTGATCGCGTAGTGTCTTCGAACAAAACGGGTAGCTGAAGCTAATGCGTTGAACAATAAGTGGAACCCGTGAGCGGAAACTCGCGGGTTCCAAGCGGGTCGAAACTTCTCGGGGATATCCTGGAGTGCCAGATGCCTGTTATTCAAGCCCAAGCTGATCGTAGGGAAGACGCCAGTCACGCCGATGCCATAGCATCGCTCGCGAAGGAGACACACAAGCCGATTCCGATCGTCAAACGCGTATTCGAAGCCGAATATGCACGCCTGAAAGCGGACGCCCGAATCACGGATTACCTGATGCTGTTCACCTCGAAGCACACGCGCGACGCTCTCATGCACATGGGGAGATAGCAACCGCGACAGCGCGGGAGGATTCGAAAAGAAAGCCCCGGCGCGCCGGGGTTTTTGTTTTTTGAACGCGTCGCGGATCAGATAAGCGCTTGCACCTCTTACTGAATCGATTGAAGCAAAGCCTCGGCCTGATCGATCAGGCTCTTGGCCTGCACCTCGTTGATCTTTACGCCATTGAAGGCGGCGTCCTCGAGCATTCCGATCATCTTGCTCGCTATCGCGTTGCGTTGATTGGTAAGGCTGACGATCTGTGCCTCGAGTGCGGTGTAAGTTGCGTCACTCGCGTCGTTGCCTAGCAGGGCCTGAGTCGATATGCCGATCAACGTAGCGATGCCAAGTTTCCCGGTTGGCGCGTTGATCTGCTTGTACGCCTCCGCAAGCCGCGTCAGCGTCGCCGTGTGACCGCGTAGTGGTACCGGCAGCGCGTTGTCCTGAACGATCTCGAAGATCGCGCGTCCATCGTGCGCGTAATCATCCTTGATCTGCGCCAGACTCAGGATCGTCGGGCGAATGTCGGTGTGGTCGGTAAAAAAGTCTCCTGTCTGTCCCAGATTACGCACACCGGGGCCGACGACACCCAACCACGTGTGGACGATTTCCTGCTGGAAATCGCCGTGATTCCAGGCGAAGTCGCGCGGTTGAAGGAAGCAGCTCTTCGCGTCCGCCATCGGCGTGCAAAACGGGGTCGGGTGGCCGGACGCAGATAGAAAGTAGTCCGGGTTGCCGAACAGGATGAAGTTTGGCGTCCGGTTCGGATCATGCGAGACCATATGGAGCAGTGAGAGCTCCGCTTGATCGGCGAGAGCCTGCGCGATGTTGTTGTCGCCGCCGGTGATCGGATCGAAACCAATGAGCGCGCCTGCCTGCCGCTCGAGTGTGCGGGTGACCGAGTCGGACTGAGCCGGATTGCCGTTGATGTGGAAGCTGGGCGCGTCGTCGCTGTGCACGCCGAAAGGCGTCGTGTTGCCGAACTCCGTGTTGAAGACTTTGCTCAGATCCGCCTGGACTTCGCCTTTTGCTCCGATCGGGTAGCTGCAGGGAACGTTGACGCCGTCGCATCCGGGAGGCATGGCTTGCGCGACCGATCCTGCGAAATGATCGTTCTCGTCGGCGGTGATGACGAAGAGCGTGTTGGCCGAAGTGATCCCGTCGTTCTTCAACCGGGTGAAAAACTTGTTGAACGCCGCATCGTAGGCCTGCAGCTGGAAAACGTAGCCGGATTCGCCGGGACCGAAAGTACCATCCGGATTGGCGGGCGCGCCGGGATAGTGGTGATTGTCGTGCGCGTCCTCGATGTAGAGATAAACCACGGGGATGCCAGCTTCGAGCATCTGCGCAGCGTAACCCAGGGTTTGCGAGGGCGTCGGACTGAACCCGGAAGGGAAACCGTCGTTGCCGAAGCTATCGGTGATGTGATTGCCGTCGAGATCGAGGACGTAACCCAAGCCGCCGTTTATCGCCGGCGCGACGTACTTATTCCCGAACAGAGCCTGGAAGCCGGTGTAGCCACCTGGCTCATCGTTAAGCTTGTCGGGCCCGGCGTGCGTCGAGTTCCCGCAGATCGAGCTGCCTTGCGCGCAGTGAATGGCTATGCCCTCGAAGTCGGCCAGCGCCAAGGTGTGGTTGGCGAGGTTTTCGGCATGCTCGGGTGAATTCGGTCCGAACACGTTATCGACATCGGTGGTGGTGTTTTCGAATTCGATGTTCGCGAGCGAGAAAGCTCCTACATCGCAGCCGGCCCGTGTGAATGGCACCCAAGGCGCCGGATGAACCTTCCCACGCTGGTCGACCAGCTGTGGCACGTTGATCGGACTCTGCGCGGTGCCTTCGTTCACCACGTTGGTCCAATAGGCGAACGCGCTTGTGAATCGAGGGGTGCCGGTGGAGTCGAAGTATCCGAAGCTGTTTCCGACCGCAAAGCCGAATTTTTCGCCGTAGACGCCGGTCAACGAAGTCACAATGTCTACCGAAGTATGCGAAATAAGCGGGGTGTGGTGATTGGTAAGCAAAGTACCATTGTTCTGGAGGAAATTCAGAAGGCTCGGCATTTGCTCGAGATCCGACGGGACGTTCGGGTTGTCCCTGGTCAAATGAACATTGTCGAACTGCAGATACACGATGTGTTGGATACCGTTACCGAGCACGCAGCTTGCCGCAGCGAATGCGGGCGCCGCGCCGGCGGAAAGCCACAACACTGCTGCGCCTATAGCGCAGCGAGACAGCCTGAGCATTGGGAACTCCTTCGCGTGGGATTGAAAATCAGCGACGCAACGATGTCGCTCTCCAAACGAGGAGCAATGCTGGCGATCGACTGTTACACCTTGAGGTTAGCTTCTTTGCGGAGCCGTGAATATCTCGTGACTATATTCGCGCTCGATCAGGCGCACAGCGCGAACGTCGCCGACAAGTAAAGCCGCGCCGTCGAGGCACGACGGCGCGATGCATGGTTTCGTGCGATACCGGCGAGGCAGCGCCGGCGAGAGTGCGCACAACCGCGGCGAAAAGAAGAACTCGCTCACTCCATCCGGATTCATTCGCCAGAACACGGCCATGTCCCAGCGGCAGGAAGCTCCGTACGATTCGTACCACTCCAGGATTTCATCAAGCACTCGGCACGCGTCCGCCGGCTCGACGACCCAGTGCTGCTGCCACGAATGAGTCTCCTTGCGGCGTTCGCTCGCGATCGCTTCCGATTCGGACGATGCAACCACTCCGGATCAACCTCCGCATTGGCCCAAGCCCGCGGCATGCTAGCTCCGAAGCTGTTTCAGGCGTATGGCAGCGCGGCTTGAAATCGCCGATACGCGAGGTGTTTCGGTCATCAAGGCGTCACGGACGTAACTCAGCATGCGCGCGGGATCGCACACGCTGCCGGATGGACTGGAAGCAGGCGCTCGTCGAATACGGGTATGCCGCCGTCGCCGTC
>Ga0306924_10002594_pt1 | contig 17084 bp, 13 predicted proteins | sample sta12Can44000111_FD_203756 | JGI IMG/M metagenome (GOLD analysis project Ga0306924, IMG submission 203756) | Lab enrichment of tropical soil microbial communities from Luquillo Experimental Forest, Puerto Rico - statanox.12C.anox.44.000.111 (v2)... | ecosystem: Environmental > Terrestrial >... | reverse complement strand
GCGGTCACCGAGGCGTGTCTCGCGACGAACGCCATCACGCTCTTCCAGGCGGCCGGCGCGTGGCCGCTCTTCAGGTAGTACTCGATGACTCCGCGGTAGCCTGCGGGCGTGTAGGCGCCCTTGCCGTAGTTCTCGAAGAAGACCCAGACGAACATCGCGCCGATGGCGATGCGGATCACCGCGAGCGAGCGGCTGTCCTGGGTTGCGTAGGTGCCCACTTCCGACTCTCGGGCTGCGGTGGGGGCGAGTAGATGCTGAGCGATCCGGGCCATGTTCGGTCGAACCTCCTGGGGCGTGTACCACGACGTGGCGTCTCGGCGTTCAGTGCTCGGACGGCCGCGAGCGTTACGCGGGCGCGAGCAGGACGTCGAAGGTCGCGGCGATGACCTCGTCCACGCTGCCTATCGTGAGGTGGACGCGACGCTCTTCACGACGACCCGGAAGTCCTTCAGCAGGATCGACGCGCGGCGGCGGACCGGAGCGCTCCCGGCCGCGACGCTCCGTGTGCCTTCACCTGCTTCAGGGTTCGACGGAGCACGCCGTCCCCGAAGATCGCGAGCAGGTGCCTCACTCCGCGGCGGGGCAGGTCGAGGTAGTAGACGCGCACGCTGCCCCGCTTGCCGCGGCCGAGGGCTCCCTGGCCGAGCCGTCAGGATCTCAGCGAAGAGCCGGTGCGCCGCCGCGAACGGACTCGCTGGCAGCGGCCACGGACGCGGAGCCCGGGAGCCGGATCTCGAACCGCGAACCCTGACCGGGCGCGCTGGAAACGTCGATGCGCCCGCCGTGAGCCATGACGATCTTGCTCGCCACAGCAAGCCCGAGGCCCACGCCCGGAACACGCCGGCGCAGGGAGCCGACGCGAGCGAACGGCTCGAAGATCCGGTGCAACTCCTCGTCAGAGAGGCCGATGCCGGCGTCGACGACCGCGAGCCTGGCCTCCGAGCGGTCGCCGGAGGCGCTCACCGACACGTCGATGTAGCTCCCGCTCGGGGAGTACTTGAGCGCGTTGCTCACGAGGTTCCCGAGCGCCTGCTCGAGGCGACCCGGATCGAAGCGTGCGGCGACCGGAACGTCCGGCGCGAAGAGCGCGATCACCCGGTCCGGCTCGCCGGTTCGGTACAGCTCCACGACGCGTTCCGCAACCTCGCGGAGATCACCTTCCGCGACGTGCAGCTCGAGCGCCCCCGCCTCGATCCGGGAGGCATCCAGGAAGTCGCCGACCATGCGGTCGAGTCGGTCCACCTGTCGCCGCAAGAGCGATAGCACGGCGCGCAGCTGAGGCCCGGGTGGCAGCTCCCGCTCCTCCGGGAACCGGGCGGTCGCCACGCGCAGGACCGAAAGCGGATTTCGGAGATCGTGAGCAATACCTCCGAGCATCGCGAGACGCTCCTCGTGCTGTCGCGCGAGCTCGTCAGCCATCGCGTTGAACGTGGATGCCACTTCCTGCAGCTCGGCAGGGCCGTGCGGAAGCAGGCGAGCCGTTCGGTCGTGGGCACCGAATCGGGCGATCCCCACTCGCATCTCCACGAGGGGAGCGAGCACGCGACGCTTCGCCCAGATCAGGAACGCGAACGCACCCGAGACGATCAGCGCCGCGACGGTCAGGCCGATCGCCCCGGCCACGCGATCCCAGAAGACGGCGCCTTGTCGCTCCGTGCGTGCGAGCGCGAGATAATGCTCGACGAGTCCTCTCAGCGCGGCGTGGGCGGCGTCGAGCGAAGGGCCGACGTCCGTCCTATTGGAGTCACGCGTGGCATGGATGAACTGGTCGATGCGCTCGCGCGCCTGTCCGAGGAGGTGTTGCTCCTCAGCAGTCCGGACGTGGCTCGCCGCCCCGTCCAGCAGCCCAAGTAGCGCGCTCACGTGGGAGTCCATCGTCGGCTGAGCTCCGCCCGCGCGGACGAGGATGTCGGTCTCGAGCAGCTCGACCCGAAGCTGCTTCGCGATCCGAACGCTCTCGAGAGCGTTGCCTAGACCCGTGGTGATGCCGTGCAGCTCGGTCTGGAGGACGAGGAGCGCTGCCAGCGCAGCGATCGTGAGCACGATGAGCGTGCTGGCGACTGCGGCGAACGCCTTCTCGAGGGTCATAGGATGTGCGGATATCACGCGCCCGGACGTTACGCCGAGCGCCGAGCAGGCCGCGGCACGGCGCCTGGTGTGAACGAGGGCGGAGGACTTCACCGCGCCCGAGAATTTGCGGAGCCTAGTTGCATATCAAACTAGTAATCGCATAGCATGCCGGCCGCTCGGCGTGGGAGTCCACGTCCGAACCCTCAGGAGGCGCGATGCGCGTACCGGGAAGGCTGCTCCTCGCAGCGGGGGTCATGACGGCCCTTGCCTGCGGTGTGCCCGAGCAGAAGTACAAGGCGGCCCTCGCGGATGCCGAGAACGCGACCCGTGACGGTGGTGACCAGCGGAGACGTGCCGACTCGTGCGAGGAGCGGCTCAAGCAGGAGGTGGAGCGTTCGGCGTTGGAGGCAAAGCGCGGGCGCGATCTGTCGGATCGCCTCGCCGAGCTCGAGAAGGCTGCCTCCGCTGCGACGGCGGATGCTGCCCGGCAGCGAGAGCTCGCGACGCAGCTCGCCAAGACGAGGGAGCTCTTGGAGGCGGAGAAGGCGGCCGCCAGCGCGGAGGCGGAGCGCCAGCGTCTGCTTGCCACGCGTCTCGAGCAGGAGAAGACCGCGCTCGAGCGCAAGAGCGCCGAGTACGAGGCTCTCGCGTCGTCGCTGGATAACGAGATCAAGGCAGGGCGCATCCAGATCTCGGAGCTGAAGGGCAAGGTGACGGTGCGCATGTCCGAGCGAGTGCTCTTCCCTTCGGGCTCCGCGACGGTGAGTCGCGCCGGTCGGGAGACGCTCGAGAAGATCGCCGACGCGTTCAAGGCGGTGAAGGGGCGTATCATCCGCGTCGAGGGGCACACGGACAACGTTCCCATCCGTACCGCCCGGTTCCCATCGAATTGGGAGCTGTCCTCCGCGCGCGCCATCGCGGTGGTTCGCATGCTGCAGGAGCGCGGTGTCGATCCGACCCTTCTCGGCGCGGCCGGGTATGCGGAGTATCAGCCCATCGCGACGAACGACACGCCGGAGGGGCGCGCGCAGAACCGCCGTATCGAGTCAGCCTCGCTGCGCCTCCCAGGGATGTTCCGGCAGCACAGGCTGGGAACGGGAACGCGTCCTGACGCAGCACGGCTGTGGTGCGGCGCCGTGGCGGAAATGCGCCGACGGAAGAGCCGATCGGGCGATCGATCACGGTCCGCATTTCCACGCCACGCGACGCTCAATCCAGGAGCACGAGCTCGCTGGTGATGCCGATGGCTGCCTTGAGGCTGAGGTAGAGCGGGCAGGAGCTCGCATAGAACCCATGCACTCGTTCGGCGGTCGCGCGATGCTCCGGAGCAGTGCGAAGCTCGAGCTTCACGTGGATGCGCCGCAGCACGAGCACCTTGCCCTCGACCTCGATCTCGCCCGTTGCCCTTCCGACGAGTCTTCCACCGTCCGCGGGGACTTGACGCGCCTCCAGCGCGCCTCCAAAGGTGCCGGTCAGTCAACCCGCGGTCGCCGCCACGACGTAGTCGATCGTCGCGGCGTGCGGTTCGTACGTACCGGGCGCGCGACCGTAGTGCTCCGCGATCGCGCCGTGCACCCCGAACATCACCGGCTGTGCCTCACCCGGGAGCTGTGCGCGCCTCAACGGTCCCTTGATGCGCTCGATCGTCGCCTCCGACCTGTAGACCACGTCGCTCATCGTGACCTCCATACGAGAGCCTAACGCCTCGGATCACCACCAGCCAGGGTGGATGCTCGCGATCCCCGGACATGGCGCGACTACCGCGCCGCAACCGCCGGGAGGTGGAGGGCCTGCATGAGCTCGCGAGCCTTCGCTTGGACGAGTCGCTCGTTACGCGGTCCCATCCTGAGGAGATGCTTGTCGACATCGCCGAGCCGCTCGAGCCGAGGGTCGGCGAAGACGTAGAGACCGTCTTCTCTCTCGACGAACACCTCGCCCGTCTCGAGCGGCGCCTTGTCGATTCGATGAAGCGCGTTGGCCATCGCTGAGTCAATCGAGGCCCGCGGGAGCCCGAGTGAGCGATACGCGGCTTCGAGGACCGCGTGGAGCCGGTGGTATGCCGTAGCAAGCGCCCGAGCGTCGATCGAGTTGATCGCGTCGGCGACGGCGTCGTAGCGCGCGAACGACTCCGACGAAATCACGAGTCGGTCGCCGCTCCACTCGACCGCGAAGGGCGTCTGCGGCGCGAGGAAGTCGAGCGCCCTGCGCGGGCTCGCTCCCTCAGCGACGTTCTCGATGATCACCGCCCAGCGATGGATGAGATCTGCGTGCCCCAGCCATTTCCGGACGAGCGCATTGGTGGAGACGCTCTCCAGAAGTGATCTCGCCCCCGTCGCACCAACCGGGAGATCGGATGCAGCGCCGGTGACGGGCGGAGCCGCGGAAGCATCGGGAGGAGAGGGCGTCGCGACGGCGCTCGGCGCCGGGGCAGGCGGCTGGGGCCGGTTGGAGATGTGGAAGACCACGTACAGTCCCGTCGCGATGACCGCGACGACAGGTATCAACCACAGCGCTCGTCCGGATGGGCGAAGGTTCGTTCGAGGTGCATCCATGACTCCTCCATGCGTCAATGGGTCGACGCCGTTCCTGGCGATGCGGTCGCCGAAATCACGGACCTCCCGCGGCCGCGCGCGGCGAGGCTGGGGCCGGCGCGTTCTGGATCGACGCGGTCGGGAGAGCACCCGGCGGCTTCTCGACCGGGGCAGGTGGCGGGTCGAACAGCGCGCTCGTGAACTCGACGGACGCCTCATCCGGCTTGGGACCCAGGCGTTCGGCCAGGTCTCCGGCGAGATCCGCGAGGTCCTGTCGCGCCGCCACCGTTCGGTCGAGAGAACGGTGTAGTCGCGTCGCCTCGTGGAATCGCTCCTTGGAAACGTACGCCGCCGACGCCGCGGCCCGGTACTGGAAGGTCGAGAGAGAGTCCGCCCGCAGCGCGTCCAAGATCCTCGCCAGCGCCGCCTGCGTCTCGGCGTCGAGCGTGCTCCGGTCCAGCTCCTTGAGACCGCGGACGTTGCCGGCCCAGACCCGACCCGGCGCGCCGAACGGCCCCGGGGTCGGCGCGGGGACGTCCTCGATGACGAGCAGCGGGTTCGCGCGCGCCGGGATGTCGCGCGACAAGACCTCGAAGAGAAGGCGTCCGTCCGGGCGTGCACGGACCTCCGACATGAGAGCGCCAAGCGGGAAGAACGGGTCGGGGCTGGAGCTCGCGAGCGAGACCAGCTGCGCGCGCGAGGCACCGTCCAGGATGGACGCGCTCGGGGTGTGCTTGCGCGGGCTTCGCTGGAGCGTCGTCATGAGATCGCGGACCTGGTCGATCGCGATGACGAGGTTGAGCCCGTTTCCGCTCGAGTACGCGGCATGGTAGATGCCCACGAGCTCGAGCTCGCCCGTCTTGCAGGAGATGGCGAGGACGGGTGATCCGGAGTTTCCCGGCGACAGGAGCGCATCGACCACGAAGTCATCGTGGTCCCACTCGTTGGAGTCGTCGTGGTCATACACCGAGACGACCTTCCCGACGTTGTCTGCGTTGAGGATCCCGAGCGGAAACCCGCGGACGTTCACCACGTTTCGCTCGCGTAACGCGGCGCTCTTGCCGACCTTCCAGGGAATGATCGGAAGCGGCGCCCGCGCCTTCACGACCGCGACGTCGAGCTGCGGGTCGACGACGACGCGCGTGAGAGGAATGTCGTCGCGCTCGTAGTCATCGGCCTCGTTGTCCACGATCCTGAGCTCGTCGGAGATCCTGCGGCACCCGAGCGGCACGCCATCGACCGCGTGATCGGCGTCGGTCGCCGCAGGCCACTCGGCCACGTGATCGTTCGTGAGGAGGAGCGTCGCGCCGTCCTGGCGGCGATAGCCGAACCCCGTCCCGTGTGCCTTCACCTGCTTCAGGGTTCTACGGAGCACGCCGTCCGCGGAGTAGTAAGGGCACTCGTAGGTCGCGATGGTGCGGATGCAGAACGTGTACGAGGACTGCTTCGCCTCGAGCTCTCGCGCGCGTGGGAGGAATGCCGCGAAGTCGTCCGCGTACTCTGCCGCGCAGAGGGGCGGGGAGGCTGCGGGCGATGATGGTACGGCGACGGGGGATGACGCGGGGGCGGAGGGCGTCGCTGCGATCGCCTGGGGGGGAACCACGGCCGACTCGGCCCGCGCCACCCGAGCGAGCCCCGCCCAGAGGCAGGTGATGGTGATCAGCAGGGAGAGCGCCGTTCGGGCGCGGCAAAGGGCACGAGATATCCGCACGAGACCTCCGGATGCGCGGGTTGGCGCCACCGCCGCAGATGACAGTTGCAGGTGCACGGATATTCACGCCGCTGAGGGCCGGGCGAACCGATCGTTCCAAGACACGTGGCGAGGCGAGGACGACTGGGCAGGTCCGGCCCGCGTCGCCAAACCCGGGCCGGACCTGCCTGGCTCGTCCCTCGCTGCCAGGTCATTGGATATGCAATCATACGGCGCTGGTCAACTCCCTCGGTTGCGGTACGGCTGCGACTCACCGGGCGCGCTGACCACAACAGGCGGAACCGCGCGCGCCGGCTCTCGCTTTCGCGCCCGGAGTCCGACGAAGCTCGGCCCGATCCTCGAACGGGCCGGTCATGTCCGCGCCGGCGATCGCGCATGACGATCGTTCAGCACGCGCCGGTAGTTCGCGAGCATCCCCCTGGAGGTGACCACGCCGGCGGCCCGATGCCCTTCCGCGACCGCCGCGATGTGAACGCCTGCCTGGGCGTTCGCGACCAGCGCTTCCTCGAGCGTCCGTTCCGCGTTCACGACGTGCCGTATCGCGAGCGATGCGACCGTCCCGCCGCCGTTCGCGGCGGCGCGCTCGACCGCGTGCCGCTCGACGGCGCCCAGCGGTCGGCCACCCTCGTCCACGACGGAAGCTGCGCTGGCCCCCATGACGCGCAGCTCGGCCAGCGCCTCTGCAACGGGGGTACTCGCAGGGAGCGAAGGCACGAGCTCGACCGCGTCCCGCACGCGAAGCGTCGCGAGCATCGGAAACGAGAGCCGGATCCGGTGATGCGGAGAGTAAGAGCGATCGAGGAGCTGGGCGAAGTAGATGCTTTGGTCGCCCACGATGGCCGTGGAGATCGCCACCGCGATCATCGCCGGGGCGAGCAAAGAGAGCGTCCCCGTCATCTCCGCCACCATCAGCATCACCGCGAGCGGCGCGTGCGCGATCCCGCCGAACAGCGCCATCATCCCGATGATCACGAACGGAGCTGGGTCGGGCGGAAGGCCAGGCGCCACGCCGTACAGCAACCGCCACACCACTGCTCCGAGCATGCCGCCGATGACCATCCCGGGCCCGAAGATCCCGCCCGAGCCGCCGGACCCGATGGAGACGGAGGTCGCGACGATCTTCCCGAACGGGATGGCCAGCAGGACGAGCGGCGAGAGCGTCAGGAGCCCGTCGCGTGTCATCGCGATCTGGACCCACCCGTACCCGGTGTGGACTATCTGCGGGAGGGCGATCCCCATCAGCCCGACGATGAGGCCGCCGAGGGCGGGCTTGAGCCACCTCGGCAGGCGCAAGCGCTCGAAGATTCCGACGGTCGAGTAGAACGATCGCGCGTAGAGGAGCCCTCCGGCGCCGCTCACGATCCCGAGCGCTCCGTAGTAGAGAAGCTGGATGGGCGCTCCGAGGACGAGCGACGGATGGGTCCCGAAGATCGGCCCGAACCCCGCCCATGCGCCGAAAACTGTGTAGCCGACGATCGACGCGATGAGCGACGGGATGATGGCCTCGACCTCGATGTCGTGGACGTAAAGGATCTCCGCGGCGAGCACCGCGCCGCCGAGCGGCGCCTTGAAGATCGCGCCGATGCCGGCGCCGATTCCCGCGGCCACCGCGATCCGTCGATCGCCGGGGTCGCGCAGGAACCACCGGCCGAGAAGCGAGCCGAATCCCGCTGAGATCTGAGCCGCGGGTCCTTCCCGGCCTGCCGATCCGCCGCTGCCGATCGTGATGGCGGAGGCGATGAGCTTGATGGGGACGACACGCGGGCGGATGACGCCGTTCTTGCGGTGAATCGCGTCGATCGCAGCGTCGGTCCCGTGCCCCTCCGCCTCGGGCGCGAGACCGAACACCAGGGCTCCCGCGATGAGGCCGCCGAGCGTCGTGACGATCGGCAGCGCCCATGGGCGCCCGATCGTGCTCACCGGTGCCGCGCCCTCGCCCACGGGGCCGGGAGGGACGTACGCGGCGAGGGTCCCGAGCAGCACGCGCGTGGCGCCCTCGAGCGCTCCGAAGAACAGGATCGCGCCGAGCCCGGCGACCACCCCGGTGGCGGACCCGAAGACGAGCCATTTCGCGAGTCGCCTGCTGTTCTCGAATCCGTTCCCAGCGGGGATGATCGCCCTCGCCCAAGCCGCGAACCTCACGTGTCCTCCGGCTGCGGGCCGACTCTCGTACGTCCGTTTGACATCATAGGATCCGAGCTGCCGCCGCGCTGGCGCCCACGAGCGGGTCCCACGGCCCGGCGGCCCAGCAAGTGTCTTGACACGAGCTTCGAGGGTGAGAAGAGATGCTCCGTGGCCGGGCTTGTCCGAGTCGTCGCCGTCGTCGCCTGCGCGAGCGCCGTGATTCTCGTCTGGTGGTATGCGGTCGAGAGGTCGGAGCGGATGCGCCGCTGACGAGGAGGTTCGGGATCAACGTCGGCCGCGCGCTGGTTCGGGTGCCGATCCCGATGACGTGGCCTGAGGATGGGGTGATGCGCTGTTGCGCAGGAGGAGCGCCGGGGGCGCGACCTCCTCCCGTCCGCCGGGCTTCGAGGTAGGTCGGGGGCGGCGATCCGTTGCGTTGTCGCGGTGGGGCGCACCAACCATGGCGTGCGGACTTCTTCTGCCCCTCTTGCTTCTCGCTGCCGGACCTGTGTCGGGTGTGCCCGAGGTTACGCCCGTACATGGGCCAAGCTGGCTGCAACACCTCGGGGTCGAACTTGACGACACGCACCTGGCGAAGATGGGAGCCGACGGATCGCCGCCGCCGACCACGCACGAGCCGATGCCGAGCATCGAGGGCGGCGCGACCGGTCAGTTCACTCTCGGCGGACAGGACCTCTACCGGCTGAACTGTCGCTCCTGCCATGGCCCAGGCGGCAAGGGTGCTCCGCCCGAAATCAACAATCTGCTCGACCCGGTTCGCGCGACGTCACCGGCGTTGCTCGAGGCACGCCAGCGCGAGCAGGGGCGCCGACTACCGCCAGGGATGGCTGAGCAGCTCGCGGCCGATGCTGAGAAGACGCTCCGCGACCGGATTGCCAACGGGGGCAAGAAGATGCCCGCGTTCCCTCATCTAGCTGGCGATGAGGTCGTCGCGTTGGTGTCATACTTGAAGATGCTCGCGGGTGTCCCCGCCGCGGAATCGTCGAGACAGACGGTGATCTTGTCCGCGGAGCGCGTGGGCGAACACGTCATCAAGGGAACCTGCCACGTCTGCCATCCCGCGACTGGCGCCGCCCCCACGCACATGATGATGTACATGCAGGGGGTCATCCCGTCGCTGGCGAGCCTGCCCGAGCGGTTGTCACCGTCAGGCGTGGTCGGAAAGGTACGCAACGGCATCATGGCTGGCATGGGCGGCGGGGGCATGATGGGCGGTAGAGGCATGATGGGCGGCGGCGGGATGAGGGGGCGAATGGGACGCATGCCGTTGTTCAGCTACCTCACCGACGAGGAAGTGATGGCGGCGTACGTGTTCCTATCCAATTACCCGCCCCAGCCGAAATAGACGGGCTGAACTACGGTCGCTCACGCGCGAGCACGCGCCGCCGAACGTGAACGCGCCCGTGACCGATGCCGTCACGATGTGACTCGCCGGAGCTCCGGGAGCGGCGCGCTCGTCCCGCGGCGGGCCTCCACGGGCACGATGCGCCAAACGAAAGACAGCGAAATCCGGCGTCGCGGCGTCGGGGCGCGCGACGCGTTCGCCTCAGGGTCGGCCTGGCTCGGGCGATGCAAGCTCTGTTCGCCGAAGCATGCCGGGGCTTCATCGATCAAACCGCCCGGCGAGGGAATCAACATGACGATCACCACCCGAATCATCGCTGCCGCCACCTTCGCATCCGCGCTCGCGTTCGCCCCTGCGGCCTTAGCGGACGCATCGCCCGCTCCGCAGACGATGGCCGGCATGAAGGCGCACGATTGCGCGCATCCGACCGCAAACTGCGGGTGCCACGGCGTCCAGCACGCGAACGACAAGGCGCGCACGTCGACTCGGGCGTCCGTTCAGAAGAACGACGTGCAGCCCTCGAACGGCTACACCAACTCGGGCGTGCCACGGTTCACGGACGCGGGGTGAGGTGAGGCGATCACGACGGTGTCCGGTTTGAATGATCCGCGAGCACCCCGGTGTGCGTCGCCGAACGCGGAGGGCGGACGGGGATGGCTCCCCCCGCCCGGCGCGTTCATCGTAGCCGCGGATGAGCATCCTCGGTGACGATGGCGCTGCGGCTGCGGTGCGGCGCTCATGGAGGAAAGACGATGACGAGCGCGAGATCGCATCCGGGCGCACCGGGGTACCGTTCCGCGGACGAGGCGCAGCGGCGGGAAGCAGGCGCGACGAGACACCCGGCCGACAGGGACCGACCACTCCGGAAGGACGAGGTCGCCCAGGTGTATCGTCGCCGCGCCTCCCGGTACGACGTGACCTCGCACCTGTACTGGCTCATCGGGTATCCGCTCGATCGGTACCGCCGCGAAGGGATCGACGCACTGCGTTTGCGCCGGGGCGATACGGTCGTCGAGCTCGGGTGCGGGACCGGCCACAACCTCCCCCTCCTCGTGGACGCCGTCGGCCCCGAGGGCAGGGTCGTCGGCGTGGACCTGACCGACGCCATGCTGGCGCAAGCGCGCCGGCGAGTGGAGCGGGCAGGCTGGCGCAACGTCGAGCTGGTGCACTCGGACGCGGCCGAGTTCGCCTGGCCGACACGAGTGGACGGCGTGCTGTCGACCTACGCCCTGACGCTCGTCCCGGAGCTCGACGATGTGATCCGCCGCGCCGCGGCAGCGCTCGGACGAGGGAAGCGGATGGTGGTCGTCGACTTCAAGGCGCCCGAGCGGTGGCCGCGGTGGGTCCTCCGTGCGATCGTGCCGCTGCTGCGGCCCTTCGGCGTCACGCTCGGCCTCGCGGAGCGCCACCCGTGGGAGTCGATGCGCCGTCACCTCGCCACCGTCGAGGTGCGTGAGCACTACCTCGGCACGACGTACGTGGCCAGCGGCGAGTCCGACGCGCGGACGCCGTGATGCGTGCTGGTGACCGTCCGTAACGCGGGGCCGCCTCTCCCTTGCGATCGCGACGCGCCGCGGACGGGTCGCAGGAGAACGTGGCGACGCGAGAGCGACAGGACAGGTCCGGCCCGCGTCGCCAAACCCGGGCCGGACCTGCCTGGCTCGTTCCTCGGCGTCGGGTCGTTGGATATGCAAGCATACGGAGGCGGTCACGTCAACTCGCTCGGTTGCGGTACGGCCGCGCCTCGCCCGGGTGCGCTGTCCGCAACCGCCGGAACCGCGTGCGCGGGTTCTCGCTTTCGCGCCCGAGTCCGAGGAATCGCGCGTCATCCCGGGGCTGTCTGCACGGGAGCCGTCAGCGAGAGGAGGAGCGCGCCGACGCTGCCCGAGACGAGCGAGCCAGCGATGATGCCGAGCTTCGCCTCGTCAAGCAGCCGCGGCGCGCTGGGGTACGCGAGGCCGGCGATGAACAGCGCCACCGTGAACCCGATGCCCGCCACGATCGAGACGCCCAGCAGCTTCGGGTACGACGCGCCGCCGGGGATGCGTGCGAGCCCGACCCTCACGGCGGCCAGGGTGAACGTGAAGATTCCCACCTGCTTCCCGACGAACAGCGCCACGAGCGTGCCGACGGCGACCGTGCCGGTCACCTGGGCCGCTTCGAGGCCGGCGAGGTGGACGCCGGAGTTCGCGAGCGCGAAGAGCGGCATGACCGCGAAGGCGATCCAGGGGTGCAGCGCGTGGACGAACCGCGTGAGCGGGGCCTCGAGCTCCTCGAGCCGGTCGTCGACGCCGTGGAGCGCGGCCTCGTCGCGCTCCTCCTCCTCGGCCGCGCGCGCGAGCGCGTTCGCGTGCGTCGCGAGCTCGCGGATCACGTCGCGGGCGCGCCGACGGGGCCGCGCGGGGACGGCGAGCCCGAGGATAACCCCTGCGATGGTGGGGTGCACTCCCGAGTGGTGCAGCGCGTACCAGAGCATCACGCCGGCGATCGTCCACGCCGCGGCGCTCCGCACCTGCGCGCGGGACATCGCGAGCGCGCCCGCGGCGATCACTGCGGCGGCGAGGAGCCAGCTCCAGCGGACGCCAGTGCCGTAGAACACCGCGATGACGACGATTCCGCCGATGTCGTCGAAGACGGCGAGCGCTGTCACGAACACGATCAGGCCGTGCGGGACGCGGCGCTTGAGCAGCGTCAGCACGCCGATGCAAAAGGCGATGTCCGTCGCCATCGGGACGCCCCACCCCGGGGCGCCGGGGCCGCCCGCGTTGAGGGCGAGGAAGATGGCCGCAGGCACGAGCATCCCGCCGAGCGCGGCGATCGCGGGCAGCGCAGCCTGGGCGCGCGTGCGCAGCTCGCCGTGGACGAGCTCGCGCTTGATCTCCATCCCAACGATGAAGAAGAACAGCGTCATGAGCCCGTCGTTCACGAGCTCGAGGACCGAGAAGCGCGCCACCAGGCCGCCGACCCCGATCGTCAGGGGCGCGGCGAAGAGGCGCCGGTAGCTGTCGAACGCGACGTTCGCCCAGACGAGCGCCGCGACCGCGCAACCGAGGAGAACGATTCCGCTCGCCGCTTCGAGGCGGAGGAACGCCTGGAACGGGCGCAGGGCGAGGGCGAACAGGGCGGGCGTGGCAGCCGCGGGCGCGGCGCTGGTGTCGCGAACGGTGGTCATGGTCGGAGACGCATCCATCGGAAGACGGACTCGCAGGTCCTGAGTTCCGAATGGCGGCCCGACCACTCGCAAGCCTGCAGCGGCCGCGCCGCTGCACCCTTCGTCCGAATGTACGGCCGGCCTGCGGCGCTTCGCAAGGCGCCCGTGCGCGCGGGGGAAGGTTAGGTACGCCTCCGCGACCGGCTCTGGCGCCGTCCGGCCCGCTTTCGCTTCGTGCTCTGGATGAGCCCCTGCGCGACGCTGACCAGGATCAGCGCAGCGGAATCAGCCGCGTCAGGGTCCGAGGCGGCGAGCGCGTCGCGCACCCCGGCCTCGATCGTGCCCTCCTCCATGGCGTTGATTCGCTGCCCGGCGACCGCGAGCTCGAGCCGATAGCTTCGAGCGTCGGAGGCGTCGAGGCGGCGGGACACCAGACGTCGCCGCTCGAGCCGCTTCAGGAGCGCGGTGACGCTGCTCCGATGGACATGGAGCATCTCCGCGACCTCCCCGGGGGAGATCCCGGGCCGCTGCCCCACGATCCGGATGAACAGGCGTTCGCGTCCGGTGACCCCGAACCTCGCCTTCATGGCCCGCGACGCGCTCTCGAGGGCGTGGTCGAGCTCCCAGAGCGCCTGCAGGAATCGGAACTCCCTCCCGAACTCGGCTCCGACGCCGGGCACCGTGGGGGGGGCGCCCGGCGCGTCGAGAGGTTCGGGAGAGGGGGGCTGGCGTCGCGTGGGGGGCATTCGAGAGGCTCCAGCCGCGCTGCGGCGGCGTCCGGTCAGCCATTCAAAACTAGCAGGGAAGCCGGTGCTGGTCACAGCGTCATCGCGCGAACGAGCCCTTTCCACCGCTCGCGGATGCCGTCCTGCCGCGCGCGCAGCGTCACTCGTTAGAACGCTCGCACCAGGGCATCCTAGGGGGTATACGGTTGGACATGCAATCAGATGACTCGCTGGCCGGCTCGCGAACGGACCCGAGCGGGCCCCGACGGCGCGACACGTGCTCTAGAGGACCACGAGGATGAAGCGCCCTCCCGAGCCAGACCATCCCGAGCGAAACGCCTCCGCGCCCCCGCGGTCAGCGAGAAGCCGATCGGCGGAGGCGTTGCTCGACATCCTGGGGTTGAGCGAAACCGCGCCTCTGGACCTACGTCTCCTCGGGCGAACGCTCCTGCACGCGGGGGCGGTCGGTGTGCTCGCAGGCGCCGCCGGAGCGGCGTTCTTCGCCTCGCTCGAGCTGGCGCAGCGCTATCTGCTCGACGGGGTGGCAGGGTTTTCGGTCCTGCGGGCGCGAGGGGAGGCCTTCGTGGCGCCGCGCGAGGCGTCGGGACTCCGGCCGCTGGTCCTCGCCGCGCTCCCCGCGCTCGGGGCGCTCGCGAGCGGCCTCGTCACGGCGTGGCTCGCGCCCGAGGCAGCGGGTGGCGGCGGCGATGCGACGATCGAGGCGTATCACCACGGCGGGGTGGTCCGGCGCCGCGTCATCCCGGTCAAGGCGCTCGCGTCGATCTTCACGCTGTCGTCGGGGGGCTCGGGCGGGCGTGAGGGGCCCACCATGCAGATCGGCGGCGCCATCGGCGCCGCGGTCGGGCGCGTCTTCGCGACGACCCGGTCCGAACGACGCGTCCTCCTCGTCGCCGGGGTCGCCGCTGGGATCGCGGCCGTGTTCCGCACGCCGCTCGGTGCGGCGCTCCTCGCGACCGAGATGCTCTACCGTGACGACTTCGAGGCCGAGGCGCTCGTCCCTTCGATCTTCGCGAGCGTCGTCTCGTACTCGATCGTGATCGCCGTCTTCGGCGAGACCACGCTCTTCGGAGACCTCCCGCGGTTCCCGTTCAGACCCGCGCACCTCCCCCTGTACGCGGTGCTCGCGCTGGCGATCTCGGTCGTGGCCATCGCCTTCTCGAGCTCGCTGCGCCACGTCCAGCGAACGTTCTCGGGCGTACCGCCCTGGCTCCGGCCCGCGCTCGGCGGGCTCGTCATGGGCATGCTCGGAACCGCGCTCGTGCTCTGGATGAGGGCGCATGAGGGCGCGGAGGCGAGCGCATTCGGCGTGTTCGGCGGCGGATACGGGATCCTGCAGGTCGCGATCTCGGGTGCCGCATGGCTCGTGAGCGGCTGGACGGGGGTGGCGCTGCTCGCGGCGGTCGGTCTCGCGAAGCTCGTCGCTTCCGCGCTCACGATCGGGTCCGGGGCCGCAGCGGGCGACTTCGCGCCGTCGCTCGTCATCGGCGGCCTCGTCGGCGCTGCGTTCGGGCTCGCGGCGCGCCTCCTCCTCGGCGATGCGTCGATCCAGCCGGCCGCCTTCGCGCTCGTCGGGATGGGTACGTTCTACGGGGGACTCGCGCACGCACCCCTCTCCGCGCTCGTCCTCGTGGCCGAGCTCGCCGGCAGCTACGACCTGCTCGTCCCGATGATGCTCGCGATCGGCATCGCGTACGTCGCCCTCAGGAAGCACACGCTCTACCCGGCGCAGCGCGCGTCGCGGATGGAATCGCCACTACATCGCCCGGAGGTGAGCGACGCGACGCCCTTCGAGGCGTCGCTTCGACGCTTGGCGCGCGATCTGCTCGTCGTCCCGGAGATCGCGGCATTCGCGGAGCACGACCCGCTGGAGCTCGTGATCCGGGCAGCGGCCGACGCTCGCGGCCAGCGCGTGGTTCTGGTGCGCGGTCGAGGAGGTGATCACGCGGGCCTCATCGAGCTCGGCGCGGTGGTGGATCTCGTCCGAGAGGACAGCCGCTGGCTGAGGGCGCACGACGCCGCAGTGCCGTTCGTCTGCGTTAGCGACGACGCCGGCTTGGGCGACGTCGCCGAGGTGCTCGAGCGGTGCGGCCTCACTCAGGTACCAGTGATCAAGGACGGCTCGATCGTGGGGTGGATCGGAGACCGGGAGATCAGGACAGCTGTCCTGGAAGCAGCTCGTTCGCATGATGCGTCGGAGTGAGCGCCGGCGCTCAAGGATACGTGGGCAGGTCGAATTCATTCGCAAACGCGCGACGCGCGTACCACGCTCCCAGCGGACCGATTCGCATTAGGTTCAAGACGGTGTTGCGGAAGGAGAGCCCGAGCGCGGTCCTGGGCGTGAAGGAGCTCGCGAATCGAGCCGCGTTCTCCTGCTGCCGTTCGATGAAGGGTCGCAGTCGACGTTCGTACGCTGGAAAGGCCGAGACGGGGTCACTGGCAGCGCGCGCGAGCTCACCGGCGAGGACGTAAGCGCCGAGCATCGCGAACGCTGCCCCCGCCCCGGCGAGCAACGAGGGACAGTACGCAGCGTCGCCGACGAGCGCGACGCGCCCGCTCGACCACGCCGGGGCGCGGATCTGACTCACGGCATCGAAGTAGAGGTCGTCTGCCCCGTCGAGGCGCTCCAGGATCTCGGGGCACTCCCAGCCGTCCTCCGCGAAGCGCTCTCGCAGGACGCGCTTCTGCGCTGCCGCGTCGTGTGGATCGAGCTCGAGCGGCGCGTCCTGTACGAAGACGAAGAGGAAAGCCGAGCGGTCCCCTCGAAGGGCGTAGCGGCTGATCTGGCGACCCGGACGCGCGAAGCTCAAATAGCTGCCCTCGTCTCGGTGCGGGTAGCCGCTCGCCACGAACGACGCGGCCCAGTACCCGAGGTACTTCTCGAAGCGCTCGATGGGGCCGAAGACGCATTCGCGCACCCGCGACCGAAGCCCGTCCGCACCCACGACGAGGTCGAACCGCCTGGTGCGCCCGTCATTGAGCTGGACCTCGACGTCGGAGTCCTCCTGCCGGATCGCCTCGATCGAGGTCGAGTAGAGCGTCTCGACGTCGCCCTCGACAGCGTCGAAGACGACGCGCGCGAGATCGCCGCGCGGGATGCTGAAGTAACGACCTCTGAACGCTCGGCGGAAGACGTCGGCGTCGAACCCCGACACGCGCCGGCCCCGTTCGTCGACGAACGCGAGCCGCTCGAAGGCGTAGCCTCGGTCGCGAGCGGCGTCGAGCAGACCCATGCGCTCGAGGAGATCGTAGCCGAGGCCCCAGACATCGATCATGTAGCCGCTGTCGCGAAATCGCGGCGCGCGCTCGATCAGCGTCGCGTCGAACCCGTAGCGGCGAAGCCAGAACGCCAGGGCAGGACCCGCGATGCCCGCACCAGAGATGAGCA
>Ga0306924_10002590_pt1 | contig 17091 bp, 16 predicted proteins | sample sta12Can44000111_FD_203756 | JGI IMG/M metagenome (GOLD analysis project Ga0306924, IMG submission 203756) | Lab enrichment of tropical soil microbial communities from Luquillo Experimental Forest, Puerto Rico - statanox.12C.anox.44.000.111 (v2)... | ecosystem: Environmental > Terrestrial >... | reverse complement strand
GACGCATCCGGTGGCATGACGAATGGTGATCTCCATGGCGCTCTCGTCGAGCACCACCTCGTGACCCTTGTCCGTGGTGATGCTGATCTTCGCGGCGCCGGCCGAGTCGTCGAACTCCAGCCGGCTATTCGCCCGGGTCCGAAGCAGACGGATGTTGTTGGCCTGCTCGGGATCGTGCGGCAGGGTCGTCGTCCCGTTCCAGGCGCTGCCGACGATGTACGGCCGGCGCAGGTTCCCCGCCTCGAACGCGACCACCACCTGGCTGCCGACCTCCGGCAGGATCGCCAGGCCCTGGTTGTCGTCGGCGTACGGGGTGCACAGCGTCGCCCACGCCCGTACGTCGCGGTCCCCATCCGAGCCGAGGAAGGGGAACCGTACCTCGATCCGCCCCAGGCTCTCGGGGTCCACGAGGTCGGTCACGATCGCGGGGAAGACCCCGTAGTAGCCAGGTGCTGAGCCGTCCGCGGGATGAGGCAGCATCACGCCACCGCGTTCACGGTCGACCGCTCGGCGGCAAACCACGTGCGCAGCCCGCGCACCAGATCGACGGTGTGCCGGAGCCGGGTCACGTAGTAGCCGTCGCCCTCGAACGGCGCACCGACCTGCTGCAGGGTGAGCCTGCTCCCCACCATGAGGTCCGGCGTCCCTCTCGTGGTGCCGATCACGGAGACGAATCCCCGCGCCCGGCGCAGCATCTCGGCCTTCGCCCAGGCGCTGGCCTCGGTCGAGGCCAGCGCGGCCTCCCGCACGCGCAGCGTGGCGCTACGGCCCAGCGCCCGCTCGACGATCTGCGGGCCGGTACGCCCCGAGGTGATCTCGGCCGAGACGACGTCGCCGGCGGCCCGCTCGTCGATCACATCCTTGTTCTGCGCGTCGTACCCGGTGACCGCGACCTCGGTGCGCTGGTGGGCCAGGTCGGCGCACAGCCGCACCGAGAGCAGGTGGTTGCCCTGGACCAGGGTGAGCCGAGTCCCTGACCGGCGTGGCCGCGAGCTCAGGTGCAGGGTGCGCCCCTCGCACCACAGCTCGGCCTGCACGAGCCTAGCTCGCTCACGCAGGAAGGCCAGGTCGCTCTGGTTGAGCTGCTGGACGACGTCGTACTCCGGGCCGTCGACGTCGACCTGGGCCTGCAGCCCGTGCTCGTCCGCCAGCGCGGAGGCGATGTCGCCGTCCGTCACCTGATGGTAGGAGCGCATCCTGCGCGTCATCCGCAGCCGCATCAGCGCGTCCTCGGCCATCAGCACCACGATCGGGGGCTGGGCGTCGTCGAACACCGCCTCGATCGCCGAGATCGTCCCGTCGAACACGGTTCGCTGGTTGGTGTCCGGTCCGACCGACACGACGAGCCGCTTGCCGAAGTCGACGACGCCGCCGTCGAGCCAGATCATCCGATCCTGCGGGCCGGTGGCACCCGTCCCGGTGGCGAACAGATGCAGCCGCAGCGTGCGCAGCCCCTCCACCCCTTCCTCGATCTCCAGGTGGATGCAGTCGCGAGCCATGCTCGGCACCCGCTGGCCGTCGATGGAGAAGACCGGTCCGGCCGGGGCGAGCATCGGCTCAGTCATCGAAGCCCTCCGCGGCCGTGCGCCGATACAGCCACTCGGTGCGACCGCGCGACTCTCGCCAGACCTCATCTGCCGTCCGCCCGCTCGGCGCTCCGTCTGGAACGCCGGAGCCTGCATGCTCGGGCGGATCATCCGGGCGGACGTCGGTGTGCATCTCGTTGACGTGCACAACCATCGCCTCTCACCTCACTACGGAGTCGCCGGACGTCAGGGATAGTCCGGCGTCGCCTCCATGCTGCGGGGCGCAGCGTCACTCCTGCGTTGCGCCGACCGCTCAGCCCACCGTGAGCCCGCCGCCGCGCGACTGCGCGGGCCGCGGCCTCAGCGGGACGCCCCGGCCGTAGCTGATCGCCCGCGGGTCGACCGCCGCGGCCGCCGCGGCCGCGGTGCTCCTGGAGATCGCGCCGGCCTCGACCTGCGCCTCCACCGTCGCGGCGGCGGCCGCGGTGATGGCCGAGCCTGACGCCGAGACGTCCAGGCTGGCGCCTGCGGCCGCGACCACGCCCGCGCCGACCGACGCGCTGGCCGATGCCACGGCCGAGGCGCCGGTCGACGCGGCCACTCCGGCACCGGCGGTGAGCCCGATTCCCGCGCCGGCGGCGCCGGGAACGTCGAAGCCGGCTCGGGCGCCCGCTACCGCGGCACTCGCCGCGAGTGCCTGGGCCTGGCCGGTCGCTGCGGCGATCCCGCCTTGCGCGGAGAAGTCGAACCCCGCCGATGCCTCCGCCGAGAGGGCTGCCGTTCCGATGGCCTCACCGCCGGCCGCGACCCCGGTACCGCCGCCCGCGCTGAGCCCGCCTCCGAACCCGGCCGACGCTCCGGCGCTGAAGCCGGCCGAGACCCCGATCCCGGCGCCCGCGCTGATCGAGGCGTTCAGCTGCACCTGCGCGCCCGCGGTCAGCCCGAGCGGTGTCGTGAGTCCGGCCATGGCCGATCGCCACGTCGACGGATCGGCGCCCAGCCGGCTGAGCAGCTGCTGCACGCTCTCTCCCGCCTGGGCGGCTGCGGCCTGGTTCGGATTGGACGTCGGCGGCGCGCCAGGGCCGGAGTTCGGCGGTCCGGCGCCGGGCGGAGTGCTCTGGGCGTCGTCCCGGCTGCCGGGGCCGGTCTTGCTGGCCTCGAACTTCTCGTCCTGCCCGGTGAGACTCAGGCTGACCTTGGCCCGCAACGCGGTGCCGTCGAAGTCGAAGTAGTCCAGCTCCTCGCCGATCCGGCTGACCACTCCGGTGAAGGTGAAGCGACCCCATACGAACCGCAGTTGCGGGCGTGCGTCCTTGGGATGGAGCGGGTCGGGCTCGGCGAACATCCGGAGACCGGCGGTCAGGGTCCGGACGTCCATCGGGTTGCCGTCCGGGCCGCCCTCGGCGGTGTCGAAGACCAGCTCGAGGGAGAGGGTCACGTGGCCCTCGTTGGGTTGCTGACGCCGCTGTGCCTGCGTCGTGGCACCCGTGCTGGTGTCGTTGTTGCGTTCGAGCTTGAGACTGGTCGGGTTGAACTGGACAGGGACGGGACGGCCGACGGGCTGGAGGGTGGAGGGTTTGTCGGCTGTCCCGTTCCGCTGGGCCTTCATCGCCTGGATGGTGGCCTTGACCGGGCTCGGCTGCGGCGGCGGGGACGTCATGGCGAGCTCCCGAACCGCAGGCCCTCGTGCACGATGTGCAGCTCCTCGACCGCGACCTCACCCGTCTTGGCGTTCAAGGCCGGCCCGCTGACCTTGTTCGGCAGGCCCCGCCAGAACGTCCAGCTGGCCACCTCGCGCCGGCCGTCGGGGGACCAGACCTGGATCAGCCCGTTGTACCGCGGGATCGGCAGCTTGCCGCTGACCATGCCGGTCAGCCAGTCCCACAGCGCGGAGTCGGCCGTGCCGGTGTCAGAGCCGCCCGGGCCCGCGCCGGCCTGCGGGTTGTCGGGCGTGGGCGGTGCGGGGATGAACATGCCGCGCTTGAGCACCAACGGCGTGAGTTTCACCCGGCCGACCCGGCGCACCACGCCGTCGTTGCGGCCGCCCTCGAGGTACTCCTGGACGTCGGCCTCCAGCTCGAGCCCGGAGCACTCGGCGAAGGCGCCGATCCCCAGCTGAGGCACTGACGCGGGAACGGAGGACTTCGCCGCGGTCAGGGTGACCGTGAACCGGAAGGTCTGGATCAGCTCGCCCATGTCGGTCATGTCCCGCTCACCACCTGCACGCCACCGTCGGCGTCCTGCGTCAGCCGCACGATCAGGTACTCCAGCGGCGACGCGGGCGCGACGCCGATCTCCGCGATCAGCCGTCCCAGGGCCTGTACGGGCGCCGAGTTCAGCGTGTCGTCGCACCGGACGAAGAAGGACTGCGCCTCGGTCGCCCCGGCGAACGCCCCGCCGCGGAACATGTCCGCGAGGAACTGGGTCAGCACGTGGCGCAGCGTCGAGCGCAGGTCCGGGGTGTTCGGTTCGAATACGAGCCACTGCGACTCGCGCTCCACCGTCAGGCAGATCATCGTCATCAGGCGGCGGACGCTCAGCTGCCGGTAGCCCGGATCGGTGGACAGAGTTCGCGCCGCGGTGAGGCGGAAGCCGTCCCGTTCGGCACGGAACACGTTGATGCCCAGGCGGTGCAGCTGATCGTGGACCGCGTCGGTGACGACGTCGGTCGCGGTCACCGCCGACACGGCCAGCTCGTTGGCCGGCCCCCAGGGCAGGCCCAGTTGCTGCTCCCGGGCCGCGATGATGCCGGCGGCGAAGGCGGACGGCGGGGTTGACCACGCCGCGCCGCCCGACGGGTCTGCCACCTTCAGCCAGGGGTGGTAGGCGGCCGCGTAGCTCGTGTCGAAGTGGCTACGCCAAGTGCTCACGTCGGCCACCGAGATCCCGGCGGGGACGTCGAGCAGGGCGACGAACCTGTGGCGCAGCACGGCCACGTCCACCAGCCGCTGCTGGCGGCGCACGGTCTCGGCGAGGTCGCCGGCGGATTGCGGTTCGAGCTGGGTCGTGGCCTGTACCGTGCTGGCGTACAGGACGGGCGCGGGGTCCGGTGTGCACGGCTGGAACTGGCTGCTGGATGCCGACTTTGGGGTGTCCGGCGGCGACGGCGGCAGCGCCCGCCACTCCCAGGTGAGATCCGGGACGCACAGCAGCCCGAGTTCGTCGATCCGGCCGGCCAGGTCGACGCCACGGTGGTCGTGCCGCTCGTCCAGCGGGTCGCCGTCCGCACCGTCGGCGTCGAAGAGGCTGTCCGCGTCGATCTCGGCGAAGCGGTCGCGGCCACCGTGCAGCAGAACCGCGGCCACCGGGACCAGAGCCCGGTCCGGCAGCAGCGGCTCCGTCCAGCCTTGGCAGGTACGCACGAGCCGGGACTCGTCCTTCAGGACGGCCGGTGGGTATCGCGGGTGTGCGGGGTGCAGCCCGAGCCCGGCGATCGTCTCGGCTCGCGGAAGCGTGGGGTCGTCGTCCCTGACGAGCAACGTTCCGGTGATCACCGTGACCCGATCGGGGTCCGTGCCCTCAGCGGGCGGCGGGTCGAGGCGCGCTACCCGTAGTCGGCCGCCGCCGGGCAACGGGCGCTCGAGCGATCCCGTTACCCAGTGCAGTGTCCCGAACGGGTCGTCCGTGGTCCCGCCTAGCAGGACGAGCGACCCGTCCGGCAGGCTGACCGCGTCCGGGACAGCGAGCTCGCCTGCCCGCACGACCCCCGGGTCGCCGACGGCCGGCGGCCGGAACGAGCCGGACATATCGAACTCAAGCGTCGCTTGCAGCCGGTCTCCCCATGAGCCCTCACCCGCGGCCACCAGCCGGGCCCCCAGACCCGCCAGCTCGAGCTCCGCCGACGCCAGCGGATCGTCGGTCACCGGGCCTACCCGGTTCACCCAGGCCCGGACGCCCCCCTGGTCGAAGAAGGCGCTGACCGCGAGCGGCAACAGGCCCGGGCACGTGTGCCCGTCGGGGTCCGTCAGGCCGCCGAACCGGTCGACGAACTGCGACCAGCTCGTGATCAGCACCGGTTCGTTCACCGGACCGCGCCAGGCCACGCCGACGAAACCGGTGACGTCCAGCCGGATCGGGCCCAGGGCGACATCCGTGGCCAGCGGCGGGGCCCGGTATACCCCGGGAGCACCCAGATACACGCCAACGCTCACGCGCCTGCTCCGTTCCGCCGACAGTGCGCCGTGCCTGCTCCGGCCGTCAGGCCGACTCGAAGTCGACCTGCTCAGCGACCAGGTGCAACTCCTCCATTGCCACCTCGCCACCGCCCTTGGCGGCCAGGGTCGGCCCGACCCACTTCTTGGGCTGGGCCGACTGGAGGATCCACCGGCACACGGCGGCCCGGCGCTCGTCGAGCAGGGTGATGGTGACGGTCTGCGGGCTGAAGTCGCCGTCCCGGGTGGACTTGAGCCAGTCGAACAGGCGCAGGTCGCCGATCAGGCCGCGCTTGAGCGTCACGTCGTCCGTGGTGTTGGTGTTCGGGACCTTGCGGACGTGGTTGGCCTTGTCGTTGCCGTTGCGGTACTCGGAATACTTCACCTCGTTCCCCAGCCCGCTGACGTCGGAGAAACCGGCCGCGATCTCGTCCTGGCCGCCCGTGTTGCCAAGCTGCACCATGAAGTTGAAGGCGCCGTAGGGGTTGTCGCGCGTTGCCATCTCTGCCTCCAGGACCGGTCGAGGGTCAGCTCTGCTGCGCGTCGGCGGTCCACTGGCCGATGCGGAAGATCACGAACTCGGCGGGGTAGGTCGGGGCCACGCCGATCAGACAGATCAGCCGGCCGTTGTCCAGGTCGTTCTGGGTCATCGTGGTTCGGTCGCAGCGGACGAAGAACGCCTCCTCCGGCTTGGTCCCCATGAGTGCCCCGGTGCGCCACGTGGTGATCAGGAAGTCAGTGATCGTCTGCCGGATGCTCGCCCAGAGCAGCTCGTTGTTCGGCTCGAAGACCGCCCACTGCGTGCTCTTGTCGATCGAGTGCTCCAGGTAGATGAACAGCCGGCGCACATTGACGTACTTCCACTCGGGGTCCGAGCTCATCGTGCGGGCGCCCCAGACCCTGTTGCTGCGACCAGGGAAGAAGCGCAGCGCGTTGATCCCCTCGGGGTTCAGCACTGACTGACGGTCAAACGTGACGTTCTGCATCAGCCGGGTGATCCCGAGCACGACCTCGTTCGCCGGGGCCTTGTGCACGCCACGCTGGATGTCGCTGCGCGCGTAGATCCCGGCCGCGAAGCCGGACGGCGGCAGCTGCAGGGTGGCCGGGGCGGCACCGGGGTCGTTCTTCGCCAGCGGGTCCAGGATCTCCACCCAGGGGTAGTACAGCGCCGCGTACTTGGTGTCGAAATGCGAGCGGAACTCCCGCACCCCCGACATCGAGCTGTCGACCGGGGGGTCGGCGATGGCAATCCGGTAGCGCTGCTGCTCGCAGTGGTCGATCAGGTGGTCGACGGCGACCTTCTGCTCAGCTTCGGTCCCGAAGCGCACGGAGTCCGGCATGGCCACGATCGCGACGTCGTCGATCTCGGCGAGCGCGGCCAGGCCGGTCGCCGCGATCTTCGGGTTGTCGACGTCCGATACCTCGCCCTGCAGTCCGTCCCGGCCGTCCGTCGAGAGCGTACCGCCGTCGCCGCCACCGGTAAGGTAGGTCGGCGTGGCCAGGCCGAGCAGCGCGGCGAGCAGGCTCGCCGCAGACGGCGGCTGGGCTCCCGCGGCCGGGATCGCCGCGAGCAGGTAGACCAGGCTGAGGTCGTCGGCCGGCTGTTCCGCCTGCAGCACCCGGAAGATGGATCGCGGGTTCTGCGCATCGAGCGGCAGGCCGCGCGCGTCCAGCTCGAGCCCGGGATAGGCGTCCACGCGTATGTCGCCCATCTGCACGGTCACCGTGAGGGTGAGATGGCACGCGCCCTGGGGGGCGTTGTCCTGGATCGCCACCACCCGGCCGGTGGCGGGGTCGACGTATCCTAGGCCGTTGCCAAGGCGATCTGCCAGCCGCAGGTTGGCCGGCACGGGAGCGGTGGTGTCCTTGGGGATCTGGGTGCGGTCGTCCACCAGTTCGATCAGGGCACCCGGCTGTGCGCCGCGCAGGGTGGCCGTGCCGTTCACGGTTCCGAGGATGTTCTTGCTGCGCTGGAAGGTGACCTTGATGCTGATCGTCTGACCGGCCAGGCCGGGCCAGCGTGTTCGCCAGGTGGCCACCGCGGGGTTCCCGATATCGAGCTTGGCGAAGTCGGTGTCCGCGACGATGACGCCGTTGTTCCTGGTGAACGGGAAGACCCGGGATACGTAGAGCCTGCGGCCGCCGTTGTCGAAGAATGACCTCGCGGCGTAGGCCAGGTAGTTGCGCGTGTCGTTGCCGGTGCCGACGTCCTCGAGGCTGCCGAACGCCCGCTCGAACTCCGTGAAGCTGGTGATCAGGGTCGGCTTGTTGACCATGGTCACCGCGGGCGTATCCAGCTGATACGGAACCGGACCATACCTGGTCAGTCCGGCCATACCGAACGTGCTCGTCGGCACGCCCTCGATGGACCGCGACCGGAAGCTCGTCTCTTCCAGGTAGACGCCCGGAGTCAGGTACTCAGGCATGCAGACCTCCTGGGTCTTCGATCACATGGTGAAGGGGACCGGTGAGGCCAGCAGGAGCTCCTGGCCGACCGGGACGGAAATGGGCGGCGGGACGGTGGTGGACGGAACGTGGTCCTCCGGCGTCTTGCGCCCGCGGAGCACGTTGTTGTCAAGGTCGTCCGGGCCGGGTGGTGCCGTCGACCGCGGGAGCGGTTCGATGGTGAGATCGGCATACGGGTCGAACGGGTCCGGCGTCGACGGGACCCGGGCGGTCACGTAGAGCTGGACCTGGAGTCGGGTCGGAGCCGGGGGTGGCAACGTCCCGGTGTCCTCGATAACGAGCACGAACTCTCCGCGCTCGTCACCGTGCGCCCAGCCGACAGCCTGGTGGCCGGGGCCCCTGGCTGTGATCCGCGGCCAGCGCACGGGATCAGTGCCCCGGACGACCCGGCCGCGTACGGTGGTCGTGCCCCGGGAGAGGGCCGCAGCAGGCCCAGGCAGCAGCCAGGGGCGCAGCAGCCGGGAGGCAGCAGGCACCGGCGAGCCCGCGCTCTCTTCGTCGAGGACCTCCCTCAGGGTCCACAACTTCAGGTCGAACCGGCGGGCCACGTAGCGCCGGCGCGGGTCGGCGATCCGCAGCCGCACCGTAGTTGGCGCGCGCAGGTCCAGCATGATCATCGCGCGGCCTGCGGCCTTGGCGGTCAGGTCCCAGCACGGCCAGGCACGGTCGTGGCCTCGCTGCAGCACCTCCTGAGGCACCTCGCGGCCGATCCGGACCTCGGCCGCCACCCCATGGCGCGTCACGGCGTCCCGGCAGTCGACCGCCAACGCCAGCCGGTGCAGGACGTCGGCGTGCTCGACCAAGGTCTGCAGGGTCATCGCGGCAGGGGCGGCCGGCTGCGTCACGACGTCACCTCGGTCATTGCCGCGGCGACGGTGGTCACCGGTTCGTCAGCCCGTTCGCGCCGACCCTGAATGATGATCACTCGCGCGATGTACAGCAGGGTGAGCCGGTAGTCCGTGGTGAGGGCCTGGAACGCCTCGCTCATCGACTCCAGGGCGACGTCATCCGGCACGATTTGCACCATGTCGCTTGGCTCCCAGTTCCCGCTGGGGTGCAGTAGCGGACCGGTCAGGATGGGTTCGCTCTCCAGGATCTGTGCGGCCAGCCCCAGCCACTCCAGCTCGCTCTCCACCACCGTGTCCCAGGCGGAGATCATCAGGTGCATGCGCAGCGGGATGCGCGCGATGCCGTCGACGCTGCCGACAGCCGACCATCCCGGTCGCGTCTCCCGGTCGACGCTGACCTTGTAGCAATACAGCGAGATCGCTGGGTACCTGATCACTGCGACGGGGCTGCTGTTCACCTGATCGAAGTCCACGGTGCCGGCCATCACGGCGGTGGGGCGCGGACCTGCCGGCAGTGTCTCGGCGATCCGTCTGTTGAGCAGATCGACGATGCTGCGCCCCGCCGCGGCGAGGCCTCGGTATCCGGCCACGTCATTAAGGGTCGCGGGCCTGGTGTCACCGCACCGTTGCGCGATAGTCGCAAATCCAAGGGCGCTCCGGCCCGGTCTCGTCCGCGACCCAGGGTGCGGCGTCTCGTCAGACGGGCCAGCGTCGCGCTGCGGCGACGCTGGCGTGACACCGGCGCTTCCAGACTTGTCGTGCGTGAGTCGAAAGGGGCCACCGTCATGATGAACACGTCCGATCCCGAAGGCGAGGATCGTCCACTCCCGGAGGGCCCGCAGCAGGAGCCCGAGCCCGAACAAGATGAGTGCAGGGACTGCGATCCCCGCCACTTCGCCAACCGCGGTTGCCGTCGGCGCGGCGTCGAGGACGAGGCTGCGTACCTCGCTCAGGAGAAGCCAGCCCTCCAGAAGGCGCAGACCGACTATGCGACCACTCGCAAGGCATACCGTGACAAGCGCCACAGCGTTGCGCTGGAAGTGCAGGACCTGCGTCACCAGATCCGGCACATGGTCGACCGGGTGCGGTGCCTGATCCAGCAGGACCGAGTGGTCGACTGTCTGGACCGGGCCTTTACGGTGATCTGCGAGCAGCTCGACGAGTGCGGCCCGGTGGGCGGCTGCTGCGTAGATGATGACGACTGCGAATTCGACGTCGAGTGCCCCGAGGACTACGACGAACTGGTCCGCCGGATCGCCCACTACACGGCACACCTGACGCGGGACAAAGCATGCTTCGACGTCCTGGTGGCCGAACCTGGCGCACTCCAGACCCGAGTGGACAACGCCAAGCAAGCGGTGCATGACGTCGCCGAAGCCCTGACTAAGGATCCGTCGACCATCGATCTCAAGGCCTGGTACGCCAAGGCTCTGGTGGCACAGCGTGCCCTACAGCTGATCTGGAACGGATTTCGCGAGACCAAAGACTTCCTCGACTGCTTGTGTCGCGTGTACGACTGCTGGATCAACGCGGTCGACGCGATCGCCATCCTCACACGTGAGAAGGGCGTCAAGGATTGCCATCGCGAGGCTCGCGAGGCGCATTGCAAGGACCTCACCGAGAAGACAGCCGATGCGATCGTCATGGAGTACGAACGGATCTGCTCCTCGCCTTGCGACGACCAGGACGACGAGCCCTGCGAGTGCGGTCACGGTCATCGCCATCATCGCGACCACCACGAGCACGAGCACGAACACCACGAGCACGAGCACGAGTGTGACCGCGAGCACGGGCGCCGCTCCTGACCACACGACGTCGCTGATGTGGCGGCCCCGCGTGGCCAGAGCTGCCGAACCGCCGGCCAGGAGCCCACGCTCATCCCGTGGGCGTCGGCCTTGCCGATGACGAAGCAATGGCCCGTACGCCCAGGTCGTCCAAGTGCGCGGAGCCTGTCGATCCGATGCGTGAACGCACACGCCGGCATGAAGGTCAGTCAAGGCCCGATGTGTCCGCCGGACCGGGGCAGCCCGGCGGGTCCGGGCTCCTCCTGTTCTGCCACTGGTTCGGACCAGCTGCGACGACGCTGAGGTGACGACGGCAGGAGGAGAATCCAGTTATGCCGGCACATGAGGCTGAGTCAGGTATATGCATCGTGCGAGTCGAGGTTCAATCCGATCATCTGCTGATCACGATCACGACCGAGCGGAATATCGGCCGCCACCTTCATGCCGCGAGATCCAGTCCGGAACAGCATTTTTCCGATCCGAACGCCGCGCTTCAGGCCGTCGCGGACTTTCTCGGGCCTTTCACGCCCCTATCCGGGCGTGGCGGCGGTTCAGCCTGAGCTGAGCGCATCCTGGGTAGGCAGCGGTAACACAGTGGTGACGGGGCGGGAGCTAACGTCAGCCCATGTATCGGCGGGACATGGAGGGGACATGGGCGCACATGACGTTGCGGGCGTAGGCTCACGTGATGCCCCGTCGGGGACCAGCGCGGTGCACCTGCTCGGCGGCCTTTACGTGACGCGGAATGGCAACCGCTTGGAAGTTCCAGAAGGTTCCAAGCGGCTTCTCGCCTTTCTCTGCCTGCGAAGAGGCCCGGTTGAGCGGTGTCATGCCGCCGGGACGCTCTGGCCGTCCGTCGATGACCGCCGTGCCGCAGGCAATCTCCGATCCGCACTCTGGCGGCTGCGTGGCGCGGACATCGACGTCTTGGAGGCCGACAAACGATTGATAGGTCTTCGCCAAGGCCTGGCAGTGGACGTTTATGAGCTAGCAGAATGGGCCAGTCGGCTCGTTGCCCGACGTCCTGCACGGGGCGACTTGTCGCTGCGTCGGCCCCTGGACGATGCCCTCGACCTGCTGCCCGGATGCTACGACGACTGGGCGATAATCGAGCGGGAGCGCATGCGTCAGCGGATGTTGCGTGCGCTAGAGGCGCTGAGCCGGGAGCTGACCGCGATGGGCCGCTACGGAGAAGCGGTGGACGCGGCGTTGACGGCGATCGTTGCTGAGCCGCTGCGTGAAAGCGCGCAACGTGCCCTGTTGGAGGCGCACCTGGCAGAGTCCAATCTGATCGAGGCGCGCCGTGACTTTCTCGCCTACAGGAACCTGGTGCGGCGCGAACTCGGAGTGGAGCCATCCGTCGAGCTGGCGGCCCTGGTCCGCCGACCAGTGTCCAATGGGTCACGTGCGAACCATGAGGCGTCGGTTGCGGCTGTCGTCTGAGGACCTGGAGATCGGCCGAGCGGTATGTGCTTCCAAGCAGGCGCAGGGTTGTTCGGATCCTTGCGTGGTTTTACGCTGGTTATATGCGTAGGGGGACCATTGGCTTTGCCGCAGCCGTGGTCTCGGGGGTTGCGGCCTGCGCTCTTGCTGTGCTTCCACGGCTGCAGTTCACCTATAACGGCATGCTGTTGCACGTGGCGCTGGAGACGGCGGCCTCACTGATCGCGCTTCTCGCGGGATTTCTGGTCTTTGGTCGGCTGCGGCGGCACGGAAACGTGAACGACCTGCTGCTGGCGTGCGCCCTCGCGGTATTCGTGCTATTAAACCTCCGCTTCCTGATTATGGACGCACAGGCGCGGTCACGGCCGAACGATCTGATCGCCTGGGCCTTGCTCATCGGCCGGTCGCTGGGCGCCGTCCTGTTCGCTCTGGCTGCATTTGTTTCGCGTCGTCGGCTATGGCGGCCTGACCTTGCGCTGGCCGCGTCGGTAGCTGGCGTGTGCGCGATCGTGCTGTTGCTGGCGGTCACGCTCAACGGAGTCCCCGGGGACGTGGTGCATCCTCTTGCGGGCACGTCGGTGTCTGATCCGCCGAAGGGGCCTGCCGTTGGCGTACACCCGGCGTTGCTCACGCTCCAGCTCGCGACCGCGGCACTCTACGGAGTGGCCGCTGCTGGCTTCTTTCGCCGGTCCCGGCGGATGGGTGATGAGTTCCTCTGCTGGCTCGCCATCGCGGGTGCTCTCGCCGCGTTCTCGCACCTAAATTACTCTTTGTATCCTTTTTCGTACGCACAGCTCGTACATACTGGCGACATTTTCCGCCTTTGCTTTTATGCGACGCTCCTCGTCGGGTCGATGCGGGAGATCTGGTCATACTGGCATGCGCTATCGGAAGCCGCGGTACTGGAGGAGCGGCGGCGGATCGCCTGCGACCTGCACGATGGGCTTGCCCAGGAACTGGCCTACCTCGCCCGCAACCTTGATTCTGCTGACGGGGAACCCGGCAAGGAAACGGTTGATCTCTTGCGCGGGGCGGTGGAACGGGCCCAGCACGAGTCGCGTCGCGTCGTAAGCGCCCTTACCGCCCCGCACGCCGAGCCCGTCGAGGTCGTGCTCGCGCAGGCGACCGCCGAGGTCGCCAAGCGATTTCACCTAGGGCTGCAACTGGACCTCGTCCCTGGTATCAAGGTCTCGGCGGCACGAGAGGATGCACTCGTGCGGATCGCCTGCGAGGCTGTCACGAATGCCGCTCGTCACAGTGGTGCCAACTGGGTGCACCTCAAGCTGGAGCGAGACGGCCCTCGACTGCGGCTGCGGGTCAGCGACCGCGGACGCGGCTTCGATCCGGCGATTGCCCACGGCGGCTTCGGACTGGTTTCCATGCGCCAGCGTGCCCGGTCGGTCGGCGGTGTGTTGTGGATCTCCTCGGTCCCAGGTCAAGGTAGCGAAGTGGAGGCCTCTATTTGATGGCCGGGCCCAAGCCACTGAGGATTCTGATCGCTGACGACCACAAGCCAACGCGGGACGACGTATGCCGGGCGCTGGAAGGCGGCGAGGAGTTTGAGATTTGCGCGGTGGCAGTAGACGCGGCCCAGGCCGTACAGGCCGCGCTTCGCGAACGGCCCGATGTCTGTCTACTCGATGTTCGAATGCCTGGCAGCGGAGTCGCCGCAGCGTGGGAGATTGCGGCGAGGCTGCCGAACGCCAAGATCGTGATGCTCACCGTTTCGGACGACGATGTAGACCTCTTCGCTGCGCTCCGGGCCGGCGCGGACGGGTATCTGCTGAAGACCATGAACCTGAAGCGGCTGCCTGCCGCGCTGGCCGGCGTCTGTGCCGGTGAGGCGGCCATCCAGCGGACACTGGTCGCGCGTGTACTGGATCGCTTCCACGGGCGGGAGCCGCGGTGGCGGCGTGTAATCGGTAACGAAGCTATAGGACGGCGCATGACGAGCCGCGAGTGGGAAGTGCTTGAACTACTCGCGCAGCAGCGGTCAACCGCGGAGATTGCCGAGGAGCTTGTGCTTTCCACTAGCGCGGTGCGAGTGCACATCGCCTCGATCGTCCGCAAGATGGAAGTCGCTGACCGCGCCGCCGTGGTAGAGCTCTTCCGGCGATCGCGAAGCTGAGCGCAGGTGCCGAGCGAATACTAATCTGTCAGTGGGTGACTCACCGTGTGGCCGTTCCGGGCTGCCTGGCGCTCAAGAATCTGAACGCAGACTTGCCCGTCGGTCCCTTGCGCGCCAACATCGAGTAGCGTAGGCGTTTAAGTAGCCTTGTGTGCATCTCGCGGGTTTCACGTCGTAGACGGTGAATGGGGGGTAATCAGGGTGAATAACGGGTACATTAATTCAGATATGCCGGTATCGCCCAACCTGGTGAACTCGCTGCTCTCCGGCTGTGATCTTCATCACAGCTCCGCCGTATTGCTATTCGGCGAACCCCGGGTTCTATCCAACGGCATCAGTCTGCATGTGCCGGACGGAAGCAAGAGGCTGCTGGCCTTCGTGGCACTCAGTCGCGGAAGAGTGGACCGCCGTTACGCCGCGGGCTCGCTATGGCCAATGGGAAGTGACAAGCACGCGGCCGGCAACCTGCGCTCAGCTCTGTGGCGGCTGAAGTCCGCAGAAATAGACGTCCTCGAGAGCGACAAGCGCACGTTGGCGCTGCGGCGGGCAGCTGTCGTGGATGTCCACGTGGCTTGCGAATGGGCGGGGCGGCTCGTCTATGGATCTCCCACCCGCGATGACTTGCGCACCGTTAACTGGCGCGGAGATTGCCTTGACTTGTTGCCCGGCTGGTCCGAAGACTGGGTGATCCTCGAGCGTGAGCATATTCGCCAGCGGCTGTTGCATGCCCTGGAGGCCTTGTCGCGGCATCTTGTTGAGGCTGGGCGTTACGCGGAGGCGGTAGAAGCCGCCGTCTGGGCAGTGAGTGCTGGACCCCTGCGGGAGAGTGCGATTCGAGTACTGATTGAGGCGCACCTGGCCGAGGGCAATCTCATCGAGGCTCGTCAGGTCTATGACGTCTACAGCAGCACCCTCCGACGTGAGCTCGGCGTCGAACCGGGCAGGCAACTGGCCGGCCTAGTACGAGCGGAGATCCGCCCTAGAAATCGGCCATGCGCGGATATCAGCGCTGATTGGGCTGAACGGTTGATTGTCGGCCACGGTTGACCCCACGCCGGGCCCGGGGATGTGATCGCGGAGATGTCCGGCCGGTCGTTGAGAGGCTGACCGCTGCCGTGAATACATAATTCGTATGCGCGTTCGGGAGATGCTTGCCGATGTAGCCCACGTATATCTTCCCGGTCTGACTGGCGTCATCGAGATAGTAGATCCGGGGGGAGACCAGGCCCTTCCTGGCTATCTTGAAATGCGCGTCCATGAAAATGGCGCCGTCCGGATGTATGTCTCTGGGAACCGGGAATACCCGCAGCTTCCGGAGTCTGGGTGAGCGTTCGACGAGCTCGGATTCCTGCGTGGAATGCGCGCCCGGCGGATAGCCGGGCCGCCCGGGCGGAGTGTGGCCAAGGTAGGCGTGGACCCCTTTGCTGAATTCACCGTGGCGCCGCGCGGCCGCGTACCCGTCGAGGACCCGCAGCACGTCCCAGGATTTGGCGGCCCAGGTGCCGAGCGGGTCGAAGTCGTCCAGTTCCAGCGCGTTCTTCGGGTCCCCCGTGAAGATGACGCAGGACAGCATGTGCTCATCGAGTCGCTCGAGTAGCTCGGCGAACGATCCGGGCGATTGCGCCGCCGCGGCGGCGGCCCGGGTCTGATCGACGCGGCCAGTCCGGGAGATAATGCCGCGAAGCCGGTCGAGCTCCAGCTTCGCCTTTAGCAGCTCGGCCTGCGTCTCCGGGAACCACTTGCGGGAACCACCGTGCAAACTACTCCAGGCACCTCAGGGCATCTCCCGGCATGGTTTCCGCAGTTCAACTGCATGAACCGATGATCAGCTCTGCCAGGGTGGTGGCGACTCGGCGGTCGGTTTCAAGGTCGGTCTGGACGTTCTGCTTCATGGTGAACGCGACATCCGCCATGCCGCAGGTCAGGCAGTCGGGCGTGCGGGAGCACTTCGTCAGCGCCCGCCGCAACGCCCCTTTGAGGTGAGCAGCTCAGGCCAGAGGAGATCTCCGGCGGTGCGATGTAACGCTTGTGCCTTTGGGGTGACTCACCGATATGAGACCCGGAGATCTGAAGGAGAGCCATGTCTCCCGCTGTTTATGTTCAGACCAATGACGCCACCGGAAACGAAGTCATCGCGTTCAGCCGGACAGAGGACGGCGCGCTCGCCCCGCAGGGCCGCTACTCCACAGGTGGGCGCGGGACGGGCTCGCCGCACCTTGCCTCGGCCGGTTCCGTCGTACTCAGCGACGACGGGCGGTGGCTGCTCGTGGTGAACGCCGGCAGCGACGAACTGTCGGTGTTCGCGGTTCAGCCGGACGGCCTGCGGCTGGCCGACCGTGCCGGTTCGGGCGGTAGCAAGCCGACCAGCGTCGCCGTCAGCGGCGCGCTGGTGTACGTACTCAACAACGGCACCCCGAACATCAGCGGGTTCCATCTCGCTGACGGGAAACTAGCCGCGATCCCGGACTCGACACGGCCGCTGAGCAGCGCCGATGCGGATCCGGCCCAGGTCTCATTTACCCCCGACGGCAGGGTGCTGATCGTGACCGAGCGTGGCACGGACACCATTAGCAGTTACCTAGTCGACGAACGCGGCCACACGCAGGGCCCGGCGACGATCAAGTCCTCGGGCCAGACGCCCTATGGTTTCGGCCTGACGGCGGACGGGTCGCTGATCGTCTCGGAGGCGTTTGGCGGCGTGGCGGGAGCAGCGGCGACTTCCTCCTACGCGGTGTCCGGGGGTGG
>Ga0306924_10002589_pt1 | contig 17097 bp, 10 predicted proteins | sample sta12Can44000111_FD_203756 | JGI IMG/M metagenome (GOLD analysis project Ga0306924, IMG submission 203756) | Lab enrichment of tropical soil microbial communities from Luquillo Experimental Forest, Puerto Rico - statanox.12C.anox.44.000.111 (v2)... | ecosystem: Environmental > Terrestrial >... | reverse complement strand
GTCCTATCAGAGACAGCGGCCAAAAATCTGATCGCGTACGTCGAGGGCGGCGGACATTTGGTCTTGGGACAGCGCTCCGCCATGAAGGATGACGACAACAGCCTTCAACCAGAACGGCAACCTGGTCCGCTCGCCGAATTCCTTGGAGGCCGCGTCGAACAATACTACGCGTTGATAGGTCCTGTTCCGGTAGAGGGACAGTGGGGAGCGGGTGAGTGCCCGTTGTGGGCCGAACTGCTCGGCGCCAAAAACGCGGCCACGGAGGTGCTGATGCGCTACGGCAAGAGCAATGGATGGTTGGACGGTCAACCCGCAGCGATCACGAGGCAGGTTGGCAAAGGACGCGTCACTTATATTGGCGCCTGGCTGGATCCGAAGACCATGCAACAGGCTGCTAAGTGGATGACTGACACGAGCGCTGTCAAGACGCCCCTTCCTTCCGTGCCGGAAGGGGTGGAAGTCTCCGTACGCCAAGGCGAGCACGGCGCCGTTTTCGTGATCATCAATTTCGCAAAAACGGCGCAAACCATTTCCGTTTCTCAGCCGATGAAGGATGTGCTGGAAGGCGGGGAGAAGACCTCGGTGAGTCTACCCGTCTATGGTGTCGCCGTTTTGTTGGCGGCACACTGACAAGTTCCCGGCGAGATCCGGCCGATGAGCATACTTGACCTAAACAGCCAGCCACACCGGCGGTTTAATCCTTTGCGGAAAGAATGGGTACTGGTCTCGCCGCATCGCGCCGAGCGTCCTTGGCAAGGACAGGTGGAGGCGTCGCCAGCGGAGGAGTTGCCGCGGTACGATCCGGATTGTTATCTTTGCCCGGGAAATGTACGGGCGGGCGGAGCGAGAAACCCGGTCTATCAAGGGACCTTTGTTTTCGACAATGATTTTGCCGCCTTACGCTCCGACTTCGCCGACGGAAAATTTGAGCACAGCGAACTGCTGCGGGCGGAGAGCGAGGCCGGAAAGTGCCGGGTGGTCTGCTTCTCGCCCCGGCATGATCTTACGCTCGCACGGATGAGCGTCGCCGAAATTCGGGCTGTCGTAGACACTTGGTGTGAAGAGTTCGAGCAGTTGGGACGCCAACCTCGGGTGCGGGCCGTGCAGATTTTCGAGAATCGCGGTGCCATGATGGGTTGCAGTAACCCGCATCCACACGGCCAGATCTGGGCCAACGAAACGGTGCCGGATGAGCTTGCGCGCGAGATTGCTTCACAAAAAGAGTACTACCAGAGACAAAACTCGTTTCTCCTGGAGGACTACCTGCGCTTGGAGGTCGAGCAAAACGAGCGAATTGTCTGCGCGAACCAACACTTCGTCGCACTGGTCCCATTTTGGGCAGTCTGGCCGTTCGAAACGCTGCTCATCAGTCGGCGACGCGTAACGAGCTTGCCGGAACTGCGCGGTGAAGAGCGCGCGGGCTTGGCGGACATCCTGCGACGGCTTACCGTTCGTTACGACAACCTGTTCCGCACGTCGTTTCCCTACACCATGGGATTTCATCAACGCCCGACGGACGAGGCTGCCTATCCGGAATTCCACCTTCACGCACATTTTTATCCGCCGTTGTTGCGTTCCGCCACGGTAAGGAAATTTATGGTGGGCTATGAGATGCTGGCCATGCCGCAACGGGATATAACGCCAGAAACGGCGAGCGCGCAGTTGCGGAAGCTTTCCGAAACACACTATCTCGAGCACGTGTAACGGCGAGATTTTGCGATTGGAAGGGACTTTGGAGCGCTCTGGCGGGTCAAGCGGCCGCGGTGAGTCGCGAAGTCGGGCGTTGCCTGTGGAATTGCTAGATACTGCGGCCAGTTTGAAAGGATTACGAGGAATATGGCGAAAATGGCTCGACGCGCGATCCTGAAGACCGTTGTTCCCGCAATCACAGCGGCCGGCGTTCTGCCAAGCGGCACCCTCGATTCCCTTGCGAGAGTTGCCGGCAAGCCGCGCATCCGGCAATCCGCTTCGCGGTGGTGCTACCAGAAGATTTCACTCGAAGAGCTTTGCGCGAAAGGCGCGGAGATGGGACTCGAAGGCATCGATCTGCTCAACGAAGAGGAATGGGAAATTCCCCGACAGTATGGTTTGGTCTGCAGCATGGGTTATGGCGGTGGGGGCGAAATCCCGAATGCTCTAAACCGCGTCGAGAATCATGCAAGGATTGAGGCGGCATTCCGAAAATCAATTCCCCATGCAGCAAAGGCGGGAGTTCCGAACCTCATCACATTTTCGGGAAACCGCGACGGCTTGTCCGCTGAGGAGGGCTCGAGGAATACCGTTGCGGGTCTAAATCGCATCAAGAAGGTCGCCGAGGACCACGGGGTAACGATCTGCCTGGAGCTGCTGAACAGCAAAGTGGATCACAAGGACTACATGTGCGACCACACCGCATGGGGCGTGCGGGTGATCGAGGAGGTCAACTCTCCGAATGTAAAGCTGCTCTACGACATTTATCACATGCAAATCATGGAGGGTGACTTGAGCCAGACGATCATTGCGAATAGCCACTGGATCGGCCATTTCCACACCGGTGGGGTGCCGGGCCGTCATGAGCTCGATGACAGCCAAGAGGTAAATTGGACCGGAGTCATGCGCGCGATCGCGAGCACGGGTTTTCAGGGTTTCGTCGGACACGAATTCATACCGACCCGAGACCCTATGACTTCACTGCGTCAGGCCGTCGCGCTCTGCAGCGTTTAGGCTACCAGCCGCTACATTTGTTCGTCAGAGAATTAGTTCGCTCAGGCGATCTCGGCGGACTGGCCTCAAAAGACAGGACGATCAAGCCATCCACTCGAGCAGCTGTGGGAGTGTGGCCGCCGCACCGGACTCTGTTCCTCGAGGGAGCGATGGGGATATCACCACCGCCTCTTTGTGATTCTCAAACCAGGCTACAAACATGGATTGCGCCGCGCCAGGCAAGCGTTGCTGGTTTAACCAGTTGTAATAGGCCGCCATGTCCGCATCCATCAGTGAACCGATGGGATCGAGCTCCGGAGCTTCGAGACTGGGAGACAGGAGTTCGCTCATGGGCTTCTGCCGCTGGCGTGGAGCAAAGCGTACGAGCAGAGTTACAGGTTGTGCCCGCCGCAACGCTTCGCGCGCGGCCCATTGGGCAAAGCTGGTGCTAAAAATCTGCGTTCCGGAACCTTCCGTTAATAGCTTGACCTTGAAACGATCGAGCACCGCATCACCCGAACGGGCGAAGCCAAGATCGGCAGGCTGCATCTGGGCCATGAGGGTCCGCAGCGCTTCCGGTCCCATGCCGGCTTTTTTGGTTTCCTGCTGGATCTTACCGAGAAGGGCGGTTCGAGCTGGCTCCAAGCCCTGGTAGGACACGCAGGTGATGGCCGGGGCGTGCGGCAACTCTTGCCCTCCGTCGATGTACCAATGCCCATAGGGGATGGGATGCGCGTTCGTTCGGGCGGCGACCGCATCGAGCAGATGAACCAAACCATCTTCCGGTCGCACATTCGTGAAATAGGCACCAAGAGGTCGCAGCTTACGGAACAGCGGTTCCGGGGCGGAATCAACTCCCTGTCCGATGACCGCAATACCTAGCCGCGGCAGCGGGGGCTCCGCAGGTGGCACGACCAGCCGGAGGTGTTCCGCGTAGGCGAGGGCTGCCTTACGAAACGCGTCCAGTTGATGAGTGGTCCAGAGGTGCGCGGAAAGCTGCTCGAGGAACTGTGCCGGCGCATTTACCCAGTCGAACTGTTCGAGCTTCGGGGACAGCTGAATCTCAGCAAACCCCTGAAACCAATCCCCGGTCTGTTCCGCGGAAAGCGAACCAAGGGTAGAAAGTTCCCTGTCGAGTGCTTTGCGTTCGGCGGGAAACCGAAAATCGTAATCAATGATTTCTCGCAGAAGACCGGGGAGGAATGCAAGCGGCAGGCGCTTTAGGGCCCCGAGAAAGTCCAGGACGAGCCTGCGCGCCTCGGGAGGATAGCCGTTGAACAACTCGGGTTTGAGATCGTTCGGAAGCATAGCGTTACAGGAGTACGGCAATGGGCTTCCCGCGCGAGAAGGTGGCCGAAAAGCCCATCAGCGAGCCGAGCGTCGGCACCAGGTCGATGGTCTCGACGGGTTCGTCGAAGACGACACCCTCGCGGATGCCAGCGCCGAGGGCCATCATCCAAGTCGTCCTCGAAAGCGCATCGCCGGTGCGATGATGCTGGAATCCATTGCCTCCGGAATCGTCGTCGGCGTCGCGGCCAAAGTCCGGAAGAATGAACAGCGTGGTCTTGCCACTGTACTCCGGTTCCTTCTGAATGGCGTTCCAGAGCTCCGCGCAGAGCCGGTCGGTCCGCCGAATACCCTCGATGTAGAGGGAATAAGCGCCCGCATGCGCAATGTCGATGTCGTGCATGGTAACCCATAGGAGACTGGGCGCCAGTTGCCGCATCAGGTGCCGAACAACATAAACGGAAAGTTCGTCCGGGCTCGCGAGGTTAAGCGCATGCGTCTTGAAGTCATCGACGGACAGCTTGAGGATGCCCTCCATCTGGTCCAGCTCAAACGTGTTGCCACCGAGTTCCGGAGCGTAAAGTGGGGTCTCGTAGCTGTCGCGCAGCAAATGGCCGTAATCGGCGCTGCTCGAAGTTGCAGCGCCTAGCAAATATTTCGGCAGGATTACCCTCGCGCCCGTTCCGACACCAAACGAACGATGATTGCTCTCCCCGATGCGATTGAATCCGTTGCTGGGCGCAACCACCCAGGCATCGGACCGAGGCCTCTTCAATTGCTTGCGGAAATACTCGAAAACCGTTGGTGATTCCGGCGGCAAAGACGCGAAGTTATTGACCGTTTCATAGTTGCCTGTCGCCAGGCTCGCCGTCGCGACGTAGTGCCCGAGAATACCGCGATTCGTAACCTGCGCAAAAAAAGTCGACTGGGGAATCAGTTCGCGCATCAGACGCGGAATGTTGGCTTGACCTTCCGGCGCAAACGTCTCCTGATCGCGTGCGCCTCCGCCGAAGGTGATCACGACCACCTTCCTTTTCGACTGCGGGGTCGCGGCAAAGGCCAGGGGGCCAGACCGCAACAGCGCACTCCCCAGTGCGACCCCCGCGGCAGAACGCAAAAATTCGCGGCGGCCGAGTGCCAATTGTCGGGCGACTTCGCGCTGGCTCGATATCCTACCGACGAATAGCCCGTTCGGCGAACACGCGTCGCCGCATGGAGAGCGAAAGGTCATAAGCACCCCACGGCGGTGGTAAAAAAGTAGGTCACCAGAAAAGCAAAGTCAAGATTCGACGGTCCGACAAGATAGCGAAAGTAAGGCGGCTCAAGGTTTTGCCTCATTGGCCTGCTGCTCCGAATAGACAAATTGGCGGATTTCCGCCCTTTGCTTGTCGAGGTCGGACAAGTGCTCGGCACGAAGCTCCCGATACACTTCAAATTCGCTCTGTGCTTTGTCTTTCTCCTCCAAGCGCACGTAGGCTTGCGCAAGCCGGTAGTGGACATCCGCCAAATCTGGATTGAGCTTGCGTGCCTCTAAGTACTCGGGGACGGCCTCGGAATATCTTTTTTGGTCGGAATAGAGATTGGCCAACTGGAGATGCGCTTCCGCGAGGCTCGGATCAAGCGCGATGGACCTCTTCAGAAGCACTTCGATTTCTGTGAGATCCTGATTGGGGTCCTGGGCCCTCTTGCCCTTCCACAGGCTCATCGCATAGTAATATACCGCGCGCCCATTCTTGGGCGCGATCTCCGCAAAGCGCCGGAAACGTTCGATGACCTCTTGGGCTTGGCTTGGCGAGCTGTCAAACGCCCGGGACAGAAACGGGTAACCCCGCGGGTCGCTGGGATCGAGGTCGGCGGCTCGCAGCAGTGATTTTACAGCTTCGTCGTACTTTCCGAGCGAATAGAGAGCCATGCCGAGCCCGATAGCCATTCGCGGCGAGTCCGGATGGAGCTTGCTACCTTGCTCAAAGACTTCGATGGCCGGTTCGAAGGTTCGGTGAAGGAGAAGTTCGCTGCCCCAGTCAAAGATGTTGCCTTCGCTCGGATCCATGTGCGCCGCCTGCTCGAATTGGTTTGCGGCAGCCACAAAGTTGCCGTCCTTTTCCTCCACCTGTCCCAAAAGATTATGCAGTTCCGCGGTATTTTTGCCGCCGATAAGACTGTCGATCAGGTGCCGAGCATCAGCGAGCCTTCCGGAAAGGAGATAAGCCAAGGCCAGATCGTATCCGTTGTCGTAGGATGTTCGATCGATTCGCTGAGCGTGCTCGAGGTAAGGTAGCGCTTCCGAAACCCTATTCAAACGGGCGTATAACTCGCCGAGGTTGTGGTTGGCTTCGTAGTCTTCGGGAGCCAACGCGATGGCTTTGCGGAATTGTTGTTCTGCTAGTTCGGTCTTTCCGAGGCGCACCAGGTTCGTCCCAAAGTTGGTTCTAGCGGGTGCAGATGCTGGCTCGAGGTGAACAGCGGCTTCGAAATGGGCGTTGGCTTTTTCAAATTGAGATTCCGAGGCGTAGACAATGCCCAGTAGCTCTTGCACTTCGAAACTTCCTGGTACCTGTCTTAGAAGCTTTTCGAGCGCTAAGGCTGCCTCCGGGTATTTACCCGCTTCGTAGAGTGCCATCGCAGCTCGGAAGTCCCTGTCCAGGTCCTGCTGCGCTCGGCCCCGCAAAGTCGCAGCACACATTAGCAATGCCCACAAGAGACATGCCGTAAGCCTACGCCTTGGGGTCACGATGTTGTTATCGTAACACCGTACAGACGCCACGGAAAAAGAGCTGGCGCGGAAAAGCGCCTCGAGGGGTGCTTTCCCGCGCCGAGTGTGAGGGGGCAAACTAGAAAAGGAACTTCAGGGCGAACTGGATTTGTCGCGGATCGTAAGGCGCCAAGCGCGTTGACCCGATTTCGCCGAAGGCCGGGTTGTTGAAGAGTAGTGAGCCGGGGACCGCAACCACGCCGTTCCCGCCGAAACCGGGGGCATTGAATGTCGGGTGATTGGCGATGTTAAAGACTTCGGTACGGAATTGTAGGGTTTTTGTCTCCGTGATGGGGAAGTTCTTAAAAACAGAGAAGTCCACTCGGTCGAATCGCGGGCCCGGAACTTGTGTGTTACCGCCGAGAGCGGCAATGTCGCATCCCACAGGCTGCCCTGCTGAATCAGAGACGCAAGGCGCCGGCTGCGCGAACGCACCGGGATTGCCGAACCAACTGAGCTTACCGTTCTGGTCGGTGTGCAGCCCAAGGTTCAGGGGCTGTCCAGGGACCCGCAGGGCACCGCAACCTAGGGCGACAGCGGTCGCTGCCAGGCAAGGGATCTGGATAGGCTGGCCACCCTGGAAGGTCGTGCTCCAGTTGACGCTCCAACCTCCGATCACCTGGTTCTTAAAGCCGGACGCGTCTGTTCCGAACTTCCTCCCCCTTCCGAAGGGCAGGTCATAGCTGCCGCTGAAGTGGAAGACGTTACGAATGTCGGCAGCAGCAAGGCCGTATTCGGCTCGGACGCCCATGCCGGGAACATACGGCGCTCGGTAACCATTCCAGCCCCCGACAATGTGCCCGTTCGGCCCGACACTGCCGTTATTGAGTAAGTCGTAGGCATCGGTCAGCGCCTTCGACCAAGTATAGGTGAAAAGGAACTGCACGCCGCTCGCAAAACGCTTTTCAATCTGTGTTTGCAAGCCGTTGTAATTGCTGATTCCTTGGGTATAGGCTTGATTGCCACCGATTCCAAAGTCCGGGAAAGGAACCAGGGTCTTTGCTCCCCCCGGGATATCCACCGGCGCAATGACAGAGGGTTCGTTGTTGCCCGGAAAGATTTCGAGATGCCGAGCCTGAGTGCCGACGTAGGCCGCCTGTAAGGAGAGTGTCGGCCTCAACAGGTACTCTACCGTCAAGTTTACCTCCATGACGTACGGTGTCTTGTAGTTGAATTGAATTCCCCGCAATACCAGGCCGGTGGCATCCACGGCCCCGGGCACCAGCGGCGTGCAGGAGAATCCTGTTTGGAAGGTCGCCGTACCGCCCGGCCCTGCCGTGGAGCATCCTGTGAAGATGTAAGGAGCCACGCTGTTGGGGGGGAAGAAATTGAAATTAAACTGGAACGGGTAGTTTTCACCAATGTTTGGAGAGAACCCGCGATTTTCGAACCCGTTGAAGAACATCCCCCAGCCGCCACGGACCACCAGTTTCGGATTCATCTGGTAAGCAAATCCGATGCGCGGAGCAAAGTTGGTAAACTGGGAGTTACCAAGCCCTCGGCCATAAACACCGACGGTCGCGAGCTCTATGCCATCCCTCTGAAGCAGGGAGCGAAAGCTTGGTGAGAGCTGGCTCGTAGAAGGATTACCAGGCGGAATGATATACATCGGACTATTGTTCGGGGGGCCGAATGGGACGAAGTTTGCCTGAGCGGAATGGTGCTCGAACACAAGGCCAAAGAAGTCCCAGCGCAATCCGAGATTCAGTGTCAGTTTGTTTGTGACCTTCAAATCGTCCTGGACGTAGAGGCCGTAGTAATTCTTGCCATTATCGGTAAGAGAGATGTTCGAGAGGTTGACGTTGCTGGAGCCGCCGACATAGTCAACACCCGTCGGTCCCACCTTCGTCGGATCCGCTTTCATGGGTTTCAACAGAAAGTCCACGCGCCCTGTATTGCTGCTGTTCTTGTTGGGAACGTCCGTGAAGGCTCCATCGTATGTGAATTGTCCGTGCGACCAGGGTGGTTGAAGCGTGGAGAATTTTACGTGCTGAATTTCGAAACCAAACTTGAAGGTATGCTTTCCGTAAATCTTGGTCACGTCGTCGGTAACTTGGAAGGTTGAGGTTACTTCGTCAGAGGGCAGGAAGCCGTTGCTCCCCAAGGTTGACAGGCCGGTGATTACGAACCCGGGAAGCCCGCCGTTCAAGGTGGTTTGCGGAACGCCCTGAATCCCGAATTGTTCCGGGATCCCAAACTGGTTGGCCACCGGACCGCTGCGCGTCGTCTTCAGATAATTGAAACCAGCACGAAATTCATTGATGAGCACTGGGGAGAACGTATGCGTCCATCCGATGGCCGTCTGGTCGGACTGCGCCGTCTGATTGCCCTGCTGGAAGCCACCACCATCTGCCACGCCCCCGAAGAGTCCCGGAATAAACAGCGGGTCGTCTACCCAACTAAAGCGCGCGAACACCTGGTCCTGTTGGCTGAAATTGACGTCGCCCCGAACGTCAAAGGAGTTGCTGCTTTCGGTGAGTTTGGGAGAATTCGCAAAATTGTTACCCAGGGCACCCGTCGTCGGATTGGGGTAAAGATTCATTAGCGCGATGGCGTTGGGATCGAGGCGGTTTGCCGGAATCTGATTCAGTTGGCAAGCGGCGACCATATTGACAAAGGTCGTGGTATTCGCCGGGCAACTGGCAGTTCCGAACGACCCGAAGGGATTGCGCGCAAACCCGGTGACCGGAGACATGATACCCGTCGAGAAATCGACCTGCCCGGCGGTAATGGCGCGCGTGGTTGCCGGATCGAAAACCGTGCCCAAGGGGAAGGTACGGCCGAGAGCATCCGTAACTGGCTGACCCGGTTGCAAGCTGATGAGGTCCGAAAAGTCAGTGTAGTTGCTGGCGCGTTCAGCTATGGTCGGAACTGAGCCGGTCAAAACGGTTCCCTGAACCCTCCTCAGCCCCTGGTAATCCATGAAGAAAAAAACCTTGTTTTTGACGATCGGGCCGCCGAGGGCGGCGCCGAACTGGTTTTGGCGCAGCTCCCCCTTCTTGATCTTATTGGCATTCTCGAAGAAGTCGGCGGCGTCCAGAACGTCATTGCGGAAAAATTCCCAAACGGCGCCGTGGAACTCGTTGGTGCCGGATTTGATCGTGGCATTAAGGACCGCCGCTCCCGAACGGCTGAACTGCGCGCTGAAGTTCGAGGTTTCGACCTTGAACTCCTGAACCGCGTCGACCGGGGGCAGGACAACGTAATTTGTACCGTTGAGGAAGTCGACAGTGTCAGAGTTATTGTCGATCCCGTCCAGCAGGTAGTTGTTCTGTGCAGGCCGCAAGCCGTTCGACGAGAAGGCGCCCGAGGCGGCGTTGCCTCGGGTGTCAGCCTGCGGGCTGTTCACACCCGCCGCGATTTGGGCAAGGAAGGTAAAGTTCCGGCCATTCAACGGAAGGCTGTTGACGGTCTTCGTGTCTACGACTTGGCCTACAGTGGCGCTCTGCGACTCGAGCAGCGGAGCTTGCGCACTAACCTCGATCGATTGGGTCACGTTGCCGGCGCTCAGCGTAATATTCTGCACCACGTCAGCACCGATATTGACGACAACCCCTTTGGCACTGGCGGACGCAAACCCGGGGTTGGAGACGTCTAGTCTGTAAGAACCGATTTTGACAGGAGAGAATTTAAATACACCTTCTGAACTGGTCGTGGTCGCAAGGCTGACACCCGTTCCTTCACTCGTAAGCGTCACTTTTGCGCCGGGAATCACCGCACCGGACTGGTCGTAGACGGTCCCGAGAATGGAGCCCGTATCGACCTGAGCGCGCGAAGGGATCGCCGTCAGGAACAGTAGAGAAAAGCCAAAAGCGAGGATAACAACCTGGTGCCTGAGTCTCATGAGCAACCCTCCCCGTGTTTCCGGGCCAGGTGCCAGGACGGCACAGCCCCCCCAAAGGATGTGGCCGCGGGCCTTGCACCTGGACCCGCGGGAGGTAAACCCCGACGGTTCGAAAAATTTTGCAGGCAGCTACCTGGGAGGGTTGTTCAACCTCGGGCGAACCAGGCACCCCAACGACCTTAACCGCTTAACCTGTTGCGCGCTACTAAAACACGAGATTTCCGATTTTGTCAAGAAAATTTTTTGCTCTATACTTGCCGCGCAATCCGTGACGATCGTCCCCGCCAACAGGGCACGCAGATGCTTTCGAAGGACAGGCCAAAGTTCTTATGGGAGTGACCATTCGCGAAGTTGCGCTCGCGGCAGGTGTCTCGACTGCCACGGTCTCCAATGTGCTGAACAAAACAGGCAAGGTCGGCCCGCAAACCCAGAATCTCGTCCTCTCCACGGTGAAGCGCCTCGGATACCTTCCCAATATTCATGCGCGACGCCTGGCGTTGCGTAACACCCGCACGCTCGGAATCATCGTTTCTGACATCGAAAATCCCTTTTTCCCCGAAGTCATCAAAGGGTTTCTCGATCGCTCCCGTCAACTGAATTACGACGCCATTCTGAGTGACACGAACTATGATCCGCGCCGCACGCAAGAGGCCGCCAGCCGCATGATTACTCACAACGTCTCCGGCGTCGCGATCATGACTTCGGAAATCAGCCGGCGGCTAATCGCGGAGTTTGCCCGCCGGAAAATCGCCGTCACGTTTCTCGATCAGGGGCCGGCGCGGGACTACGTGAGCACACTGCAGATCGACTATGCGTCCGGGATCGCTCAAGTGGTCCGGTACCTCTACGAGGAAGGGCACCGCAGAATTGCTTTTGTCGCGGGGAGGCCCAGGCTCAAATCGAACGTGGCGCGACTGGAAGCCTATGAAAAGTCCATGGTGGACCTGGGCCTCAAACCTGGACCAATCCTTCCCGGTGACCTGCGGTTCGAAGGTGGACGGGCCGCGGGGCTTGCCATCGCAAAGATGTCTCCGTTACCAAGCGCCGTGATGGCCGTGAACGATTTGACGGCCGTAGGCCTTATAAAGGGGCTGACCTCGGCGGGTTTCCGCATTCCACAAGACATTTCCGTTACCGGTTTCGACAAAACTCGCCTCGCTGAGTACAGCGTCCCCTCGATCACGACGGTGGATGTCAATCGCCATTTGCTGGGACAAATCGCCACGGACGCTTTACATGCACTTTGCAGTTCCCCTGATCCGCAAGGCCGGGAATACGAAATCTCAGCGGAATTGGTCGTGGGCCAGTCCTCGGGAAAAGCCCAGTCCTCAAGATCCAATTCTTAGGCAAACGACACGGTGCGATCGGACTTCCGTGTTGGCTAGTGGACGTTCTCCTCTGTGGCGGACCGGTGCTGGTTCGTGCCTTCAGAGTCTCGAGCCCCTCGGGCGGGCTCGAGAATTTGGCCCGATTCTATCCGGGTGTTAGTATCCGAAGGTGCGATGAAGCTTCCGTGAGCACCCGGGGATGGGGCGTCAGGAAAAGAAAACAGAAAAGGTGTCACGCCGCGCTTTCCTAGGTGGGTTGCGCTACGCGCCGTTCTTTCTTCTTCCGTCCCCGATCTGCTCGGCAGTGCCTCCGTGTTTCTCTCCGCGCGTCCGCGGAAAAGATGCTCCCTCCTTACCCTTCTCGGACGAACGGCTGACGCCGCACTATCCATCCAAATCGTCTTTGGACGATGTGCTGCGCTACGTGCCACCCGGTTCCGATGAATATGTGGCGGAGAAATACGCGTTCGAGATTGCCCGGCGGCTGGAGCAGTGGGGACAGGAACTGAAGTCGGAGGCTCGTTCCTCAAAGGAACTGGAAGGGATGCTGGCTCCGTCACTCCGTGGCGCTTCCCTGGTTCCTGAGGAACAGACACCCTTGCGCTCGGGTTATGGAATCGACGTCGTTCGCAGGAAATTCGCGAGTGAACCGGCGCTCGGCCGCGAGCGCTTCCTCGAGGAATTCCGAAGCTACCTGGCACCGCTCGAACGAATCGTGACAGCGGAATTCCAGATCACGCAGATCGATCAAACCGACAGCTCACCTCTGTCGGTCCACATCGAGGTTCGCTATGAGTTCGTCGGCACCCAGGGAAACACGGCGCGAGAACAGCGAATCGGGCGTTGGGTCACCGAATGGGTGCTCGATCCGACGGGCGCCTGGCAAGCCTATCGTTGGACGGCGACTGCCGAGACCGTCAGCCGTGCTCGACTGCCGGTGTTCCACGAGGTGACGGCCGAAGCCCTCGGACGAACGGAGTGCTACAAAAATCAGTTGCTTCGCGGAACCGACTACTGGCGCACGGTTTTGGATGGAGCCTGCCGGATCGACGTATACGGCAACACCGGGATTGCGGCGGGCGATTTTGACGGCGACGGTCGAGACGATCTTTATGTCTGCCAACCCTCAGGGCTGCCCAACCGCCTTTACCGCAACTGTGGTGACGGCACCTTCGAGGACGTGACGGACATAGCAGGAGTCGGCGTACTCGATGGCACAGCTTGCGCCTTGTTTGCGGACTTCGAGAACCGGGGACACCAGGATCTCCTGGTCGTCTGCGCCAGTGGCCCTCTTCTCTTTCAGAACCAGGGAAACGGAAAATTCCTGCTCAAACCGCATGCCTTCCGGTTTGCTAATCCTCCGACGGGAACGTTCACGCACGCCGCCGCCGCCGACTACGACGGGGACGGACGCCTCGACGTCTATTTCTGCACGTACAACTACTATCTGGGACTTGATCAATATCACTACCCGGTTCCGTATTTTGACGCCCGCAATGGCCCTCCGAATTTCCTTCTCCACAATGAGGGCGATGGCGTCTTCGAGGATCGCACCGAGGCTGCCGGCCTCCATATCGACAACGACCGCTACACATTCGCCTGCGTCTGGGGCCATTCTTCGTCAGGGGATTCTCCGGACCTCTACGTCGTGAATGACTTTGGCCGCAACAATCTCTACCGAAATAATGGAAACGGAACGTTCACGGCAATTTCCGCGGAAGCGGGTGTCGATGATGTCGGTGCCGGCATGAGCGCCTGCTGGCTCGATTACGACAATGACGGCCATCAGGATATTTACGCGGCGGGCATGTGGGTGGCTGCCGGGATGCGTATTGGGGGTCAATCGCACTTTCACGGGAAAGAGTCGGAGGAGACTCGTCGACTGTATCGAAGGCATATGCTCGGCAATTCGCTGTATCGAAACTTGGGAAACGGCAAGTTCCAGAATGCGGCCCAGCGGGCCGGGGCTGAAATGGGCCGTTGGTCTTGGTCCGCCGATTCCTGGGATTTCGACCAAGATGGTTTTCCGGACCTCTATGTCGCGGATGGCTACATCACCGGTTTGGATGAGCGCGACGTGTCGAGCTTCTTCTGGCGGCAGGTGGTTTCCAAATCGCCAGGAACGGCCATCCCGTCGGAGGGCTACGAGCGCGGATGGAATGCCATCAACGAACTGGTGCGGTCCGACGCAACCTGGAACGGTCATGAACGAAATGTTGTCTTCGCCAACAATCGAGACGGCACGTTTTCAGACGTCTCGGGCGTAGTCGGCTTGGACTTTCCCGATGACAGCCGTTCCTTTGCCTTCGCCGACCTTGACCTCGATGGCCGCCTCGAAATCGTACTGAAGAACAGGACCGCCCCGCAGGTTCGCATCCTCCGCAATGCCATGAGCGATCTCGGCTCATCGATCGCCTTCCGTCTACGCGGCAAAAGAAGCAATCGCGACGCGATTGGATCCGCCGTGACCGTCGAATGCGACGGCCATCGCCAGACCAAGTATCTCCAGGCGGGCTCCGGCTTCTTGTCACAGCACAGCAAAGAGCTCTTTTTCGGGATTGGGAAAACGCAGAGCACCGTGCGAGCCACAATCCGCTGGCCCAGCGGACTCACACAGGTTTTCGATCCATTGCCTGCCAACCACCGGATCGAACTCGAAGAGGGTTCTGAAAGCCTTCGCGCAAAACCGTTCGTGGCCTCGCCGCCAGCCTGGGCCCGCGCCAGCGAACCGCAAACGAGCGACCCATCGCCGGATTCTTTTGCGACTTGGCTCCTCGAGCCGCTGCCGGCGCCGAACTTTTCGCTGTGGGATCTTCGAGGTTCGAGCCAGCAACTCTCCTCCTTTCGCGGGCACTTTGTACTTCTGCATTTTTGGACCATGGCTCCACCTGCATGTCACAAGCAACTAGAGCTTTTGCAGAAAAATGAGACAAATTTCGCTGCGCGTGACCTTCAAACACTGTGCATTAATGTTGACCGTCCCGAGGACCAGGAACGGGTCAAGGACTTTGCTTCTCGCAAGAGTCTGTCGCTGCCGATCCTGCTGGCCACGGAACTGGTGGCCGGCGTCTACAACATCACGTATCGCTTCCTGTTCGACCGCCGCAGGGACCTCGGGATTCCGACGTCCTTGCTGTTGAACCGGGAGAACCAGATCGTCAAGGTGTATCAAGGGGAGTTCGATCCACTCTCGCTCCTAAATGACGCCCAGGGGATACCGGATACTCCGGCAGGGTTCCGAGAGAAGGCCTTGCCCTTCGCCGGCAAGGTTTTCCGCGAGGAATTTCAACGCAACAATCTAACCTTTGGTGTGGCGCTGTTTCAGCATGGTTACTTGGAGCAGGCAGCGGCGGCCTTCGAGCAGGTGACGACCTCCAAACCGAACGATCCCGTCGCTTACTACAACCTCGGAACGCTGTATCTCGAGAGAAACGAACCGGCCCGGGCGCGTCGCTCTCTCGAGCAGGCTGTAAAACTGCGTCCCGGATACGCCGAGGCTTGGAACAACTTGGGCATGGTTTCGGCGGAAGAGGGCCACGAGGATCAGGCCATCGAGGATTTCAAAAAGTCTCTGCTTTTTCGGCCTGACTACACGACGGCTCTCGTGAACCTCGGGAACCTGCTGCGCCACAGGGGGGATGTCGAGGAGGCGCAAAAACTTTTCGAGCGAGCACTCGAAGGGGCACCGAACAGTCCCGATGCCAACTATAGCATGGGCATGCTCTACGCCCGGCAGAATCAACTGACGGAGGCCGCGAAATATCTGGAGCGTGCCGCGGAATTGCGCCCGGATTCCCCCGAAATACTGAATAACCTGGGTGTTCTTCTCGTGCGTCAGGGGCAATACCCCGAGGCGAGGGAGAGATTCGAAACCTCGATTCACATCGCTCCGAACTCCGATCAGGCTTATCTCAATTTAGCCAAGCTGTACGTCCTTCTGAACGAAAAGGAAAAGGCCCGACAAACCCTCAAGGATTTACTGCGCCAGCAACCAGACCACAAATTGGCTCAGCAAACGCTGGAGATGCTAAATTGAGCTTCGGACCGCTTTCCTTCCGCGAAAGGAATAGGCGAGGAGCTGCGTTCATGGTCAAGCGCCAGACCGGTGCCGTCTCGGCACAAACAACTTCTTCCGAAAAAAACGCTACCCCTGTTGCGCCCAAAAAACCTTAGTCCTTTGAAGATGCGAAAAAGCTCGTTGCCGAGGGCCGCCTCGAGGAAGCCGAGGCGCCGGCTCGAAGAAGAACTAACCGAGCATCCTTCGAGCGCCGAAGGCTATGCGCTCCTCGGAATGGTCTATTCGGAACAAAAGAACACCGCTGCGGCCCTCGCGGCCTTTGAAGAGGTGCTGGAGTTGGAGATTTATAAGAACGCGATCGAGCGAAACCCGGACAACGACCAATCCTATTTGTCTCTTGCCTTGCTCGAACTTCGTACGCTTGGCGTTTTTTATTGCCAGACGGGGCGCATCGACAAGGCCAGGGAAGTGCTGAACCGCTTCAAAGGCAGCGGCGCAGGGGGAGGGTTGGATGTCGGTCGCATCGAAGAAGCGCTTCAAAAAGCTCCCGCGATCCCGCTCATTGTCAGCGAGCCTTTGCCGATGGCGAGCCGGCAGCAGTTGCTCGAATTCGCGCTTTCCGTGGCCGACCGCACGCTTTGATTCGGTCGAAAGGCAACCATCGGTTGAGAGGCTTACGTTCAGGCGCTAAAATCAACCCGCGTTCATTGCATCGCAGAAAAGATCTGGGACAGTGAATCACACAAGGAAGACGGGTAAGCCGTCCGGTTTGAGCATCCTATGTACCGCCATGGCTCTGTTGGGAGCTTTCCTCGGGTCCGCCGCTCGAGTCTCGACCGAAACCGGCCAGGCCGCAGGCCAGACGGCGCAAAAGAACCTTTCGATTCCGGTCCGCTTCAACGATATCCGCTCGTCGGCGGGCATCACCTTTATCCAAGATTCCACGCAAACCGAAGAAAAGTATTACCTCGAAACCATGGGCACCGGCGTCGCCTGGTTCGACTACGATCAGGACGGTCTGACGGATCTGTTCTTTGTGCAGTCTGGGGCGACCGACGCTTACACGCCCCCCCATCCTTTACGCTCAGCGCTGTTTCACAACAATGGCGACGGTACGTTTACCGACGTTACGGAAAAAGCCGGTGTTGGAGGAGAAGGCCACTACGGCCAGGGAGTGGCGGTGGGT
>Ga0306924_10002588_pt1 | contig 17099 bp, 12 predicted proteins | sample sta12Can44000111_FD_203756 | JGI IMG/M metagenome (GOLD analysis project Ga0306924, IMG submission 203756) | Lab enrichment of tropical soil microbial communities from Luquillo Experimental Forest, Puerto Rico - statanox.12C.anox.44.000.111 (v2)... | ecosystem: Environmental > Terrestrial >... | reverse complement strand
CGGCGCCGATCAGTGACAGAGCCGAAGCCGCCAAACCCAAATGCCGCCAGCGGGTCTCGCTATGCCGCAGTCCTTCGTAAAGCCAGGCCGCGAAGGCAATCAGTACCGCTCCGGACAGGACGAGAGTAACTGCAAGCCCGCTGCTTTCCTGGGCCAGGACGAAAGTAAGCCACACCGCAGTGCCATAGATCGGAAAAGCCAGAAACTGCTTCAGGCCGATCATCCACGATCCGGGCTTTGGAAGGAAACGGCGCAGACGTGGGCTGAAGGCGATCCCCAGATAGGGAAGTGCCATGCCAAATCCCACTGCCTCAAATATAGCGAGCGACCGATACCAGGGCTGTGTGATCGCATAGCCGAGCGCCGCTGCCATGAAGGGCGCAGTACAGGGCGTAGCAACGAGGGTGGCCAATGCACCGGTCAGGAACGAACCGGAGTAGCCAGCGTGTGAGGAGAGCTCGCCGGCGGCGCCGGCGATGCGCTCGCCAAAGCTGAAGACGCCGGAAAGATTGAGGCCGACGGCGAACAACACATAGACCATCAGGGCAATGAACAACGGCGACTGTAGCTGGAAGCCCCAGCCGATCTCGGCTCCGGCAGCGCGCATCCCAAGCAGCAGAGCGGCGATCGCTGCAAAACTTAAGAGCACGCCGGCCGTGTAGGCTATTCCCTGGGCACGCACCTCACGTGCCGCCGACTGAGCATGTTGCGCCAGACTGAACGCCTTGATCGAAAGGACGGGCAATACGCAAGGCATAAGATTGAGAAGGATTCCGCCCGCGAATGCCAGAACTAGCGCCCACACAAACCCGAACTGGCCCAATGAATTTGCCGCGACATGCTCGATCGGGGTTGAGATCGTGATCGCTTGCGGACCGGTATCTGACGCCGTAGCCGAATCACGAAAGGAAAGGAGGCCGTTGAGTGCGGCCGGCGGCGGCTTGGTCCCATCACGCCGCAGCGTCAACGTGAGCCCTTCGGGGCCGGCTACAGGCGTTTGCGGCGCATCGTTATCGATAACGTCGCGGTCTGCCGGGAAGAACGTCACGTCATGGAGTTTTTGAGCGTCGCCCATTGCGATACGCAGCGTGATATTTTCGGCGTTCACCGAAACTGTCGTCGGGAATGGATTCCGCAAAGGCAGACGCGCGCGGACGGATGCAAGGCGTTCGGCCCAATCCGGATCAGGCTCAGCCTCGCCAGCGACAGGGATGGAAATACTTAAGTCGGCGTCTTCCGGGATGCAGGTGTCGGAGCAGACCAGCCAGCTCGCATGCCCCGCAATGACGACGTTGGTGCCGCGCGCGACGGTCGACGGCACATCGACGTCGACGGGAAGGAGAACTTCATTCTCGTATCCGTAGTCGACGACCGGACCATAGGCGATGCGCTCGGGTTGGGGCCACAGGATTGGCCCAGCTTTGAAATCTCGCGGCAGGCTCCAATCGATCGTGGTTGGAAGGCCGGCATCGCCAGGATTCAACCAGTAGGTATGCCAGCCGGCTTCAATCTGCTGACGTAGCGCCAGGTGGAATGAGCGGCCCGGCACGATGCCGCGCGTTTCGGCGACAAAGCTGACGGAGACGTGTCGCTCTTGCGCGGGCCGTTCTTGCGCGCGGGCGATCCTTGCTCCCATGGCCGCAAACCCGGCCACCGACAGCAATGCGACCGCCAGCAAGCCAGCGCGCACGACCATCGATCTAGCGTGCGCGCCCATCGACTTCAATTCACTCCGCTTCGCCCGCCGAGTTCATCCAGCGTAGAGATGACGGTTGTGATGCGCGGACGGTACTTGAAGTTATCCTCGAAGAACTTGGCTTTGATGACACCTTGTGAATCGAGAACAAAAATGATCGGCCTCGGCACTCCGTAGGCGCGGTTGCCTGGCGGGTACTGCGGGTCGCGTAGATTGTAGCGATCGATGATTTCGGATTTCGGATCCGAGAGCAGCGTATAGGTCAGCCGGCGCTTGTCAGTGGCCGCCTGCAGGATCTCAGGGCTGTCATAGGAAAGCCCGGCCACTCGGTAACCCCGCTTCTCGATCTCTGCCACGCCGGTATTTATTTCAACGAGCTGAGCCTGACAAAACGGGCACCAGTCCGCCGAGCGATAGAAGAAAAGGACGAGACCGTTTCGTCCCATGAGGTCGGACAGTTCGTGTGGCTTGCCGGATTGATCGAGCCGGGTGCCGATATCCGGCGCTTTGGTTCCGATGGCCGGCCCGAGGTCCTCGGCGAAACCGGCCGCAGGAGCGAAAAGCACAATCGCCGCAAGGATTGCGGTCAGGCGCAGAACTTTCCGAAATGAAATCATATCGTCACTCCCTGGTCTCTTCCTTGTGATGGATGCTTCGATGTCTTAATGCGCACAATCCGAAAGTGCAGATCGCTGCCATTGATGACGTTCCCGAGGTGGCTCTGAATGGCGACGGATTTTGCCCCCTAAGCTTCGAAAGAAGCCTTCGCTCGTTACGCTGAACAAGAAAACTTGATCGCTGAGTTGCGTACGCCGGCCAGCAGCGATCAATCGTGACGACATGGTGCCTGCCTTCAGGCGGCCAGGGCGGCGACGCCCTTCGCGAGGGTGAGCAACTCATCGACGGACCACTGGTCGTAGGCGTCGGTGCCGTACTTCACCGCGTTGATCAGTCCGGATGGCGCGATCAAAAAATCGGCCGGCAACCCCAAGGGGCCGCCCCCCACCATTCGCAGGGCGAAATGACCGTGCGCCATACCGCGCAACCCGGCCGCCAGGGCCTTGAGGCTGATGAAGCCGAGCGAGCTTTCGACCCCGAACTCCTTGTAAAAGGCTTTGTTGGGGTCGCCGACCATCGGGAAAGGGACATCCTTCTGGTACGAGCGGATCGATTTCGGCGAGGAATGAAACACGATCACTTCCTTGATGCCGGCAGCTTCGATCTCTCGTGCGCGCCGCCTGAATTCGGCGATGTGCGTGTTGCAAATCGGGCAATCGACGAAACGCCGGAATTGCAGATGGACAAGGCGCTTGGCGTCGGGGAGGTTTATGGTCTCCCCAGTCACGGCTTTCATCACGGTCGCCGGCAGCATGTCTCCTGGCTTGAATTTCATGCGCGCTGCTCCATCGGCATGACAAGCGGAAAGTCAACTTCTCCCGGATCGATGGCCTTCATTCGCTGCATGGTGCGCTCCTCAGCGTGAACTCGGTCAACTGGACTGATAAGTCCACTATGCACTCCGTATCTGGACTGTCAAGTCCACTCAAGGTAACGTGTTGTCATGTCCGCAAATGAAAAATCCGAACCTCACTCCTTGACCGCCCGAGGCGCGGCTACTCGCTCGCGCATCATCGCTGCCGCAGCCGATTTGATCTACGCGCATGGCGTGGAACGGACGAGCCTTGACGATGTGATGGCGGCAAGCGACGTGAGCAAATCGCAGCTCTACCACTACTTCGCGGACAAGGATGCGCTGGTGCTCGAGGTTATCGCCAGGCAGACCGAGCGCGTTCTCGACGCGCAGCGGCCGCATCTGGAGGCGCTGGATTCGCTGCCCGCGCTCAAGGCTTGGCGGGACGTGATCGTTCGGCTCAACGAGGCCGTACAGAACGGAGGATGTCCATTGGGATCGCTCGCGATCGAACTCGCCAACGAGTCGGAGCCGGCCCGAAAGCGCCTGGCCGACAGTTTTTCCATCTGGCGCGACCGCATCGAAAAAGGGCTCGCCAAGATGCAGGAGCGCGGCGAACTTGGCGCCTCGGCCCATCCGCACGAGTTGGCTCTCGCACTCCTCGGCGCAGTCGAAGGCGGGCTCCTTCTGGCCAAGACGACCCGTTCACGCCGCCCGCTCGAAATTGCGCTTGACATGGCAATCGACCATGTAGCCCGACACGTAACCGCGGCTTAGGTTGCGAAAACAACTTTATTCGAATCGTGCAGGAGAAAGACGGTCCTTGCTTCATTTCGTTCAATCGCGAACATAACATTCCGCTGGCCTTCTCGCGTGCTTAAGAAGGGCCGTTGAGCGGTATCGAGCGGGCCTAGCTTGCAATTTCGTGATAGCTCGAAACCATTGCCGCAAGCTGTGGGCATGCACACCTCAACGATCGCTTCATCGTTTACCCACCTGCCCTGTTTTTCACCGAAAGCATCAAAAAGATGAGCAAGTCGTCCAAACTCCTCGAGCCCTTCAAACTTGGTCCGATCACGCTGCCAAATCGCCTGGTGATGGCGCCATTGACGCGCAACCGCGCGGTGGAGGGTCTGGTGCCCGGTCCGCTCGCCGTCGACTATTACGCGCAACGCGCCTCTGCCGGCCTCCTGATCACCGAGGCCAGTCAGGTATCGCAACAGGGCCAAGGCTATCAGGACACGCCCGGCATTTACTCGAAAGAACAGGTTGCCGGTTGGCGCAAGATCACAGACCGCGTGCATGCGTTCGGCGGCCGCATCTTCATCCAGCTCTGGCATGTCGGGCGGGTCTCGCACACATTGCTGCAGCCGAACGGCGGCAAGCCGGTCGCGCCATCGGCGATTCGTGCCAAGGGAAAGACCTTCGTCGGCGGCGTTTTTACCGATATTTCCGAGCCTCGCGCGCTCGAGCTTTCTGAAATTCCCGGCATCATCGACAGTTTCAAGCGCGCAGCCGCCAATGCGGTTGCTGCCGGATTCGACGGCGTCGAACTCCACGGCGCCAACGGCTATCTGCTGGATCAATTCGCCAAGGATGGCGCCAACAAGCGCACCGACGCCTATGGCGGATCGATCGAGAATCGTGCCCGCCTCATGCTTGAAGTGGCGAAGGCCGTCGCGGCGGAAGCGGGCGCCGAACGAACCGGCATTCGCATTTCGCCGGTGACGCCCGCCAACGACATTTCCGATTCCAATCCGCAGCCGCTGTTCGACCATATCGTCGATCAACTCGACGCGTTGAAGCTCGTCTACATCCATGTCATCGAGGGCGCGACCGGCGGGCCGCGCGATGTCGCACCGTTCGATTACGGCGCGCTCCGCAAACGTTTCGGCGGCGCCTATATCGCCAATAACGGCTATGATTTCGATCTCGCCAGCAAGGTGTTGTCGGCAAACCAGGCTGACCTGATCGCATTCGGGAAATTGTTCATCGCCAATCCCGATCTGGTCGAACGCCTCAAGCGCGGCGCACCGCTGAATGTCCCCGACAAGGCGACGTTCTATGGCGGCGGCGCCAAGGGATACACGGATTATCCGACGCTGGAAGCGGTCGACGCGGCCGAGTGATGGACTGATATCCAGTCATCGATGGCGGCAATCTCGGCGGCCGAGAGTCGCAATCCGAGCTTGGATCGCCGCCATACGATATCTTCGGCGGTGCGGGCCCATTCCGACGAGATCAGGTATCTGACTTCGGCCTCGGTGAGCCCGTCGCCGAAGGGCCTGCCCAGATCGTCTGCTGACTTGGCCTCACCGAGCAGCCTGGCGGCGCGCGTGCCGTAAGCATGCGCGAGCCGGCTCGCCTGCTCGGCCGTCAAAAACGGATATTGTCGGGAAAGTCCGGCAATCAGCCTTGCGATCGCCGATACATCGAAGTCACCGCCGGGCAAAGGCGCCTTGGCGGTCCATCCTTCGCGCGCTTTGGTGCCGTACAGATAAGGCGCAAGCTGCTCCAGCGCCTCCTCGGCCAGACGGCGATGGGTCGTGATCTTCCCGCCATAGATCGAGAGCAGCGGCGCGCCGCCGGGCGTATCGAGTTCGAAAACGTATTCGCGAGTCGCAGCCTTGGCTTCGCTGGCGCCATCGTCATAGAGCGGGCGAACGCCGGCATAGGTCCAGACCACATCCTCAGGCGAAAGCGGCCTGGCAAGATATTCGCTGGCGGAGTCGCAGAGATATCGGATCTCCTCGCTGGAGGCTTTCACCTGGGCCGGATCGCCGTGGTAGTCGCGATCGGTGGTGCCGATCAGTGTGAAATCATCCTGGTATGGAATGACAAAGACGATACGGCCATCGCTGTTCTGAAACATGTAGGCGCGGTCATGTTCGTACAACTTGCGCACGACGATGTGAGAACCCTGCACCAGCCGCACCTTGGCCCGGGCATGGACGCCCGAACCCAACGCCAGCACCTGTTCGACCCACGGTCCCCCGGCATTGACGAGCACGCGGGCACGGATGACCGAGCGCGCGCCGTTGAAACCGTTCTCCACCGTGACTAGCCAGGTTGCCTGCTCCTGACTGATCTCAACCGCACGGGTGCGGGTGTGGATTTCAGCGCCACGTTCCGCAGCATCTTTGGCTGTGAGGACAACCAGCCGTGCGTCGTCGACGAAGCAGTCGGAATATTCAAAGCCCCTTTTATAATGGCCGGGCACCAGCGGTTTTCCAACTTCGTCCCGGACAAGATCGACGGTGCGCGTCGGCGGCAGCCTGTGCCGGCCGCCGATATGATCATAGAGGAATAGGCCGAGCCGCAGCAGCCATGCGGGACGCAAGCCGTCATGGTGCGGCAGCACGAAGCGAAGCGGGCGGATGATGTGCGGCGCGATGCGCCAGAGGATTTCGCGCTCGATCAAGGCCTCGCGGACCAGGCGAAACTCGAAATATTCGAGATAGCGCAATCCGCCGTGCACGAGTTTGGTCGAAAACGACGACGTCCCGCTCGCCAGATCGTTCATTTCACAAAGGAAAACCGAATTGCCGCGCCCGGCCGCATCGCGTGCGATGCCGCAGCCATTGATGCCGCCCCCGATGACCAGGAGGTCGAAAACGCGGTCCAACGAAGCTCCCTCTGACTTTGCAAAAATTTGATCGATCGAAGCAGGAACCATTTCACGGTCGACCTGCGCCATCTTCTCGGCGGAAACCGATCCCGCACGCAGATCCTCACATTGATGTGACCAGCTCGGAATGTTCGCTGCGGAACGGTGTGACATGATTCGGCATCAAAATCATCTGTCGCGACAGCCCTCAGGGAGAGACGCATGAGAACCTTTGCGATCGGGTTATTGGCCTTGACCTTTGCCTGAAGCCATTGGCGGCGCTTGCCGTGGTCTCACCTGTCAATGCGGCGACCAGCGACGGCAAGCACGTCAAGAAGCACGCGAAGAAGCCGCAACGGGCACCTGTCGTCAACAACGCCTGGCCTTCGAATCCGGGGGTACCCGTCAACGTATGAGGATCCGGATCGAAAAGCCGCGGGCGGCGGCTACTGAAGCCTCAAGACGCGAGCCGAATCCGATGCGACCTGTTCTCCCACCAGCCCGAACAGCGCATGCGCATGCGGCAGCAGGCCCGGCAACTTCGCCGACCTTAATATGACCGCTCGGGAATGTCCGATCCGTCGCGGTGTCTGATGTTTGATCCTGAACTGATCCGTAGCCAGAGATGAGGAAAATCGCATGACAAAATTCACGATCCGGCTTATGGCGCTCGTTATCTTTGCGACGCCGCTGATGGCCGTTCCTGTAGTCTCGCCCGCCAATGCCGCGACGAACGACAGCAAGCATGTCAAGAAGCACACCAGGAAGATCCAACGGGCCCCGGCCGTTAAAAACGCCAATAAAAATCAGTTTCCCTCGTACGAGGACGATTTTGACCGCAGGAATGCGGGCGGCGGCGGCGGCTATTGAAGCCTCGAGGACAAGCCGCACTTGGGCGGCTTTGGCTTAGCCTCGCTCTCCCACCAGCACGAGCGGCGCCCAGGTCGAGGGATCGGCGTTGCGCGCCGCCGCGTGATCGGCAACCACCGCCTGATCGCCGCCGCGCTAATTGCTATTTGCCCTGCGCCACAGCCAGATCGTAAGCGACCCCGACCGGCCCCGAATCCGCACTTCTTTCGGCCCCGCCAGCGTGCCCGATTTGAACAGGGCACAATCCCGGCCGGCGGCCTTCAACAATTCTTCGCTCAACGCAAGTTCGGAGCCGTGGCTTGCCGCCACTTCCATCAATCGACTTGCCACGTTTACGGTGTCGCCGGTCGCCGTAATATGCTGGTAGCTTCCGCCGCCGAGTCTTGAAGCAACGATCACGCCGAAATGAGCGCCGACCTTGAATCCAAAAGCCGGCTCGCTCGACGACCGCAGCGAGGATAGCCATCGCCCGACATTCCTGCAAAGCCCGACCGCGCAGTCTGCCGCCCTCGATGCATCCCCGGTCGTTGCTGCCGGCAGGCCGAACAGGATCATTGCTCCGTCACCCAGAAAGCTCGTGATCATGCCGCCGCAGGCAACCGCCTCCTCGTCGACCAGGGCATGAAATTCCTTCAATAATTCGCGCACCCTGTCCGGACCGAGTTGCTCGCTAAGCGCCGTGAACCCCGACAAATCGATAAAGACGATCGCCGCATTCTGCCGGACCGGTTCAATCAGAAAGTTCGGATCCCGCCTCAACCATTCCTGCGCAGCCGGCGCTTGAAACTGTTCGAGCAATTCACTCCTCGCGGCGAAATATTGCGCCTGACGCCTGCCCGACCAGAGCTGCAAGGCCCCGAAAAGGGCGATCGGCGCGGCAACAGCCGCGATCGAGACAGCCGCGCTCAGGACAACGCCCGACGAGAATGCCAGCAAGATCGTGGCCACCCAGATCAGAATGACGGCGACCGACGCAATGAGGCCCACCGCACTTCGACGCCACGCGAGAAGACCCACCAGAATCGCCGGCAACAGGACGGCGACCACGCCGTCGGCAATGCGAACGGATCGGTCGCGCAACGGGCCGTCTCCAGCCATGAGGTGGGTAATGGCGGTCGAGATGATTTCCACTCCGGGCATCAGCGAATCGAACGGGCTGGAGAAAAAATCGCCGCCGCCGGAGACAGTCGCGCCAAGGACCACAATCCGGTCCCGAACAGCTTCGGGCGCAATATCACCGGCCAGGACCGATGCCGCGCTGATGGTGCGGATCGTCCGGCGCGGTCCGTAGAAGGTAATCGGCAGGAGGTGGTCGAGATCGGTTGGAATCGATCGTTGATCCAGCATCAGCCGATGTGGCTCGATCGTTGGTGCCTTTCCGATAGCCAGCGCGACTGCGCGCAACGCGAATGACAACTCGACCGCATCATTTGTACGAAACAGCATCGGGATCGATCGGGGCGTACCGGCTCGATCGGTTGCGACGTTGACGATGCCGATTTGCGCACGATCGGTGAATTTCTGCAGCGGCGAGAGGAATCTTTCAGCGGTCGGCAGACGGGCGAGCGGGCCCTCGTCATTGCCGGAAAAAACCGACTGGCTGGCTTGCGGGAATATGGCAGCGGCCGCAATCACAGAAGGACGCAGCGCGAGCGATTTCGCCAGAGCGTCATCGGCATCTTCGGCGCCTTTGTCGACCAGAAGCAGATCGACCGCAATGACTTTCGGCTCAAGCCGCGCGACTATATCCACGATCTTCGCAAGATCGGTCCGGCTCAGCGGGTAGACGCCTGTCTGCTTCACGATATTATCATCGATGGCGATAATGGTCACGAGATCCGGCGGAGCTTTCACGCCTCGCAACAACGTTCGCAGATCGATGCTCGTGGATTCAAGGCGATCGAGAAATCGCAAGCGACCATGATCGTGCCCGAAATAGATTCCGAACCCCCAGAGCGCGGCCAGGGCCACGGCGAGCATGGTCTGGAGATAGCGTCCGATCATTCGTGGCTTACTGTCCAAGACGGGCCATCAGTGCCGACACCCGGGCCGGAGCCCAGCGCTTGACGGTCAGAGGCGCACCCACCTCAACGTCCACGCCCTCGCCGGTTCCCAACGTCACGCCGCGGCCTTGCGCTCGGCGTCCGACCGCAACGCGCCCGTCGACAACGAAGACGGAGGTCTTGTTCTCGGCGGCATCGACGGCCCACTTCGTGCCGCGCACGCCGGCAATCGCCTGCGGTGTGGTGACCTGGAATTTGTTTCCGCCGGATTTCACTGGAACCTCGATCAACAGGGCCTTGCCGGCGAGTTCTACCCCGGTGACCTGGCCTTTGCGGCCGCCACTCTGCAGCGTAAAGCGCGCGCCGTTTTCAGCGACGATCGTCACGCCGCCTCCACAACGCAGTGTCTGCGTGCCGGCGGCCGAATTTTCCGAAGAGCAGGGCGAATTGGCCGGCTGCGCGGCGGCGATTTCAATGGAGGTCAGCGCACAGGCAAGCAGAACAAAACCGGCTCTGAAAACCGCTTTCATGACAATGCCTCCGGACAATAACTTTACTAAAACGAAGCGGGGGATCGCACGACCCATTCTGCCACGTTGCCATGCCAAGTGGAGTGGATTTGACATTCGCCCACCTAGCCGCACATCCTCAAGCGAATGTCAAATCCAAAACTCCACTCGGATCTTATAGTTGCCAGTGGTCTTTTGATTCTAACATTCGCAACGGTGTCCACCGCAATGGGAAGCAAATGTTAGAATCAGACCACTAGCGGTAATGGAAAGCGTCAAAGGCGAAGCGGCGGAGAAACGCAGCAAAACCGGGCGAGCGTGACGCTTACGCCGAAACCTTCGGATCATCGAGCTGGACCGTCTGCGGGTGTCCCTGATCGTCGATCGAGACATACGTGAAGTTGCCGTCGGTCACCAGGATCGATTTTATCTCCTTGCGGCGGAGAACCCAGGCTTCCAGATGGACCGTGATCGATGTCCTGCCGATCCTGACGAGATTGGCATGGACAGAAACCAGGTCGCCGACGTAAACGGGCTTCCGGAAATTCATCGCCTCGATCGCGACCGTGACGGTGCGCGATTTTGCGATCTTCGAGGCAAACACGCCGCCGCCGACATCCATCTGGGCCAGCAGCCAGCCGCCGAAGATATCGCCGTTCTGGTTGGTGTCGGCCGGCATCGCCAGCGTACGAATGCAGAGATCGCCGCAAGGCTCGCTTTCGGCGACAGGCGGGGCGTGAACGGCTTGCGTGTCGGTCATGTCCAACTCTGTTTCTGTTATTTGAAACCGCCCCAGCCGGCATCCGGCGTGAACCGGTCGCCGAACCTGGCGGCGAGCGCGCGCAAGGTTGAAGTGACATTCTCCGCGCCCCGGGTGCGGGCGTAATTCAACGGACCGCCGCGGAATGGCGCGTAGCCGGTGCCGAAAATCATCGCGCCATCGACCGCATCGGGATTTTCCACGATACCCTCACGCAGGCAGGCGACACAGACATTCGATATCGGCAGGACAAGCCGGTCGATCATCTCGTCCGTCGGCTGAGGCGCCGAAGACGAGGCCCGCGCCTTGTCGGCCTTGCCGCCTTTCCAGGCATAAAATCCCTTGCCGGTCTTGCGGCCGAGTTCGGCTCTGGCGACTTTGTCGCGCAGCCATGCCGGCGTCGGCGGCAGCAGTTCGCCGAATTTCGAGCGAAGCATGTCGCCGACCGCCAGGCAAATATCGAGGCCGACCTGGTCGGCGAGTTCGATCGGCCCCATCGGCATGCCGAATTTCTCCGCCGCCGCGTCGATGGTGAGCTTGTCGATCTTCTCGTCGAGCATCACCATGGCCTCGAGCATGTAAGGCGTCAGCGCGCGATTGACGACAAAGCCCGGCGAACTCTTGACCGGCAGCGGCAGGCGGTCGATGGCACCGACGAAGGCGAGCGCCTCCTTCAAGAGTTGCGCATCGCTGTCGTCATGGCTGACGACCTCAACAAGTTGCAGACGAGAAACCGGGTTGAAAAAGTGCAGGCCCACCAGCCGTTCGGGATTTTTCAGGCTCGTCCGTAGATCCTGCAACGGAATGCTCGAGGTGTTGGTGGCGAGTATCGCCCCTCGTTTCATCCTCGGCTCGAGCGCTGCATAGACTTTCTGTTTTAGCTGAAGATTCTCCGGTACCGCTTCGATGATCAGATCGGCCGTGCGCACGCCCTCGCCGTCGAGATCGGGAACCAGCCGGTCCAGCGCGTCGCGGACGTCGATTCGGTTGCGCTTGATCTTGCCGAACAGGTCGGCGGCGCGCTTCATCGCGCCGGCGATCGGTTCAGCCTTCATGTCGGCAAGCGTCGCCCTCATGCCCTGATTGGCGCACCAGGCCGCGATATCGCCACCCATCGCACCGGCGCCAATGACGTGAACGTGGTGGACCCTGTTGCCGGAGCCCGCGGCTTTCTTCATCTCATCGCGCAAAAAGAACACCCGGATCAGGTTCTGCGCGGTCGGTGTCACCATCAGATTGGCAAAAGAGGTCTTTTCGGCAGCCAACATCGCCGCCTTGTCGCCGCCGTGCTTTTCCCAGAGATCGATCAAGGCATAAGGCGCGGGATAGTGTTCGTGCGGCGCGGCCTTCTCGGCCTCGGCGCGCATGCGCGAAGCGAGGAAACGTCTGGCTGGACCCGAATTCAGGATCGCGTTCAGCTGGCCAGGACGGGCACGCTTCAGCTGCCCAAACACCGCAGCCTTTACGGCATTGCGCACATGCCGTTCCTGCGTCACCGCGTCGACGAGCCCAAGCGACTTCGCCCTTCGTGCATCGATGGTCTTGCCGGTCAGCATCAGCGTCATCGCCTGCATCGGATTGACCAATCGCGTAAATCGCGCGGTGCCGCCGAGACCGGGGTGCAGCCCAAGCATTACTTCGGGGAATCCAAACCGTGCGCCATCGATCGCGATGCGTGACTGACAGGCGAGCGCGACTTCCAGCCCACCCCCGAGGCAGAAACCGTGAATGACCGCGAGCGTCGGAAACTTCAAGGCTTCAAGACGGTCGATCACCGCGTGCGCCTGCGCGATCGCCGCCTCGACCGCATGCGAATCGCTTGCGCCGCGAAACTCGTTGACGTCGGCGCCGGCGATAAAGCCGGACGTCTTCGCCGAGCGGATCACAAGTCCGGCGGGCCGCTCGCTCTCCAGCGCCGAAAGGATCGCATCGAATTCGGCGAGCACGTCAGCCGAAAGGGTGTTGGCGCTGGCTTGGGCGCGATCAAGCAACAGCCAGGCGACACCGTCGGCATCCCGCGTCAACTTGAAATGGCGATAGGGGCCGCTTGCTTCGGGCTTGGGTCCGAGTTCCAGCACGCGATCGGCGAGCACGTCCATGATCTGACTGTCCATGGCGTCCCCTATGCCGTTTCGATCAGCATGGCACCGCCCAATCCGCCGCCAATGCATTCGGTGGCGATGCCGCGTCTGGTGCCCAGCCGCTTCATCGCATTGACGAGGTGCAGCACGATACGGTTGCCACTGGTGCCGACGGGGTGGCCGAGGCTGATGGCTCCGCCATCGACATTGAGCCGGGCGCGGTCGATCTCTCCGGCGGCTCCGTCAAGGCCCAACACCTCGCGGCAGAATTTCTCGTCGTTCCAGGCCGCAAGACATCCGAGCACTTGCGTCGCGAACGCCTCATTCAACTCCCAGGTCTCGATATCGCCGAGCGACAAATTGTGACGTTTGAGAAGCTCGGTCGCCGACAACACCGGCCCCAGGCCCATGATCGAGGGATCGAGCGCCGCCCAGTGGCTGTCGACGATGACAGCCTTCGGCGTCAGTCCGTGCTTCTTCACCGCATCTTCGGACGCAACGATAACCCAGGACGCGCCGTCGGTGATTTGCGAGGAATTGCCGGCCGTAACCTGGCCCCAAGGGCGTTCGAACACCGGCCTCAAGCCGGCGAGCTTCTCCGGCGTGGAGTCCGGCCGCACGCCGTCGTCGTGATCGTAGAACTTGCCGTCGCGGGCGAACGCGGTCTCGACCTCGCCCTTGAGAAATCCCTTTTCCTGCGCGTTCGCAAGCCGCTTGTGGCTTTCGACGGCATAGGCATCGGACTCTTGGCGCGTGATGCCGAAGAGATGGCCGACGACTTCGGCGGTCTGACCCATGTTCAATTCGGTAATCGGATCAGTGAGACCGCGCTCAAGCCCGATCACCGGCTTGAAGTAGGCCGGACGCGCCTTGGCGATCGCCGCGAGCTTGCCGAGAATTCCCTTGGCACCGGCGAGACCTGCGAACCAGCGCACCCCCTGCGCCGGCCACACCAGCGGCGCATAGCTCAAAGCTTCCGCGCCGCCGGCCAGAATCAGGTCCGAGATGCCCTGCTGGATGTAGCGATAGGCGGTATCGATCGACTGCATACCGGAACCGCAATTGATCTGGACCGTAAACGCGACCATCTTTTCGCCCATGCCAAGCCGCAAGGCGGCGACACGGGCCGGATTCATCTCGTCGGCGATGACATTGACGCAGCCGAGAATGACCTGATCAAAGGCGGAAGCCGCAAAAGGCTGACGCGCCAGAAGCGGGCGGCCGCACGCAACGGCGAGATCGACCGGCGTGAAAGGGCCGGGGCCGCTGCGCGCTTTCAAAAACGGCGTCCGGCTGCCGTCGATGATATAGACCGGACGGACCATCAGCTTGCCGCCCTTTGCTCACCAAGTTCCTGAAAGAACCGGTGCACGTCCGCCGGCTTCTTGTTAATTGGCGACAAGGCTTCCGGCGCAAAATCATCGACCTCGATCACCTTGGCGACGGCTTCATGCGCAGCCGCCAACTGCTGGCCTTCGGCTTGCGTGATGACGCCGCGCTTGACCGCCTCCTGCCAGTCGTGAATGCGGGCGGAATGCATGCGCTTCGCAATCTCCTCGGCAGCCGTGACCAGCAGGAACGCCTTTTCCAGCCGCGCGACGCCGCGATCGTCATCGACATGCGACAGATCCGGCGTCAGCCGATCGCGTGCCGCCGATGGCGCGAGCACGAGCTGCGCGCATTCGTGCACCACGCGATCGGAAGGGCCGAGCACGCGCGCCCCGAACGGCTGGACCACGAACTTCAGGACAGCCGCGACAAAGCGATTCGGCAGATTGGCAAGAATTTCGGCAAGCCGGTTCTCGATGGTGCGCAATCCCGTTGCCATGCACCATTCCAGCAGGACGAAATCAGCCGCCTGCCGTCCTTCATCCTGCCAGCGCTTGAGCGCTGCCGACAAAAGGTACAATTCGGACAGGATGTCGCCGAACCGCGCCGAGATCATCTCCTTGCGCTTGAGCGCGCCGCCCAGCGTCAACAGCGCCATGTCGGCGCATAGCGCAAACGCCGCCGAGTAACGCGAGAGCTGACGATAGAACGCGCTCGCTTCGCCGGCTTCCGGCGCTGGCGCGAACGTGCCGCCGGTCCAGCTTCTCACCCAGGCGCGGAACAGCGTGGTTACGCTGTGACCGACATGTTGCCAGAATGCCTTGTCGAAGGCGTCCAAACCCCTGGCGCGGTCTTCTTCACCAAGCGCGTTCATCTCCTGCAGGAGATAAGGATGGGCGCGGATCGCACCCTGCCCGAACACGATCAGATTCCGAGTGAGAATGTTGGCGCCCTCCACCGTGATGCCGACCGGCACCGAACGATAGAGACCGCCGAGGTAATTTTGCGGTCCGTCGATCACGGCCTTGCCGCCGTGGATGTCCATCGCGTCGTCGATTGCGATCCGCATCCGCTCGGTCGCCTGCAGCTTCATGATGCCGGAGATGACAGCCGGATGATGGCCCTCGTTGAGCGCCGCGCAGGTCAGCCGCCGCGCCGCATCGAGCAAATAGGCCGTGCCGGCGATCCGGGCGAGCGGCTCCTCGATACCTTCAAATTTGCCGATCGAAATGCCGAACTGCTCGCGGATCCGGGCGTAGGCGCCGGTCGTGCGTGCTGCGTAAGCTGCGCCAGCAGCGGACAGCGACGGCAACGAGATGCCGCGGCCCGCTGCGAGCGCCGTCATCAGCATCTTCCAGCCCTGGCCGAGACGCTCCTGTCCGCCGATGATGTAATCCATCGGAATGAAGACGTCCCTGCCCCAGTTCGGGCCGTTCTGGAACACCTGCATCGCCGGCAAGTGACGATGCCCGATCTCGACGCCGGGAAGATCGGTCGGAATCAGTGCCACCGTGATGCCGAGTTCATTGCTGGCGCCGACAAGATGATCCGGATCGTAGGCCTTGAACGCGAGCCCAAGCAGTGTTGCGACCGGGCCCAGCGTGATGTAGCGCTTGTGCCAGTTGAGGCGAAGGCCGAGCACCTCGCGCCCTTCGAAATGGCCCCTGCAGATGATGCCGCTGTCGATCATCGACGCCGCGTCCGAGCCAGCCTCAGGGCTTGTCAGCCCGAAACAGGGAATGTCGCGGCCATCGGCGAGCCGCGGCAGCCAGCGCTCCTGCTGCTCTCTGGTGCCAAAGCGCATCAGAAGTTCACCCGGGCCGAGCGAATTCGGCACCATCACGGTGACGGCAGCGGTGAGTGAACGCGACGAAAGCTTGCGAACGACTTCGGAATGTGCGTAAGGCGAAAAGCCGAGCCCGCCGAATTCCTTCGGAATGATCATTCCGAAGAACCTTTTGCGCTTGATGAAGTCCCACACCTCTGGCGGAAGGTCGCGCCATTCCCAGTTGATCTTCCACTCGTCGAGCATCTCGCAGAGCTCGTCGACCGGACCGCTGAGGAAGGCCGCCTCCTCTTCCGTCAGCGTCGCCGGCCTCTGGCTCAGCAGTTTCGACCAGTCGGGATTGCCGGTGAAAAGGTCGGCGTCCCACCAGACATCGCCGGCCTCGAGCGCCTCGCGCTCGGTGTCGGACATCGAGGGCAATACGCCACGTGCCCAGGAGAAGATCGGCTTGGTGATGTAGTCGCGGCGGAAGGAGCTCATGGCGATGTCCTCTTGGTCGGCGCTAACGGCGCCATGGGAGAGCTACACATAAGCCAACAGACGGCTTTACTTTAGCGGAATGCGAGAGATTTGGTTGATACTTCGCATTGAAAATAAAGCGAAATTGATTCCAGCGATGGGCATGGCCGATAACGGCGGCAAGCCACCTCAGTTCCGAAACATGATCAGTAACTTAAGCCACTTCAATCCGGCCGCGCCATCTCGAACATGGCGTCTTGGCGGATGACGAAATAGTCGCCCTTCCGACCGGCCCGCACGATGGGGCGAGCCAGTGCCGTCTGGTAGACGCCGTCCTTGATCATGGCCTTGTCGATGTGGACGGCGACGACTTCGCCGAGCGTGAGCCAGGCGTTTGCCTTGACGCCGTCGGCGCCCTGCAGTTGAACGATCTGCGCTACCTTGCATTCAAACGAGACTGGGCTCTCCGCGACGCGCGGGGCCTTCACGATCTTGCAAGGCGCAGGCGTCAGACCGGAGATCGCAAATTCGCTGACCTCATGGGCAATATGCGCGGCCGTGGCGTTCATCTGCTGAGCCAGATCCATG
>Ga0306924_10002586_pt1 | contig 17107 bp, 14 predicted proteins | sample sta12Can44000111_FD_203756 | JGI IMG/M metagenome (GOLD analysis project Ga0306924, IMG submission 203756) | Lab enrichment of tropical soil microbial communities from Luquillo Experimental Forest, Puerto Rico - statanox.12C.anox.44.000.111 (v2)... | ecosystem: Environmental > Terrestrial >... | reverse complement strand
CAACACAGTTGCTCACCGCTCGCTTCGCTCGCGACCTCTCCCCACCGGGGAGAGGTCGACCGAGCGTGCGGCACACGCGGGTCACCTCTCCCCGCCCGAACTCGGGCTTGCCCGAGTTCGGCACCATAAGTTGGCCCAAGTCGGATATATCCGACTTGGGCTGGAGAGGTCGGCGCCGAAGGCGCCGGGTGAGGGGGGCACCGGCGTCAGATGCGATGGCCCTCCCCACAATGTTACGTCAAACGGCGGGCGGGCCATGCTCGCCGTCGAGCTCCTCGACGACGAGGTCGCCGCGCGGGCTGACCAGATCGCGGCCAAGCCGGGTGCGCACGACCTCGCGGATGCGCTCGGCGATGGTCGGCTCGCGCTCCATGAGGGCATGCAGGTCGTGGGCATCGAGCACGAGCAGGCTGGTGCGGGTGAGCGCGGTCACCGTCGCCGACCGTCGCGCCCGGCGCAGCGCCGCAACCTCGCCGAAGAAATGCCCGGCCCCGAGCTGCACGCGTTCCTGCCGCAGATCGACCTCGACCTCGCCGGCGGCGATGAAATACATCGAATGCGCGGGGTCGCCGCGCCGCACGATGACGACGCCGGCCTCAACCTGCTGGGCGCGCAAGAGCCGCATGATGTCCGCGATGTCGCCGGCCTTGAGCCCCGCGAACAACGGCACGCGCGCCACCATGCTCCATGTGACCACGAAGTCGCGGCGGTGAACCTCGTCGGCAAACGAGGTGGCGACGATGCCGATGGGCAGCGCGACCATGATCATCCCGAAGAAGATGGTGACCGAGGCGACCACGCGGCCGAGCAGCGTCACCGGAACCACATCGCCGTAGCCGATCGTGGCCAAGGTCACGATCGCCCACCACATCGCGTCCGGGATGGTGCCGAACTTGTCGGGCTGCGCGTGGCGCTCGACGAGATGCATGATGCTGGCGGCAAGCAGCGCCGCGCCGATCAGAATCACGAAGCAGCCGAACAGGGCGCGGCGCTCGCCGTAAACGGCATCGAGCAGCGAGCGCATGGCCGGCGAGTAGCGCGCGAGCTTGAGGAACCGCACGATGCGGAACACCAGCAGCACGCGCAGATCGGCGGGGATGAAAAGGGCGAACCAGAACGGCAGCACCGCCAGCAGATCGATCAGGCCGAACGGGCTGCGTATGAACGCCCAGCGCGCCTTGATCGCGCTCAAGTCCGCATGCGGGGTGTGCTCGGCCGCAACCCATACCCGTAGCGCGTATTCGATGGTGAAGATGATAAGCGAGAGCAATTCGACGGCGGTGAAGAGCGGCGCGTATCGCGCATGATAGGCTGGCACCGATTCGAGCGTGACCGAGACCAGGTTGATGACGATCAAGGCGACGATCAGCCGGCCGACGATCAGGCTGGTGCGGTCCCCGATCGTGCCATGCTCCAGGATCTCATAAAGGCGCCGCCGGAACTCCCCGATCGTGCGCCGCGCCGGTTTGGCCATGCCCAAGCTCCGTGCCGTATCCCCGCCTCAAGCGATCAGCGCGCCGCCGGCGCGAAAGGCGGCAATCGCCGCGGCGTCAAAGCCCCATTCGGCAAGCGCGGCGGCGCCGCCTTCGCCGCGCTCGGGCGCGCGGCGCCCGACGCTGCCCGGGGTGCGCGAGAAGCGCGGCGCCGGCGCCGGCTGCACCACGCCGTCGCGCTCGATGAAGGTCGCGCGCGCGCGATTGTGCGGATGCGCCGGCGCCTCGGCAAGCGAGAGGACCGGCGCAAAGCACACATCGTGCCCCTCCAGCAATTCGCACCATTCGTCGCGGGTTTTTTGCCTAAACGCTTCGCGCAGGCGCGCGCGCAGCTCGCCCCAGCGTGCGCGATCATGCTGCCTGGGCAGGGTTGCCGGGTCGAGGCCGATGCACGCGATGAGATTGTTGTAGAAGCGGGCCTCGATCGCTCCGATCGCAATATGCTTTCCATCCGACGTCTCATACACATCGTACCACGGCGCGCCGCCGTCGATGGCGTTGACGCCGCGCTCGTCCGCCCAAGCACCTGCCGCACGCCGCGCGTAGAAAATCGACATCAGGCTCGCCGCGCCGTCGCTCATGGCAGCGTCGATGACCTGCCCGCGTCCGGACGAATGCCGCTCCACGAGCGCGCACGCGATGCCGAAGGCAACATACATAGCGCCGCCGCCGTAGTCGCCGACCAGGTTGAGCGGCGGCACCGGCGCCTCTCCGGCACGCCCGATGGCGGCGAGCGCGCCGCAGAGCGCGATGTAATTGATGTCGTGGCCGGGCGCGTGCGCGAGCGGCCCGTGCTGGCCCCAGCCGGTGACGCGCGCGTAGACGAGCCGCGGATTGCGCGCGAGGCAGACATCGGGGCCGATGCCCAGCCGCTCGGCAACGCTGGGCCGGAAGCCTTCGACCAGGACGTCGGCCTTCTCCGCAAGCGAAAGCACGATCCCGACGGCCGGCGCGCGCTTGAGGTCGAGGCCGAGCGAACGGCGCCCGCGCGAAAGGATGTCGAAGCGCGGCTCGAGCGGGAGGCCGAGATCGGCGGGCTCGAGCCGGTCGATGCGCAGCACATCGGCGCCCATGTCGGCCAGCAGCATGGCGCAGAACGGCCCCGGCCCGATGCCGGAGAGCTCCAGGACCTTCACGCCGGCGAGTGGACCGCTCATCCCGGTACCATCCTCCTCATTCACCTTACCCGACACAATTCCCTCATTTTCTTGCGCCCATTGGGATGCGGGCGAATCGCGCGGGGGCGGCGCAAGTCTCATCCTGATTGCAATTGGATATTTCAAGATGACGAGCTCCAAAGCGCGCAGGCCAGGCGTCGCGTTTCGCGCCCGGCTCCTCCTGCTTGCGGTCCTGACGATTGCGGCGGGCCCGGCGGCGGCGCAGGACAAGGGCACGCTCAATCCCGCACCGCTTCCGGCACTTGCCAAGCCCGACGATCCCGCAACGCCGGCCAAGGAGCTGTTCGGCCGCAAGCCGGCGCCTACGCCGGTTGCGGCCCGCACCATCGGATTTTATTCGCACGGATGCCTGGCAGGGGCCAAGGCGCTGCCCGTCAACGGCAAGACCTGGCAGGTGATGCGGCTCTCGCGCAACCGCAACTGGGGACATCCGAGCCTAGTGGCATTCCTGGAGCGGCTTGCCAACCAGGCGCCCAAGACCGGCTGGCGCGGGCTCCTGGTCGGCGACATGTCGCAGCCGCGCGGCGGCCCCATGCGCACCGGGCACGCCAGCCACCAGGTGGGCCTCGATGCCGATATCTGGCTCACGCCCATGCCCGGCCGCGAGCTCAGCAGGGCCGAGCGCGAAGAGATGTCGGCAACCATGGTGGTCGCGGAGGACCGCACCGACGTCGACCCGAAGGTCTGGACGCCCGCGCATGTCGCCGTGATCAAGGCCGCGGCGCAGGACCCGGTGGTCAGCCGCATCTTCGTCAATCCCGCGATCAAGCGGGCGCTCTGCCGCGACGCCGGCCGCACCGACCGCGCGTGGCTCGCCAAGGTGCGGCCGTGGTGGGGACACGACTATCATTTCCACGTGCGCATTGCGTGTCCGGCGGACAGCCCCGACTGCAGCCCGCAGGAGCCGGTTGCCGCGGACGAGGGCTGCAGCGGCGCCGATCTCGACCACTGGTTCACCGATGCGATCCTGCATCCGAAGCCCTCGCCGATCCCGCCGCAGCAGAAGCCGCCGCTGCGCATGGCCGACCTGCCGTCGGCCTGCCGCCAGGTGCTGCTGGCGCCGTAGGTAAAAGCAGGTCGGCGAGCTGGCGGCCCCCCTCACCCGCTCGCTTCGCTCGCGACCTCTCCAGCCCAAGTCGGATATATCCGACTTGGGCCAGCTTATAGTGCCGAACTCGGGCAAGCCCGAGTTCGGGTGGGGAGAGGTCAACCGTGTCTGTGGCCCCGTCTGAGCCACACGCTCGATCACCTCTCCCCGCTGGGGAGAGGTCGGCGCCGAAGGCGCCGGGTGAGGGGGTCCCGGGCTGCAAATGCGATACAGCAAGCAAGAGTTCGGCCGCATGATATGATGCGGCGGCCATGACGAAGACCGGTGAAAAAATTTCGGCCGCCGAGCTCGAGATCCTGCGCGAGCTCGAGCAGAAGGTGCTGTGGCTCGCCAGCTGGACCATCCATCACGCCAATCACCTGCGCGAGAACGACGACGGGCTCAAAGTCGGAGGGCACCAGGCCTCCTCCGCCTCGCTCGCCACCATCATGACGGCGCTTTATTTCCACGCGCTGCGCGCGCAGGACCGCGTGGCGGTCAAACCGCATGCGAGCCCGATCTATCACGCCATCCAGTATCTGCTCGGGCGGCAAAGCAAGGAGAAGCTCGCAGACTTTCGCGGCTACAAGGGCGCGCAGAGCTATCCCTCGCGCACCAAGGATACCGACGACGTCGATTTCTCGACCGGCTCGGTCGGGCTCGGCGTCGCGCAGACGCTGTTCTCCAGCCTGGTGCAGGATTATGTGCGCGCGCATCGCTGGGGCCTCGAGCGCCCGGAAGGGCGCATGATCGCGCTCGTGGGCGATGCCGAGCTCGACGAGGGCAACGTCTTCGAGGCGATCCTCGAAGGCTGGAAGCAGGGCCTGCGCAATTGCTGGTGGATCATCGATTACAACCGCCAGAGCCTCGACGCGGTCATCCGCGAAGGGCTGTGGGCGCGCTACGAGGCGCTGTTTGCCGCCTTCGGCTGGGAGGTGGTCATCCTCAAATACGGCTCGCTGCTGCGCGCAGCGTTCGCCGAGCCGGGCGGCGAGCGGCTGCGCGCGTGGATCGATGCCTGCCCGAACCAGCTCTACTCGGCGCTCGTCTTTCGCGGCGGCGCCGCCTGGCGCAAGCGGCTCATTGACGAGATCGGCGACCAGGGCGAGATCACACGCCTGATCGACAAGCGCACGGACGAGGAGCTGGCGCGGCTGATGACCAATCTCGCCGGCCACGACCTGCCCGCGCTGATCGAGGCGTTCGGCAGCATCCGCCACGACAAGCCGATCTGCTTCATCTGCTACACCATCAAGGGCTACGCGCTGCCCTTCGCCGGCCACAAGGACAACCATGCCGGCCTGATGACGCCGGCACAGATGGAAGCTCTGCGCAAGGCGATGAATGTCCGGCCCGGCCACGAGTGGGAGCCGTTCGAAGGACTGCGCACCGCGCCTGATCGGCTCAAGCAGTTCCTCGACCGCGTGCCGTTCGCGGCGCGCGAGCGTAGGCACGCCGCCGCCCGTATCGCGGCCCCCGCGGAGCTTTCGAGCCCGTCGCAGGCCGTCACCTCGACGCAGGCGGGGTTCGGCGCGCTGCTCAATGAGCTCGGCCGCGAGACCAGCGAGATTGCCGCGCGCATCGTCACCACCTCGCCCGACGTGACGGTCTCGACCAATCTTGGGCCGTGGGTCAACCGGCGCGGCCTGTTCGCGCGCGAGACGCTCGTCGACACCTTCCGGAGCGAGCGCATCCCGTCCACCTTCAATTGGGAGTTTTCACCCAAGGGCCAGCATATCGAGCTCGGCATTGCCGAGATGAACCTGTTCATCCTGCTCTCCGCGCTCGGCCTCTCGCACGCCATCAACGGCGAGCGGCTCATCCCGATCGGCACGCTTTACGATCCCTTCATCCAGCGCGGGCTCGATGCGCTCAACTATGCCTGCTATCAGGATGCGCGCTTCATCCTGGTGGCGACGCCCGCCGGCATCACGCTCGCGCCCGAAGGCGGCGCGCATCAATCGATCGCCACCCCGCTGATCGGGCTCGGGCAGGATGGGCTCGCCGCGTTCGAGCCGGCTTTCGTCGACGAGCTCGGCGTCATTCTCGCGTTCGCCTTCGACTACATCCAGCGCGACGGCGACGGCGAGGGCTCCGAGCGCAACTGGCTGCGCGACGAGACCGGTGGCTCGGTCTATCTGCGGCTCTCCACGCGCCCGGTCGAGCAGATCAAGCGCGCCATGACCGCGGAGCTGCGCCAGGCGATCATCGACGGCGCTTACTGGCTGCGCGAGCCCGGCCCCAATTGCCAGCTGGTCATCGCCTATGCCGGCGCGGTTGCCCCCGAGGCCATCCAGGCGGTGGGGCTGCTGGCCGAGGACCGCCGCGACGTGGGGCTCCTTGCCGTGACCTCCGCCGACCGGCTCAATGCCGGCTGGACCGCCGCGCAACGCGCGCGCGAGCGCGGCCTCGTGCACGCGCGCGCGCATATCGAGCGGCTGCTTGCCGCGCTGCCTTCCCACTGCGGCATCGTCACGGTGCTCGACGGCCATCCGGCGACGCTCGCCTGGCTCGGCGCCGTGCAAGGGCACCGCGCGCGCTCGCTCGGGGTCGAGCATTTCGGACAGACCGGCTCGATCCCGGAGCTCTACCGCCATTACGGCATCGACGCCGACGCCATTGTCGCGGCCGCCGCCGCGCTCACCCCCGGCCGCCCGATCCGGTACCTGCGCGCGCTCGGGTGAGCTTCGGTCGTCATCGTCCGCGAAAGCGGACGATCCAATAAACCTCAACTTATCGATACAACGTCAACCGATTTGGTTTACTGGATACCCGCTTTCGCGGGTATGACAAGTCAGAGTTTGTTGCGACTGGTCATCTTATCCGTCATCTATTCAGCACTTCCGGGTTCACCACATTGATCGGCGCGCCGGCGGCGTAGGCGGCGATCTGATCGAAGATGTCGGTGAACTGCACCTCGTATTCCTCACGCGAGACGTAGCCGAGGTGCGGCGTGCACACCACGTTGTCCATGCGCAGCAGCGGATGATCGGTGTCACGCATCGGCTCCTGCTCGTAGACATCGACGGCCGCAAAGCCCGGGCGTCCCGCGCGCAGCGCGGCAACGAGCGCTCCGGGCCCGATCAGCGGCGCGCGGCTGGTATTGACGATAAGAGCGGTCGGCTTCATGCGCGCGAGGTCGGCGGCCCGCACGATACCGCGCGTCGATTCCACCAGGCGCATGTGCAGCGTGATGACGTCGCACTGCGCAAAGAACTCCTCCTTGCTGCGCGCGGTGGCGTAGCCGTCCGCCCGTGCGCGGGTAAGCGAGGCTTCGCGCGCCCACACCGTGACCGGCATGCCGAAAGCGCGGCCGTAACCTGCAACCACGGCACCGATGCGCCCATAGCCGTAGATGCCGAGCAGCTTGCCGCGCAGCGTGCTGCCCACCCCGATCTGCCAGCGCCCGGCCTTGAGCGAGGCCATCTGCTGGGGAATCTGGCGCATGGCCGCGAGCACCAGCCCCCAGGTCAGCTCGGCGGTGGCGTAGGAGGGCGTGCCGGGGTGCTGGCTGGAGGAGACGATCACGCCGCGCCGCGTGCAGGCCTCGACATCGATGTGGGGATAGACGCTGCGCTGAGTGATGAGACGCAGCTTCGGCAGCCGCTCAATGAGCGGCGCGCGGATCGCCGTGCGCTCCCTGATCAGCACCAGCACCTCAGCGTCGGCCAGCCGCGGCGCTAGCGCATCGACGTCCTGCACGTGATCGTTCCAGATCGTCACCTCGTGCCCCGCAAGCTTGCCGAAGCAGGCGAGCGTGCGCACCGTGTCGTGATAGTCGTCGAGGATGCTGATTTTCATGAACGCAGGCGATCCTCCCGGATCATGGCCGCGCCCTTCTCGGCGATCATCATGGTGGGCGCATTGGTGTTGCCGGACGTGATGGTGGGCATGACGGAAGCATCGACCACGCGCAGGCGCTCGACCCCGATCACGCGCAGCCGCTCATCGACCACGGCAAACGGATCGCTCGGGCGTCCCATCTTGGCGGTGCCCACGGGATGGAAGATGGTGGTGCCGATATCGCCCGCCGCCTTGACCAGCGCCGCGTCGTCGTCGCCGACGCCGGGACCGGGGAGATACTCCACGGGCTGCGCGCCGGCGAGCGCGGGCTGCGCCGCGATCCTGCGCGCCACGCGAATGGAGTCGGCGGCGACGCGCCGGTCCTCGTCGGTCGAGAGGTAGTTCGGCTTGATGATGGGCTTGTCGGCGGGATCGGCCGAGCGCAGCCGCACATGGCCGCGGCTGGTCGGCGCCACGTTGCACACGCTTGCGGTGAAAGCGGGAAACGCGTGCAGCGGATCGCCGAACTTGTCGAGCGAGAGTGGCTGCACATGAAACTGGATGTTGGCGCGCTCGCGTGAGGGGTCCGAGCGCGTGAACAGTCCCAGCTGCGACGGCGCCATGGTGAGCGGACCGCGACGGCGGAACGCATAGTCGAGGCCCATCTGCGCGCGCCCGAGCGGCGAACGATACATCTGATTGAGCGTGCGGAATCCCGCAATCCTGTAGATCAGCCGCAGCTGCAGGTGATCCTGCAGGTTCGCGCCGATGCCGGGAATGTCGCGCGCGAGCGCGATTCCAAGCTCGCGCAGCTCGGCTGCCGGACCGATGCCGGAGAGCTTGAGAATCTGCGGCGAGCCGATGGAGCCGGCGGCGAGGATCACCTCGCCGCGGCAGCGCGCCGATTGTGCCGCGCCTTCACGCCGCCAGCGCACGCCGGCCGCGCGGGCGTCCTCGAGCGCAATCGATTCCACCAGACAGCCGGTCTCGACGCGAAGATTGGACCGCCCCAGGACCGGCTTGAGAAAAGCCCGCGCCGCCGACCACCTGCGCCCGCGCTTCTGATTGACGTGAAAGACGCAGGCACCCTCGTTGTCGCCAGTGTTGAAATCCGGGATCGATCTGATGCCCGCCTGCGCGGCCGCCGCGCGGAATGCATCCAGAATGTCCCAGTGCACGCGCGGCGCCTCGATCCGCAGCTCGCCGCCCACGGCATGGGTGTCGCTCGCGCCGAGGAAATGATCCTGGTGGCGCTTGAAGAACGGCAAGACGTCGTCCCACCCCCAGCCGGCGAGCCCGAGCTGACGCCAATGGTCGTAATCGGCCGCCTGGCCGCGCATATAGATCATGGCGTTGATGGCGGATGAGCCGCCGATCACCTTGCCGCGGGGATAGTTGAGGCTGCGCCCGTTGAGCCCCTCCTCCGGCTCGGTCTTGAACATCCAGTCCGCGCGCGGGTTGCCGATGGCAAACAGATAGCCGACCGGAATATGGAACCAGATCCAGTTGTCCCTGCCGCCCGCTTCCAGCAGCAGTACGCGCATCGCCGGATCGGCGGACAGGCGGTTGGCCAGGATGCAGCCCGCCGAGCCCGCGCCGATGATGATGTAGTCGTATTCGCCTATGCTCTCGCCCGTCATAAAACCGCGCCCGATCGACTGCAGGTGCGCACAATGTGCGGCGCGGTCACGGCCATTGCAACGACATGCCGCCGGCCTGCGTTTGACGCGCTTTCCGCCCCTGCTAGGATGCACGGCTCGCGGCCGCGGGCGCGCCGTAAGCGCGACCTTGCCCCCGGAACGGCGCTTCCGGGCTGGCCTCTCCCAGCAATACTCTTGCCGGACCTGTGCCGGACGGCGCGGCATGCAGGCATTGGTCGCATGCTTGACCTCTCACCCGATGAATGGACTGCGATCCGGCTGTCGCTGCGGATCGCCATTGTCGCCACCACGGTGGCGCTGCCGTTCGCGGTTGCGCTGGCCTTCCTGCTCGCGCGCAGGAATTTCTGGGGCAAGGCGTTGCTCGATGGCCTCGTGCATCTGCCGCTGGTGCTGCCCCCGGTCGTTACCGGCTATCTGCTCCTGATCTCGTTCGGGAGGCGCGGGCCGATCGGGAGCTTTCTCGCCGACTATCTCGGCATCGTGTTCTCGTTCCGATGGACGGGCGCAGCGCTCGCATGCGGGGTCATGGGCTTTCCGCTGCTGGTGCGCCCGCTGCGGCTCGCCATCGAGGCGATCGACCGCAAGCTCGAGGATGCCGCCGCAACGCTCGGCGCCGACCGCCTGTGGGTGTTTCTCACGGTCACCCTGCCGCTCGCGCTGCCGGGATTGATTGCCGGCATGGTGCTCTGCTTCGCCAAGGCACTGGGAGAGTTCGGCGCGACCATCACCTTCGTGTCAAACATTCCCGGCGAGACGCAGACCATCTCGGCTGCGATCTACACCTTCACCCAGACGCCGGGCGGCGACGCAGCCGTGGGCCGCCTGGTCGCGGTGGCGATCGTGATCTCGCTCGCGGCACTGGTCGCGGCCGAGTGGCTGGCGCGGCGCGCCGGCATGCGTTTTCACGGGGAATGAGCATGCTCGCGCTCGACGTGGAGAAACGCCTGGGCGAATTCTTCATCAACGTAAGTTTCGAGAGCACCGGCGGCGTCACCGGCCTGTTCGGCGCCTCGGGCGCGGGCAAGACGACGCTCATGAACATGATCGCGGGGCTGATCGCGCCCGATCGCGGGCGCATCGCGCTCGATCATGCGACGCTGTTCGATTCCGCAAGCGGCATCGACGTGCCGGTGCATCGCCGGCGCATCGGCTACGTCTTCCAGGAGGGGCGGCTGTTCCCCCACCTCTCCGTTGCGGCGAACCTCGATTACGGCCGGCGCATGCACGGCCTTGCGCGCGATGGCGCCGAGATGGAGCGCGTCGTTGCGCTGCTCGATATCGGCAGCCTGCTCGACCGGCGACCGGGCAGGCTCTCGGGTGGCGAGCGCCAGCGCGTCGCCGTCGGCAGGGCGCTGCTGATGCGCCCTCGCCTTCTCCTCCTCGACGAGCCTCTCGGCTCGCTCGACACCACCAGGAAGCGCGAGATTTTGCCTTATCTGGAAAAGCTGCGTGATGATGCACGCGTGCCCATGGTTTATGTCAGCCACAATGCCGGCGAGCTTTCCCGCCTCGCCACGTCGGTGGTTCGGCTCGACGCCGGACGGGTGGCGGCGGTGGGAGGGCCCGAGCTGCTCGATGTTGCCGACCTCGATGAAATCGCGTGATCCGGGAGATCAGGAGATGAGCGCACGCATTCGGGAGAGCATCACGCGCCGCGCGGCGGGAGCCCTGCTGGCGGCGCTTGCGGTCTTGCTCGCGGCCGCAGGGCACCGGGCGCCGGCACAGAACGCCACCATTCGCCTGGTCATCGACTATGGCGACGGGGCCATCAAGACGGTGACCGGTCTGCCCTGGTCGAAAGGCAGCACGGTCCTCGATGTAATGAATGCAGCGAAAGCCCGCCCGCACGGCATAACCTTCAGCTACACCGGCAGCGCGGATGCCGCGTTCCTCACCCGGATCGACGACATTCCCAACGAGGGTGGCGGCGGAGGGAGGAAAAGCTGGCAACTCTGGGTCAACACGGCCTATGCTGACCGCAGCTTCGGGGTCTACGAAGTGCAGGCATTCGACGTGGTGTATTGGCGCTTTACGACCAAGGAAGGGAAATGACTGGAATGGCTGTGATCTTCAATATCCGCCGTCGGGCCGCGGCAATCGGGACGGAGCTGCCGCCGGCCGCATGTCTCCTCGCCCTCGACGTCGTCGCGCGCCTCCTGCCACATGCCCCGAATTTCACGCCGATGGCCGCAAGCGCCCTTTTCGCCGGCGCGATCCTTCGCAGCCGGCTCGTCGCCCTGACAACGCCGGTCGTGGCCATGGTGCTTGGGGATCTCATCCTCGGCACCTACGATTGGCGCGTTGCGGGCGTCGTCTATGTCTCGCTCGCACTCCCCGCGATTGCCGGCATGTGGGGTTGCAGCGTTCGAACGCCAAGGCTGCCATTGCTTCTTGTCCCGCTCGCCCTGGCGTCGTCGGTGACGTTCTTCGTCACCACGAATTTCGCGGTATGGGCGTTTGGCGGCATGTATGCGAATGATCTCGCCGGGCTCCTGCATTGCTACGTCGCAGCGTTGCCGTTTCTGCGCAACGGCGTGATGGGAGATCTGTGCTGGACCGCCGTGCTGTTTGGCGGCTGGTGGCTGATCGCTCGCGCGGCCGGCGCGCGCGCTCCGTCTAATCGAGCATGGACCACAGCTTGAGCGCGGCCTTTCGAAGCCGCACAATGAACGTCGTCCGCTCCGCGTCTTCCTGCGCCAGGCGCAGCCCGATGGTGCTGATCTGGCCGCGCGTCACGCGGTGCGCGACCAGCGCGATCGGCCCGAGCGGCACCACGTCGCCCTGCCTCACCGGGCGCTTGAGCTCCTCGCCGAAGTAGGCGGCGAGCGCTGTGGCCGCGGCATCGGGCGCAATGGTGAGCCCGTAGATCTCCGCAAGCGCCCCGAGCGTGACGTCGCCCGTGACGAAGAAGTCGCCGAGCAGGCGCGGGTCCGGCGCCGCCAGCGCGGGCATGTCGACAAAGAATCTGTCGAGCGCCTGCGCCTTCTCCGGCGGCGCCAGCAGGTAGACATAGTCCCCCTGCCGCACCGGCTCGGCCTCGGCGGGGCTGAGGATTTTCTCTTCACGCACCACAAGCGTGGGGCGCGCCCACGCCGGCAACAGGCCGCGCCTGAGATAAGGGCTGTTGGCGGAAACCGGATAGCCGACGATCTCCTGCGCCAGCTGGCCGGGCAGATCGAGCTCGACCCTGCGCGGCAGCGGATCGTGGCGCGGCAACGCGATATGCAGCCGGCGCGCGGCGGCAGCGATGGTCCAGCCCTGGATCAGGAGCGAGGCGAGCACCACCACGAACGCGATGTCGAAATAGAGATAGGCCTTGGGCAGGCCGATCAGCAGCGGAATTGAAGCGAGAAAGATGCCCACGGCGCCGCGCAGGCCGACCCACGAGATGAACGCCTTTTCCCGCCAGGAAAAGCCGAACGGAGCAAGGCATGCGAAGACCGCGAGCGGGCGCGCGACCACCATGAGCGTTGCCGCAACCCCGAGCGCGGGCATGATGCTGCCGACGAGCCGCAGCGGCCACACCAGCAGACCGAGCAGCACGAACATGACGATCTGCGCCAGCCAGGTCACGGCATCGAGAAATACGATCACGGTGTTGTGGGCGCGCGTGGGCCGGTTGCCGACGACCAGGCCGGCGAGATAGACGGCGAGAAAGCCCGACGCATGCACGACCGAGGCGAGGCCGAAAATCACCAGCGCACTCACCGCAACGAATGGCGCGTGCAGACCCTGCGCCAGCGCGAGCCGGTTGAGCACGATGACGATGGCGCGGCCGCCGAAAATGCCGATCAGGGTGCCGAGCGCGGCCTGCTCGGCGAGCACGGCGAGCACATGCTGCCATGACCGGTCGCCGACCGTGAGAAATTCCACGAGCAGCATGGTGAGCAGAACCGCGAACGGGTCATTGCTCCCGGATTCGACCTCGAGCGTTGACGAGACCCGCGGCCGCAACCGCAAGCCCCGCGCATGGATCAGAAAGAACACCGCGGCCGCGTCGGTCGAAGCGACCACGGCACCGACGAGCAGCCCCTCGACCCAGCGCAGATCAAACAGCCACGCAGCGACCGGCGCGGTGAGCGCGGCGGTGAGCAGAACTCCCGCCGTCGCCAGCGTCACCGCGGGAGCGAGCACGTTGCGAAACATCGCAAATCGCGTGCGCAGGCCGCCGTCGAACAGGATGAGGGCGAGCGCGATCGAGCCGACCACGTAGGCAGCGCGCACGTCGTCGAACTCGAGCCCGACCGGGCCGGACTCGCCCGCCAGCATGCCGACAATCAGGAATACCAGGAGCAGCGGCGCCCCGAAGCGCATGGCGACGAGGCTCGACATGATGCCGAGCAGCACGAGGAGCGCGCCGAGCAGGATGCCGAGGCTCAGTACGTCGAGAGATTCCATTCTTCCGGCCTAAGGTCCCTGCCCCATCGCAAATGCATGCGCGGGCCGCCGCACGCCTGATACCCATCACGTTGATAACCTATCATGTTGCCCTGCGGCCACGCGCCAATGCGCGCACCGGAAAAGCAGCATGGTTGCGAGAGACGGTATTTGAAATCACCCCACCAATCCGCCGCCTCGCTGCCCGAGCGATCGGCTGGGATGGCCGGCATCGCGTGCGGGATCGGCGCGGCCGTGTTCTGGGCGGTCGGCTTCGTCGCGGCACGCCACGGCATCGCGGCTGGATTTTCACCCGCGGATATCGTGCTGCACCGTTTCGTCTGGGCCGGATTAGCCTTTCTTCCCCTGATCGTCCGCGAGGGCTTCGCCGATCTCGGCTCGGTAGGCTGGCGGCGCGGCGTGCTGCTCACGCTCATCGGCGGGCCGCCGTTCTCGCATCTCAGCTATGCCGGATTCCTGCTGGTGCCGCTCGCCCACGGCGCGGTGATTCAGCCCTCATGCGCCGCAATCGGCGGGCTTGTGCTCGCAACGCTGGTGCTGAAAGAGAAGCTGCCGCTGCAGCGCGCGGCGGGAGCGGCGGTCATTGTTGTCGGGCTTTGCGTGATCGGAGGGGAGGCGCTCGCCACCATCGGCACGCACGGGCTGCTCGGCGACCTCGCCTTCGCCAGCGCGGGCCTGCTGTTTGCGACCTTCAGCATTCTGCTGCGGCTGTGGCAGATCGCGCCCATGCGCGCGGTGGCAGTCACCAGCGTGGTGGCGCTCATCGACCTGCCCATCTACTGGCTCGCCTTCGGCTTCGAGCGCATGATCGCGCTCGGGCTTGTTGAAAATCTCATCCAGGCGGTGACGCAGGGGATCTTTTCCGGCGCCGGCGCCGTCTATCTGTTCACCCGCTCGGTGCTGATGCTGGGAGCCGGTCGCGCCACCGTTTTCGCCGCACTGGTGCCGGGCTTCACGCTGCTGATCGGATTCCTGGCGCTCGGCGAGCTGCCGACCGTGGGGGACCTCGCAGGCTTTGCAATCGTGCTGATCGGCTTTCGCCTGACGCAGAGGAATTAAGGACCGATCGCGCGCCGCACGCCGGCAAGCGCCTGCTCGCACGCAGCCGCATCGCCGGCGCGGTCCGCCTCGCGCGCGCGCGTCATGCCCGCCTTGATGGCCGCCACCGTGGCGTCCGAGAAATCGCCGAGCCGTGATTCGGCGGCGGCGATCGAGCCCGGCGTGGGCTGCTGGTGACGGGTTGCCGCGGCACTCTCGGGCCCCGACGGCCCGGTAGCGGCGAGCGCGTCGAGCTTCGCGTCGACGCGCGCCTGCACGCGATCGATCTCGCCCGAGCAAGGGCCGGCATAGCTCATTGACATCGATGCGAGACACGCTGCCGCACCCAACGTCGCCAATCGCAGAGTGATCTTGAGGGGGTCTCCGAGCGCCGCAGGCAAATGCAAAAGGATGGTTCAAAGTAAAGCTGTGACGCTCATGTGGCAATGATTGCCCGCAGGATGCGACGTGAATGATTTCGAAAGTTTAATTCCGCCGCCACCGCCCCGTAATGCGGCGCGCTGCATCTAGCCGGCCAACGACGGCACCGCCGGTGCCGGCTATTTCCAGACAGAGGTAATCATCGTGACCAACGTCCCCACCGTCTACAAGCCGCGGCGCGTTCTTTCCGCGCGCCGCCTCGTCATGCTCGCGACCGTGTCCGGTCTCGTGGCAGGCGTCGCTCTCGCCGGCTCCGGCGTTCAAGTCCCGCTCCCGCATTTCTCGTCCGCTCTCGCTGCCGAGAGCGCGCAGCGCATGCCCGGATTTGCCGACCTCGTGGAGAAGGTGAAGGGGGCCGTCATCTCGGTGCGCGTCAAGGTCGACGGCGCAAAGATGATGAGCTTCGACGGCGACACGCCGCTCGCTCCGAACTCGCCGATGGAGCGCTTCTTGCGCCGCTTCGGCATGCCCTTCGGGGACGACACGCCCGACATGAAGCAAGTGCCGCACAATCGTCCGGTGACCGGACAGGGCTCCGGCTTCTTCATCACCGCCGACGGCTATGCCGTGACCAACAATCACGTCGTGGACAAGGCGCAGACCGTCGAGATCACGGCCGATGACGGCAAGACCTACAGCGCCAAGGTGATCGGCACGGACGCGCGCACCGATCTCGCGCTGATCAAGGTCGACGGCCGCAGCGACTTCCCGTTCGTCAAGCTTGCGGACAAGGCGCCGCGCATCGGCGACTGGGTGGTGGCGGTCGGCAACCCGTTCGGCCTCGGCGGCACCGTGACCGCCGGCATCGTCTCCGCGCGCGGCCGCGACATCGGCGCCGGCCCCTACGACGACTTTGTTCAGATCGACGCGCCCGTCAACAAGGGCAATTCCGGCGGCCCGACCTTCGACATGGACGGTAACGTCATCGGGGTCAACACCGCCATCTTCTCGCCCTCCGGCGGCTCGGTGGGCATTGCCTTCGACATTCCCTCCGACACGGTGAAGTCCGTGGTCGCGCAGCTCAAGGACAAGGGCGTCGTGAGCCGCGGCTGGATCGGCGTGCACATCCAGCCGGTCACGACCGAGATTGCCGAGAGCCTCGGCATGAAGGGCAGCGAAGGCGCGCTGGTCGCCGAGCCGCAAGCCGACAGCCCGGCTGCCAAGGCCGGCATCGAGGCGGGCGACGTGATCACCGCGGTCAACGGCCATGCGGTCAAGGACGCGCGCGACCTAGCCCGTCAGATCGGCACCATGGCGCCCGGCTCGTCCGCGAAGCTTTCGGTCTGGCGCAAGGGCGAGGAGAAGAGCTTCTCGCTTACGCTTGGCGAATTGCCCAAAGAGCACCAGGCCGCGCTCGCCGCACCGCAGTCCCGCTCGCAGGATGCCGACATCCCCACGCTGGGGCTGACGCTCGCTCCCGCCGGTCAGGTCGCCGGCAGCGGCTCCGACGGCGTGGTGGTCACCGAAGTCGACCCCAACGGCCTTGCCTCCGAGCATGGCTTTCGGACCGGCGACGTCATCCTCGACGTCGGCGGCAAGAAGGTCGCGAGCGCAACCGACGTGCGCAATGCACTGGTCGAGGCCAAGAAGGACGGCAAGCACTCCGTGCTGATGCGCCTGAAGTCGGAGGACGCAACAAAGTTCGTTGCCGTTCCGATTGCGCACGCCTGACGTCGCGTAGCGTGGCGTAGCGTTACCGTAGTATAGCGTGCGCAGGGGCGGGGCTATGCCTCGCCCCTGCCGATTCCCACAACCGCGCCTACGCCGCCTTGCGCGAGAGCAGAAACTCACCCATGCGGTCGAGCGCCTTGCGGATGTTCTCGGTCGAGTTGGCGTAGGAAAGCCGCAAATAGCCTTCGGCGAGAATGCCGAAGTCGGGTCCTCCGATGACGGCTACGCCAGCATCCTCAAGGAGCGACGACGCGAGCGCCTTCGCCTTCCAGCCCGTGCGCCTGATGTTGGGAAACGCATAGAACGCACCCTTGGGCGTCGCGCAGCCCACGCCGGGGAGCCGGTTCAATCCGTCGA
>Ga0306924_10002584_pt1 | contig 17114 bp, 13 predicted proteins | sample sta12Can44000111_FD_203756 | JGI IMG/M metagenome (GOLD analysis project Ga0306924, IMG submission 203756) | Lab enrichment of tropical soil microbial communities from Luquillo Experimental Forest, Puerto Rico - statanox.12C.anox.44.000.111 (v2)... | ecosystem: Environmental > Terrestrial >... | reverse complement strand
GGTCATTCAGTTCGTTGTGGGGCCCACCGGCGTCCCCTCGAAGGCCACGGTTCGAGACTCCTCGGGATCGGAAGGCTTCGACGCGGCGGCGACGAGCTGTGTCCTGAAGCTGCATTTTCTGCCCGCAACGCGCCTCGGGGATGCCGAGGCGATCGCCTCCTGGCAGCAGCTGGCGCTGAAGTCGCCGGGCGTCGCGACTGCGCCCCAGGCGGCAGGGTGTAATCAGGCAGGGACGGGCCACGCGGGTGACAGCGGCAACTCCGCGGTCGTCGCGAGTGCGCAGGAGCTCGACGACCGCAAGCAGCCCGGTCCCACGGCGGCGAGAGCCGGCGTGTGCGTCTGCGTGGATGAGAAGGGCAAGATCACGCAGCCACCGGTGCTGACGAATTCCTCGGGCATTGCAGGTTTCGACAAGGCAGCACTCGAGCTGTCCGGCGCTGAGCACTATCGCCCGGCAGCCTCATCGAGCGGCCAGCCGGCGCCGGGCTGCTTCCGCTTCAAGGTCGGCGTCGATGTGAAATGAGCGCAGCAGCCTCGCGCGGCGCACGGCTCCTCGCGAGGCTGTCGGTGTGCGCGCTCATCTCATGCTTTGCGTGGTCGCCCGCCGCGCAGGCGCAGGGTGAGGGCCCGCGTGCCTACGAGCTTGCTCCCGAGGGCAGTCAGGCGCTCAGCCTCTACGGCGAATTTGCACGCAGTGACGCGTCCTTCGATCCGGCCTCGGTCACTCCCGGAGTCGAGGTGAACGTCGCTGGCAGCATCATCGAGTACTCTCACGGCATCGTGCTCGGGGGAAACGCCGGCTCAGTGATCGTCTCGCTGCCCGTCGGCGCCGCGCACCGCTCGGTCAAAGTCGGTGACACCGTGAAGACCGACTCGAGCTCCGGAATCGGCGACCTGCAGATCGCCGCCGCGTTCGGCGTCCTGGGATCACCCGCTCTCACGGACGAGGAGTACGGAAACTACCGGCCGCGCTTTGCGCTCAGCGTACTGAGCCGCGTGTATGCGCCGACCGGCGTGTACGACCGTAACGCACCGATCAACCTCGGCCAGAACCGCTGGGCGCTGCAGCTCGGCCTGCCGTTGAGCTACTACATCGGCCACTCCTTGCTCGACCCATCGCTCACATCGTTCGAGCTGCTGCCGTCGGTGACCTGGTACGGCGATAACAACGAGCCACCGCCGCAGGGCAACCACAGCAGTGAGGCGCCTCTTCTGCAGCTCGAAGCGCACGTCACCCGTAACCTCAACGAGTCCCTGTGGGTCTCGGTGGACGCACTCCTCATGGAGGGGGCCCAGACGACAATCAACGGCGTGAGTCAACCCGACCGACAGCGCTCGTTCGCCCTCGGCGCAACGGCCAGCGTTGCGGTGAGCGATGCGGTGTCGGTGACGCTGTCGTACACGAAGGTCGTGAGCAGGAACTACGACGGCGTGAGCGGCCATGTGATCCGCTTCATCGCCGAATTCTCTTTCTAAGCAGGAGCGCAACCGCGACAACGCGACTCGCTACAGGCGTCCACGCCCACGCTCAAGGCACCAAGAGGAGCTCACTGCTCCGGAGGCAGGCCGCACGAGTGCATCGCTCGTGCGTGCGGACCGGTCATGAAATCTTCACACGCGCGGGAAATAGGTACAAAGGGCAATCACCGATCGTGGTGCACGGTGCGATAATGAGTTTTCACCACGTTACGTCTGAACGCCGAGACAGCATCAGCGCTGTCGAAGTGCATTGCTTGGGGGCAGAGCCACGTGCGCCGCGAGGAACCACCTCATCCAGCGACCGATGAGCGCGGCGCCTCACGTGCAGGGCAAGACAACATCACAGGGATCAGCACCGAGTCTGAAGGAGTCCGAAATGAGTACACCCGTTGGCCCTCGTCACAACCATTCTTTCAAGCGGAAGGTTCCCGTTGGAAAGGTTCCAGTTGGACGGAAGCATGGGCAGAAGGAGGTCAAGATGCCGAAGCAGGAGATGACGAAAGACGAGCAAGCGACCGAGACCGGACAGTCGGCAGGCAAACTGTTCACGTTCACCATAGACGCGAGTACCGCGCAGATCGTCAGGCTGGAGGCCGAAGATGCCAGCGGCGAGCGCCACGAGCTCTCTGATGAGGAAAAAGCGAGCCTGGCACAGGCCGGCAGTGAAGGGAGTCTCGAGCAATTCGTCGAGCGGGCATTCGAGGCGGGCATCGACTGCGTGTTGGGGGGCGGTGAGCGCGAGGACAGGGCTGAGGAGCCCGCCGATGAGGCGGAACTGCGCCAGCTGCTGCTGACACCACTGATCGAGCACAGCCCGGCCAGGCGCCTCATGCAGCGCGAAGCTCTGAACCGGGCGATTCTGGGAACGTTGATACAGCACGCGATGAAGGCACCAGCGGCCGCCGACACCAGCTCCACGACCGGACTGCAATCGGATCGCGCTGCGCCCGCTCGTGCCAACTGAGACCGTCAGGAGGACTTATGACTGAAACAGAGGAACTGGCGCGACTCGCCATGGGTAGCCGTGCCATGCGCCGCAAGCGAATGAGCCGTGCGCTCCTTGCGCGGCTCATCGGTGACCGATACGGGGCGGAGGACGAGGACGCCGAGGGTGAAGAGGGAGAGGGCGGCGAAGAGGAGGGGCGGCGCATCGTGCGCTTGTTGATCGGCAGTCGCCTGCTGCGTCGGCGCCGCTTGCGCAACCTGCTGCTCGCACACCTGTTGCGGGAGCGCGGCGAGGCGGAGGAAGAAGAGGACGAGGGTGAGGAAGGATCGGGCGACGATGACTCCGACAGGGAACGACGAATCGTGCGCCTTCTGATCGGCAGCCGGCTGCTGCGCCGGCGCCGCCTGCGGAACCTGCTGCTCGCACACCTGGTGCGTGAGCGCGGTGGGGCGGAGGAGGAAGACGAGGAAGGCGAGGAAGCCGAGGGCGGCGAGGAGGCATCGGGAGAGGAGGGTTCCGATAAGGAGCGCCGGCTCGTCCGCCTGCTGATTGGCAGCCGGCTGCTGCGGCGCCGTCGTGTGCGCCGCATGCTGATCGGGCACTTGCTGCGCGAGCGGGGTGAGGCCGGGGAGGAAGAGGAAGACGAGGGCGAGGATGAGTTCGCCGAGGGAGGCGATGGGGACCGACGCCTCATGCGCCTGCTGATCGGCAGCCGCATCCTGCGTCGGCGGCGCGCCCGGCGCATGCTGCTCGGGCATCTGCTGCGCGAGCGGGGTGAGGGCGGGGAGGAAGAAGACGACGAGGGCGAGGATGAGTTCGCCGAGGGGGGCGATGGGGACCGACGCCTCATGCGCCTGCTGATCGGCAGCCGCATCCTGCGTCGGCGGCGCGCCCGGCGCATGCTGCTCGGGCATCTGCTGCGCGAGCGGGGCGAGGGCGGCGAGGAAGAAGACGAGGGCGAGGATGAATTTGCCGAAGGAGGCGATCACGAGGGGCGACTGCTGCGGCTCCTCGTCGGCCACCGCGTGCGGCAGAGCAAGCGCGCACGCCGCCTGCTGATGGCACACCTGATGCGCGAGCGCGAGGAGGCATGACCTTTTCGCAGAAGCCCTAGTGCCTTGGGGGCGGCCGGTGGTGACTCCTCCGGCCGCCCATTTCTGCCGCGAATCTCCAAGACCGCGCGCCGCCACCTGAGGGAGACTCAGCCGCTGGCGAGTGCGTGGCAGGGTGTTTCGGTACCTGCTACGCTCTCGTTTTCGGTCACGCTCAAGACTGTGACGCAGATCGCGGGAGGCCCAATCCACCGGCCGCTAGCATCGTCACGGAGGAGATGCCCATGCGGTGGTTCACGGTGCTGGTGGCGGGCGTGCTGTGTGGCGCACTGCCACCGGTGATAGCTCAGGCGGCTCAGTGGAAGCGTCTTTATACGGCGACGGACAGATCCGTGGAGATGGATCTCGCGGGGGTGCGGCGGCAGGGGGATCTCGTTCTCGCGTGGGTCAAATTCTCCTACGACAAGGAGCAATCCGACCCGGCCAAGGGCCCCTACCGATCGATGCTGCAGCTGTGGGCCTACCAATGCGGAATCGGACGACATGCCCTGATGCAGTTTGCGGAGTACAGCGGCAAAGGTGGCGACGGCAAGGTCGTCTCATCCGATACGCGCGATCGTTACGTGTGGAGCTACCCCGAGCCCGACACGATCGGCGAGGCGGCGATGAAGGTGGCGTGCGCGAGCGCTCCGAAGGGCCCGGTTCCGAACGGCGCGCCGGCGTCACTCTGACATTGTCTCCGCAGCTCGCCGTCGGCGCCCTTGTCCTGGCTCTGGCGCTGCTCTCTCACACGGCAAGAGCCGATACACACTGCTACGGTTTTCGTAACGACTCGGCCGAGGTCGCGACGCTCAACTTCTCGTACCACCCCGCGACCGGCAACGTCATCACCGGGGCCGCGATCGATCCCGGAAAGACTTATCCTTTCGACGGCCGTCCGTGGTGTTGGAATCTTCCCGAGGGGACGACAGCGACAGTCACGGTCTCGGGGCCGGCGACGCCCCAGTGGAAAGGTGCGCTGGTGCTCGGCAACGCCACCGGAACCGCGCCCTCGGGGACGTATGTCGTGGGTGGCGCCACGGCAGCCGCGGTCGCGCCGGTCGCACCGGTCGCGGCGACTGCCGCCGCGACGCAGTCTGGCACGTGCCTCGCCAACTCCTATCCGAACAACGAGGCTTACTGCCTGACAGCTCTCGAGACTGGCGTACATCTCGGCTGCGGCGTCGGACATACCGGCATCAGTGGCACCATCACCGTCAGTCACCTCACCTTGAAGTGCCGTAACGGCAGGAGCCTGAAGCTCACCTGCGGGACGGCGATCGGTGGGCGTCAGAAGTGCAATCTGAACGACCACGAGATCTGCACCGACGAGAGTGTCAGGAGCGCAGCCGACTACTGCGGGCACTGACGCCTGTCGCCCGCGAGGCGCTGCGCTCTCAGATGATCTGCAGGGTGATGTGAACCACTCCGTTCTCGCGCCTGCGCTCCATCTTCAAGCCGCTCCGTTCAAACACCCGCAGCATGGCGGTGTTGTCCGCCAGCACCTCGGCGATGAACTCGCGTAGCCCCGCGGCGCGCGCGAGCGTCGTCAGATCGCGCAGCAGCGCAGTGGCGATTCCCTGGCCCTGGAATTCATCGACGACCATGAAGGCGAGCTCCGCCGCTCCCGGACGAATCACGATGTAGCGTCCGCCCCCGGCGACGACCTCCCGTCCGCTCTCGCGCGAGACCGCGAGGAGGGCGATCTCATCGATGAAGTCGACATTCACGAAGGCCGCGACTTCTTCGTCGCTGAATGTCCGTCTGACACTGAAGAAGCGCCGGTAAAGCGAGCGGTCGCTGGTATGGTCGGCCGCGGCGAGCAGCGCGTCGCGATCGCCGGGTCTGAGCGCACGGATCTCGATGCGCTGTCCGTTGCGCAGCAACTCCGTCCGCGAGAACGAGGCGGCCTCGCTCACGTGTCTGCAACCGCCGCGCTGACGCTCTGGCGTGACTGCACTTGATACCTCTACCAAACGCGGCAGGATGGAGTATAGGCTCGAGTTAAAATTCCCGGCTCAGGTCGCGGATGTGTGACGGAACTGTGAACGAGGAGGCGCCGCGCATGGTCAGTCGGGAATCATCGCACGTGACTGCGCGCGCTCCGCTCTCGAATGACGAGTTGCGTCTCATGGATGCCTGGTGGAGCGCCTGCAATTATCTCGCGGTCGGCATGATCTACCTGCGCGCCAATCCGCTGCTGCGCGAACCGCTCAAGCCCGAGCACATCAAATATCGCCTGCTCGGTCACTGGGGCGCGAGTCCGGCACTGTCCTTCGTGTGGACGCATCTCAACCGTGTCATCAAGCGCGACGACCTCGACGTCATCTTCATCGCAGGGCCGGGCCACGGCGCACCCGGTGTGCTGGGTCCCGTCTATCTGGAGGGCACTTACTCCGAGGTCTATCCGGACAAGAGCGAAGACCTCGAGGGGCTGCAGAAATTCCTCAAGCAATTCTCCTTCCCCGGTCACATCGGCTCTCATTGCACGCCGGAGACACCGGGATCGATTCACGAGGGTGGGGAGCTCGGCTACAGTCTCGCGCATGCCTACGGCGCGGCGCTCGACAATCCCGACCTCATCGTCGCCTGCGTGGTGGGCGATGGCGAGTCGGAGACCGGGCCGCTGGCGACGGCGTGGCACTCGAACAAATTCCTCAATCCGATCCGCGACGGCGCCGTGCTGCCGATCCTCAACCTCAACGGCTACAAGATTGCCAATCCAACGGTAGCGGCGCGCATCACGCATGAGGAGCTCGAGTCACTGCTGATCGGCTACGGCTACACGCCGTACTTTGTCGAGGGCTCTGAGCCGGGCAGGATGCATCAGACCATGGCCGCCACGCTCGATGCGGTCATTGCCGAGATCCGCGCGCTGCAGAAGAAGGCGCGCGACAGCGGCAAGGCCGAGCGCCCGCGCTGGCCGATGATCGTGCTGCGCACGCCCAAGGGCTGGACCTGCCCGAAGGAATTCGAAGGCCACAGGCTCGAGGGCTCGTGGCGAGCGCACCAGGTGCCGCTCGGGGATGTGCGCGCCAATCCCGCGAGTCTCGAGCTGCTCGAGAGCTGGATGCACGGCTACCAGCCCGAGGAGTGGTTCGATGCAACGGGCCGGCTGCGCGGGGAGTTGCGCGCTCTGGCACCGAGCGGACCTCGCCGCATGAGCGCAAACCCGCACGCCAACGGCGGGCAGCTGCGCCGCGAGCTCAAGCTTCCCGACTTGCGCGACTACGCCGTGAAAGTCGACAAGCACGGGGCGGTGCGCCACCAGAATACGCGGCCACTCGGTGAGTTCCTGCGCGATGTGGTGCGCAACAACATGACGAATTTCCGCGTCTTCGGCCCGGACGAAACCGCCTCCAATCGTCTCGACGCGATCTACGAGGCGAGCAAGAAGACCTGGATGGCGGAGATGCTGCCGGAAGATGCCGACGGCGGTGAGCTCGCCCGCGACGGACGCGTGATGGAGATGCTCTCCGAGCACACACTCATGGGCTGGCTCGAGGGCTATCTGCTCACCGGCCGCCACGGTTTCTTCGCCACCTACGAAGCCTTTGCACACGTCGTCGACTCGATGTTCAACCAGCACGCCAAGTGGCTCGATATCGCCAAGAACCACGTGCGCTGGCGCGCGCCGATCGCCTCGCAGAACATCCTGCTGTCATCGACCGTGTGGCGTCAGGATCACAACGGTTTCTCGCACCAGGATCCGGGGTTCATCGACATCGTGACCAACAAGAGTCCGACCGTGACGCGGGTCTATCTGCCTCCGGATGCCAACACACTGCTGGTGGTTACCGACCAGTGCCTGCGCTCGACCGATTGCGTCAACGTCATCGTGGCGGACAAGCAGGATCATCTGCAGTTCGCCACCATCGATGAGGCGGTCGTCCACTGTGCCAAGGGCATCGGCATCTGGCGTTTCGCGAGCAACGATGAGGGCAGCGAACCGGATGTCGTCATGGCCTGCTGCGGCGATGTGCCGACGGCGGAGTCGCTCGCCGCTACCGCCATCCTGCGCGCGCGCCTGCCCGATCTGAAGGTGCGATTCGTGAACGTGGTGGACCTGTTCAGGCTGATGCCCGCGACGGAGCATCCGCAGGGCTCGAGCGAGCGCGAGTTCGATAGCCTCTTCACCCGTGATAAACCGGTGATCTTCAACTTCCACGGCTACCCATTGGTGATACACAAGCTGGCCTATCGCTTCGCGAACCACGACAACCTGCACGTGCGGGGCTACAAGGAGAAAGGCAACATCAACACCCCGCTCGAGCTCGCCATCGTGAACCAGATCGACCGCTTCGATCTGGTGATCGACGTAATCGACCGCGTACCCGGGCTCGCGGCGCGCGCGGCACACCTGAAGGAAGAGATGAAGAACGCGATCATCGACAGCCTCACTTATGCGCACGCCGAGGGCCGGGACCGCCCGGAGATCACCAACTGGGAGTGGCCAGGATGAGCAACACGACAGTCGCTGCGCCGGTACCGGGCGCGGAGTCCGCTGCTGCGAGCGGTATCAGTCCTCTCGCCGGTAAGCCGGCACCCGCAAGTGTGCTGATCGATCCGGAGAAGCTGCGCGCGGAGTACTACGCGCGCAAACCCGACCTCGCCGATCCCGCACAGCGCGTCAGCTTCGGTACCAGCGGCCATCGCGGCTCGCCGCTGCGCGGCTCGTTCAACGAGTTCCATATCCTCGCAGTCACCCAGGCGATCTGCGACTACCGCAAGCGTGAGGGGATCGGCGGCCCGCTCTACCTCGGCAGGGACACGCATGCCGTCTCCGAGCCCGCGCTGCGCTCGGCGCTCGAGGTGCTGGCCGCGAACGGCGTGCAGACGATGATCGACCGCGACGATGGCTACACGCCGACACCGGTGGTGTCACACGCCATCCTTGCCTACAACCGCCCGCGGCCGGCGCAACAGGCGGACGGCATCGTCATTACGCCCTCACACAATCCTCCCGAGGACGGGGGCTTCAAGTACAACCCGCCGCACGGCGGCCCGGCCGACACGGGCGTCACGCACTGGATCGAAGAGCGCGCCAACGCGCTGCTGGCAGCTTCGCTGCAAGGGGTGGCACGTGTGCCCGACGAGCAGGCGCGGCGTGCCGCGACGCTGCACCGCTACGACTTCCTCGATTCCTACGTGGCGGATCTGGGCGCGGTCGTGGACATGCCGGCGATCGCCGCTGCGGGGCTCAACATCGGGGTCGATCCCCTCGGCGGCGCCTCGGTCGCGTACTGGCGACCGATCGCCGAGCGCTACGGGATCCAACTGCACCTGGTGAACGATGTCGTGGACCCCACCTTCCGCTTCATGACGCTCGATTGGGACGGCAAGATCCGCATGGACTGTTCCTCACCCTACGCGATGACACGCCTCATCGGCCTGCGCGATAAGTTCGACATCGCCTTCGCCAACGACACCGACGCCGACCGCCACGGCATCGTCACCCGCACGGCGGGCCTCATGCCGCCCAATCACTATCTCGCCGCAGCCATCGCCTACCTCTTTCCGCACCGGCCGCGCTGGCGCGCCGCTGCGGCGGTCGGCAAGACGGTCGTCAGCAGCGCCATCATCGATCGCGTGGCGGCAGGCATCGGGCGGCGGCTGTACGAGGTGCCGGTGGGATTCAAATGGTTCGTGCCGGGACTGCTCGATGGCTCGCTCGGCTTCGGTGGCGAGGAGAGCGCTGGCGCCTCCTTCCTGCGGCACGACGGGACGGTGTGGACCACGGACAAGGACGGCATCATCCTCAACCTCCTCGCCGCGGAGATCACGGCGCGTAGCGGACGCGACCCGTCACAGCTGTACGAAGAGCTGACGCAAAAACTCGGCGCGCCCGATTTCGAGCGCGTCGATACGCCCGCCACCAAGGCCGAGAAGGCGGCGCTGCTGCAGCTGTCACCCGCCGACATTCATGCCTCGGAGCTCGCCGGCGATGCCATTCAGCAAATGCTCGTGAACGCGCCGGGCAACGGCGCCGCCATCGGCGGCCTCAAGGTGATCACCGCGCACGGCTGGTTCGCGGCGCGACCCTCCGGCACGGAGGATATCTACAAGCTGTACGCGGAGAGCTTCCACGGCAAAGAGCACCTGCAACGCATCCTCACGGAGGCGCGAGCGCTCATCAACACCGCGCTGGCAGCGCGCATGCGAGGACAACCGTGAGCACCAGACCATCGACCCTCAAGACTGCGTCCGCCGAAGCCACCCGCTCGGGACTTGCGGCGGGTACGCTGCAGCGCGCCGTGCTCGATAACCTGCTGTGTCTGCAGGGGCGGTTTCCGCGCATTGCCTCGCCGTACGACTGGTACATGGCGCTCGGCTACAGCGTGCGCGACCGCCTGCTGGCGCGCTGGCAGAGCACCGTGCGCGCCTATCAACAGCGCGAGGTCAAGGTCGCCGTCTACCTGTCGGCGGAGTTCCTCATCGGCCCGCAGCTCGGCAACAACCTCGTCAACCTCGGCATCGAGGCGAACGCCCGCGAGGCCATGGCGGCGCTCGATCAGGATCTCGATGCGCTGCTCGCGCTGGAACCCGAGCCCGGCCTCGGCAGTGGCGGCTTGGGAAGGCTGGCGGCCTGCTATCTCGATTCGCTGGCGACGCTCGAGATACCGGCGATCGGCTACGGGATCCACTACGAATTCGGCATGTTCAAACAGGACTTCCGCGACGGTGCACAGGTCGAGGTCACCGACAAGTGGCTGCAGAAGGGCTACCCCTGGGAGATCACGCACCCGGATGCAACCCCGTGCGTCAGCTTCGGCGGCCACACCGAGACATACCGGGACGCGCAGGGGCGCGACCGGGTGAAGTGGATACCGACGAGAAGGGTCAAGGGCGTCCCCAGTGACACGCCGGTGCTCGGTTTCCGCGTCAACACCTGCAACACGCTGCGCCTGTGGCGCAGCGAGGCCATCGAGTCCTTCGATTTCCGGGACTTCAACACCGGCGACTACTACGGCGCGGTGCACGAGAAAGTCGAGTCGGAAACCCTGTCCGAGGTTCTCTATCCGAACGATGAGCCGGAGGCGGGCAAGCGGCTGCGCCTCGGACAACAGTACTTCTTCGTCTCCTGCTCGCTGCAGCACATGCTGAGCCTGCTCGACCTCAAGGGTGAACCGATCCATCGGCTGCCGGAGGTGTTCGCGGTGCAGATGAACGATACGCACCCGTCCATCGCCGTGGCGGAGCTCATGCGGCTGCTGGTGGATGAGCGCGTGGTGCCGTGGGACGAGGCCTGGGACATGACCCGTCGCACGCTCGCCTTCACCAACCACACGCTGCTTCCGGAAGCGCTCGAGACCTGGGGTCTGCCGCTGTTCCGCAACCTCCTGCCGCGCCCGCTCGAGATCATCTACGAGATCAATCGCCGCTTCCTCGAGGATGTGCGTGGGCGCTATCCGGGCGATGAGGCGCGCGTGGCCCGGATGTCACTCATCGATGAGACGGGCGAGAAGCGCGTGCGCATGGCGTACCTCGCGACCGTCGGCAGCCATGCGGTGAACGGCGTCGCGGAGCTGCACTCGCGGCTGCTGCGGCAGACCGTGCTGCGCGACTTTGCCGACTTGTGGCCGGAGCGCTTCCACAACGTCACCAATGGCGTGACGCCGCGGCGCTTCATGGAGCTCAGCAACCCGCCACTCGCGCAGCTGCTGGATGAGACCGTGGGCGAGGGTTGGGTCACGGATCTCGCGCGTCTCAAGGCACTCGAGGCGCGCGCCGACGATCGCTCATTCCACGACAGATGGCGTCGTGTGAAGCGCGCCAACAAGGAAATGCTGGCCCGCCACATCCGCGAGCATCTCGGCGTCGTGGTCGACCCGGCGGCGCTGTTCGACATCCAGGTAAAACGCATCCATGAGTACAAGCGCCAGCATCTGAACGCGCTGCGCATCATCACCCTCTATAACCGGCTGCGCAACGACCCGCATCTCGATGCTCCGCCACGCTGTTGCCTGTTCGGCGGCAAGGCGGCGCCCGACTACGTCGTGGCGAAGCTCATCATCCGTCTCATCAACGGCATCGCAGAGGTGGTGAACCACGACCCGGCGGTCGCGGGCCGGCTGAAGGTCGTGTTCCTGCCGAATTTCAACGTGAAGAACTCGCAGATCATCTATCCGGCAGCCGACCTGTCCGAGCAGATCTCCACCGCCGGCACGGAGGCCTCGGGCACGGGAAACATGAAGTTCATGATGAACGGCGCGCTGACGATCGGCACGCTCGACGGTGCCAATGTCGAGATCCGCGAAGAGGCCGGTGCGGATAACTTCTTCCTGTTCGGCCTGACGGTCGAGCAGGCACAGCAGCTGCGGCGCGAGGGCTACCGGCCGGCACGCGAGATCGAGCGCAATCGTGAGCTGGAGGAAGCGCTCGAGCTCATCGCCGCGGGCACCTTCTCGCGGGGCGATCGCACGCTCTTCCAGCCGCTCCTGGACAACCTGCGGAACTCGGACCCTTACCTGGTGCTGGCGGATTATCCCGATTACGTCGCCTGCCAGGAGCGTATCGACGCCGCCTGGCAGGACACCGAGCATTGGACGCGCATGTCGATCCTCAACGCGGCGCGCAGTGGCAAGTTCTCCTCCGACCGGGCGGTGCACGAATACAGCGACGGCATCTGGGGTACACGGCCGGTCAGGATCACGCTTGACCCGAGCTTGAGCTGAGTGGCGACTTCATTGCCGGTCCGCACGGGCAGACGCTATCCGCCCGGTGCGACGCTCGTCGCGAACGGCGTCAACTTCTGCGTCTTCAGTCCCGACGCCACCTGGGTCGAGCTGCTGCTGTACGAGGCCGCCGATAGCGCGCAACCGTTTCAGGTCGTCGCGCTCGATCCCGACAGAAACCGCACCAATCTGATGTGGCACGTGTTTGTCGAGGGGCTCGCAGCGGGCGCGCACTACGGCTGGCGGATGGACGGGCCGACGGACACGGCGGTGAGCGGCCGCCGCTTCAACCCGCGCAAGGAGCTGTCCGATCCGTGGGCGTATGAGGTGAGCGACGCCGTGTGGGATCGCAAGCGCGCCGCCGATCCGGCCGATGCCGGCGCGTGCGGACTACGGTCGGTGGTCGGTGAGCGGTCTTTCGATTGGAGCGGTGAGCAGCCGATCGCGCGCGGACTCGAAGGTGCCGTGATCTACGAACTGCATGTCGGCGGCTTTACGCAGCATCCCTCGTCGCGTGTGGCCCGGCCGGGGACCTTCAGCGCCCTGGTGGAGAAGATCCCCTATCTTCGGCAGCTCGGCATCACGCACGTCGAGCTGATGCCGGTGATGGCGTTCGATGACCAAAGTGTGCCGCGCGCTGCCGCGGCGCGCGGGCTCAGGAACTTCTGGGGCTACAACACCCACAGCTTCTGGTGTCCGCATCCCCGCTACTGCGGCGCGCGGCAGCCGGGGCGGCAGGCGGCGGAGTTCAAACACCTGGTGCAGGCGCTGCATGCCGCCGGCATCGGCGTCATCCTCGATGTGGTATTCAATCACACCGCAGAAGGCGGCGCCGACGGCCCCTGGATCAATTTCAAGGGTAGCGCCAACGAAGTGGTCTATCACCTCGATCCACGCGATCGCCGCCGCTATCTCGACTTCACCGGCACCGGCAACACGATCAACTGCAATCATCCGCTGGTGACCGCCTTCATCATCTATTGTCTCGAGTACTGGGTGGAGGAGATGCACGTCGACGGGTTTCGCTTCGACCTGGCGAGTGTCTTCACTCGCGGAGAGGGAGGAGTGGTGCTCACGAATCCGCCGCTCCCCTGGGACATCGAGCTGTCGCGCAAGCTGATCGGCATCCCGCTCATCGCCGAAGCGTGGGACGCAGCCGGCCTTTATCAGGTGGGCGCCTTCCCCGGCTCGGGCTGGGCGGAGTGGAATGGAGCTTACCGCGATGCCGTGCGCCGTTTTGTCCGCGGCGACGCCGGCCTCGTCGGCATGGTCGCGAGCCGGATCGCGGGCAGCAGCGACCTGTACGCCCACGATCACCGCCTGCCCTGCAACAGCATCAACTTCGTCACCTGCCACGACGGCTTCACGCTCCACGACCTGGTGAGCTATGACACCAAGCACAACGAGGCGAATGGCGAAGACAACCGCGACGGGAGCGATGACAATCTGAGCTGGAACTGCGGTGTGGAGGGTCCCACGACCGACGCTGCGGTGATGGCGCTGCGCCGCCGCCAGGCGAAGAACCTGCTCGCGGTGCTGCTGCTCTCGCGCGGGGTGCCGATGCTGTGTGCCGGGGACGAGGTGCTGCGTACGCAAGGCGGTAACAACAATGCCTACTGCCAGGACAACGAGCTCTCGTGGTTCGACTGGAGCCGCCTCGAATCACAGCGCGAGATGCTGAACTTCACCCGGGAGATGATCGCGCTGCGCCGGCGGCACGCGAGTCTCACCGCCAACCACTTCTACCAGGGCAGGGTGATACCCGCGCGGGGCATTGCCGACATCGCCTGGCACGGCACGCGGCTGCAGCAACCGGCCTGGGGAGACGCCACTGCGCGGGTGCTGGCGTTCACGATTGCCGGCATCGCGACGGACGAAGCGGACCTGCACGCGATTCTCAACATGTCGGATGAGGTCATCGATTTCGAATTGCCGGCGCTTCCCGGGCGAGCATGGCGCGTGGCAGTGAACACGGCGCAGGCGCCACCGGACGACGTCGTGGAACCCGCGCGTCAGGCGCCGTTGACCGTGTCGAAGTATCGCGTCACTTCCCGCAGCGTGGTGGTACTCGAGGCGCCCCGGTCCGGAGCGGCCCGGGCGCAGGGCTAGGGTTTCTCGATGGGACCGCCCGCTGCCTTCCAGGCGGCGAGACCTCCCTGCAGGTGACACGAACCGGTGAGGCCGCCGTCCTGCGCGGTCTGCACGGCCATGGCGGAGCGCTCACCGAAGGCGCAGTAGAAGAGCAGCCGCTTGCCGGTGGCTGTCGCGAGCGCATGCAACATGCCCCCGGGTGCGGTGTCCTCCTGCAGAGCTGGATAAGGCACGTGGAGCGAGCCCGGAATGACGCCATGGCGCTCGCGCTCGCTGCGCTCGCGCAGGTCGATCACCACCACATCGGGTTGCCCCCAGGCGCTCATCGCCTGCTCCGCGCTTAACGCGCAGTCGCGCCGCACGACCTCGTCCTGGTGCAGGCCGACCTTCATGTTGGCGGGCACGGCGACGTCCATCATCTTCGGGTTGGGCAGCTTCAGGTTGTGCATCAGCTCGACGTACTCGTCGACCGATTTCACCTGCAGGCGCGGGTTGCAGCGACGCTCCTCGCCGATCGTGCTGACGGTGTCGCCCTTGTAATCATGGGCGGGATAGACCAGCGTCTCGTCGGGGAGCCGCAGCAGGCGCCCGAAGATCGATTGGTACTGGGCGCGCGCATCGCCGTTCTGGAAATCGGTGCGACCGGTACCACGGATCAGGAGCGTATCGCCGGTGAACACCCGATCCTCCATGCGGAAGCAACAGGAATCGTCGGTGTGGCCGGGCGTGTAGAGCACCTCGAGCTCCACCCCTTCGATCAGCAGCCGGTCGCCGTCGGCAACCCGCATGGACACTACATCGACCCGGCTCTTCTCACCCATCACGGTGATGCAATGGGTGCGATCGCGCAGCGCCCCGAGGCCGGTGATGTGATCGGCATGCAGGTGCGTGTCGATCGCCTTCACCAGCCGCAGATCCAGCTCCCGCAGCAGCTGGATATACCGGTCGACCTTCTCGAGCACCGGGTCGATGATCAGTGCCTCGCCGCCGCGCCGGCTGGCGAGCAGATAGCTGTAGGTGCTCGACACACCGTCAAACAGCTGTCTGAAGATCACGGCTCAGCCCGCCTCGCGGCGGCGCGCTACGAGCGCGGCTGCCGTACGATGCGGATATAGGGCCGCGGCGCCTTCCAGCCCTCCGGGTAGGTTTTCTTCGCCTCTTCGTCCGAGACGGAGCCCGCGATGATGACGTCCTCGCCCTGCTTCCAGTTCACTGGAGTTGCGACCTTGTGCTTCGCCGTGAGTTGCAGCGAGTCGATGACGCGCAGCACCTCATCGAAGTTGCGGCCGGTCGTCATCGGATAGACGAGGATCAGTTTGATCTTCTTGTCGGGGCCGATGGTGAAGACATTACGGACGGTCTGATTGTCGGCCGGCGTGCGCTTCGCGGGATCCCCGGACGCGCTGGCCGGCAACATGCCGTAGAGCTTCGAGATCGACAGATCCGGGTCGCCGATGAGCGGGTAGTTCGGCGCCACACCCTGGGTCTCCTTGATGTCGTTCGCCCACCGGGAGTGGCTCTCGACCGGGTCGACGCTCAGTCCGATGATCTTGACGTTGCGCCGATCAAACTCGGGCTTGATCTTCGCCATATAGCCCAGCTCGGTGGTGCAGACGGGAGTGAAGTCCTTCGGGTGCGAGAAGAGTACGGCCCAGGAATCCCCGATCCAGTCGTGGAAACGGATGCGGCCCTCGGTCGTTTCTGCCTGAAAATCCGGGGCGGTATCGCCGATATTTAGAGTCATTTTCAAGCTCCTTCTTTCGGTTCTCCACCCGATACATTAACGACTTTGCCGCGAGGCGTGGGGTTCAAAGCGCCGAAGGAGCACCCGGGCAGGGACCGGGCGTCACGCCCGCTGCGTAAGCTGCGAGGGAGGTCAGTGGGGATCACCGTGGTACTTCTGACCCGCCGCAACGCTCACGCCGAGGCGATTCTCCGGCGGGACAACCGCGCAGACCACCAAGTCGTTGACGGTGCAGAAGGGGTTGAAGGCCTTGTTGAAGTCGAGTGTGGTGGCGCCGTCCTGAGGCAATGGCGCGTAGAGAAACCTTCCGCCACCGTAGGTCTCGCGGCCGTTGCTGCGGTCGCGGAACATGATGAAGAGCTGGCCCTCGTCCACAAAAGACTTCAGACGCAGCTGAGCGCCGTTCAGACGGAAAACCACGTCACCGGTCGAGCTCATCGTGGTCTTCGACTCGATGTGCGTCATCGGCACCGGCACACTCTGCGGCTCCGCGTAGGCTACGAATTCGGCCCGTACGCGATAGGCGGCATCGACCGGGAACCATTCGGTGCCTTTGAAATTGCGCGCCGCCGGATTCTCGCTGTTCAGCGCCATGACGTAGTAGTCATCTCCGATCGGGCGCACTGCAAAGGAAAAGGTGCCTGCCGCGACCCGTCCCTTGCCGTGTGCAGTGCTGAGCTCCGCGACTCCGGCAGCCGGCGCACCATCGATCGTCACGGCGACGCCGGGCGCCGGCTCGAACCGAAACACGCTCCCCGCGCGGGTCAGCACGCCGAGTCGCGGCGGAGCGCCTTCCGGGAGCACCATCGTCGAGCCGGGGTCGCTGCCGAGCGATGAGGCACCGGGCGCCACCTCGTAGCGGCCGACGAGCAGCAGCCAACCGCCCGTGCGCACGTCCGTCTCGTGCTCGTGCTGCCACTCGTGAATCCCGGCAGCGTAGGCCTCATCGGCGGCATTGCCCTGGCCCGCCACCAGCAACAGCGCCAACAGCCCGATCAATCGCAGCCCGCGCGGCATGGCGTTCTCCTCGCGCCTTGCCGGCAGCATACCCCGGACTCCGCCGGGGTGCGCTACCCCGGTGCGAGCGG
>Ga0306924_10002580_pt1 | contig 17117 bp, 18 predicted proteins | sample sta12Can44000111_FD_203756 | JGI IMG/M metagenome (GOLD analysis project Ga0306924, IMG submission 203756) | Lab enrichment of tropical soil microbial communities from Luquillo Experimental Forest, Puerto Rico - statanox.12C.anox.44.000.111 (v2)... | ecosystem: Environmental > Terrestrial >... | reverse complement strand
AACCACACCACGCTCAAGCAGAAAGGCTTTACGCAGGAGGCGATCGACAAGGTCGAGAAGGCCCTGCGCAGCGCCTTCGATATCAAGTTCGCCTTCAACAAATGGACCCTGGGCGAGGAATTCGTGGGCAAGCTCGGCATCGCGCCGGAGAAGCTCGCCGATCCGCGTTTCGACCTTTTGTCCGGGCTCGGCTTTACCAAGCGCGAAATCGAGGCCGCCAACGTGCATGTCTGCGGCGCCATGACGGTTGAGGGCGCGCCGCATCTGAAGGCCGAGCACTATCCGGTGTTCGACTGTGCCAATCCCTGCGGGCGCAACGGCAAGCGTTACCTCTCGGTCGAAAGCCACATCCGCATGATGGCGGCGGCGCAGCCTTTCATTACCGGGGCGATCTCCAAAACCATCAACATGCCCAACGACGCCACGGTCGAAGACTGCAAGGCGGCGTATCTGCTCTCCTGGAAGCTCGCGCTGAAGGCCAACGCGCTCTACCGCGACGGCTCGAAGCTCTCGCAGCCGCTGCAGTCGCAACTGATCGCGGACGAGGACGATGAGGATGACGTCGTGGACGCGTTCATCGAGAAGCCGGCGATCGCGCGCGCCTCCGCACTCGCGGAAAAGGTCGTCGAGAAGGTGGTCGAGCGCATCGTGGTGATGCGCGAGCGCGAACGCATGCCGGACCGCCGCAAAGGTTATACCCAGAAGGCGGTCGTCGGCGGCCACAAGGTCTATTTGCGCACCGGCGAATACGACGACGGGCGGCTCGGTGAGATCTTCATCGATATGCACAAGGAGGGCGCGGCGCTGCGCTCGCTCCTCAACAACTTCGCCATCGCCGTCTCGCTCGGCCTGCAATATGGCGTGCCGCTCGACGAATATGTCGATGCCTTCACCTTCACGCGGTTCGAGCCTTCCGGTCCCGTCCAGGGTAACGACTCGATCAAATACGCCACCTCGATCCTCGATTACGTCTTCCGTGAGCTCGCGGTGAGCTATCTCGAGCGCTTCGATCTCGCCCACGTCGATCCCACAGAAGGCGGCTTCGACGCCCTCGGCAAAGGGGTCGAGGAAGGCAAGCCGAGCGCCGCGGCGACGAAATACGTCTCCAAGGGGCTCACGCGCTCGCGCACGGACAAGCTTTCGGTCTTAGCGGGTGGTGCGGCGCCTGAGGCGCGTTCACCCTCCCCCATCGGCGGGGGGGAGGGTGGCGCGCGTGGCGCTCCCAGCGGCGGCAAGGTCACGGCCTTCGGCGGCCGCGAGCCGCGCGCCGAAGTCTCCGGCACCACCGCGCTCAAGGCCGAGCCCGAGCAGAAGCTCTCGCCTGCCGAGCAGCTCGAGCAGCAGCAGCTCGCGGTCGCACGCGCCGATGTTGCCGACGCGCGTGCGAGCGCGCGAGTGGTCGCAGCCGAGAAGCGCGCCGAAGCCAAGGCGAAGGGCTACGAGGGCGAGGCCTGTGGCGAGTGTGGCAACTTCACGCTGGTGCGCAACGGCACCTGCCTCAAATGCGATACGTGCGGGAGCACGACGGGGTGCAGCTAACCCTGTCCCTTTCCACTTGATCCAGGCCAGCGCCGCGCAGTCGGCGTGACCTCATCGCCCTCAATGCGCGGGCACGCGGGCGTTAACGCTGTAGAGCGGCGGGTTTCCGGCGCTGAAGATCTGAGCCGCGGTCGTCATCGAGCCGGCGTTGGCGACGAGGCCGAAGAAGAACGTCGTGTTTTGGAGGTTCGTCCCGCCGGCAAGGCATAAATCCTTGGCGAGCTCGAATACGATCACATCGCCGAAGCGCGTCGCCGACTTCAACCCGATGGAGCCGAGCCCGCCGCCGGTGATCACAAACACATCGGCCAATTGGTTCGGCTTGAATGGGAGCCTGAAGGCCGGCCCGAAATTGAGCACCAGTCCGCCCAGGCAATCTGCGCTGCCCGCCGCCTGCGTCAAGCTGATGCGATAAACGTAACCCGCCTTGCCCGCGACGAGCGTGCCAGGCTCGCCGGTAATGGTGCGCGACTGCAGGAACGCGGTGTCGGGGGCGATCAGATAAGGCAGCGGAATAAGCCGACGCTGTCGCTCACAGTAAAGACGCAGAGCGGGTGGAAGACGCAGTTGAGAGCGGGGGCTTCGATCTCGGCGACAATGAGCGGCTGGGCTCGCGCTGCGAACGGGCCGAATACGAGCATCGCCGCGGCGCCGACGGCGATTGTCAAAATGCGCATGTTACACCCTCGCCCGCCATTCGCGCCCTCGGACAGCCCCGGCTCCCGTGCCGGCCGCCTCGGCGTTCGTTCATTGGCGGCCACATTGCTGCTATCGTCAAGCTCCGCGGTCGAACGGACTCGGGTTGACGGCGTTCAAAAATGCGGTTTGCTGCTCCGGTATCCTATGGATAAGAGCCATCATTATCGAGCTGCCATGGTCTGGACCGGCAATCGCGGTTCCGGGACGAGCGGCTATCGCGCCTATGACCGCAGCTATGAGGTTCGTTGCCCGGGCAAGGCTCCCATTCGCGGCTCGTCCGATCCGGCATTTCGCGGCGATCCCGCGGTCCACAACCCGGAAGAGCTGCTCGTGGCTTCACTATCGGCCTGCCACATGCTCTGGTACCTGCATCTGTGCGCTGACGCCGGTATCGTTGTAAGCACTTACGAAGATTCGGCGACCGGTGTTTTGACCGAAGCATCCGGCGGCGCCGGACGCTTCACCGAGGTCGTATTGCACCCGCATGTCACGCTCGCCCGCGGCGCCAATTCCGATCTGGCGCAACGACTGCACGAGACGGCTCACGACAAATGTTTCATCGCGAATTCGGTGAACTTCCCGGTCCGAGTCGAGCCGACCTTCGTCGTCGAAAGCTAGGAGACCAGCCCGGCAGAATGATGGAAAGCCCGCGGCTGCGGCAAGAAACCTCCGGCAGCGCCTCAGCACGCGGCCTCGCCGGGCTTTTGAAGGCGGCGCGCGCTTGCTAGCATCTTACTTGGAAGGGGCGCAGTACAGCTTCGCCGAGCATTGGCGAGGAGACAGCCATGGCGGATACCAAGTGGACGATCAAAGGGCGTGAGTTCGTCAACTGCAATTGCTCCTACGGCTGCCCCTGCCAATTCAATGGATTGCCCACGCACGGACATTGCCAGGCGGTCGGGGGATTTGAGATCGAGCAAGGTCACCACGGCTCGACCAAGCTCGACGGCCTGAAATTCGTGGGAATCTTCCGCTGGCCAGGCGCGATCCACGAGGGCAAGGGCGAAGCAGCGGTGGTGATCGACGAGCGCGCCACCGAGCCGCAGCGGGCGGCGCTGCTGCGCATCCTCACCGGTCAGGACACCGAGCCCGGCAAGACGGTCTTCAACGTGTTCGCATCGACGTTCGAAAAATTGCACGATCCGATCTTCGCCCCCATCGAGTTCCAGGTCGACATCGCCGGGCGAAGAGCGCGCTTGGTGGTGCCTGGCGTGACCGAAGGCCGTGGCGAACCCATCCTTAATCCGGTGACCGGGTCGCAGCACCAGGTGCGCATCGAGATGGTCGACGGTTTCGAATACACGCTTGCCGAGATCGGACGCGGTTGGACCAAGACATCGCGGCCGATTCGGCTGGAGCTTGCCGACTCCTACGGCCAATTCGCCGAGATCCATCTCTGCCAAAGCGGCATCGTGCGCTAAGCCGACATGTCGGACGCGGCTGTCGAGGCCGTGCTGCGGCGCGATCGGGTGATCGTCGCCGCCGCGCTCGCCGTTCTCACTGCGCTCGCCTGGGCCTACGTGTTGTGGCTCGCCGACGACATGGAAATGGGCGGCATGGACATGTCCGGCTTCCGGATGATCCCTGCCGGCATGGGCCTGATGATGCCGGCGACCGCACCCTGGACTCTGATCGAGCTGACATTCGTATTCGTCATGTGGGCCGTGATGATGATTGGCATGATGACGCCTTCGGTCGCGCCCATGCTGCTGATCTACACGCGCGTCGGCCGGCAGGCGGCGCAACAGGGAAGGCCATTGGCGGCGAGCGCCTACTTTGCCGCCGGTTATCTTCTCACCTGGATCGGCTTTGCCGTCCTCGCAACGACGGCGCAGTGGACCCTCGAACGCAGCGCCTTGCTCACAGCGACGATAGCGGGCGCGAGCGATATGTTCGGCAGCGCGGTGCTGATCGCGGCCGGAATTTATCAGTGGACGCCGCTCAAGGACGCTTGCCTGCGACAGTGCCAGGCGCCGTGGTGGTTCATTCAGCACCACGGCGGGTTTCGCGCCGACGCGCTGGGCGCGCTGGCACTGGGTATCCGCCATGGCGGCTACTGCATCGGCTGCTGCTGGGCGTTGATGGCGCTGCTCTTCGTCGGCGGCGTGATGAACGTGTTGTGGATTGCCGCGATCGCGATCCTGGTGCTGGCCGAGAAGGTTATTCCCGCCGGTCGCGCCGTCTCGCGTATTGCCGGGGCGGGTTTTTTGTCGCTGGTGCCTGGCTCTTGGGACAGTCGCTATGAGGCCCGACCTGGGACAGCCGCTGTGGCTGATCGAAACCGTCGCTGCGAGACCAAAACGCGAGGCGCGAGGAGAAGCCGGTCTCCGGTACGAGTTGCGCCACTGCTCGCCTGCGGTAAATTGCATTCGAATTGGCAACCCTCAGGTCGGCGAGGACGCAGTGGCGCTCAGGACCGGCAGCTCGAGACTACTTTTTGCCTGCGTTTTGATCCAGCTGACGGCCGCTGTCGCCGGCTGCTCCGAGATCGGATTTGGGCGGCAATCGGAAAAAGCTGTCGATCCCAACAAATTTCCGGAAAACTACAAGAAGGACTTGCTGGCATATGTGCAAGCGCATCCGGCCGAGTTCCTGAATGCGCGCGACGCCTCGATCTCGGCGCCCGCCCTCAGACCGGTCGGGACGGAAAACCGGTATTTCGTGTGTTTGCGGGCAAACGCACCCGATTGGCGCAAAGAGAAGGTGGTGATGTTCTTCGCCGGCCGGATCAACCAATTCGTCGACGCCGAGGGCGACTCCTGCAGCACCGCCCAGTATCAACCATTCCCGGAGCTCGTGGCGGAGGTCAGCGAGTTGAAAGGGAAGAAATAGCGCGAGCTGCTCGTTATCCGGCCGTCAGCGCATGACGGATCATGCGCGCGATATCGGCCTTGCTGTACGGCTTGGCGAGCAGCAGCACGCCGGGATCGAGTCGTCCATGATGGAAAATGGCGTCTTCGGTATAGCCGGAGGTGAACAGCACCTTCATCCTGGGCCGGCGCTTCACCACCTCCGCGGCAAGCTCACGTCCGTTCATGGAGCCCGGCATGATGACGTCGGTGAACAGCAGGTCGAAGGAATCGCCGCGCTCGACCACCGCCAGCGCTTCGGCGCCGCTCGCCACCGAGATGGTCTGGTAACCGAGGCTCTGGATCTGCGTGGTGACCGATTTGCGGACGAGCGCATCGTCCTCGACCACCAGGATGGTCTCCATGCCGCCCTCGATCAACGCCGGGGCGGCCGCCTCGACCACTTCCTCCTCCTCCGGCGCGCTCGCCCGCGGCAGGTAAAGCTTGATCGTGGTGCCGTGCCCCTCCTCGCTGTAGACGTTGATGTGTCCCCCCGACTGCTTGACGAAACCATAGACCATGCTGAGCCCGAGGCCGGTGCCTTTGCCGACGCCCTTGGTCGAGAAGAATGGATCGAAGATCTTGTCGCGGATCGCGGCGGGAATGCCGCTGCCGGTATCGCTCACCGCCACCATCACGTAATCGCCGGGAGCGATCTCGCCATACGTGCGGCTGGACGTTTCGTCGAGCACGACGTTGCTGGTTTCCAGCGTTAGTTTTCCGCCTTTGGGCATGGCGTCGCGCGCGTTGACCGCAAGGTTGAGCAGCGCCGTGGTGAGCTGGGTGGGATCGACGAGCGCGGGCCACGCATGCTCGTCGAGCGACACCTCGATCTCGATTTGCTCTCCGAGCGAGGGCCGGAACAACTTCTGGGCATTCATGATCAGGGCATTGATGTCGGTTTCGCGCGGCTCCAACGGCTGCTTGCGGGCGAAGGCGAGAAGGCGCCTGGTCAACTCCGCTCCCCGCCGCGCCGCGGCAGCGATCAAGTTGGTCGCTTCCGAAAGTTGCGGCTTGTCGGCGACTCCGTCGGCCAAAATACCGATGATCGACGTGATCGCCGTGAGCACATTGTTGAAGTCGTGCGCAATACCGCCGGTAAGCTGTCCGATGGCTTCCATCTTCTGTGATTGCCGCATCTGCTCCTCGGCGGCGATCTTGGCGGTGATGTCGCGCAGCAGCAGGTTGTAGACATTGCCATCACGCCGGCGCACGCCGGACATGGATATTTCCACCTTGATCTTGTGACCGTCCTTGCGCAGCGCATCGATCTCGAATCGTTCGCCTTCGACCCGCCCCACCTGCCGCATCAACTCGTTCATGGTGAGATAGCGCGGCCGGTACCCCTTCGGGAGGTACAGATCCGTGATCGGTCTGCCCATCGCCTCCTGACGTGACCAGCCGAGGATCGATTCCGCCTGCGGATTCCATGCCAGGACTTCGCCGGATTCGTTGACCTGGATGATGGCGTCCAGCGCGGTATCGATGATGGTGCGCGCCATGCGCTCGCTGTCGAGCAGCGCCTCCTCCGCCTTTTTAGCCTCCGTCCTGTCGCGGCCGATGAAAAGATGCAGCTGTTCCGGCTCCGACCACACGTCGCTCCACGCGAGCGTTACGAGCCGCCCGTCCTGGTGAACGCAGCGAGTCTCGAAATTGCGCCTTTGCTGCCCGCGGCGCGCCAACCGCATCTCTGCCCGCACCGCTTCGAGATCGCCGGGATAGGTGAACTCGTCCCCGTGCGCCCGATCATTTCTTCCGGATCGTAGCCCAAGATCGTCTTGCAACTCGGACTGACGCGAAAGAAACTTGCCCGCATGGTCCGTCGTCAAAATCAAATCCGGCGACGTATCGAACAGGCGGCTGCGCTCTTCGATTTCGCGGTTGAGCGCAGCCGTCTTGTCGCGGATATCTGCGTCCATGCGGGCGAATGCCCTCGCCAAAACGCCGATCTCGCCGCTCGCGCCGGTGGGAGCAACGATCAGTTCGTTGCGCGCCAGCCCTTCGACCGCCCGCGTCATTTGCGCCAGCGGTCTGGTCATGGAGCGGGCGATGATCACCGCCAATACGAATGCAACCAGCACCGCAGCGAGCGCAGCGACTGCGCTCGAATCGCGAATGGTCGTCGCTCCGGCAATAAGAGCGGGATAAGGAAGGGTCTCAATCGCAGCGACCCGCGGACCACCTCCCAGCCGCAGCTTTTGCCATGCCACGCCGAGGCGCCCGCCGGAGCGGTCACGGACGACCCGAGGTCCCGCATCATTGCTCTGCAGCAATTCCATCAGCCCGGGGTATTCGTCTTGCACACGCGCAGGCGAACCCACCTGAAAGCCGAACTCGCGCTTTACATCGGGATGGAGGAGATAATCGCCCGAGTCGTCCACGACGTAGATGCGGCTGCTTTCGCGTGCAGCACCGCGAATGCGGTCGAATACGGGCCTCAAATCCAGATTGGCGACGACGATTCCAAACCGCCGACCATCCGGTGCAAATAGTGGCGCGGCGACCCGCATGGTCGGAATGCGCGGAGTGGCGATGACGCCCTGCGTCTCCTTGAGATCGATCGGCGAGATGTAAACGTCGCCGGCCGCAAGTCCGATCGTCTTTTGAAAATATTCCCGATCGCCAGCGCTCTGGAGTTCCGCCTCGGGTACCGAACGAATTGCGCCACCTGGTCCTGAACGGTCTGCGCGGACGATCTCGCGCTGGTCATCGGCGATGATCCGCAATTCGTCATACCAGGGCTTGGCGGTAAGTTCCGCCGAAAACCGCGACGCTAGGCGGCGCCGCTCGACCGCGGCGAAGACGCTGGAGCGATCGGCGATTTCGCCGGAACTCCCCTCCACCATCGCATCAACCGCAAAGGCCAGCACGTCCGCCCGCGCGCCGCGGACGACGGCCTCAAGCTCGGTTGCAAGGAGCTGCACGTGACCGCCGAGACGCTCCAACGAACGAGGCAGCGCCACGCTCAAGAGATTGCGATAGCCGAGGATTCCCGTCGCCGCGGTCGTGAACAGAACCAGCGCCACCATTGCCAGGGTCAGACGAGTCGACAATTTCATGGGATCGACTCGAATGGATGGACGGCCGCGTGAGCCGCTGGGAAGGGAGAGTTTGGGACGCCGCGTCGGAACATCTCACAGCCGCCACGCCGGGCAATGCGGGCCTGTCCGCAGGCCGTCCCACAGCCGCTGTCTCGTGTCGCGGCACGTGCCCACGGCCCTCGCGGCCACGCCGCCGCGCAGGTACGCGCTGTCATGGCTTTTCGGCGTAGTGATCATCCCTCCGGCCGGGATCTTTATTCGTGCCCGTTGCCAACGACGATAGCACATTTTGCGCCGACAATTTCCAGCGACGGCGCTCTAGCCGTTCGCTGCACGGTGGCGCCTGACATCGCGCCCGGCGGGCGTATCTCATTGGATCTACTCAAAAATTACAGGCAAACGTCAGAACTCGCACACGAAAACGCGCGCGTGCGCGCGCCGCTTCATCGCGGGAAGGCGATTATGAGGTGTAGCAGGGACCCTCAGCACCAACCCATCGCGACTCACCCGTGCGCGCCAAGGCGATAGAACGGATCTCGATCGATTCGCCGCTATGTTTACCTCAAAAGCGCCGCGCCCTGGTGCGCAAGTGCAGGCCCTTACTCCGCGGCCACGCGGAAATTGCAAAAAAACTGGGCAGCACCCCCACAGGACTCCCGCTTGGACTAGAAACCCAGCCGCGTGAGCACGCCAACTTGCACCGCAAGTTGCACCGTGCAAAATGTCGCCTCAATTACGAGCCTACTGCGGAACCATGCGCTTTGGCACATTCATCGCTGTCGGAATTGCTGCAGTCCTCGGCGCCTGCACACACCAATCCGTCCCCGGCATTGACCCGGTCTACGTTGAACCCTCGACATTCGAGAACCTAACGTGCCGTCAGCTCGGCGAGGAGGCAAAACGCATCACTAGTCAGGAGGCTGCGGGCAGCCAGACTGCGGGCGGCCAGGATAGCAAGGCGACCGATGCCAACAACCAGCTCGGTGTGCTGAAGGGAGCGATGGACGCGCTCGAACGAGTATCGATTGAAAAGGGCTGCAATATCCAATTTCAGCACGGATGAGCCTGAGGATTTGTCGCGGGCTCGCGCCCGCCCGACACGTGCGCTAGATTGCCGGCGGCAGGAGGTCGCCGTGGCGCGCGTGCGAATGATCAAGCCGGAGGAGGCCGACGCCGATACCCGCGAGGTCTATGACGGGGTGCGCAAACAGTGGGGGCGCATCAGCAATTTCTCGCAGGTTCTGGCGCATCAGCCGGCCGCACTTGCGGGCTGGATGTTGCCGAATGCAGCAATCCGCCTCGATAACGTGAAATCCGACCCGGACTACGTGAAAGTGCAACAGCTCGTCATCATCAAAACCTCGGCGCTCAACCGCAGCGCCTATTGCATGTCGCACAACGTGCCGCTGGGCCGAAAAGTCGGCCTCACCGAGGCGCAGATCAAAGCGACGCAAGGCGGCGACTACATGCACTCTCCCGATCTGGACGACCGTCAGAAAGCGGCGATTCGCTGGGCCGAAGCCGTGACGCTGCTCACCGCGCGAGACGATGACGACGCTTTCGCGGCGATGCGGCGGCACTTCACCGAGAAACAGATCGTGGAGCTGACGGTGTTTTGCGGTATGTGGAATTATTCGAATCGGTTGTGCGAGGCCTTACACGTGGACCTCGAACGGCCGGACAAACGAATCGACTTTCAGCAGGACTAGGCACCAGCAGATGCCAGGAGCTAAGACCTATACCGGCGGCTGCCATTGCGGAGAGGTGCGTTTCGAGGTGACGACCGACCTCGGCAACGTGATGGCTTGCAATTGTTCGATCTGTCAGAAGCGCGGCGCGCTCTGGTCGTTCGTGCCGCCGGCAAGCTTCGCGCTGCGCGCCGGCGCCGACGCGCTGAAGGACTACCAGTTCGGCAAGAAATCCATCCATCACCTATTTTGTCCGCACTGCGGCGTGGGCGCCTTCTCGCGCGGCAGCAATCCGAAGGGCGATGAAATGATTGCGGTCAATGTGCGCTGTCTTGACGACGTCGATATTGCCGGGCTCAAAGCCGCGCCCTTCGACGGCCGCAGCTTATAGCCGGTGCCGGCCGGTCTCGCTCACAGCGGCGCACGTTCCACGCCGTCGCTGAACTCCTCGCTGCAAAACGGCCCGCCCTGATACCAGTCGCCGACGGGGTCGGGCGGAAGCTTTGCGTCGGCCGCGAGCGCGGCGGCGCTGTGCTCCTCCGAACGGCTGTGCGGCCGATAGCCGAGGCGGAAGGCCGCCGCGTTGTCCCACCAGCCGCGCGCGTTATCGGACGCGCCATAAAATATCTCGTAGCGGATCTCGGCGTGCTCGAGGCCGATGCGGATCAGTTGCACGAGGTCCTGCGGCGAGACCCAGATCGACAGCCGACGCCGATCGACCGGCGCGTCGCCGAAATTGCCGATGCGGATGCAGGTGACGCGCAGTCCATGCTTGAATGCATAAAGCGCGCCGAGCGCCTCGCCGAAGGCCTTGCTCACGCCATAACGAGAATCCGGGCGCACGGGCGCGTCGACCCCGATGCGGCGGCGGCGGGGATAAAAACCGATCGCGTGGTTCGACGAGGCGAACACCACGCGTTCGACTCGCTGCCGACGCGCCGCCTCGAACAGATTATAGCAACCGATGATGTTGGCTTGCAGGATCGTGTCCCACGATCCTTCGACCGAGAAGCCGCCGAGATGCACGATGCCTTGCACGCCGGCAACCGCGTTCTCGACCTCCGTCATGCTGGCAAGGTCGGCTTCGACGAAAGTCTCGTCGGGCGCAAGATCGGCAGGGCGCCTAAGGTCGCTTAGCCGAATGTTGGGATAGGCGCCTTTGAGCATTTGGCGCAGACGCGTGCCGATGCCTCCGGCTGCGCCAGTGACCAAAACCGTTTTCATGATCTTGCTCGCGCTATTCCTTCGCCAAATAACTCCTACCTGCTGTCCAGCCTGGCGGCGAGACGCTGATAGCGCTTGCGGCTATTGAGGAGGTGCCGTCGCATTGCCGCGCGCGCTTGCAAAACGCTTCCGCTGCGGATGGCCTGCACGATAGCTCGGTGCTCGCGTTGAAACGTCTCGCTATAGGCACGTCTCGGTATCCCCGGCCCGCCGCGAATCGTCTGCCGCGGGATGATGAAGCGTCCGAGATGCTCCAGAAACCGTCGAAACTGCGGGTTCCCGGTGGCGTCGGCAATACTGCAATGGAGCGCGAAATCCTCGGAGATCGCGTCCCCGCCGCGCTTGAGCGCGCCGTCGATGGCCGCAAGGCACTCCACGATCTTGCGGATCTGCGATGCCGAGCCGCGATCGGCGGCCAAACCGGCGGCCTCGATCTCGATGCCGGTGCGCAATTCCATCACGTCCAACACGGCGCGCAGCGGCGACAGCGGGTCGACCTCGATGCGCAGCGGCCGGCGCGCGTTTTCCGGGACAAAGGCGCCGACGCCCTGGCGCGTGATCACGAGTCCATCCGCCCGCAAAGCTGCCACCGCTTCGCGCACCACCGTCCGGCTCACGCCGGTCGCGGCGATCAATTCCTGTTCGGTCGGCAGGCGCGACCCGGGCGGGATCTTGCCGCTCGTGATGTCGTCGGTGAGGCGCGCAACCAGCTCGCTGGCCAGGGATCGCGGCGCGGACAGCGGCTGGATCACCGAAAGGCTCGCTCTGCTCATACCCTTGACACTCGGCGGCTGACAGTCATCATATGATATGACAAGTGCTAGCATGGGCCTGCCGCCCCGATCAACCGGCTCGGCCCCGGCGCAATCATTAGCGGCCTAGGAGGACCATCATGAATCGCCGCAGCGTGCTCCGTCTCGGTGTCAGCGCGCTCGCCGCGCTCGCGACCGATCTCGGCATTCCCGCCTTCGCGCAGCAAAAACTCGTGCTCAAGGCCACCGATGTGCATCCGCTCGGCTATCCGACCGTGGAAGCGGTCTTGGCGATGGGGAGGAAACTCGAAGCCGTGACAGGCGGCCGCATCAGCATCCAGATGTACCCGTCGATGCAGCTCGGCGGCGAGAAGGAAATGATCGAGCAAGCCCAAGTCGGGGCGCTTGCCATTGCGCGCATCAGCGTCGGACCTATGGGCCCGCTCGTTCCCGAGCTCAACGTGTTCAATCTGCCGTTCATGTTTCGCGATGACGCCCACATGGAGAAGGTGATCGATGGCCCGATCGGCGATGAACTGTTGAAGAAGCTGTCGGACCATCCAACCGCAGGCCTTATCGGGCTTTGCTGGATGAACGCCGGCACACGCAATGTCTACAACAGCAAGAAACCGATCAGGAGTATCGAGGACCTGAAGGGCCTCAAGATTCGGATGATGGGCAATCCAGTCTTCGTCGACACCATGAATGCCCTGGGAGGCAATGGCGTCGCCATGGGCTTCGATCAACTCGTCAATGCGATGCAAACCGGGGTCGTGGACGGCGCCGAGAACAACGCTCCCACCTACGCCACCGGACAGCATTACCGTTATGCCAAATATTTCTCCCTCACCGGGCATCTGATGATCCCGGAAATCCTGGTGTTCTCGAAGAAGATCTGGGACTCGCTGGGCAAGGACGATCAGGCGCTGATCGTCCAATTCTCCAAACAAGCGCAGCAAGAAGAGCGCAAGCTTTGGTACGAAATGGAGGAGAAATCGGTCAAACAGATCGAGGCAGCGGGCGTCGAGATCATCAAGATCGACGACAAGCGGCCGTTCCAGGCCGCGGTCGAACCGGTATGGGAGAAATACGGCAAACAGGACGCCGAGCTGATCAAGCGCATTCAAGACGTGAAATGATCGCCTGATCGAGCGCCGATCAAGCCGGCTAGTCGATGGATTCGCGGCTCTCCTATTGTTCGCAGGATGGGGAGTTCCATGAAGGAGCGATATTTCCGCGCGATGGACGCGATCCATAACGCCTGCCTATTCGTGGCCGGCGCGTTTCTCGTCGTCATCGTGCTGATCATTCCTTACGGCGTGTTCACTCGTTACGTGCTCAACAGTGCAGCATCGTGGCCGGAGCCGTTAGCGATTCTGTTGATGATCGTCGTCTCCTTTCTCTCCGCCGTGGTCTGTTATCGCGAATATCTGCACATCGGCGTCGGCATTCTGCCCGCGTTTCTGCACGAGCCGACCAAATCGTTCCTCGGCTGGATCCTCGAAGTGCTGATGCTGGCGACGAACTTCTTCATGCTCGTGTGGGGCATAAAACTCTGCCAGGCGACCTGGCACCAGGCTATCCCGGAGTTTCCAATCATTACGGTAGGAATCTCCTATCTGCCCATTCCGATCGGCGGCGCGCTCACGGTTTTGTTCGTAATCGAGCGCTTCTTGACGCGGAAGTTCTTCTCTGAGCCCGAGCCCGAGACGGTCAGCCAACTCACCACCGAATAAGACCGAAGACGGACTTCCGTCGTGGACATCTTCATTCTCGTTGGTAGTTTTACCATCGTCTGTCTCATGGGAATGCCGGTCGCTTATGCGCTCGGCCTCGCCGCCATTCTCGCCGCGCTTTACGCGGGAATCCCGCTTGAAGCGGTGATGCTCAAGGTCGCCGGCGGCATGAGCGGTTTCTCACTGCTGGCAATCCCGTTCTTCATCCTCACCGGCGCGATCATGGCCGTCGGCGGAATGGCCGAGCGCCTGGTCAATCTCGCCAAGGTTTTCGTCGGCTTCATTCGCGGGGGAATGGCGCTCGTCAACATCGTCGCCTCTACGATGTTCGGCTGCATCTCCGGCTCTTCCGTGGCCGACACCGCCGCGGTCGGCTCGGTGATGATTCCGCAGATGATCAAGAACGGCTATCCGCGCCTGTTCGCGGTCAACGTCACGATCTCGGGCTCGCTGCAGCCGCTTCTCGTCCCGCCGTCCCACAACATGATCATTTATTCGATCGCCGCCGGCGGGACGATCTCGGTGGCTCACCTGTTCATGGGCGGCATCATCCCGGCTTTGCTGCTTGGTCTGTCATTGATCATTCTTGTTCTGATCATCGCATACCGGAACAAATTTCCTCGAGGCGAGATCGTGCCACTGCGTGACGCAGTTAGGATCGCCATCGATGCGATCTGGGGCATGATTACAGTCGTGATCATCTTAGGCGGCATCCTGTCCGGCATCTTCACACCGACCGAGTCGGGAGCGGTCGCCTGTATCTATGCCTTTCTCGTGACGATGTTCGTCTACCGCGACGTCAAGTGGAGCGAGGTGCCGAAGCTGATCGCACGCGTCGTGCGCACCGTCGGCATGGTCATGATCATGATCGGCTTCTCGATCGCCTTCGGATACATGATGGCGATCATGCGCATCCCGGCAAAGGCCACGGAGTTTTTCGTCGCGATCTCGAGCGACAAGTACACCTTTCTGCTCTACGTCAACGTTCTGCTGCTGTTGCTCGGCACGTTCATGGATCTGGCGCCGATGCTGCTCATCTGCACGCCGATCTTCCTGCCGGTTATCAAGACCTTCGGCATCGATCCGGTGCATTTCGGCATCATCATGATCCTTAACCTCGGCATCGGCCTGCTTACGCCTCCGGTCGGCCCGACCATGGTGGTTGGATGCGCGATCGGCCGCGTCAGCATGGAGGCGGTGTCGCGCAGCATCCTGATCTTCTACGTGCCAATGCTGATCGTGCTGGCATTAGTGACTTACGTCCCCGCACTCTCGCTTTGGCTGCCGCAGTTGCTGCTGAAATAGAGTGGCTTGGGCCGACCTGGCCCGAGCCGCGAGCGAGCGTAAAGGAGCAGCTAGAGCGAGTATCCGCCGTCTACGACCAGCGTCTGCGCCGTCACCATGTTGGTATCGGCGCACAGAAACACGATCGCCGCAGCGATATCGGCCGGCGTGCAGGCGCGCTTGAGCAGCGAGCGCTCGATGGCGGATTGCTTGCGCGCTTGCGGCCACGGCCGCGTCCAATCGGTGTCGACAAATCCGGGCGCCACCGCGTTCGCACGGGCTTCGGGCGCAAGCGCGCGCGCCAAATTCTGGGTGAGATTGATAAGGCCGGCCTTGCTCGCGCCGTAAGCCATGCTGGACCCCGCCATGTTGCGGCCAGCGACAGAGGCAGTGTTGCAAACCGCGCCGTGCGCAGCCTTGAGCGCCGTCGCCGCCGCGCGAGTACAGCGGAACGGCCCGAGCAGGTTCGTGGCGAGAATCGCCGCCCAAAATTCTTCCGTCAGCCGGTCCAGATCGGCCGGTGCAATCGGCGCGAGGGTTGCCGAGGTGCCGGCATTGTTGGCGAGGAAATCGAGCCGGCCCAGGGCGTCGATGGCGCTGTGAACCATCTTTTCGGCGGCGCCGGCCTTAGACACGTCGCCGGGCGCGCCGATGACAGCCAAGCCGTCGACGCGCAACCGTTCGACAGCCGCGGGGCCGCGGGGATCATCCGGCAGGTGATTGAGGGCGACCTTCGCACCGCGACGCGCGAACAGTTCGACCGTGGCCAGCCCGATGCCGGAGGCTGCGCCCGTCACCAATGCGGTCTTGCCGTCAAGGTCGCCCATGCTTGGCCGGGCCAAAAAAGTTTCGCCCGGGCGTGACCGGGCGAAACGGGCTGCGGGAGCTTGCCCCGCTAGCGACGCATCTCGCTGAACAGAACGCCGCCTTTTGCCTTGGCCGTCGGCTCAGACTCCACGATTTCCACCATTACGGCCTCGGCCGGAACCGAGAAGTTCTTCACCACGGCGTCGGTGATGTCCTTGATCAGCGCACGTTTCTGGTCAAGCGAGCGGCCTTTGACGGCGTGGACATAAATTTCAGGCATGGCGGTCTCCCTCTTTGTGCGTCGCACCCGGCCACTATAGCGGGTGCGCGCAACATAGGAAGACGGCCAGAAGGCGGGGCAACTCACCGCATGTTGCCAAAAAAGCCGCCGCGAGCGTATCCGTTGCGCCCATAATCCCGATCAGCCCCGCCATAGCCAACCCCCCAAGGATCGGCACGCACTTCCCGCCACCAGAGAGCCTCACGCGAGCTTGGATCGCGCCGCCCTTTCTCCCGGCGAGCAACTTTCTTCGCTTTCTTGCTCATCGTCGCGGGGCGTTGAGATGCCTCGGCCGCGGCAATGGCGGGCGGGATTACCGCTGACCGCTCGGCTTGCCCCTGAACCGGCAAGCTCACCGCCGGCGCGGGTGCCTGCGCGTTCTCCAACAGCGCCGATGGACGGCCGAGAGCGATGGCGGCAAGGGCGGGAGGATTGGTTGCAGCGCGGACCGCGCGCGGCTTGCGCGCTTTACCTGCGGCACATTTGCCCTCGAGATAGGGCCAGGTGCGATGCGTGGAGTTGTCTTGCTCACAACTGGCCCTACCCGCGCTCGATTCAACAGCTCCGGTAACGGCTGGCGGAGCGGCAAGCATCATGGCGGGGACCTCGCCGGCATCGCCGACCGCGGCGGTGGTATCGAGGGCGGTCGGAGCGCGCGGCGGACTGTGGATCGCCCTCAGCACGGTGCCGCCAATCAATGCAACGACCAAACAACCGACAGCGATCCGCGCCTTGCGGCGAAACCGCGGCGTCGGACACAGCAAGCCGAAGTCCGGATGTAGGTAATGCGCTGCGGGCATGACCGCCTCTGAGCCCTTTCCCAGCGCCCTTCGCAGAAGCTTGAACACTTGAAGTGCCAAGCCGTTCCGTGGCTAAGCGTGATCGGAATCGAAATGTGCGCGCCAGTTCAGAATGGCCAGCGCAGCGGACTAAAGCCGCCTTGCTCATGCCTCCGGCGTGTTAGGTCAGTGCTTCTGCTTCATCACTGCGGCAATTGCGCTAGCATCGACGCCCGACGGGAGGGGGGTGCATGGCGGAGGAAGCGTCATGGAGCTCCGAACCGCGAGCCCCCGAAAATACATTCAGACCAGACTGCTGAATTACTGTGCCCAGTGTGGGGAGACGATCTTCCTGCCGGAATGGTCGGAGTATTTAGACCGGCACCGCGTTCGGCATCTTTGGGAATGCGAAGCGTGCGGTTACAAGTTCGAGACGCTG